>Ga0134099_1000818_pt1 | contig 33269 bp, 29 predicted proteins | sample 10_taG_2_FD_105482 | JGI IMG/M metagenome (GOLD analysis project Ga0134099, IMG submission 105482) | Switchgrass degrading microbial communities from high solid loading bioreactors in New Hampshire, USA - 10_41_5_180_A2 metaG | ecosystem: Engineered > Bioreactor > Semi-continuous > Anaerobic >...
AGAAAAAGGAAAGGAATTTGAAGTTGCGGACAATAATAGACCGGACAAGGAAGACAAGCAGCAGCCGGATGAAACTGACACAACTCCGAAACAGGGAGATAACATCACATCTGACGGCGTAGCAAGCAGTATTTTTTTCGATGAAGCGGATGAACAAAAGGACTTTTCGGATAAAAAATCCATATCTGCGGGAGAGGTTACAATTCAGAATCAATCTAATATAAAGATTGAAAAAACTGATATAGATGCAATACTCAAGGAACCTTTGAATATTAAATTTGACAGAAAAGGCCCCAAGGTATTAGTATATCACACGCATACTACGGAAGGGTATGTCAGAAATAATTCAGAACTAGGTAAGAATAAAAAGGAATTTCCGAGCTATACCAGTGATGTTAAATATAGCGTAGTAAGGGTAGGAGACCAATTATCTGAATATCTGGAAAAGACATATGATATTTCAGTTATACATAACGGTACAGTACATGGAAATTACAGTAATTCACTAAAAACCATAGAGAGTTATTTAAAAAGCTATCCATCGATAAAAATAATATTTGATATTCACAGAGACGGCCTTGCTGCAGATAAGCCTAAACTGAGGCTGGTAAAAGAGATAAACGGGAAGAATGCTGCTCAGGTGATGTTTGTTGTTGGTACAAACGGATCAGGGCTAAAGCATCCTAAATGGAGGGATAATCTAAAGCTGGCAGTTAAACTGCAGCAAAAACTGAATGAAGAGGCTCCTGGCCTCGCAAGGCCTATATACATAAGCAATAACAGGTATAATCAGCACATGGCGGATGGAGCTTTGATTATTGAAATTGGCGCAGACGGGAATACTATAGATGAAGCACTAGAATCAACAAAATATGTAGCAAAAGCTATAAGTGAAGTTATTAAATAAAAGAAAGCAGGGAATAATAAAAATGGTGATATAGATGAGCAGAGTGGAAAGATTCAGAGAAGCCAGAAAGTATAGGAGAAAAATATTTTCTTCTATATTTTTATTTTTTTTGGTGCTTATTACAGGTTTATGCATAGTGGATTATACGACAAACTCTTTATTGAAGGATGAAAACCGTATTAAAATTTTTTCTGTTCAAAGCGGAGATTCATATATTGAGATAGCCTTTATGAACAATAAGCTCCGGTTGGATACAACATATATTGAAAAGGACAGGAAAAAAATCAGGGAGTTTCTTTTCCGCTATTAATTTATTGTTCACTTGCCAAGAGGTATGCTATAATATTCAAGCGGAGCTAGAATATTATGCGCAACTGCCTGTTTGCGAAGTAAACATATGGCAGGTGTAGCAGCAACATGGCAGTTAACAGGTCAGTAGTGAAATGCCACCATAGATAGTGTTTGAGTTACGGAGGAATTAATTGATGGCAAGCGAAAGACAAAAGAAAATACGCAATTTTTGTATTATAGCACATATAGATCACGGAAAATCCACGCTGGCTGACAGGCTTATTGAGAAGACAGGTGTCGTAAGTGAAAGGGAAATGAGTGACCAGATTCTTGATAACATGGATTTGGAGCGTGAGAGAGGCATAACGATAAAGGCGCAAGCAGTGAGAATGACATATAAAGCAAGTGACGGAGAAGAGTATATATTCAATTTAATAGATACACCGGGACATGTTGATTTTAACTATGAAGTATCCAGAAGCCTTGCAGCCTGTGAAGGTGCTGTGCTCGTTGTGGATGCGGCTCAGGGAATTGAAGCTCAGACCTTGGCCAATACGTACCTTGCACTTGAACATGACCTTGAGTTGCTTCCTGTAATAAACAAGATTGATCTTCCAAGCGCACGGCCTGATTATGTTAAAAAGGAAATAGAGGATGTCATAGGCCTTGATGCATCTGATGCACCGCTCATTTCAGCAAAAAACGGTATTAATATTGATGAAGTTCTGGAACAAATAGTGATGAAACTGCCACATCCTGAAGGCGATGAGAATGCTCCCTTAAGGGCATTGATATTCGATTCTTATTACGACAGCTACAGGGGAGTAATAGTCTATGTAAGAGTTAAAGAGGGCAGAATAAAAGTTGGCGATGAAATAAGAATGATGAATACCCGAAAGGAATTCCAGGTTGTCGAGGTAGGGTATTTCAGACCCGGCACCCTTGTGCCGTGTGAAGAATTGATTGCCGGTGATGTTGGATATATCACTGCCAGTATAAAGAATGTGCGCGATACCAGGGTGGGTGATACAATAACTGTTGTATCGAATCCGGCCAAGGAACCGCTGCCCGGGTATAAGAAAGTAAACCCCATGGTATTCTGTGGAGTATATCCTGCAGATGGAGCTAAATATGACGACTTGAGAGATGCTTTGGAAAAGTTGCAGTTGAATGATGCATCATTGCTCTTTGAGCCTGAGACATCTGCAGCTCTTGGTTTTGGCTTCAGATGTGGTTTTCTGGGCCTTCTTCATATGGAAATAATACAGGAGAGGCTTGAGCGTGAATATGACCTTGACCTGGTTACTACAGCGCCAAGCGTTGTTTATAAGGTAGCCAAAACAAGCGGGGAGATGCTGTATATAGATAATCCTACAAATATGCCACCTGCAGCAAGTATAGAATATATGGAGGAGCCTATAGTAAAGGCTTCCATAATGACACCAAGTGAATTTGTAGGTAATATAATGGAACTTTCCCAGGAAAGACGCGGAATTTTCAAGGATATGAGTTATATAGATGAAAGCAGGGTAATACTGACATACGAGCTTCCTCTTAATGAAATAATCTATGATTTCTTTGATGCTCTTAAGTCAAGGACAAAAGGGTATGCATCTCTTGATTACGAGCTTATTGGCTATAAGAAATCGGACCTTGTTAAGCTTGACATTTTGCTTAACGGCGAGATAGTGGATGCTCTCTCATTTATTGTACACAAAGACAAGGCTTATTCAAGGGGCAGGCGTATCGCTGAGAAGCTCAAGGAAGCAATACCAAGACAGCAGTTTGAGATTCCCATACAGGCCTGCATAGGAGGAAAAATTATTGCAAGGGAGACTGTTAAAGCATATAGGAAGGATGTTCTTGCAAAGTGCTATGGCGGTGACATTACAAGAAAGAAAAAGCTTCTTGAGAAACAAAAAGAAGGAAAGAAGCGCATGAGGCAGGTAGGTAGCGTGGAAGTACCGCAGGAAGCTTTTATGAGTGTCTTAAAGTTAGATACGTGATGGAAGTTGGAGTATAATAGGTTCATTGGGGACATTTCTTAACGGAAAAGGAATATAACTTATTCAGAAAGGTGTGTCCCCTTTACCGTTTATCGCAAAGGAATAAAATGATTATGGATAAAATGAAAAGATAAAATGAAAAGGGAGGTTAACGGGCGTACAAACTGCCGGAGTTGATGCAGTGTGTACGCCTGTCTAAATTGATATAATGAAATACGATACACATGTTCATTCAACATTTTCACCAGATGCAGTATCTACGTTTGAAGATTATTCAAGGAAGATTGACGAAGGAAAGGTTTGCGGTATTGGATTTACTGAACATGTTGATTTTTTACCTGAGTGTGGTGCATATGGCTTTTTTGACTATGATGCATTTATGGAAAAGATAAATGAATACCGCTGCAAAGGTTATGAGTTCCATGCAGGAGCGGAGATAGACTATGTAAAATCAGTGGAGGAAGAAATAAAAACCCATTTGCAGTTTCATTCATATGAGTATACGATTTGTTCTGTCCATATGATCAACAGAGTGTCTATATCAAACAACAAGAAGCGTGAAGACCTAAACACTGATGCTGCGATACTGGATATGCTGGAAAAGTACTATAGCGAGGTATATTCGGGTTTGAAGAACGACATGTTTGATATAATAGCTCACATCGGAATATACAGGCGGTCGCTGAAAGAAGAGTATATGAATGAAAAAATACATCTGGCAATAAAAGATTATGACAATGAGATTGCAAAGGTGTGCGCGAAATCTGACAAAATCATAGAGGTAAATTCATCGGGCCTGTATTCAACCATGTCTACAACTTATCCGGATGTCGATTTCCTAAAGCTGTATTATAAAAATGGAGGAAGAAAAGTAAGTATAGGAAGTGATGCTCATAATGCAGAGTACGTTGCTTATGGGTTTGATATTGTAGAAGACCTTCTAAGGGAAATAGGGTTCAAATATATATATATTCCATGGGAAAAGGGCAGGACTGTTAAGATATGAATAAACATATTGGAAACAATGAAAAAACTCTTGGCTTATATATACACATTCCTTTTTGCAAGTCAAAATGCCTTTATTGTGATTTTAATTCCTTTGCAGGAATTGAAACGTTAATAGAACCTTACTTTAATGCGCTTAAAAAAGAAATTGAAATATATGCGGGCAGGTTGGAAGACTGCCTGATCAGGACAATATTTATCGGAGGGGGTACCCCCTCCTTTGTTGATGCCAGTTTTATTTCTGATTTGCTTGGTGCCTGCAGGTGTAATTTTACTATAAAAAAAGACGCTGAAATAAGCATGGAGGCCAATCCCGGAACGCTGTCCCGCGAGAAACTGGAAATATACATGAAAGCGGGAATCAACAGGCTTAGTATGGGACTACAGGCCTGGCAGAACAGAATACTTAAGTCTGTTGGAAGAATTCATACTGTTGAGGAGTTCCTTACTAACTTCAGGCAGGCAAGGGATGAAGGGTTTAAAAATATAAATATAGATTTGATATTCGGACTTCCCGGTCAGACAATGCCTGATTGGAAGGAGACTGTTGACAATGTAGCAGGATTGAATCCTGAGCACGTTTCATGCTATAGCCTAAAAATAGAGAAGGACACACCTTTTGGGGAGATGCTTGAGACGGGGAAAATATCGCAGACAGAAGATGAACTGGACAGGGAAATGTATTATTACGCAAAAGAAAAGCTTACCGGTAATGGTATGAAACACTATGAGATATCGAATTTTGCATATCCTGGTTTTGAGTGTGCGCATAACCTGATTTACTGGAAAGCTGAAGAATATATTGGTATAGGCGCAGGTTCCCACTCATATTTTAACGGTGAAAGATATAACAACGTTTATGATATTTACAGTTATATTGAAGAAGTGGCAAAGGAAATAATTCCCCAGGAAAACATTGAAAGAATAGATTTTCAGGATAGATTATCCGAGTTCATTATACTAGGACTCAGATTGGTTGAAGGTATAAGCACCGTCGAATTCAGGGAAAAATTCGGCTGTGATATTTTCGACGTTTATGGCAGGCAATTGAAAAAATTGACAGAAAGGGGACTGATTAAACACACCGGCAACAACATAATGCTCACAGGCAAGGGCCTTGATCTGGCAAACCAGGTTTTTATTGAATTTGTGTAACAAAGTTAATTTGTTGTTCCAGGTAATGAGATAGCATTGTGGAGAGCTTAAGAGCAATTTTTTAGCATTTGAGTTCGGAACTCCTGTTATTGAAATGCTGGCACAACAAGTTAAATTAATATGTGTGCAATCCTTAAAACCACTTGACAAAAAAAATGCCAAGTGGTATTTTTAATGTATAATTAGCACTCGACAAACTAGAGTGCTAACAAAGGGGTGCTTAATGATGTTATTAGATGATAGGAAACAAAGAATACTTCAGGCTATTATCGACGATTACATCAGCACTGCAGAGCCTGTTGGCTCCAGAACCGTTGCCAGGAAACACGAGTTGGGGTTGAGTTCAGCTACTATCAGAAATGAGATGGCTGACCTTGAAGAAATGGGATACCTGTCTCAACCTCATACGTCAGCGGGTAGGATACCATCAGATAAGGGTTATAGATTTTACGTAGATAAGTTGATGAAGGTTAGAGAACTAAGTGCCGATGAGACAGAAAGTCTAAGAAGAGCTATGGAGGTGCGGATAAGTGAAGTAAACCAGCTTTTGAAACAAGCTTCTGCAGTTATGTCCAGGTTTACGAATTATACTTCTGTAGCAGTGACCCCGCAAATGAAAAAGAGTGTCATAAAGGCCATACAGACTCTACCGATAGACACCGGCAAAGCTCTTGTTGTTGTTGTTACTAACGCAGGCGTAATAAGGAATAGCATAGTAAAAATTCCTGAAAGTATATTGACAGATACTTTGACACGAGTATCGAATTTTTTGAACGAAAAACTTAGTAATATGACAATAGAGCAAGTTGATAAATTAATATTTGATGAAATAGAACAGGAACTTGTCATACCAGGCAAATTAGTAAAATCGGTGTTGGACGCTGTTATAAATTGCATAAAGCAGATTGATTGTCCGGAAATTTATCTTGATGGAGCAATAAATATATTCAATCATCCTGAATTCAAGGATATATCAAGAGCCAAAGAATTCTTGAGCGTACTGGATGAGAAATGTGTATTGTACAATATTATGGATAGCGCTTCCAGTGACCGATTAATAAATGTATTAATTGGAGCTGAAAATAAAGTCGAGGAGATAAAGGACTGCAGTCTTGTTACCACAACTTACAGTCTGGGAGGAGTGACCATTGGCTCGATAGGTGTCATAGGTCCAACCAGGATGGAGTATTCAAAAGTCATATCCTCCATGAAGTTTATCAGGGATAAGTTGAATCAGGAGATTAACAAACTTCTTGGGGATGTTGATGAAGATTAATGTATTATCAGGAAATTAGCGGGATTTTCGATATTTTTCGGATATTTGAAAATCCCTGCTGCTTACATAAAATATTTAACAGGGAGGAAAATAAACTTAAATGGATAAAGATAAAACAGTGAATGAAACTTGTGAGACAGCTGAAGTAGGCAAGAATGAAGAAGTAGACAGAAATGATAACGAGACACAGGAGAATGTTGAAGCAACGGAGCAAAAAACAGAAGTATGTGATAACTCTGAGATTGAGTCTTTGAAGGCCTCACTTGAAGATAAAACAAAACAGTGTGATGAGTATAAAGACATGATTCAGAGATTGGCAGCGGAATTCGATAACTACAAAAAAAGGACTGCAAGAGAAAAGGAAGCTTTATATTTCGATGCCTTAAGTGATGTAGTTTCTGAGTTTCTTCCGGTGATAGACAACATTGAAAGAGCTATAAAAGCGTGCAAAAGTGAAAACACCAAGGAGTCAATGCTTGAAGGGATAGAGCTGATTAACAGGCAGGTAAATGAGACATTGAAGAAACTTGGAGTTATGCCAATTGAATGTGTAGGAAAAGAGTTTGATCCGAATTTGCATGAAGCAGTAATGCACATTGAAGATGAATCATATGAACAGAATGTAGTGGTTGAAGAGTTTCAGAAAGGGTATATATGTAAGGATAAAGTAATAAGGCATAGCATAGTAAAAGTAGCAAATTGACAATTAACGCAGCCAATTAATTATTAGTAAAATAGATGATTCAAAGCATAATTTACTCTAAATAATAATTATAAATAACTCAAAAACAATTAACTAAAAAATTAATAGAAAATTAACAAAAAAATAAATAACTTTAAATATAATTAATTCTAAATAATTAATCTAATAAGAATATTAAAGAAAGTACAAAGAACTTTTTTATTGTAAAAAGGGAGGCAAACGATATATGGGAAAAGTAATTGGAATAGATTTAGGTACAACAAATTCATGTGTTGCTGTTATGGAAGGCGGCGAGCCCGTAGTAATAGCTAATGCAGAGGGCAATAGAACTACGCCGTCGGTAGTGGCATTCTCAAAAACAGGTGAAAGGCTCGTTGGACATGTTGCAAAAAGACAGGCTATAACAAATCCAGACAGGACTGTCATGTCTATTAAAAGAGATATGGGAACTGACAGAAGGATAGATATTGATGGCAATAAATATTCACCGCAGGAAATTTCAGCTATGATACTTCAAAAGCTTAAGGCAGACGCTGAAGCTTATCTCGGGGAGAAAATTACTCAGGCTGTAATAACTGTACCTGCATATTTCAGCGATTCACAGAGGCAGGCGACAAAGGATGCAGGAAGGATAGCAGGTCTTGAAGTATTAAGAATAATAAATGAGCCTACTGCAGCTGCACTGGCCTATGGCCTGGATAAAGAGCATGACCAGAAAATAATGGTCTTTGACCTGGGTGGCGGCACATTTGATGTATCTATTCTGGAAATAGGAGACGGAGTATTTGAAGTTTTAGCCACAAACGGAAATAACAGGCTTGGTGGAGATGATTTTGACCAGCGGATCATAGATTACCTTGCAGATACATTTAAACGTGAGCACGGTATTGATTTGAGAAATGACAGAATGGCACTGCAGAGGCTTAAAGAAGCTGCTGAAAAAGCGAAGATAGAGCTTTCAGGAGTTACCACTACAAATATTAACCTTCCTTTTATCACAGCAGATGCATCCGGACCAAAGCATCTTGATATGACGCTTACAAGAGCAAAGTTTGAAGAGCTGACAGCTGACCTTGTTGAAAAAACTATGATTCCTACAAGGCAGGCAATGCAGGATGCAGGCCTTACAACCGATCAGATAGACAAGATACTTCTTGTGGGCGGTTCAACAAGAATTCCGGCTGTTCAGGAAGCAGTAAAGAAATATCTTGGCAAAGAACCTTTCAAGGGTATAAATCCTGACGAGTGTGTTGCAATAGGAGCTGCCATACAGGCAGGAGTACTTACGGGTGAAGTCAAAGATCTGCTGTTGCTCGATGTTACGCCTCTCTCTCTTGGTATAGAGACACTGGGCGGAGTATTTACCAAGCTTATTGAAAGAAATACAACCATACCAACAAAGAAGAGCCAGATATTCTCCACTGCAGCTGACGGACAGACCAGTGTTGAGATACATGTATTGCAGGGAGAAAGGGAAATGGCTGCCTATAACAAGACTCTGGGCAGGTTCCAGTTAACAGGCATTCCTCCGGCACCAAGAGGAGTTCCACAGATTGAAGTTACTTTTGATATTGATGCTAATGGTATAGTTCATGTATCTGCAAAGGATCTGGGTACCGGAAATGAGCAGAAAATTACAATAACAGCCTCCACCAATCTCAGTGAAGAAGAAATACAGAAAGCTGTAAAAGAAGCTGAAAAATTTGCAGAAGAAGACAAAAAGAGAAAACAAGAGATTGATATCAGAAATAATGCTGACTCTATGGTTTACCAAACTGAAAAAACATTAAAAGACTTAGGCGACAAGCTGAGCAGCGAAGATAAAAGCAAGATTGAAGCTGAAGTCAATAAGGTAAAGGAAGCCCTCAAAGGAACTGACACCGAAGCTATCAAGAGAGCTACTGAGAGCTTGACCCAGGCTTTCTATGAGGTGTCTGCAAAAATATACCAACAGAATCCGGGTGCACAGGGAGGACCTAATCCCGGAGCAGGCTTTGGTGGAGCTGCAGGGGGACCTGGAGCGCAAGGTACCGGAGCACAGGGTCAGGATAATGTATATGATGCCGACTATAAGGTAGTGGATGATGATAATAAGTAATCACTATATGGCAGTTGATTTGTAATACACGGATAATTATTACGTTTATATAATAAGCTAAAGTCAGGTATTGACTTTGGCTTATTTAATGCAACATGATATTATTTAATACAGCATGATTTTATGCGGCATGATATTTTTTAGCTGTACCTGTTCTTTAAAACGCGGATTAAATGCGGATTGAAACTAATGAAGTTATGCTTTAGACGGAATTATAAATGCTGTAAATGGAATTTTACATGTGATATAATAATGCAGGTATTTTTGAGAAAATCCCTGTCATAGAATGGAGTTGATTGGGTGGCTGAAAAAAGAGATTACTATGAAATATTAGGTTTAGACAAAAACGCAAGCGAAGAAGACATAAAAAAAGCATACAGGAAACTGGCAAAGAAGTATCATCCCGATCTTAATCCCGGTGACAAAGCTGCAGAAGCAAAGTTTAAAGAAGTAAATGAAGCTTATGAGGTACTGAGCGATCCAAAGAAAAAAGCACAGTATGACAGGTTTGGCCATGCAGGCATGGACGGCAATGGCTTTGGAGGTTTCAGTGGTTTTGGCGGTGGATTTGAAGACTTTGATTTTGGCGGAATTGGAGATATTTTCGAATCTTTCTTCGGCGGTGCAGGCTTCGGAAGATCAAGAAGCAGAAGTGGACCCCAGAAAGGTGCTGATATAAAATACTCAATGGAAGTTTCTTTCGAAGAAGCTGCCTTTGGTACTGAGAAAGAGATAAGTGTAAGCAGGATGGAGACGTGTACTACATGTGGCGGATCCGGTGCTAAACCGGGTACTTCACCCACGACCTGTACTCACTGTAATGGTACAGGACAGGTACAGTATAAGCAGAGTACGCCATTTGGGCACTTTGTTAATGTAAAGACTTGTGATGTGTGCCATGGAGAGGGTAAAATAATTACTAACCCCTGTCAGACATGTAATGGCAGAGGGAAAGTAAGAAAAAAGGTAAATATAAAAGTACGTATTCCTGCGGGAATTGATGACGGACAAACAATTTCTCTCAGGGGAGAAGGAGAAGCAGGCGTAAGAGGGGGCCCTCCGGGAGACCTGTTTATTCTGATAAGAGTTAAGCCTCATGCTTTATTTAAAAGGCAGGGCAATGATGTGGTATGCGAAATACCTATTACATTTGTTCAGGCGGCACTGGGTGCAGAACTTGAAGTACCTACGCTGGATGGCAAAGTCAGGTACAATATTCCTGAAGGTACTCAGACGGGCACTGTCTTCAGACTAAAGGGAAAAGGAATTCCTTTTTTGAGGGGAAGCGGACGCGGAGACCAGTATGTTAAGGTAAATGTTGAGGTTCCAAAGAAGCTGAATGAGAAACAGAAAAATGCACTGAAGGCATTTGCTGAACTTATTGGCGATGATGTATATGAACAACGCAAAGGATTTTTTGAAAAGATGAAAGATGCTCTGGGAATGTGATGATGAACGGACCATCTTAGTTTAACGGAGGATAATTATGAAATGGATTGAAGTTAGAATAACAACCACTGCTGAAGCCAGTGACGCCGTAAGTGAAATGCTTACACAAATAGGAGCAGGCGGAGTGGTAATACAGGACCCCAATGATATAAGAAGGGAAGTATCCAGGTCTGATTCTCTTGATTATGCTGATGAAAACTTTTTGGATTCCCTTGGCACTGACGTGAACATCATGGCATATTTTGACGGGGAGACGAATAAAGAGAACCTGAAAAAACTTATTAATGAAAAACTTAGCTTTATATCGGAATTCCTGGATGTTGGAAAGGGCTTTTCCGGTATGTGTGAAGTTAATGATGAAGACTGGGCAAATGCCTGGAGGAAGTATTATAAGCCCTTCCGTATTTCAGAGCGTATTGTGGTAAAGCCATCCTGGGAGGATTATGAAGCAGGAGGCAGAGATATTGTAATAGAGCTGGATCCCGGAATGGCTTTTGGTACTGGGACACATGAGACCACAAAGATGTGCGCAGCTCTTGTCGATAAATACGTTAAAAAAGATGATGTTGTAATGGATATAGGATGCGGCACAGGGATTCTTTCCATAGTTGCTGCAAAATTAGGGGCATCAGAAGTTGTTGCCGTTGATGTTGACGAAGTAGCGGTAAAGGTAACAAAAGAAAACTGCAGGGTTAACGGAACAGATGGCGTAGTTAATGCTTTTAAAGGGACAATTCGTGATATTAAAGGAGTAAAAGCGGATCTGATTGTTGCCAATATTATTGCAGACGTAATAATTGACATGGCAAAAGATGTATCCGGCTATTTAAAATCAGAGGGGACATTTATTACTTCCGGAATAATAAAAGAAAGAAAGCAGCAAGTTATTGAGGAATATCAAAAAAATGGTTTCTATCTGGTAGAATCCATAGAAACTGGTGAATGGGTGGCGATAGTTTTTAAATGCCGAGATTCTTTGTAAAGCCTGAAAATATACTCTCCGATAGTATTATAATAGATGGAGACGATGTGAAACATATAAAAAATGTGTTGAGGTTAAGATGCAACGACATTATAACTTTGTGCGACGGAATGGGCACTGACTTCATTGCAAGAATTGAAAAATTTGAATCAAATCTGATATATGCAGATATAATAGATAGAAGAAATAATACAACTGAGCCTCCGATAGAAGTGGTTCTGTTTCAGGGTATCCCCAAATCGGATAAGATGGATTTAATTGTACAAAAAAGTGTTGAGCTTGGGGTAACACGTATCGTTCCCGTCATTACAGACAGAACGGTTGTTATTCTAAGAACAGAAAAAGATAAAGAATCAAAAGCCAGCAGGTGGCAAAGAATAGCTATGGAAGCTGCAAAGCAGTCAAACAGGGGCATAATCCCGATTGTGGATTTGCCCCTGGATTTTAATAGGGCACTGGAATTTTCAAGAAAAATGCAGCTTGGAATTATTCCATATGAAAAAGAAAATGTGAAAAGCCTGAGAGGAGTTTTAAAAGAATACAATGCCAAAAGTATTGCTGTTTTTATTGGCCCTGAAGGAGGCTTTTCTCAGAATGAGGTAGATGAAGCAGTTTCCGCAGGGATGATATCTGTAACTCTGGGACCCAGGATTTTGAGAACCGAAACCGCGGGAATTGCTGTATTATCGGCTGTTATGTATGAGTTTGGAGGCTTTGACTGTTTGGAATAGGAAAGAGGGAGTAAAACGAAGTAAACACGAGGAAACAAGAAAAAATGTGTAAAAATTGCTTATAAGTCTTTTCAAACTAAAGAAGTATGTTATAATACTAAACTAGAGCAAGCATTTTTCAAATGCGGCACAGCAAAGTTAAGTTTCCCTACTTCGTTGTGTTTCATTTGAAGAAGGGATGGTTTGTACATGATAAGAAGTATGACCGGATATGGAAGAGGAGAATACGAGAATGGAGGTAGAAAATACGTTGTAGAAATTAAGACAGTAAATCACAGGTATGCTGATATATTTGTAAAAGTTCCACGACAGATATCCTTTATTGAAGACAGGGTTAGGCAGACAGTGAGCAAGAGCCTTTCGAGAGGGAAAATTGATGTATATGTAAATTATGAATCCAATGAGGAAAACTCTAAATTGGTTTTAATAGACGAAGTTCTGGCGGAGAGCTATATTAATGCTGTCAGATTCTTAAAGGACAATTTTGGTCTTCAAGATGATATTTCAACCTCCCTGATATCAAGATTTCCAGATGTGCTTAAGGTTGAGAAAGCTGAAGAGGATGTGGATGAAATATGGGAAGGTTTGAAAATCGCGCTGGATGAAGCGATTAACTGTGTTATAAAAATGCGCGAAAACGAAGGTGAAGGACTCAAAAGGGACTTTTTGAAAAAAGCTGCTTATGTGGAAAGCCTGGTGGAGGAAATATCCAAAAGGGCACCTGAAGTTGTTAAAGACTACAAGCAAAGATTGGAAACACGGATAAAGGAGCTGCTTGAGCAGCAAACTATTGATGAAAGCCGTCTTGCTATGGAGGTTGCCATCTTCGCAGACAGGTGCAGTATAGATGAGGAACTGGTGAGAATAAAGAGCCATATAAATCAGTTAAGGGAAATTCTGGATATGGATCAGCCAATAGGAAGAAAGCTGGATTTTTTAATTCAGGAAATGAACAGAGAAATAAACACAATAGGTTCTAAGGCGAACGATCTGATAATAACAAAAAATGTAATAGAAATAAAGAGTGAAATTGAAAAAATACGGGAACAAATACAAAACGTTGAATAAAAAAGGGAGGTTTAGCAATGAAGCTCATAAATATTGGTTTCGGTAATATTGTATCCGCAAGCAGGCTTGTTGCAATTGTAAGTCCGGAATCTGCACCAATAAAGAGAATTATTCAGGAAGCAAGAGACAGAGGTATGTTAATAGATGCTACCTATGGAAGAAGGACAAGAGCTGTTATAATTACCGACAGTGATCATATAATACTTTCAGCAGTGCAGCCTGAAACCGTTGCTCATAGGCTGAATACTAAAGACAGTGAAATAGATGTAGATAGTGAAGCTATAGAATAACAAGTTTAATAGGGGTATAGGAGATGTAAAATGTTTCAGAAAGGTTTACTGGTAGTGTTATCAGCTCCTTCCGGTACCGGCAAGAGTACTGTTTCAAGATTGCTGGTTCAAAGGAATGACAGACTGAGGCTTTCTGTTTCAGCGACAACAAGGGCACCGCGTAAGAATGAAGTAGAGGGAAAAGACTATTTTTATAAGACTACTGATGAGTTCAAGAATATGATAGAAAATGATGAATTTGTTGAATGGGTTGAGTATTGCGGGAATTACTACGGAACTCCAAAGAAATATATCGAGGATTCCGTTGAAAATGGGTATGACGTCCTGCTTGAGATTGAGGTTGAAGGTGCCGCAAAGATTAAAGAAAAATACCCGGATTGCGTCTTGATATTTATGCTGCCTCCTTCTTTTGATGAGTTAAAAAAGAGAATAGAAGGCAGGGGAACTGAAAAGCCTGAAGTGATTGAAAACCGCTTAAAACAGGCTAAAAGAGAAATAGAATATATAGACATGTATGATTATGTTGTAATAAATGATTCATTAGATAATGCAATAAACAGCGTAAATATAATTCTTGAAGCAGAAAAGTCAAAGGTAAAGGGAAACAAGGATTTATTGAAACATATTGGTTTTGACAGGAGGTAATTATTGCATGATAGAGCCGTCAATTAATAGTTTGCTGGAAAAAGTGGACAGCAGATATACTCTTGTTATAATTGCTGCAAAAAGAGCAAGGCAGCTTGTAGAGGGAGCCGGAAAGGTGGTAGGTTCTGATTCTGATAAACCTGTCACTGTGGCAATTAACGAAATAAATGAAGGAAAAGTTACTTTTACACGTACAAAAAGTGGCATTAAGTGATGTTTGGCTGAGTTAGGTCGGGAGGTGTGTGTTTGCTGCAGAAAAAAACCGTCGTAGTGGGTGTATGTGGAGGAATAGCGGTATACAAGGCTGTTGAGATTGTAAGCAGATTAAGGAAGCTTGGCGCAGATGTTCATGTCATTATGACTGAAAATGCATCAAAATTTGTAGCACCCCTTACTTTTCAGACAATCTCCCACAATCCTGTTGTTATAGATATGTTTGCAAAGCCGGATCATTGGGATATTGAACATATTTCACTGGCTCAGAAGGCGGATGTGTTTTTAATAGCACCTGCTACTGCGAATGTTATAGGAAAAGTAGCGGGGGGTATTGCTGATGATATGCTTACGACTACCATTATGGCTACAAAGGCTCCGGTAGTCTTTGCTCCGGCGATGAATCATAATATGTATGAGAATGCGATTGTACAGAGAAATATTGAAAACCTAAAATCAGCAGGATACCTTTTTATTGAACCCGATGAGGGGGTTATGGCTTGCGGCACATATGGAAAAGGCCGTTTACCTGAGCCTGAAACCATAGTACATGCTGTAGTTAATGTACTCAACGGTAAGAAGGATATTTCAATTACTGAAAGATCCTGCAAAGCCGTAACTGATATTGATGGAAAAAGTGATATAACTGATGCTAAAAACGAGAAAAGTTTGGACATGAAAGGTTTGAGGATACTTGTGACTGCCGGGCCGACTATTGAGCCTATTGATCCTGTGAGATTTATTAGCAACCATTCCTCAGGTAAGATGGGATATGCCATTGCTTCATCTGCTTCGGCAAGAGGAGCTGAGGTATTGCTTATATCCGGCCCTGTGCATATACCAAAGCCTGAGAATGTAAGAGTTGTCAGTGTTAATACCGCTCAGGAAATGTATGATAAAGTAATGGAATATTTTTCTGGCTTTGACATTATGATATTTGCAGCAGCTGTAGGTGATTACCGTTGTGCAGATATTCACAGCAACAAAATTAAAAAGATGGATGACGAAATATCCATAAAACTTGTTAAAAACCCCGACATTGCAAAAGAAATTGGCGCACTGAAGGGTGACAGGATACATATTGGCTTTAGCGCAGAAACAGAAAATCTTTTGGATAATGCTGTAAAGAAGCTTAGTTCCAAGAATTTTGACATGATAGTAGCAAATGATGTCACAATGGAGGGAGCGGGTTTTGGCACAGATACAAATATTGTGAAGATAGTAAGCAGTGACGGTAGCATCAGGGAGCTGGCAAAAATGAGCAAGTATGATGTTGCAGATGAAATTTTGAATGAAGCACTGAATATATTGAAAAGGAAAAAAGGGCAAAAAGGATAGGGAGGAAGTAAATAATGGCTGTTGAAAAAACTATGGAAAAGATCGTTTCATTGTGTAAAAACAGAGGATTCATTTATCCCGGTTCGGATATTTACGGTGGTTTGGCAAATGCCTGGGATTATGGTCCTTTAGGAGTTGAGCTTAAAAATAATGTGAAAAGAGCATGGTGGAAAAAGTTTGTCCAGGAGAGCCCTTATAATGTTGGTGTTGACTGCGCTATTTTAATGAATCCACAGGTTTGGGTTGCTTCAGGGCATGTAGGCGGTTTCAGTGATCCGCTGATTGATTGTAAAGAATGCAAAACCCGCCATAGGTATGATAAGCTGATTGAAGAATGGAATAAGCAAAATAATATAAATATACCTGTTGACGGCTGGAGTAATGAGCAATTGATGGATTATATTCAGAAAAATGGCGTGCAATGCCCGGAATGCGGTTCTGCAAACTTTACCGGTATAAGAAAGTTTAATCTCATGTTTAAAACTTTCCAGGGTGTAACGGAAGATTCAAAATCAGAAATATTTTTAAGGCCTGAGACAGCCCAGGGAATTTTTGTGAATTTTAAAAATGTGCAGAGGACGACCAGAAAAAAGATACCCTTTGGTATAGGCCAGATAGGAAAGTCCTTCAGAAATGAAATAACACCCGGCAATTTTATTTTCAGAACCCGGGAATTTGAGCAAATGGAGCTTGAATTTTTCTGTGAACCCGGAACTGATCTGGAATGGTTTAATTATTGGAGAGAATTCTGTATTAACTGGCTTCTGAACCTTGGAATTAAGAAAGAAAGCATTCGAACAAGGGATCACAGCAAGGAGGAGCTTTCACATTACAGTAATGCAACTACAGACATAGAATTCAAATTCCCCTTTGGCTGGGGAGAGCTCTGGGGTATTGCAGACAGGACAGATTTTGACCTGAAACAGCATATGGAACATTCAAAAGAAGATCTGTCATATTTTGATCCTGTTACAAATGAAAAATACATACCTTATTGTGTAGAACCTTCACTGGGTGCGGACAGGGTAACTCTTGCATTCCTGTGTGATGCATATGATGAAGAAGAAGTTGCAGAAGGGGATGTAAGGACTGTACTGCATTTCCACCCGGCAATTGCACCTGTCAAAATTGCGGTGCTGCCTCTATCAAAGAAACTGGGAGATAACGCGTATAAAGTGTACGAATCCCTTACCAGAAAATACGTTTGCGAATATGATGAGACCGGCAGTATTGGCAAGAGATACAGGCGTCAGGATGAGATTGGGACACCTTATTGCATTACATACGATTTTGACTCACTTAATGATAACAGTGTTACAATCAGGGACAGAGACTCCATGCAGCAGGTTAGGATTTCTATTGATGAACTTGATAAGTATTTTGAGGATAAATTTGATTTTTAGCATTTGATTTTTAGCTCTTAAGCCCGGAATTTCTGCTATGGAAATGCCAACCACAACAAGTTAAATGCATAATTATGCATACAATACTTTGGTGCCAGGACATAATTACCTGGCACTTATTGTATATACGATAATGTTGATAAATTCATCAGGATTGAGTTGAATGGCGGTAGGTATAAATTTTATAAACTTGGGTAAGTTTTATATTACTTATTATTTCTATTTTAAGAAACTTTAAAAAATTGATGAAAATTATTCATTTTATTGTTATAATATATCCGGTTAAATTATGGTTAAATTATTAGATAGTTTCTACCGATGGGTAATCCATAATATAGATGTAGAACTGTAGAATGTAAATCAAGAATATTAGGAGGTATAGTTCATGACAAAGTATGTTTATCTCTTTAGTGAAGGAAATGCTTCAATGAGAAACCTACTTGGTGGAAAAGGTGCTAACCTTGCAGAAATGACAGGCTTGGGCCTCCCTGTTCCAAGAGGTTTTACTGTAACTACTGAAGCTTGTACCAGGTATTATAATGATGGAAAAGTTATTGCAAAGGAAATCGAAGATCAAATCTATGAAGCACTGAAAAAGACTGAAGAAATTGTTGGTAAAAAATTCGGAGATCCATCTAATCCATTTCTTGTTTCAGTACGTTCAGGTGCAAGGGCTTCCATGCCTGGAATGATGGACACTATTCTTAACCTTGGTTTGAACGATGAAGTTGTAGTGGGACTTGCAAAGCTGACAAATAATGAAAGATTTGCTTATGACAGCTACAGAAGGTTTATCCAGATGTTCAGCGATGTTGTCATGGAAGTTGAAAAGTCCAAGTTCGAAAAGATTTTAGATTCAGTTAAAGAATCGGCCGGTGCGAAGACTGATACAGATCTTACCGCTGAAGATCTCAAAGAAGTAGTAAGACAATATAAGGAACTCTTCAAAAAGGAAAAAGGTTTTGATTTCCCAATGGATCCAAAAGAGCAGTTAATGGAGGCTGTAAAGGCTGTATTCCGTTCATGGGATAACCCGAGGGCTATAGTATACAGGAGATTGAACGATATACCAAGTGATTGGGGCACAGCCGTAAATGTTCAGGAAATGGTATATGGTAACATGGGCAATGATTCAGGTACAGGCGTTGCCTTTACAAGAAACCCTGCAACAGGAGAAAAGAAGTTATACGGAGAATTCCTTATGAATGCCCAGGGAGAAGACGTAGTAGCAGGCATAAGGACACCTCAGAGTATAGACCAGCTAAAAGAAATAATGCCGGATATTTACAATCAGTTCACGGAAATTGCACAGAAACTTGAAAACCATTATAGAGATATGCAGGACATGGAGTTTACAATTGAAAGAGGAAAACTCTTTATGCTTCAGACGAGAAACGGAAAGAGAACAGCTGCTGCTGCTTTAAAAATTGCCGTAGATCTTGTAGCGGAAGGTATGGTAACTAAGGAAGAGGCGATAATGAAGGTTGATCCAAAGCAGCTTGACACACTTTTACATCCAGCCTTCGAGCCTAAGGCGCTTAAAGCTGCTGTACCTATAGCAAAAGGACTGCCTGCTTCACCAGGAGCAGCAACAGGACGTGTATATTTCACTGCTGAAGAAGCTGTTGAAGCTGCAAAAGGCGGAGAAAAGAAGATTATACTTGTAAGAACTGAAACTTCACCTGAGGATATTGAAGGTATGCATGTATCACAGGGTATACTTACAGGACGCGGCGGAATGACATCCCATGCTGCAGTTGTTGCCCGTGGAATGGGAACATGCTGTGTTGCAGGCTGCAGTGAAATAAGAATAAATGAAGAAGAGAAATACTTTATTGATAAATCAGGAAGGAAATATGTAGAAGGTGACTGGATTTCACTTGATGGTTCCACAGGTAATGTATATGGTGAACAGCTTCCTACTACAGAACCTGATGTGACAGGAGATTTTGCTACTCTCATGGAATGGGCAGATGAAATAAGAAAATTGAGAGTAAGAACAAATGCTGATACACCAAGAGACGCTGCTGTGGCAGTGAAGTTTGGTGCCGAAGGTATAGGACTCTGCCGTACAGAGCATATGTTCTTTGATGCTGACAGAATTCCTGCCATGAGAGAGATGATAGTGGCAAGAACTGTGGAACAGAGAAGAAAGGCTCTTGACAAACTCCTTCCAATGCAGAGAGCAGACTTTGAAGGATTATTTACAGAGATGAAAGGACATCCTGTTACAATCAGGTTGCTTGATCCTCCGCTTCACGAATTCCTGCCACAGGAAGATGAAGATATTGAGGCTCTTGCAAAAGAGATGGGAATAGCATTTGATGAACTCAAAGCCATAGTAAGGGATTTACATGAATTCAATCCTATGATGGGCCACAGAGGCTGCCGTCTTGCAGTTACCTATCCTGAAATTGCAGAAATGCAGACAAGAGCAATTATAGAAGCTGCTATAAACGTAAATAAAAAGGGTATGAACGTTACTCCTGAGATAATGATTCCTCTTGTAGGAGAAGTTAAAGAATTAAAATACGTAAAAGATGTTGTAACAAAGACAGCTGATGAAGTCATTGCTCAATCAGGAGTAAAACTCGAGTATAAAGTTGGTACAATGATTGAAATACCAAGAGCTGCCATCACTGCTGATGAGATTGCAAGGGAAGCTGAGTTCTTCTCATTTGGTACCAACGACCTTACTCAGATGACTTTCGGCTTTAGCCGTGACGATGCAGGCAAATTCCTTGAGGAATACTACAATAAAAAGATATATGAATTTGATCCGTTTGCAAAACTTGACCAGCATGGCGTTGGCAAACTGATAGAAATTGCAACAAAATTAGGCAGGGAGACAAGACCGGATATCAAGCTTGGTATTTGTGGAGAACATGGTGGAGATCCTTCATCAATCGAATTCTGCCATAAGATGGGCTTGAACTATGTATCCTGCTCACCTTACCGCGTACCTATAGCAAGACTTGCTGCTGCTCAGGCTGCTGTTGGCGGAGCAGGCCTTGGACAAAAATAGAATGGATACAGCTTGTGCTGCTGAACAGTTGGTAATTAGCGGTGAAGCACTGGGACAGAAGCAATCATTATTACTAATGTAAAAACCTGTAAAATCAAGGTTTTGACGATAACCCAGATATAAATACGGGTATTGCCTTTTAAGAAATCCAGAGGTAATACCCTATTTTTATTTACATTTCTCAAGAATTGATATTGCAACCGAAGATACTGACATCCATCAAACAGATTATTTTCAAGGTCTTCAAGGATGAAGACTTTAGTATTTACAATAAATTATCAAATGTATAGGAGGATATTACTATGAATACTCTTATAACTATTTTAAGCAGAAAATCCGTTCGCAGCTTCACAGGCATGATAACCGAAACTGAACTAAATACTGTTTTGAAAGCTGCATATGCATCTCCAATAGGCCGTGCAATGTATGAAAATGTTCATATGACTGTTATTACCAATCAAGAACTCCTTGATAAGATAGACAAAAATGCAGCCGCTTTTTTCCAGAATCCTGAAATGCACCCTTTGTACAACGCACCTGTGTACATTGTTGTATCTGCAAAGCTTTCAAACCCTGCTGACAATGTAGGTTACTCTAATTGTGCAATTGTCGTAGAAAATATGGCACTGGCTGCTGTAGAAATGGGACTTGGTGCATGCCATATCTGGGGAGCAACTATTGCTCTAAGTCAAAACAAAGAGTTGTTAAAAGAACTTAATCTTCCGGAAGGCTTTACCCCTTGCTGTGGTATTATTCTGGGTAAAACTGAAGAAATTTATACAGAAAGGGAAGTTCCTGATAATCGAATACAAACTGCATATATAAAATAAAATGTGTTGAAGCAGCAGGCATATTTGGAAATGGCAATATAAAATTCACTTCATATAGGAAGCGAATAATTGAAAATTTTTTATAAAAAATATTTGACAATTATAACTCTCGATGCTATAATTATCCATAATTTAAATAATTGCGTAAGGTATTATTTCATAAAGCAATCGTTGCAACATGTTTTTAAATTGATTAAACCGATGAGCAAGAGGAGTAAGAATAATTATTTGTATACAGAGAGCTGCCGTTGGTGCGAGTGCAGTTACAAAGGTTATTCCGAATGGACTTGCGAGGGAAGCCCGAAATCGAAAGAGAGTAGGCGCTTACGGGGGGCCGGCCCGTTATAAGGAGGATGCATATGATGGTATGCAAAAATGAGTGGGCGTAGAAATACGCCAATTTGGGTGGCACCGCAGAAGTGTAAGCTTTTGTCCCTGTTATGGGAACAAAAGCTTTTTTTATTTTTCAAAATGTTTCAGATGTACTGCAGTACTGGGAGAAGAAGAATGACTAAGCTGAAAAAGAATTCATTTACTTTATCCTTTGAAAAATGAGGTGATTGATGTGATAACTCCTGGCTATAACGAAATTGAGCAGTTGGCAAAAGACTACGGCATTATTCCAATCTGCAGGGAAATTTATGCAGACGTTACTACCCCAATTGCACTGTTGCGAAAGATTTCCCGGATAAGCAACAGATACTATCTTCTGGAAAGCATTGAAGGTGGAGAAAAATGGGGTAGATACTCATTCCTCGGTTTTGACCCCATTGCCCACGTTGTGTGTAAAAACGGTGAAATAACAATTGAGGAAGAGGGCAAGAGAGAAACTGTGCATTCTCCAAAACCTTTTGAGGTAATAAGGGCTTACCTTTCAAAATATAAAGCACCAAAACTTGCAGGTATGCCACCATTCACAGGCGGATTGGTCGGATACTTTGCCTATAACATGATCGGGTATGCAGAACCGGTTTTAAATCTTAGAAGCAGCGAGTTTAACGATTTTGACCTCATGTTGTTTGACAAAGTAATAGCTTATGACCACCTGAAACAAAAGATTAGCATCGTTGTAAATATGCGTACTGGTAAGGTCGAGGAAAATTACAAAAAAGCGCTTTCAGATATAGAGGACATTGTCTGGATTATTACGGAACAGGCCCTGTTACCGAAATGTGAAATAAAAAGCAAACCGGTATTTACATGTAACGTATCAAAAGAAGAATACTGCGAAATGGTTTTGAAAACAAAGGAATATATCAAAAATGGGGACATATTTCAGGCAGTAATCTCCAGACGCTTTGAAACTGAGTACAAAGACAGCCTTCTTAACGCTTACCGGGTATTGAGAACGACAAATCCGTCTCCATATATGGTGTTTATGCAGAACAGAGATGTACAGTTGATCAGCACATCTCCCGAAACTCTGGTGAGGTTGCAGAACGGCATACTTTCAACTTTTCCCATTGCAGGTTCAAGACCACGTGGTAAAAACAGGGAGGAGGATGAGGCGCTGGAAAAGGAATTGCTGGGAGATGAAAAGGAACTGTCTGAACACAACATGCTGGTCGACCTGGCAAGAAACGACATAGGCAAAATATCAAAGTATTCCAGCGTACGTGTTGTGAACTATAAAATGATACACCGCTATTCAAAAATAATGCACATCACTTCCGAAGTAGAAGGTCATATCCGGGAAGGAAAAGATGCATTGGATGCAATAGAAGCGCTATTACCGGCAGGTACATTGTCCGGGGCACCCAAAATTCGTGCATGTGAGATTATTGAAGAGCTCGAAAAAGAACCAAGAGGAATATATGGCGGAGCCATAGGTTATGTAGACTTTACAGGCAATATGGACACCTGCATTGCAATACGTATGGCTGTAAAGAAAGATAACAAGGTGTATATTCAAGCCGGTGCAGGAATCGTTGCAGACAGTGTTCCCGAAAAGGAATATGAAGAATCGGGAAATAAGGCTAAAGCCATAATGGAGGCTATTATTGCGGCAAGCGAGGTGGATGGTTGATGATTTTATTAATTGATAACTATGACAGCTTTTCTTACAATTTAGTGCAGCTTGCAGGAACGATCAACTGTGATATCCGGGTGATACGCAACGACGAGAAGACTTGTGAAGAAATAAAAGAAATGAACCCTTCCCATATTATTCTTTCACCTGGCCCGGGTTATCCGAAAAACGCCGGAATATGTGAAGAGATTATAGAGCAGATGAAAGGCAGGGTTCCGATTCTTGGCATATGTCTTGGCCACCAGGCAATATGTGAGGTGTTTGGAGCTTCCATTGTATTGGCCAATCGCATAATGCACGGTAAGCAAAGCAATATTCATATTGCCAATGGAAGCAGAATATTCAAAGGATTGCCCCCTATCATACAAGCGGCAAGATATCACTCCCTCATTGCTCAAAAAACATCTCTTCCGGATGAACTTTTGGTAATTGCAGAAGATGACGATGGGGAAATCATGGGAGTGAAACACAAGGATTATGAGATATACGGTCTTCAATTCCATCCTGAGTCTATACTTACACCACAGGGCGCTGTAATAATGGAAAATTTTTTAGGAATAGGTGGTGAAGTGAAATGATAAAAGAAGCAATCCATAAATTGTTGGACAGGGAAAACCTGTCTCTTGAAATGACAAAATCCGTTATGGATGAAATAATGAGCGGAAGCGCGACTAATGCACAGATAGCATCTTTTATCACGGCTATGAGGATGAAGGGAGAAACAATAGATGAAATAACCGCTTGTGCCATGATCATGAGAAAATATGGCACTAAGCTAAGGTACGAGGGCGATGTTCTTGATATAGTAGGCACCGGTGGGGATCAGGCATATACATTCAATATATCTACTGTTTCTTCCCTGGTAATTTCGGCGGCGGGTGTACCGGTGGCAAAGCACGGCAACAGGAGTGTTTCCAGTAAATGTGGAAGCGCTGATGTGCTTGAGGCGCTGGGGGTAAAAATAGATATTCCTGTATCAAGGAGTGAAAAGATTTTAAAAGAAATTGGAATTTGCTTCATGTTTGCTCCCAACTACCATTCTTCCATGAAATATGCCGCTCCTGTAAGAAAAGAACTGGGAGCCCGCACAGTTTTCAATATTTTAGGACCACTCGCAAGTCCTGCCAATGCTAATTATCAGTTGTTAGGCGTTTATGATGAAAATCTGGTAGAGCCTCTTGCCAGAGTTCTGTCCAACCTTGGCGTAAAGAAAGCTATGGTAGTACATGGACATGACGGCCTGGACGAAATATCCCTGACCACTTCATCAACAGTTTGTGAAGTAAATGAAGGGTATTTGAACAGCTTCTTTTTAGATCCGCGCCAATTTGGCTTTGAATACTGCAAACCTGAGGATTTAACCGGTGGTGGCCCGCAAGAGAATGCTGAAATTGCCAGAAGGATATTAAGCGGCGAAAAAGGCCCTAAAAGGGATATTGTGCTGCTGAACTCGGCAGTTTGCCTTTATATGTTTTATAACAACATTACCCTGAGGGAATGCGTGAAGATGGCAGCAGACATTATCGACAGCGGAAGAGCTTTAGAACAGCTGAACAGGTTTGTTAAGCTGTCAAATGAAGAGGATTGAGTAAAAAGGTTGGTGGAGGGAAATGATTCTTGAGAAAATAGCACAGTCTACCGGAATGCGTGTGGAATCTGCCAGGAAGAGAGTGTCCCTTGAGGATTTGAAATCTCAGATTTTTTGTAATGGAAAGGTAAAACGGTTTCACAATTGCGATGATTTTGCATTTGAAAGAACTTTAAGAAAAGAAGGGATTTCCTTTATATGTGAAGTGAAGAAGGCTTCGCCGTCCAAAGGAATAATATCGCCGGAATTCCCCCATCTGGAAATAGCTTCTAATTACGAAAAGGCAGGGGCTCATGCCATTTCAGTGTTGACAGAACCAGAATTCTTTAAGGGAAGTGATATTTACCTTAAAGAAATCAGTGAAATGGTGAGAATACCTGTGCTTAGAAAGGACTTTATTATTGATGAGTATCAGATTTATGAATCAAAGGTGATTGGCGCCGATGCAGTACTTCTTATCTGTGCTCTGCTTGAGACCGCTACTCTAAAAAAATATATTGAAATATGCGACGAACTCGGACTCTCTGCCCTTGTGGAAGCCCATACGGAAGAAGAAATTACTTCAGCAATTGAGGCAGGAGCAAGAGTAATTGGTGTGAACAACCGAAATCTTAAGACATTTGAGGTTGATATCCAGAACTGCATTGCTTTAAGGAATATGGTTCCTGAACATATCGTCTATGTCGCGGAAAGCGGCATTCAAACGCCGGAGGATATAACACTGCTCGAGAAAGCCGGTGTTGACGCGGTTTTGATTGGAGAAGCGCTGATGAGAAGTGCTGATAAACAAGCTATGTTATCATACCTGAAAGGCTGCAAAGCTGAATCATAACTTATCCTTAGATGCTGAGATAACGAACCATGCCTGGGAGAGTGGCAATAATGAGCCAAACCCGAGAGCTAGCAAAGATGAGCCATGCATGAGAGGTGGTTGAGGTGACTAAGATTAAAATATGTGGTTTAACAAGAGAACAGGATATAGATACTGTAAATGCTGTCCTTCCGGATTACATCGGTTTTGTTTTCAGCAAAAGTAAAAGACAGATTGACGAGAAAAAGGCAAAAGCGCTGAAAGACCGTTTGAATCCTGCCATTAAAGCAGTAGGTGTATTTGTCAATGAAGAAATTGAAAAAATCAATGAGCTTTGCAACTTTCAAGTGATTGATGTGATTCAGCTCCATGGTGATGAAAATGAAGATTATATAAGGAGACTGAAAAACCATGTTTCAAATAAAATTATCAAAGCAGTAAGAGTTAAAGAGCTGAATGATATTGAAAAAGCAATGGAATTTTCCTGCGACTACTTGCTGTTTGATACGTATCATGAAAAAGAATACGGAGGTACCGGAAAGACCTTTGACTGGTCAATGATTCCTTCTTATATAAACAAGCCGTTTTTTCTGGCAGGTGGCATTAATTCATGTAATGTTGTGAATGCAATTGAGCACTACAATCCCTTTTGCGTTGATATAAGCAGCGGGGTGGAGACAAATGGCTGTAAAGATCCGGAGAAGATAATTGATATTGTGGCCAAGGTCAGAGGATTTAAAAAATCAATAGATAAATGACAATTATTTATTGATGAGCAACACAATCATTTATAGATTAATAACAATTATTAAACATGAGATGCCCGATAACGGTTAATTTATTTAACATAGGCAAGATTTAAAGTGTGTAAGGTTTAAAGTATGCGGGATTTAAAGTAATAAGAATCAAAGTATGCAAGATCCGTGATTAAAAGTATGCAAGGAGGATGCAATATGGGTTTCGTTTATAAGAAGAAGCTTATATCTCCTGATGAGTTGATAAATACTTATCCACTGTCAGCAAATGATGCTCTGATAAAAAAAGAAAGAGATAAACAGATAAAAGATGTCTTAGTTGGAGCATCTGATAAGTTTCTTGTAATTATTGGGCCTTGCTCTGCAGATAACGAAGATGCTGTCTGTGATTATGTCTCCAGGCTTGCCAGGGTTCAGGAAAAAGTTGCAGACAGGATTATTATAATTCCAAGAATATTTACCAACAAACCAAGGACGACAGGTGAAGGTTATAAAGGAATTGTACACCAGCCTGATCCGGAAGGGGAACCAGATTTGCAGGAAGGGCTTATAGCAATGAGGAAAATACACTTGCGCGCTATAACCGAAACAGGACTAAGCGCTGCTGATGAAATGCTCTATCTTGAAAACTGGCCATATGTGGAAGACCTTCTGTCTTATGTAGTGGTAGGCGCCAGGTCTGTTGAAAATCAGCCGTATAGATTGGCAATCAGCGGGATGGACTGTCCTGCCGGAATGAAAAATCCCACCAGCGGAGATTTCTCTGTTATGCTGAACTCCTGCGCTGCAGCACAGGTCAGTCATACATTCCTCTACCGGGGCTATGAAGTACGCACTACAGGTAATCCACTTGTTCATTGTATTTTAAGAGGGGCAATAAACAAGCATGGTCAATTTGTACCGAACTATCACTATGAGGATTTAATACGGCTCCATGAAATGTATGAAAAACGCAAATTGGCCAATCCTGCTGTAATTATCGATGCCAATCATGCCAATTCCAATAAAATGTATTATGAACAGCCAAGAATTGTGAAAGAAGTTCTTTATAGCCGGTCTATCAACCGCGTTATTGCAAAACTAGTAAAGGGAGTTATGATAGAAAGCTATATAGAACCGGGCAATCAGAGCATTCATGAGCATGTTTACGGCAAATCCATTACCGATGCCTGCCTGGGTTGGAAGGAATCTGAAAGATTGATTTATACAATTGCAGAGCATGTTTGAGATGGAAATTAAAATTATAATTTTACTTGTTGTGCAAGCATTCGATAGCAGGAGTTCCAAGCTTAAGTGCTATCAAACATTATATTTTGTCAATCAACGTTATATGGAAGGAGAATGTCAAACATGTCAAAAGGAAGATTTGGGGAATATGGCGGTCAATATATCCCTGAAACTCTGATGAATGCTGTTATTGAGCTTGAAGAGGCATATAACCGCCTTAAGAATGATCCGGAATTTAAAGCGGAGCTGGATGATCTTTTGATGAACTATGCAGGGCGGCCGTCACTGTTATATTATGCCGAAAAGATGACTAAAGACCTGGGGGGAGCCAGGATTTATCTTAAAAGAGAGGATCTTAACCATACAGGTTCTCATAAAATAAACAATGTTCTTGGACAGGTGCTTCTTGCAAAACGTATGGGGAAGACCCGCGTAATTGCCGAGACAGGAGCCGGACAGCACGGTGTTGCCACCGCAACTGCCGCTGCACTTATGGGATTGGAATGTGAAATATTCATGGGAAAGGAGGATACCGACCGCCAGGCGCTCAATGTTTTTCGTATGAAATTGTTGGGCGCAAAAGTACATGTGGTTACTAGTGGTACCCAAACCCTGAAAGATGCGGTGAATGAAACGTTGCGCGAATGGAGCAGGCGTGTCAGTGATACCCATTATGTGCTGGGATCGGTAATGGGACCTCATCCCTTTCCTACTATTGTACGTGATTTTCAAAAAATCATTGGATGCGAAGTCAGAAAACAGATACTGGAAGCAGAGGGCAGGCTTCCTGATGTATTAGTGGCCTGTGTTGGAGGGGGCAGTAATGCAATAGGCCTGTTTTACGATTTCATTGATGAGCCAAATGTCCGGCTTATTGGTTGTGAAGCTGCAGGCCATGGCATTCATACGAAAAAGACTGCCGCAACGATAACTACCGGAACGGTAGGAATTTTTCATGGAATGAAGTCTTATTTCTGCCAGGATGATTACGGGCAAATTGCTCCGGTCTATTCCATTTCAGCTGGCCTTGATTATCCGGGTGTAGGTCCTGAACATGCATACCTGCATGATATTGGCAGAGCAGAGTATGTAGCGGTTTCTGACGATGAGGCTGTAGAAGCATTTGAATATTTGTCGCGTATAGAAGGAATTATTCCTGCAATTGAAAGTGCTCACGCGGTTGCTTATGCCAAAAAACTTGCACCTGCTATGAGCCGGGATCAAATTATAGTGATTGGGCTTTCAGGCAGAGGAGATAAAGATGTAGCTTCGATAGCGCGATACAGGGGGGTGGAAATACATGAATAATTTGCAGCAGGCGTTTGCCAATGGGAAAGCTTTTATTCCGTTTATAACCGCAGGAGATCCTTCCATAGAAATAACTGAACAATTAGTACTTCAAATGGCAGAGGCCGGTGCCGACTTAATTGAGCTGGGCATACCTTTTTCTGATCCTGTTGCCGAAGGACAAGTGATTCAGGATGCAAGCAGACGTGCTTTGTCCGGTGGTGTAACAGTGGATAAAATATTTGACATGCTTAAGAATATACGCAAGACGTGTACTGTGCCTATAGCACTTATGACATATATAAATCCGGTATTTGCTTATGGCTCTGACAGATTTATGAGAAATTGTCAGGAAGCTGGAGTTGATGCACTTATTGTTCCGGATCTGCCGTATGAAGAAAGAGGAGAACTCACGCCTTTCTGCTCCAAGTACGGTATCAGATTAATTTCAATGATTGCGCCTACTTCCAATAACCGCATATGTACGATAGCAAGAGAAGCGCAAGGATTTGTATATTGTGTGTCATCCATGGGGGTTACCGGCGTACGGGAGGAAATCAGCGATGATGTGAAGGAAATGGTGAAGCTTGTAAAATCGGTTAATGACGTTCCATGTGCGATAGGTTTTGGCATTTCGACTCCTGAACAGGCAACGAAAATGGCTGAGTTTTCCGATGGTGTAATAGTGGGAAGCGCAATTGTTAAAATTGTGGAGAAATACGGATATGGATGTGTGCCCCATGTTGCAGAATATGTACGCATGATGAAGAATGCAGTTAAAAATAGGGATAAATACGATAAGGAATAAAAAAGAGTAATAAAGGATAATAAAGAATGAAGATAATACAATACGATAGATTCTTGGCAGTAATTAATTTTTCATTAATTAAATTGCATTAATTAAAATGATTCGATGTGAAAATATATATTTACAATACAATGGTCGCTATTTATGAGATAGCGGCCTTATTTATTTGGGTAAGACTTTTTAAAATAAACTGCTACTTTCCGTTTGCAAATAAAATGACAAAGATGAAGATACATAACCAATTATATATAATAATTGTAATAATAATTACTAAATGGTTTATATTGGATAAGATGCATAAAAAATCATGTAAACAGTATTTATTCTAACATAGTACTACCTATTATGATTTTACAGAGCTAAATGACGAATAACTGTTATTGCACTGACTGTTTAATTATGTTAAAATCCATATATATTCCATCAGTGTGTTGAATTATCCATCTGGAGGTATTTTTTATTATGGATGGAACAAATATTGCAGATGTTTGGAAATTAATATTAAATATTATTTTCGTTTCAATACCTGAAGAGATTTTTCTTGTAGCTTTTGCGTTATTGATACAGAAACGTTATGATCTCTTGAAGCCAAACAGGAAAAATGTATTGAGATTTTTTATACCTGTTCTTTCTCTTGCTGTTTTGTCTAACGTATTGAGAACAATTTTTGAGATATCAGCAGATATTATGCCTGTTATTTCAATTTTAATATTGCTTGTTTCTTCGGCTCTTGTATATAATATTCGAAATTTCAAGCAGTTATTGAGTTTTTTTGCTTCATTTGTATTGAGTTGTTTGGTAGCGTCTATAATTCAACTTTCGTATATACCTCTACTTTTAAATACTATAGGTATGACTTCAGCTGATCTGGACAATTATAGTTTTCTCCTGGTGTTAATTTCACTTCCTGAAAGAGTAATAGAATGTTGCATACTTTTTTATTTGCTAAGCAAAAGGACAAGCTTGATAAAAATAAATATTTTCAGAGAAATATTCAAGAGCAAAGCATTATCATTTACTACAATATGTGTTTTCGTCCTAAATATTGTCTTTGTAACATTGATGGGTAAGCTGGTATTTTTCAACCACATTTTGTCGAGCTTAGGGATTGTTGTTCAATTTGTAGTAATTGAAGGAGTACTTATATTCCCAATATTAAATATAGCTATGCTTTTTGGAATAATATATAACATGATAGCCAAAGAAAGATTTGAAAGGATGCTGTCTAGAGAGAGAATGTTGACGCTTGTAAGCATATTAAAAATGTATGCAACTAATCAGAACTATGGAAAAGTAAATGCTGTAATCGAAGACATTAATAAACATCTTGAAGAACTATACCAGTATAAAGCATAAAAAATTAACATAAATAACAAATTAAACAAAAAAATTAAACAGGAGGGGATTCTTTTGAAGAGTCTTTGGAAAGCTGTATCAGTTGCATTAGGTTTGCTGGTTACTATTTCTGTAACTCCAGCATCAGCTCTTTGGATCATTCATCATCCAAGAGTTCCGAAAAAATTAGTTAAATAACAAGCTTTTGCACTTTTTTGCATTTCTTTATTGTATCATTTTTGTATTATTTATTGTATTAATCTGTATATTTATAGCGCTTTTAAGCGCTTTTTCTTTGTCTGCTTCGTTATTTGCCAGTGCGGCGGCAGCTCTTGCTTTCAAATACATCTGCCAATAATTTGACGGTCATTTTAGCCTACCTTATTTCAATTTTATTCAACTCCAGTTTTATTTATTATAATTTATTTATTATATATAAAATATCAAGACTGGCCTGATGTTAAAGCCTACTTAATCTTAATAGATATTTCCGCCTTACTGAGCATATCAATAGTAATGCCTGCCTTATAGGCATCATATATAAACTTAATGTAAGGATAATTATCAGGATTATTTACCCATTCTTCAATCTCTGTGTCCATAAAAGTATTCTTTTTAAAAGGATTTGTTTTACTCTTTCTTTGTACTTCTAATAATTTCGCACCATTTTTTGAGTAAAAGAAATCCTCAGGCAGCCCTTCAGCACTTGATATACATTCGGCTACAACTTTATCCGGATACTCAATGCCGCTTTCATATCTCTCAAGCAGCATGGGACTAATATTAATACCAAAGTTTTCCTTTAAATATGCACTATATTCCTCATAGGATCTGTCTCCTCTAAGCAGAGTGAGGTTTTCCTGATAAAACTTCTTTTCAAGATGGCCAGCTGCTATCATTAATTCCTCATAAGTTACACCATTATGTGCATTATCTGATATCTTCTTTAATGTTTCAGGTGAAGGAGGATTGACCATTATTCCTCTCATTACCCTGGAAAGGTGACCAGCATCAATTCCCGCTTCTTCTGCGAAGCGGTTAAGTGAACGATCTCCTTTTGCAACTTTAAGAAGTCTAATTAGTTCTTTGTACTGTGACATATGCTCACTCCTTAGTTATCCAATATATATTGTATACTTTATATTGCATTTATGCAATTATAACTTAATAAAATTTTAATATGAGAAATCTATATAAACCCTCCGTGAAACCAAGGTAACATGGGCATTTTCAGTCTCAAAAGAAATAAATCCGGTTTAAAAAAATGTGTATATTTTTCATTTATTTCCGGTAAGACAGTATAGGATACAAATACAATGTGATATTGAAATTGTGGAAATACAGTTAAAATTATCATTTTTTTTTCAAAAATATGCTTGAAAAAATTCCTAGTTGCAGTTATAATTAAAACATGTGTTGCATGCAGGCAATGAAAAATAATAGTTGCTTATACATAATTTGGAGAGATAATATAGGATTTAGGGGAGAGGATTGTATAATTTCGTTATAACCGACAGTTATAACGAAATTATACAAACAAACGTCATTATTTATGCTTTATTTTCCAATAAATAGTTTAGATTTTCTTAATGGGGAGTTAAGATTTTTTTTAAATTAGAATGTTAGAAATATAACAAAGTAAATAATTGCGCATAGTGTTGCATGCATGCAATACTACTACATTTTAAAAAAACATATTATAGCAAACATTATAACAAGCTTTAAATCACTTCATAATCACATCATAATCATATTTACAATAGTGATTTATTTTTTATCACCTAATTATAAATTATTTAATTATAAGAAAATAAGGGTGCTGTTTATCTTGTTTTCAGGATTTGATCAGCTTATATCATAAATTTTATTTCACATAGTTTACGAATTTTGCTTCATATAGCCTATGATTTTTGTTAACATCATCTAACAACGCCCCCCCATCACCACACACAAACCCTTCTCTACTCACTACCAAACATGACACGGCGAGAAACAGTTCCCAGGACGCAATCAC
>Ga0134099_1000824_pt1 | contig 33125 bp, 25 predicted proteins | sample 10_taG_2_FD_105482 | JGI IMG/M metagenome (GOLD analysis project Ga0134099, IMG submission 105482) | Switchgrass degrading microbial communities from high solid loading bioreactors in New Hampshire, USA - 10_41_5_180_A2 metaG | ecosystem: Engineered > Bioreactor > Semi-continuous > Anaerobic >...
ATGATGTGCTTGATGTTTAGAAAAGAATGAAGTTTGAAGTGTTATGTTAACAATGAATTTTAATGGGTCGAACAGTGGCTTCGGTCACTGATTTAATACAATATTAATTGTACAAGGAAGTTAACAGCATGAAGTTAATATGGAACTTGAAAACAATGTTAATTGCAGTCATGATCCTGTTATGCATTTCTATCATTGGTATTTCTGTATTAACCAACAACACAAAAGGTTCAGAAGACAAGATTGCAGGTGCAGATCAAGATTACACAGACGAACTGGAAGACTATACGGATGCAAATGATGAAACAGGCTATTCAGATGAAGCAGAACAAGCAGACGATAGCTATGAAGCTTATGAAGATGCGGCATCTAGCGATTTTACAGATTTATTATCCCAATTATATACAGCAATGAAAGAAGAAGATTATGAAACCGCCGCCAATATACTGGCCAGCCAGGAATTCGGAGACGGCTACTGGCTTAATGAAGCAGTAATGCCTTTTTGCTTTGACGGAAGCGAAGCCTACAGGTCGCTTGACGGGACAGGAATGCTTGTTGGCCTTGAATCCCAGGATCCCTTAAAGAACTCATACCGCAATGTTTACTTTGGCAATTTGAGCCAGGGAGTTTCAGAGGGTGAAGGCATCTTTTTGGCAGCTGTCACAGTTCATGATGCTATTTCGTCCATAACCAGCGTACGATATGAGTTGTATGAGGGCTCCTGGAAAAATGGCAAACCAAATGGCGCCGGTGTATTTACATATGTAAATGATCCCTTGAACGGCGAAAAGGAAGGATATGTTGAGAAGAAAGTAACGGGGCAGTTTGCAGACGGACTGGCGGATGGTGGTTTTACCCATGTCACAACCCGGGATGACAAACCGGTTACAACCTATTGTTTCACTGCCAATAACGGCGAGTTGGTTGCTGACGGTAAAAACGTGGCCTGGGATGAATATAGCGAAAGCTACATAATACAAGGAAATGCTTCAGAAGAGGGAGACTACTCAATAGCCATCAAAGGGGATACACCCATTGGCCTCAGCTTTTTTTCAGAAGGCCAGTTGATTGACTATAGGGTTTTTGATTAATACTATTATCATTGAAAAATTTCAGTTTGCGGTTAGATAAACCGCAAACTGAAATTGTCATTTTCCGCTGTAATCTAAAGCTTTACCGAATGCAGCCGATTACCTATAAAGAAAGAGCCGGGATGAACCGGACTCCCTAAAGCTAAACAGTATGGCATACTGGCAATAGCTTTGCCCTATTTATTCAGTTTTGTTTTATAAAAGGCATTTCTGAACTCTGTAGGGGTAAGCTGTTCGTATTTTTGAAAAAGCTTCATGAAGTGTTTTTCATCTTTGAAACCAAGCATGTATGCAATTTCCTTGATACTGTAATCGCACTGGCATAACAGCTGCTTGGCCTGTGAAATACGAATCTCATGAATATACCTGCTGACAGTCATTCCTGTCTTTGACTTGAAAAGCTTTGCAAGATAGTTTTTGTTAAACTTGAACTCCCTGGCAACATCTTCAAGGGATATATTCCTTGAAGAGTTTATTCTTAACCATTCCAGAATTTTGCTCAGTGTCTTGTCGGCAGGCTCGGACTTTGTACTTCCGGAATACTTTTCAATTGCCTGTCTAGTCAGCTCATAAAGCAGTGTCATCAACAAATGGGAGCATACCCTTTCTGTATAATAGTTTGCAGTAAACATGTGAAGCATTTGATGGAACAGAATATTGACCCTGGAAATGTTCTGGCAGCTTGAAAAAGATGGAATGATGATATCGGAACATTTGCGACAGGGCGAACTCCCAAGGAGTTGAAGACTGGCTTTTGCAGCTTCTTGGGAGATTTCCTCATACTTGTCGCACTGGAAGCATACCCAATAGAATTCGATTCCCGTGGGCGTGATGGCGTAACCGCGGTGAACCCTGTTTGGGTAAAGGAACAGGATATCTCCCGGAGTGACTTCGAACTTTCTTTCATCTTTCTGGATATATGCCGTACCTGACACGCCTATGATAATTTCAAAACAACTCATTGAACGCTTCATATGGATCCATGGTTCTCAAATCAATACGTGTCCTGCAGAGAGAAATGATATATTTGACTCGCCCGTCAGCTTTAAAAATCCCATAAGCTAATCTTCTCCACCTAATATTATTGTTTGTCTATCGACGCACAATTTTGATACTGCTGGGGCCTTGCTATGGGTTTGCTTGAGAGGAGCTGGTTCATGCGCGGTATTGAGAACCTGCTTATTGATCTGATCGAGGAGCCCCAATTTGTAAATGATCTTCTGGATGGAATTACAGAAGTGCATATACGGTTTATGGATACCATGGTCAAGTACATCCCGATTGATGCATATTTTGGAGGGGACGACATGTGCGACCAGCGTGGCTGCATAATGGGGGAAGACCGGTGGAGGGAATTTTTCAAGCCGCGGCTCAAGAAAATAGTTGAACACTGCCATTCACTGGGGTTACCTTATGTGCTGCATTCCTGCGGGAATGTACTGCCCTTGGTAGACGACCTCATGGAAATCGGAGTTGATGGGCTTGAATCCCTGCAGCCTGAAGCGATGAATGTTTATGAACTCAAGGAAAAGACGGCCGGAAAGATGGTTCTTATCGGCGGAATGGGCGTCCAGAAACTGCTTTATTTTGGAACGCCTGATGAAATAAAGCTTGAAACTGCCCGATTGATAGATGAACTGGGCAAAGGGGGAGGTTATATTATTTCACCGGCTAAAGCATTGGACGGTGAACCGGCGGAAAACGCAGCCGCGTTTATAGAAGCCTTGACAGGTCAGGCTCAGCGTAGTATATAAAGTTTATACTTCATACACCGGGGAATTATTTCGATGAAGATTTTCAAACAGGATGTTTCCTCAGAGGACGCGGTGAATATCGTCTTAAAAGACATTCAGCAAAGCCTTTGACAGGCGTGGGCAAATAAAATAGAATTGCATTGGGAGATCAGATTCCGGATATGGCATGCCTTGGAAAAGCATTTCATCGGTACATATTGGCTAATATTACGCATTGGTATGATATTACAGCTAAGGCATCAGGTATAAAGATTACAGGATTGTTTTACAAACTGATACGCGGGACAGATCAATTTGAACGGAAGAAACTTGATAGAAAGAGAATGGAGGGGTATTATGATATTCGTATGTTACCCGAAATGCACCACCTGCCGGAAAGCAAAAAAGTGGCTGGAGAGCAACGGCATAGCCTTTGAGGAAAGGCACATCAAGGAAAACAACCCTACAATCGAGGAACTGAAAGACTGGCATAAAAAGAGCGGCCTGCCGATAAAGAAATTCTTCAATACCAGCGGGCAGTTGTACAAGGAGTTGAAACTGAAAGACAGGCTCCCGACCATGAGCGAGGATGAACAGTACAGCCTGCTGGCATCGGATGGCATGATTGTGAAACGCCCGATTCTCATTGGCGACGACTTTGTTCTGGTTGGATTTGATGAAACCGCCTGGAAAGCTGCGCTGGATGTTGAATAATTAGTTTTTACGGCGACAGAGAAGAAAGAAAAATTATTTAAAAGGAATATAAGTATTTATTTACAGATCGAATATTGGGGGATTTCTCGATGTAATATATTGTTATTGGGATGATTGCTGTTATTGCCATTGCTTTTGCAAGTATAATCTGGTATAGAAATCAGAAAAACAAAAAATTCTACGAAACCAATGTAAGGTCACTGCAAGAAATAACATCTGACAGTCCTAATCAAAAGGAATGGAAGAACCAATTAGGATTTTATGTTTATCCATTGCAACCAGAAGATATGCCAGATGAAAGGAGACTTACAGAGATTACTAACAGTAATGTTTTAGCTTGCATTAATGATCTTGTTACAGAGGCGTTTCAAGCGGGTAATGCTGCGGCAAACGTTGTTAAAGCCAATAATCAAACGTTATATCAGATCATTATACCCCCATGGGCCAAACTTGCAAAATCTCAAGATATGGATAGGGCATTTCGTGTTTATTACCATGGTGCCAATGGTATAAAGGCCCATGTTAATATTAAGCCTGTAAATACTGCTGCTGATATTGTGGCAAATTCAGTAGCTTCTGCCATGGGTGTTGCTTCAATAGTAGTAGGCCAGTATTACATGGCGCAAATCAGCGCCGAAATGAATAAAATCAGTGCAGACATATCAAAAATCAAAGATTTTCAAGATAATGAATATAAAAGCAGGGTACTTGCTTTAGTTGCACAAATTCAAAAAATGGCAGAATTCAAAGCAGATATTTTGGACAATGATGAATTAAGAACAAGTGAAATTGCTAACTTGAATAACTTGGAGCAGGAATGTATCCAGTTATTGGGACAAGCCAATCTTACAATAGTGGAGATTTCAAAGAAAAATGCATTAAATTATGCTGAATATGAAAAACAACTCTATGAAGTTCAGAGTTGGTTTATGTATCAAAAGACTTTGGTGAAAGTTCTCTTTCAAATAGCAGAGTTAAAACATGCACTGCATCTTGGAAAGGTATCCAGAAAGCAATGCAATACCTTGCTTTATACATATTTGGAACAGTCGAAAGATGCAATGTCCCAGTTAGAATCATGGCATATGGCACATATTGGGGAGTTTGGAATAAATTTAAAGGAGCGCAAAAGGAAGAGAGTAGGGCTTGAAAGCTTTATATATAATATTATTGCTCGAATAAATGAAGAAAAGAAATATCGGCCTATTTCTGACGAAACAGCGAAAAAGATCGTTGCCCAGATCAATGGGTATGACATTACTCAAAAAATTAATGGAATAGACTTATACCAAGAGGATGTTAAGATTATTGTTAAAGATGGAAAGGCATACTATTTTCCGCAAGAGATGGCCCAATAGATAAAACATCCCAGTAAAACAACTCTGATTGACGACTGACCCATAATGACCACGAACTATAATCGTTGAAAGCACAGGCAAAGGTAAGCTTTTTTGAGGCAAGCAGAGGCGGACTATCTTTATATAATAATTAGTGTCGTACAGTATGTAATTGCTTATGCAATCAGCCTTAATTTGGTGATAACAGCATCGGTAGTTACCCCCTTTACTGCACAAGTATATGCAAACTTGGCAATTGAAACCAAGTATTGTTTCCGGAAATACCCTATGGTATCTCCCAGATTATCAAGTTTAAGTATTTCCTGCCTGAAACCCTGAAAAGTTCAGTCATAAATACCATGCTCCAGAATCGCTTTATTGAAGTTAAGGATTCAACCTGGTATTTATCAATCCAAGTGAGTTTTTTGAAACTTTCTTTAAGGCATGGAACATCACTTTATAATTCATAAGCATTAGGTAAAAAATAGTGACTTGTAATATAGGCAATATGGGACAGGCCTGTAAAAAAGGTTTGCTTTGATTTAAAAACGGTTGGGAGACACGTTGAAATTATTCGTTTCTTCGAATATAATATGAACAGAACTTTATGTTTAGCGAGGTATCCGTTATGGATTACTTAACAGCGAAACAAGCCGCCCAAAAATGGAACATATCCCAGCGCAGAGTACAGATTCTATGCGAACAGGGCCGTATCACAGGTGCTGTTCGCCTGGGCTGGGCTTGGGCTATACCAAAGGATGCAGAAAAGCCTGCTGATTTGCGAATAAAAAACAATAAAACAAAAGGAGAAAAGCAGAATGGCAAAAGCTAAAAAGGAAGTAAAAGATCAGCCTATCGAACAGGTGCTTTGGGCAGCTGCGGACAAGCTTCGCAAAAACATGGATGCTGCAGAATATAAGCATGTTGTTCTTGGACTTATTTTTTTAAAATACATATCGGACAGTTTTTATGAAGTATATAAAAAAATAAAAGAAGGTGTAGGAGATTTAGAGGGTGCAGACCCTGACGACCCTCTCGAATACCGTGCGGAAAACGTATTCTATGTGCCACCCCAGGCACGTTGGGATTACCTTCAAAAGCGTGCCAAGCTTCCGACAATCGGCAAAGATATAGATGAAGCTATGGAAGCCATCGAAAAGAACAACCTTTCCCTCAAAGGTGTTTTACCAAAAGAATACGCAAAGGAAAAGCTGGATAAACAGTCGCTTGGTGGCCTGATTGATTTAATCGGTACAATTGCGCTTGGTGACAGTGTTTCCAGATCGAACGATATACTCGGACAGGTCTATGAATATTTTCTCGGGCAGTTTGCCCTTGCAGAGGGGAAAAAGGGTGGACAGTTCTATACGCCACGATCGGTAGTACGATTGCTGGTTGAAATGCTCGAACCTTACGAGGGTAGGGTTTTTGACCCCTGCTGCGGTAGCGGTGGCATGTTTGTACAAAGTGAAAAATTCGTTGAAGCGCACAGGGACCATTATAATGGGAGAACAAGGGAGATTGACAAACTTTTCGAGCGTGTTGTTTCTATTTATGGCCAGGAAAGCAACCAGACAACGTGGCGGCTTTGCAAAATGAATCTTGCCATACGTGGGATAGACAGCACCAACGTAAAATGGAACAATGAAGGTTCTTTTTTAAATGATGCTCACCCTGACCTGAAAGCTGATTTTGTGATTGCCAATCCGCCTTTTAACGACAGCGACTGGAGCGGAGAACTGCTGCGGACCGACGGGCGCTGGAAGTATGGTGTACCCCCGGTATCCAACGCAAATTATGCCTGGATCCAGCACTTTTTATACCATCTTTCACCCAAAGGTACTGCTGGCTTTGTTATGGCAAAAGGTTCCCTTGCATCCAAGACAAACGGAGAGGGAGAAATCCGTAAAAACCTTATCGAGGCCGGGCTTGTTGACTGCATTGTAAACCTTCCACCAAAGTTGTTTCTAAATACACAGATTCCTGCATGCTTGTGGTTTCTGTCAAGGGAGAAAGAAACGGATCTGAACCACCCGCGCAGGAATAAGATTTTGTTTATTGACGCACGGAATATGGGAACCTTGATAAACCGCAGGACCCGTGAGCTCACTGATGAGGATATTGGGAAAATAGCGGGTACTTACCATAGCTGGAAAAAGGATGATGGTTCTTATAAGGACATCTCCGGCTTTTGCAAGTCCGCAACACTTGATGAGGTTCGGGAACTGGATTATGTGCTGACTCCGGGCAGGTATGTAGGACTGCCTGAAGAGGAGGATGATTTCGATTTTGAAGAACGTGTAGAAAAACTTACTGCAGAGCTTAAAGAGCAGATGGAAGAAAGCATCAAATTAGATGAACGTATTTGGACTAATCTCTCAAAGCTTGAAATGACTAGTAGGGGTGATGTTAATGGGTGAATGGAGGACATTAACAATTCAGGACTTAATAAATGAAGGAATGCTTGAGATACCACAAGATGGTAATCATGGTGAATTACATCCCAAAGTTGATGATTATGTAGACTCAGGAGTTCCTTTTATAATGGCAACAGATATTGTTAATGGAAGAATTGATTATTCTAAATGTAAATATATCTCAGAAGATACCGCTTCTAATTTAAGAAAGGGTTTTGCAAAAAGCGGAGATGTTCTTCTGACGCATAAAGCTACTCTTGGAAAGACAGCAATTGTTGATGGAAGATTTCCGTTTATAGTTTTGACACCACAAGTTACCTATTATCGTGTTATTAAAGGAATCGATAATAGGTATCTTAAATACTATTTTGACAGTGATGTTTTCAAGAAATCCTTGTTGCCTGGGGAAATTCAGGAAGTACTCGATCTTATATAGGAATAACAGAGCAGCGAAAGCTTCCTGTGATCCTTCCAGATGAGCAAACTCAAATTGCTATTTCTGATGTCCTTGCTTCTTTTGACGATAAAATTGACCTTCTGACAAGGCAGAATAAAACACTGGAGGACTTGGCGCAGGCATATTTCCGTAAATGGTTTATTGAAAATCCAAACAGAAAGTGGGAAGAGAAAGGTTTAGATGAAATAGCAGAGTTTCTTAATGGGCTGCCCTTACAAGAATATCCGTATATGTCAGGCAATCCACTAAAAGTAATCAAAATTAAGGAGTTAAACAATGGATTCTCTGATAGTACAGATCTCTGCTCAGCAGATATACCCGAACAGTACATAGTATACCCCGGTGATGTAATTTTTTCATGGTCTGGAAGCCTAAAGGTTGATATTTGGAAATATGGTAAAGGAGCATTGAATCAGCATTTGTTCAAGGTAACATCCCGCAACTATCCAAAATGGTTTTATTATTTCTGGATTAAGTATTATCTGCCGGAATTTAAGATGATTGCGGAATCAAAGGCCACAACTATGGGTCATATACAGCGCCAAGACTTGTCCAACGCAATTGTACTTGTTCCAGACAATCAAGAAATTAATGCTATGAGTGATATAATGAGTCCTCTCATTGAGAAAATAGAGAAAAATAATGCGCAAATATTGATTCTGCAAAAACTCCGCGATACCTTACTCCCCAAACTTATAAATGGTGAAATCCGTGTCAAAATGTGAGGTGTATGGTTTATGCCGAAGCTTTGCGAATCTGAAATAGAGAAAATGGCAATAGAAGAACTGGTGAAATTGGGCTATACATATCTTTCCGGCCCGGATATAGCACCTGATGCAGCTTTAGCAGAGCGCAATAGTTACGCTGATGTCCTGCTTAAAAAAAGACTGACCGATGCAGCAGTTAGGCTTAATCCGGGTATTCCCCATAATGTAGTTATAGAGGCTGTAAACAAAGTATCCCGTATCAGTTCTTCAAATCTGGTTGCCGATAACGAAACATTCCACAAAATGCTGATTGATGGCGTGCCCGTCGAATACCGCAAAAACGGAGAAATTGTGGGATATTATGTAAGGCTTGTGGATTTTTCGGAAGAGGGAACCGACAACAACGAATTTCTTGTAGTAAACCAGTATACTATTATTGAAAACAATTACAATAAGAGACCAGATATTCTGCTTTTTATCAATGGTATTCCCATGGTACTGTTTGAACTGAAGAATCCGGCTTATGAAAACGCCACCATTCGCAAAGCCTATGATCAAATCTGCACATACAAGGCAACCATACCGAGCCTTTTTACATACAACGAAATATGCGTTATTTCCGATGGTCTGGAGGCAAAGGCTGGTTCATTAACTGCCCCGTTCTCACGCTTTTCCGCTTGGAAAACAAAGGATGGGCTATATGAAGCATCCCAGTTTGATGATCAGCTTACCACCCTAATCAACGGCCTATGCAATAAGAAAACCCTGCTCGACTATGTTCGCAACTTTGTAACCTTTGAGAAGAGTAAAACCGAGGATAAAAAAACCAAGATAATAAAAATTGAAACTGTCAAAAAAATTGCTGCCTATCATCAGTACTATGCAGTGAATAAGGCTGTGAAAAGCACGATTAAAGCATCAAAGGCAGGAGGCAGCAAAAAAGCAGGTGTCATATGGCATACTCAAGGTTCAGGCAAATCTCTTTCCATGGTATTTTATTCGGGCAAGTTGATTCAAACCTTAAACAATCCAACCATAGTTGTTATTACGGACAGAAACGATTTGGACGACCAGTTGTTTGATACCTTTGCCGGGAACAGCGATCTTCTGCGCCAACCTCCAAAGCAGGCGGAAAGCTGTGAGCATTTGAAAGGACTGCTAAGGGTAGCATCCGGTGGCATAGTTTTCACCACTATTCAAAAATTTATGCCTGATGACGACAGCTCGGCTTATGAGCTGCTGTCTGAAAGAGACAATATTGTTGTCATAGCTGATGAAGCACACCGCATGCAGTACGGATTCAATGCGAGGCTAAGGGATATAAGAGACGAAAACAAGCAGGTTGTAGGGCAGCGTATAGCCTATGGCTTTGCAAAATACATGCGCGATGCCTTGCCAAACGCTACTTTCATAGGCTTCACAGGGACCCCTGTTGGGAAGCAGGATGCCAATACTCCGGCAGTTTTTGGTAATTACATTGATATTTACGACATTGCGCAGGCTATTGAAGACAAGGTTACAGTTAAAATCTATTATGAAAGCCGTCTTGCTAAGGTAAACCTTACCGAAGAAGGCAAAAAGCTGATTGAGGAGTTCGACAGAGAACTTGAAGAAGTGGACGAAAGAGATGAAGCAAGAGCCGCAAAAATGAAATGGGCAAAATTAGAGGCTATTGTAGGCAATAAGGAGCGACTTGCCACCCTCGCAAAAGACATTGTAACACATTTTGAGGATCGTCAAAAAGTATTTGAGGGTAAAGCGATGATCGTCGCAATGAGCCGGAGAATCGCTGTTGATTTATATAATGAAATTATAAAGCTGCGGCCTGAATGGCACAGTGACGATTTGGATAAGGGCGTTATCAAGGTTGTAATGACATCCTCCAGTTCGGATGGTCCTGAGATGCAAAAACATCATACTACCAAAGAACAGCGTAAAGCACTTGCACTGCGCATGAAAGATGAAAATGATCCTTTAAAAATTGTCATAGTGCGCGATATGTGGCTGACAGGGTTTGACGTACCATGCCTCAACACCATGTATATTGACAAGCCGATGAAAGACCACAACCTTATGCAGGCAATAGCGCGTGTAAACCGTGTATTCAAGGATAAGCCAGGTGGGCTGATTGTCGATTATATCGGAATTGCTCCAAACCTTAAAAAAGCCCTGAGCTTCTATGCGGAGAACGGAGGAAAGGGAGTGCCTGCGGAAACCCAGACAAGAGCTGTTGAAATTATGATTGAAAAGCTGGAAGTTGTCCGGCAGATTTTGCACGGGTTTGATTATTCGAGCTTTTTCAATGCTGATGTAAAAGACAAGCTTTCTGTTATTCTTCGTGCTGAAGATTTTATTTTATCCTCGTACGATAAAAAGGTACGATTTATTAAGGAAGTCATTCTCCTGAGCCAGGCTTATGCCCTTGCCAAACCTGATAAGGAAACGGTAACGCATGCAGAGGAAATTGCGTTTTTTCAGGCGGTTAAGGCAAGACTCACAAAATTTGAAACGAGCGGAGAAAGCAGTAGAAATTACGAGTCTGTTATAAGAAACATTGTTGATTCGGCTATCGCATCGGATGGCGTTGTTGATATTTTTGATGCTGCCGGTATTGAAAAGCCGGAGTTGTCCATTCTGTCAGATGAATTCCTTATGGAAATTAAAGGGATGAAATATAAAAATGTAGCCATTGAGCTGCTGAAAAAGATACTGTCCGATGAAATAAAAGTGCGTTCAAAATATAACCTGACAAGGTCAAAATCACTTATGGAAATGCTCAGCTCAGCACTTAAGCGGTATCAGAACAACCTGCTTACAACAGCTGAAATTATTGAAGAGCTTATCCGTATTGCAAAGGAAATTAGAAACGCGGACAGACGAGGTGAGGAACTTGGCCTGTCAGAAGAGGAGCTTGCCTTTTATGATGCGCTTGAAACCAACGACAGTGCGGTTAAAGTTTTGGGAGATGAAACGTTAAGAACAATTGCCCGTGAGCTGGCGGACAAAGTTCGCCAAAATGCAACCATAGACTGGACTCTGAAAGAAAGTGTCCGCGCAAAGCTTATGGTGATGGTACGCAGGACATTGAACAAGTATGGTTACCCGCCTGATAAACAGAAGCATGCTGTGGAAATGGTAATGAAGCAAGCGGAGAGTTTGGCGGATATATGGTCTTCACAAGGAGTGATATATAAGACGAATTCTTCGTCAGGCCTATCCAAAGCAGCAGAAGAAAGCAGTAAATAGCGTTTCGACAGTGATATTATGATAAAACGAATTTCTCTGAAAAAGAGAAAATTAACCTTGTATTTAACTGATATACTGGTCCTGAATAGAAAACCATTTAAATTACCTGGAAAACTAGATTATGTTCGTAGGTGAATTTTATGGGAAACATGTTTGTCGGACTGACTGATTATGATTGGTACTGCAACCTGAAGTCTGAGAATTTTGATGAAGTCAATTTCTGGCGGCCAGGCAGTACAGCATTTAAAGCTTTGAATCCGAATGACCTGTTTCTATTCAAGTTAAAAAAGCCATATTATGCCATTGTTGGCGGTGGCTTCTTTGTAAAGTACTCTTTGCTGCCTATTTCACTAGCCTGGGAGGTATTTGGAAGAAAAAACGGCACAAAGGATTATATTGAGTTTTTGGAAAGATTGCGAAAATATAGGGAAAAGAACGGAATTGATGCTTCATATCCATATGTTGGGTGTATTGTTCTTACAGAACCATTCTTTTTTGACGAAAAGGATTGGATACCACAACCTGACAATTGGCCTTCAAACACAGTTGTAGGGAAAAATATGGATACAGAAAAAGGAGAGGGGAAACGTCTTTTCCAGGAAATATGTGATAGATTGCAAGGAAGCTCTGCAACCAGTTATGTGGCAACTAATGAAACAAAAGAACGTTATCAGTACAGTTTAAGCAAACATCGGCTAGGTCAAGGTGCTTTTCGGGTTTTGGTTACTGACGCATACTTAAGGCAATGTGCAATAAGCGGAGAAAAAACTTTACCTGTTTTGGAAGCAGTTCATATAAAGCCTTATGCTGAAAATGGTCCAAATCATGTACAAAATGGCATACTACTGCGTTCCGACATACATAAGCTTTTTGATAAAGGTTATATAACGATAGCTCCCGATTTTCGGGTTGAGGTTAGCAAAAGGATTAAAGAGGATTTTGGGAATGGAAAAATATATTATCAGTATCATGGGCAGAAACTTAGCGTGATACCAAAAAGAGTTGAGGAACTACCTGCAAAGGATTACCTCTCATGGCATAATGAAAATGTTTATCTGGGATAAACTTTGTCTGATATATGTTGAACATTTATCTGTTTCAAAAGCAGCAATTCTATAGATTTTAGAATTCCTTGAGAACAAAGGATTTGTCAATAGAGAGATCGATAGGAACAATCAAAGGAATCTGATTGTCGCAATGACCACTTCAGGTAAGGAGATGCTGAGATTAAAGAAGTGTAATTCAATGAAAGATTCAATAGCCCTGAGAGAACATGATATTACGCAGATGACTGCAATAATCAATCGTGTGAGCAATACAATTTCGCAAATGAAAAATCAATAAAATAGGGAGGTGCGCCTATGAAAGTTGCGATTGCATACTATTCCCAGCATCATGGAAATACAAAGAAACTTTTGGATGCCATTAAGGATTTGGGGGATGTAAAACTGATAAATGTGGTTGAATGCAAGGAAGCAGACTTGTCTGATTATGACATTATAGGTTTCACGTCCGGTACATATTTCGGCAAGTTCAGCGGGAAAGTCATAGAGTTTGCCAAAAACAACCTGCCGGGCAAAAAGCAGGTTTTCCTCATAAATACCTATGGTGTGAAAGGAAACTACACAAAGGAAATGGAACAAACCATTAAAGAGAAGTCCTGCCGGCTGGTTGGAACTTATGGATGCAGGGGTTATGACGCCTTTGGACCTTTTAAGCTAATCGGTGGAATCGCAAAGGGGCACCCGGATGAAAAGACGTCATCGGAGCAGTGGAATTCTTCAGGAGGATTGTTGAAAAATGAGGAATGGGCGTAGATAAGAGAAAAACTGAAAAGTTCTTTGCCATACTACATGGTTGCTTCCATGTTGACAAGCTGTTTTGAATGGTTGATATATTCTGATGGATTATGTAGAATAAGGCTTAAGAGGCAATGGACAAATCGTTGAGAAGCATGTCAGTTACGATATATTGCAGACAAGCATTTGGGATACATGCTTTTCTGACAGTTACCGCGCAGAAAAAATCATTTTTTTGAATAACAACCCTAATTGTGGGGAAAAAACTTATGGTAATATAAATTCAAGGAGGATAGGGTATGAAAAAGCTGAAAATTGCAGATGGAATATACATGCTTACAATGAATGTTGAGGACATACTGTTTGAGGGAATCTGGGAGATTACAAACGGAGTGACTCTTAATTCCTATATAGTCCAGGGAGAAAAGACCGCTATAATTGATGGTGTGATTGGTTGGGACGGAGTGCCTGAAACCCTTTACAAGAACCTGGAGGAAATCGGTGTTGAGCCTGAAAATATCGATTATTTGATTGTCAATCATATGGAACCGGACCATTCCGGGTGGATTTCAAACTTCAGAAAGATTAAGGATGATTTTACAATAATATGCACTGACAGGGCAGCAAAGATGGTAACCTCCTTTTATGGTGAAGGCAAGGTAAGGGTAGTGAAAGAGGGAGACACACTTGATCTTGGAAAGGGTAAGGTGTTGAGTTTCCATCCGGTACCAAACGTTCACTGGCCGGACACCATGTATACCTATGAAAGAGGTACAAAAACTCTCTTCTCATGTGATATGTTCGGAGCATTTGGCAGGATGGGGGACCACTGCTTTGATGATGAACTGACCCCGGAAGAGGTTGACTTCTTTGAATCTGAAGGAATAAGATATTATTCCAACGTAATGACAACTTTCACACCCAGTTTGAAAAAGGCAATTGAGAAAGCAAAAACGCTGGAAATAAATACAATAGCTCCCGGTCACGGCCCGGTTTACAGACAAAATCCCCAAAAAATCATAGATGATTATTTCAGGTTTTCCCAGTATGCTCAGGGGGCAGGCAAGAATGAAATCGCTATATTGTGGGGTTCCATGTACGGAATGACTGCAAGGGCAGTTGATTATGTTGAAAAAGTGCTTCAAAGGGAAGGTGTCAGATACAGCAAGCTGGAAATGCCCCGGGAAAGCGAAAGTCAAATGATCGCGACCGTTTTTAAGTCCGCAGGTATAATTATTGCAGCACCTACTTACGAGTACAAGCTTTTCCCACCGGTAGCGGCAGCTTTGGATGAGGTTGGCAGAAAGAGGATTACCGGCAAGACGGCATTCAGGTTTGGGTCCTATGGATGGTCCGGCGGCGCGGAGAAAGAACTGAGTGAAATAGTTGAAAGAAACAAGATGAACTGGGATTTCATTGAATCGGTGGAGTTTGAAGGAGCACCAAGGGAGGAAGACCTGGTTAAAATTGAAGCCAAAGTACTGGAGCTTATAGAAAAGATGAAGAAAAAAGTAATAGAATGATTTTTGTCGGCTGAAACACAGTTGTAATTATGCCGCTGTCGGCTTCAAAGGCAATACCATCGGATATTTCAGGAAGCCCGCCCAGTATCGGTATGTCAAACATGAGTAAACAGGAAAAAGCCCAATATTGCAGATGGAGCTGTGAGAGTGGCTTCATGTTTATGGATGAAATCTTGAAAGCCATGGATACAATGGATGTTACTGAATACAATCTGGGTGAACTTATCAGGCAAATTATTGAAAGCGTGCGTTCGAAAATCTGAACAAAAAATACGAAAACCCTTGGTTTCCAAGGGTTTTCATTTTATCACTCTTCAAATGTAACATGGTGGGCAATGGGGGGCTCGAACCCTCGACTTCTACCATGTGACGATAGCACTCTACCAGCTGAGTTAATTGCCCATGCATTTCCTACATATCAAATTATAACTCTGTTAGCCTTATAATTCAATAGGTTTATAAAGCTGTGGCTGAAAAAAACTGAAAAACGTAACCAGAATTCGCCTGTTGCCCAAGACTTAATCAAATATATTATTTGGACCAGTATTCTCAAATTGGAATGCTGTGGGACCAGCATAGACTTAGTGTTCATGATAAGGTTCATGACTTGTTTGAAAATGATTTTCCTGAACACTTTGACCCAAACTGGAAGCTGGTTACAATTGAACACCTGTTAACCATAAAGCCGGATTTGGCAGAGGATTTCTCGACATTGGCGTGGAAAACATAGCTGATTATCCAAGCAGTGATTTTTTGCAAGTCGTGTTGTCTGAACCGCTGCCTTCAGGGGTATCCCATGGGAGCAACCGGCCTGTACATCCGGACCGCGGACATGGTCAAGCTTGGCTGGGTATATGCAAAGGGTGGCATGTTTGGACAACTGCTGTGCTTCTCGGTTAAACATCGTGAAGCATATGCCTGGCATGCGTATGAAAAGAGAAACTATAATGGCAATGCTTATTTGTCAAAGCTTTTTGATCGGCCTGACAGCTGCCTTTAAGTGATGTGACAGCTGTCTGTTGAAAAACCTCCGGAATGATGTTTAATAAACATCATTCCGGAGGTTTTAATGTGTCCTGGAGTTATCTTACAATCAGCTTTTTTCAAAAACCTGCTTAATCATGGTTAAATCTGTTTATTAATTCCATAAGCCCTTGGGCAAGCTGTGACAGATATTGGGCAGAAGCAGCCAGTTCCTCCATGGAAGCGGTCTGCTCTTCCGCCGTAGCTGATACCTCTTCTGTTCCTGCGGCGTTTTCTTCTGCAATAGCTGAAAGATTTTCTATTATACCAATAATTTCATCTTTCTTAACAGCCATCTTTTCACCGGCACTGAACAATTTTTCCACACTGCCGTTTATGCTTTGTATCGCGTGAGCCAATGATGCGAATATTTTTTCCGTCTGTTCCACTGATTGTGCCTGGGATTCGATCATCCCGCTAACTGTCTCCATAAGTTTAACTGAATTTTCAGACTGAATTTGAATGCCCCTAATCAGTTCCGTTATTTCCTTGGTAAATGCGGATGATTGTTCTGCAAGCTTACTGGTTTCTTTAGCGACCACTGCAAAGCCTTTTCCTGCTTCACCGGCCCTGGCGGATTCAATTGAAGCATTTAGTGCCAGGAGTTTGGTTTGTTCAGCAATTGCAGATATTGTATTTGTAACGATGCCTATTCTCGCTACGTTTTCGTTGTACTCCAATATGGCATTGTGTATTGATTGTATTGCTTCAGTGCTTTGCTTTGTATTGGCTGTAAGAACCCTAACAATCTCAGCACCTTTATCCTTAAGTTCTTCCGCTCTCTCTGATTCGGAACTTAAAATGCTGGATGCATTTAATACAACATCTATATTCTGAGCCAGTTCATTGACTTTATTCGCACCATCTTCAGTTTCCTTGGCCTGTGCCGATGTGCTTTCAGCTATTTCTTCGATGGTCTTTGCAATTTCTTCCGCTGCCTTGGCGGACTGCTGGGAATTTGACATCCATTCCTCTGATGTACCGTTCAGTTGCTTTGCAGATACTGATATTTCAGATATCATGTTTTTCAGGTTTTTAATCATTCTGTCTATGCTTATGTAGAGAGAAGCGATTTCATCACTCCCTCTGGAGTATTTCTGTATAGCATTTTGCTGCTCTGCCGATAAAACCAGATTGTTTTCTGAAACCCTTTTTGAAATATCTGATATGTATCCGATTCTTTTAACCAACAGCTTAATTACAAAATAGGTTATGCAGGCTCCACCCAGGATTATAATGACTATAAATAATATAATCTTGAATACAAGGCTGTTTACAGAGGCCAGCACTTCGCTTTCAGACTGCTGGCATATAATATACCAACTGGTCCCGGGTATTTGCTTATAGGATGCATAAACTCGGGTATTTGTAAGATTATCATTGTATAAAGCTACCTTCTCGCCATCAATACCACTTAAGGCACTTGCAACAATTTCATTGTCCTTTATGTTTTTTAGTGAAGTGTCTTCAAAATACTCATCATTCGGATGGGCAACCAGATTGCCGTTTTTGTCGACTATATATGCCTCGCCTGTATTTCCAAACTTCAGTTTTTTGGTAATTTCGCTTAACTTGTCAAGGGTCAGGGCACCTATGTAAATTCCGGTGATGTTATTGGAACTATCCATTATCGGAGTGGAAATTGCAATAACCGGTTTTCCTATCGAAGCGCTTACGTATGCCTCGCTTACAAAAGTGGCTTTGGTACTTACGGCACCCTGGTACCAGTCTCTGGATGAAAACCCCTGGTTGAAAGCATCTTTTGATATCTTGAGCTGTACCTCATATGGCTCCAACACTACGTTTTGGGCAATATCAGGAGTAAAAGTCTCAAGATATGCAAAGTCATCATAATCTTTCAATATTCGCTGAAAATAAGCCCTCTGAACCAACCCTTGCGTGTCTGACAAGCCTCTGAACTCTTCCTTTATCAGTGCATACTCGCTGGTGTCTTTTACCTCCTTAGAGTTGCCGGTGAAAGTAATAACACTTTTGTAAAAGTCAATATAATCCTGCACTGTGATGGTAAAACTGTTAATCAAAAGTTCCTGCTGTTCCATTAATCTGTCTGTTGTGGCATTGCTTGTACTGTAGATGCAAAAAACACCAATAGATAAACTGGTAAAGAACAGCATTGCTACCACACCTGCTACATACTTTGTTTTTAAACTTGCTTTCATGTTAGCACATCCTTTCATAAATATTATTAGATATGTTTGCTGTAATTGTTAGAGCAATTTACAGTAATCTTACAACGCTATTCTACAAGTATCAACATTAATCGACATTTTATTTTAATTTCCTGCATGCTAAATTCTTTTTTGCTTTATATTTTACTCAACTTTTGTGCAATACTGATTAACTCTACTAAAACTCTGGTATTCTGGTATAATGAATACATTATATGGAAAGGAGGAGATGGGCATTAGAATCATTAATAGACAATGGCCTTACTCCCTGTGAGCATGGATGGCTCGGATGGGACAGCTATTTTCCCAGGTAGGCAGGAATGTAACCGTATTTCACAATACGGACACCGAGACCGGAGAGAAAGTGGCTGAGGAGAATGTTGCGCTAAACTACTGCGGATGTTCAAGTGTGAATAGGGGGCAAGAGTTGAAAGGTTAAATGCATGAACATCATATATAAAACTATAAATCTCGTGGAAAGGTATAAAAGTTCTTGAAATATTTTCAAAATGGTGGTATTATTTAATTAGTTATTTCGGAGTCCGAAATAACTCCCAAATACCAGAAACCGAATTTTAGCCATGGAAAAAGTTACTATATTTTTAGTCTGCAATGCAAAAGCATCTTCAACAGGACAGCAAGCGCACCAAATCTAAATGCATATGGACATATAGAAGAAACGTGCAGAAACAGGTTGTTACAAATCTGCATTAACAGAATAGCCAATACAGTTGATTCAGAAAGATAAAGTGAAATAGTCACATTTACCCATCCATATATTTATTCAACAAAACATGAAAAGGACAGGAAACAGATGAAAAAAAGAGGTTTAAAAGATATTAAACAGAGAAACCGGCAGGTAATTCTCCAGGCGGTATTGGAAAACGGTGGCCTGTCCCGTATCGAAATTGCAGAAAAGACGGAGCTGGCAGCAAGTACGGTATCAACACTGATTGGAGAGTTACTGGAGGAAGGTCTCCTCATTGAAAGCGGAAACCAGATTTCAACCGGCGGCAGGAATCGCATAGAACTTACCATCAATCCCAGGTATGGGAGAATTGCTGTTATTGAGATCGGTCGCAGGGAAGTATGTATGGAAATGTTTGATATGGCTCTGAAAAGCATGGGAAACAGAGTACTTTCAAAATATTTTTCTGATGGAAATGATCTGTATGATGTAATAGTTGATGCGATTGCATCCTGTAATAAATCAGATGTTCCGTTAGCAGGCATTGGGCTGCTTTTTCAGGAAGATATACAGGACAGTGATTTTCGTGTCATGTATTCAACGGGAGCTGCATCAGCAAGCATTACTTTAAGGGAAGCGCTGATGTCCCTGTTCAGAATTCCGATTGTTGAGGAGTTTTCACCCTTATATGCGATAACGCAAGCGATGAGAGACATCATGGATCCGGCAGCCCGGAACAGTGCACATATAAACATGGGAAAATCAGTTTTTGCCACAGTTACTATAGAAGGAAAGACCTTGCCGCTTCGTGGGGATTCCTGCGAGACGGTAAACAGGTTAATCTGTGACGGAGGAAAGGCCCCGGATGCAGACAGCAGCCTGATGAGACAGGTAGAAAATCTGATTGTTGTTCTATGCTCACTGTTTTCATTGGATTCAATTTTTATATCGGGAGTGGAAACCGGGGAGGAAAAAGTGAGCCGTGAGCTATGGAGCAAGGTATCACAGAAGTTAACACCTGATAAAATGCCCGACATTAGGTTTTTAAAAATGAAAGAGAACCGACTGGGTAAAAAAATATTGGCAAGGAAAGTTCAAATGAAGGTTCTTGTTTCACAATAAAATATCAGGTTCAGACAAAACAGGGAAAGATCCAGGCACAGCCGAAGCGGAAGCAGCAACTTCTTCATCCAGGAAAGCAAATGATGCCTTATTTGCAGAATCATATCCGCGAAAGCGGAATGTGATAAATTGGGTAATACCCGGTAAAAGGAAAGGAGAGGTTTTATGCTACAAGGTATTCTTATTATCGTTGTGTTTCTTATCATCGCGGCTTTGATGATGACTAAGAAACTACCAACGCTTCTGGCACTTCCGCTGATGGCTGTGATCATCTGTATCATTGCGGGAGTTCCTGCGGTGGGAACGAATGAAGAAGGCACCGCTATCGGATGGCTTCAAACTGTTGTAGAAGCAGGTACTGTGCGTATGGGAAGCGCTATCATGGCCGTTATCTTCGGTGCATGGCTTGGACAGCTCATGAACAAAACGGGCGTAACGGAGACCATCATCAAAAAGAGTGCAGAATTAGGCGGCGACCGTCCACTTGTAGTTACTCTTATCATGGTTGTTGTTGTTGCTCTGCTGTTCACAACGTTAAACGGTCTGGGCTCCATAATCATGGTAGGCTCCATTGTTCTGCCCATACTGATATCTATCGGAATTCCTGCAATCAGCGCAGCGTGTATTTTCCTGATGGCTTTCTCGACAGGGCTTACATTCAACATTGCCAACTGGAAGACTTTCTCCAGTATTTTCAACCTGGAACTGGATCAGATCAAAAGCTTTGCAATTTACATGCTCATTTTGACCCTTGCTGCCACTATTGTTCTTGTATTTGTTGAGTTTAAACGAAATGGCGTTAAATTTGCTTTTTCGGCGCCTGTGACCAAAGACAAAGAAAAAACGGAGTCATCACTTTCAGCGAAAACCAAAGAAAAAGCTGAGGAAGAGACAAAGCAGATTGCAGGTGTAAGAGGCGCTCTGGCCATGTTGACACCGCTGATTCCAATAGTACTGGTTGCCGTATTTAAAGTTCCTGTTTGTCCTGCATTTATGGCCGGTATAGTCTGGATCCTGATATTTACGTCAAAGAGCTTCTCCAAGGCCATGAATCTGCTTGCTAAAACATGCTATGACGGTATTTCCGACGGAGCCCCGGCAATCATTCTGATGATTGGGATTGGAATCCTTTACATGGCGGTGACCCACAGCACGGTCAAAGAAGTTCTGAATCCTTTCCTGCTAAAAGTAATTCCTTCAAACAGGATTCTGTATATCATCTTCTTCTCGATACTGGCTCCCTTGTCCCTATATAGAGGGCCGATGAATCTGTTCGGCCTTGGAAGTGGAATAGCAGCATTGGTGATTGGCCTTGGAACCCTTACCCCCATGGCAGTTATGGGTGCATTCCTTGCGGCAGAGCGTATTCAGGGGTGCGGCGATCCTACCAATACGCAGAATGTCTGGACAGCAAACTATGTTGAAGTTGATGTTAATGCGGTTACTAAAATTCTATTGCCTTACTTATGGATTATTGCCGTAATTGGCGTTATTATCAGTGGACTCATATATTTCTAAAACATACGGTTTTAGTTTGAATAGGCGGAGAGGGCACTGGAAACAGTGTTTTGCTGCATGATTCTAAGTGCCCTTGTCCTTTTCTTTTTAGTAAGCCAGTTTTTAGCAAAGTCAATGACTTTTATACAAGGAACGGACTTTTGCATGAAGCCGGTGGTGAAATAAGACAAAATGGAGGAAAGCATATGAAAGTTCGGATTGGCATAGATGTCGGAGGTACGTTCACCGATGCTGTTGCTATTGATAATGAAACCTATGAACTGATTGGCACTGTAAAAACCCCTACTACCCATAACGCGCCGGAAGGAGTTGCTGCAGGTATTATTCAGGTTTTATATAAAATTATGGAGCAATGTCATATTTCACCGGATGATGTTGTGTTTATTGCCCATGGAACCACGCAGGCAACCAATGCGCTGCTGGAGGGTGATGTGGCAAAAGTCGGCATAATTACCCTTGGCAAAGGGCTTCAGGGTGCCAAGAGCAGGGGAGATACTGCGATTGGTGATATACCTTTGACCAAAGGAAAAGCAATAGTGTCACAAAATGCCTACGTGGACACGGGATCGGGTTCAATGGAAGAGAAGGCAAACCATGCTGTGAACCTTTTGAAAGAAAAGGGCTGCAACAGTTTTGTCGCAGCGGAGGCATTCAGCGTGGATGATTCCACCAATGAAAATTTCGTGGTTGATTTGTGCGGGAAAAAAGGCCTGCCCTGCACTGCTACAAATGATATATCCAAGCTTTACGGACTGAAAATAAGAACCCGTACGGCAGTGGTGAATGCCAGCATTATGCCCAAAATGCTAGAGACGGCAACTATGACGGAACAAAGCATTAAAGCTGCCAATATTAAAAGCCCTCTAATGGTCATGCGTTGCGACGGCGGTGTCATGTCAGTTGACGAAGTGCGCAGGCGTCCCATTTTAACAATACTGTCCGGCCCGGCAGCGGGGGTTGCGGGTGCGCTTATGTATGAGAAACTGACAGACGGCATATTTTTTGAAGTAGGCGGCACTTCAACAGACATATCCTGTGTGAAGGACGGCAAGGTAATGATTAAGTATGCCGAAGTCGGCGGTCACAAAACCTACCTTAACAGTCTCGACGTCCGTACTGTCGGTATCGGCGGTGGAAGCATGGTTCAGATCAGGAACGGAAATGCAGTGGAAACCGGGCCTAGAAGTGCCCATATTGCCGGCTTGGAGTATGAGGTGTATACCGAACCGGACAGGATAGTTGAACCAAAGCTGGTTGAAATTCATCCGATGCCCAATGACCCGGGTTATGCGTGCATTGAATGTTCAAATGGCCTGAGGTTTGCACTGACATTGTCGGGTGCCGCAAATATCGCTGGTTATGTAAAAAAGGAAGATTATGCATATGGCAATGTGGAAGCAGCGAGAAAGGCGTGGAAGCCTCTGGCGGATAATATGGGCTGCACCGTGGAGGAAGCGGCTAAAAAGGTCCTGGAATATGCGGCAAATAAGAACCGCAAGGTAGTTCTGCAACTGATTAAAGATTATAACATGGACCCCCGCACCACCGTTTTTGTCGGCGGGGGAGGTGGTGCTGCAACGGTAGTGCCTCACCTGGCGGAAACCATGGGGCATAGTTACAGCATCGCAAAAAATGCACCGGTTATATCAACTATAGGTGTGGCACTGGCAATGGTACGTGATGTGGTGGAACGCAGCATTGCCAACCCGACTGACGAGGATGTTATCAGTGTCCGGCGGGAGGCAGAGTTAAAAGCAATTCAAAACGGTGCGGCGCCGGGAACGGTTGAAGTGAGTGTTGAAATTGACACCCAGCGAAACATCGTCAGGGCCATTGCGGTTGGTGCCACGGAAATGAGAAGCCGGGATCGAATGAACAGTGCTTTGACTGAGGACCAACTGCTTGCAGTTGTAGCAGATAATTTGAATGTACCAAAGGGTATGCTGAAAATAACAGCTCAAAACGGCGCGATGTATGCAGTGCAGTATGATAAAACAGTGACTAAACTATTCGGGTTGGTCAGGAAGACAACACACCCTTTGAGATTGATTGACGCAGAGGGGGTAATACGTTTGCAAAAGAACAATGCGTGGGTACGCCAGTCATCGGTTGAAAATTGGATTAATGATCTGACATGGATTTTGGAAGAACTCACAATCTACAATGACGGCGGCACAAATCTGCCCAATGTTTACATTATAGTCGGGAAAAGAATCATTGACCTTTCGGGAATGCAGAGCAGGGAACAGGTTATCAGCCTGGGTTCTGTAGAGTTAAACGGATATATGGCAAATGAACCCTTGATACTGGCTGCAACCAAAAGGGTGGATGCATAGCATCACAGGAGGCATCTATGGTTGATTTCATTCTGCCTTTTCCAAGCCGGGAACTTGCTGAAAAAGAACTGAGCTATGATCCCTGCTGTAAAAAAATACCTGAGAAGAGCAGGAGCATAATTGTGGACCGTGCCTGGAATACAGGTGTGAAAGCCGCTCATACGGTATTCGGCAGATTTGAGGGAACCTATGACTTCACCCGCATATGCTATAAAAGCGGGCTGAAGCTGAATATAAAGGATACGGATTATGTTGTGGGTGGCATGCGGTATTTCAGTGACTACATTTCAGGACAAAAAACCATCAACATATATAAAAAATCGGTTGGGCTGTGGGCTGACGTAAACGGTATTCCTCCGGATACGGCAATCAATTTGGTCCTTAGCCATGAATATTTTCATTTTTTGGAAGTAAGTGAGCTGGGACTGACCAGCCGGATATTTCAAGTTCCCATTATTAAAATAGGGGGATTTACAATCGGAAAAACGGGAATCCGGGCATTATCGGAAATAGGTGCCCATGCATTTGCACGAACATATTATGAACTCGCTACGGGAGAAGGAAATGATTGATATTGTTACGAAGGAGAGGAAATGATGGATAAAAGATATGAATATGATGCTGTTGTCATCGGCGGCGGTCCCGCCGGTGTGGTTGCATCCATTGCAGCTGCGAGGAACGGAGCATCCGTCCTGCTTGTGGAGCAGTACGGGTATCTTGGCGGAATGCTTACGGTGGCCGGAACCGGTCCGCAAATGACGTTTCACGCAGGTACGACACAAGTGGTGAAAGGTATTCCGGATGAAATAGTGCGCAGGCTCATGGAGAAGAATTTTTCTCCAGGCCATATAGAGGATTTCGTTGGATATGCAAGCAGTATTACGCCTTTTGATGTTGAGGGAATGAAAATCGTGCTGGAAACCATGGCAAGAGAAGCCGGGGTTCATCTTCTTTATCATACCGTATATACAGGGTGTACAACTGACGGCGGCAGAATTAAATCAGTCCGTTTGTACTCGAAGAATGGCTTCTTTGACGTATATGCAAAGGTTTTTATTGATTGCAGTGCTGATGCGGATCTTGCCACCCATGCAGGGGTATCTTCCGTGTACGGGCGGGAAAGTGACCATCTGGCGCAGCCGATGACAATGAACATTCGTGTTGTCGGTGTGGACCGTAAAAAAATGATTCGATATGTGCAGGAAAACCGTGATGACATGCTCAGCACCATACCGTTTGATCGTTTGGAGGAACTGCCCCGGGCCGGAATTCAGGGGGCATATTCAAAGATTAGATTGGCCAAGGAAAAAGGTGAATTCAATGTCGACAGGGATCTGGTGCTGTGCTTTGAAACTAATACTCCGGGTGAACTTATCCTTAACATCTCCAGAATTATAAAACGGTCGGCCATTGATCCTTTCGATCTTACGGAAGCGGAAATCGAAGGCCGCAGGCAGGCATTTGAAATTGTTGATTTCATGAGAAAATACATTCCGGGATTTGAAAACTGCAGGATAGTAAGCACCGGCCCGCATATCGGCGTTCGGGAAAGCAGAAAGATCGACGGCAAATATAAATTAAAAGCTGAGGATCTTCTCAGCAACACAATGTTCCCGGACGCAATTGCGATGGGCGGATACCCTATTGACATTCATTCCCCGGACGGTGAGTCCATGAAACATATGAAACTGAAGCCGGGCAGTTGGTATTCAATACCTTATCGCTGTTTAGTTACGGATCAAATATCCAATCTGATTGTCGCCGGAAGATGCATCAGCGCAACTCATGAAGCATGTGCGGCAATACGTGTCACACCCATTGTCATGGCAATTGGGCAGGCTGCCGGGACTGCTGCCGCCCAGAGTGTCCGTACCGGACAGGATGCAAATAATCTGGATGTTTCACTGCTCAGGCAAAAATTAATAGAGGATGGAGTTTTTCTTGATGAATATAAACCTCTTTCATAGCGGCTTCAGTAATGGGGGGTATTTTCAAGGCAATTCGGAATACAAGGATAAAGATGATGTCGGATTGCAAGGAAACTTGATTAAGAAAATCTATCCGGAGAAATCTAAGTGAAAGAATCCAAGTAAAGGAATCCAAGTAAGGCGTATTTGAAATAGCCGGGACAAGCTCACCCCATTTGATTTATTGTTATGGGGTGCGAGGAGCTTTCATGGCGGCTGGCTTGGTAATCTTAGCAGGAGTAAGGAAAAGCAGGCCTTACCTTAAAAAGTTTTAACCCGGAGGAGGGGGTAATGACCGTCTTAATGCCCGCTTATGAACCGGATCAGCGATTAATCCGGCTAATACATGACTTAAAGGAACAATGCGATTAAGATATTATCGTCGTTGATGACGGAAGCAGCCCTGGCTGTAAATTCATTTTCGATGCGGTTTCAGCACTTGGTTGCATGGTTTTAACCCATGAAAGAAACAAGGGGAAAGGTAAAGGGTCTCAGCTACTGGGCTCAGAGAAAGTCAGTGTTTGCAAGGTAAATACGCTACCTGTCATACCACTGCGCCTGCGTCGAGTAAAGCCGTGCGTATTCGCCGTTATTGGACAGCAATTCATCGTGGGTTCCGTCTTCCACAATTTCACCGTCCTTGAACACGACTATCCTGTCCGCAAGCGATGCGACGCTTATCCTGTGGGTAACCATGATAACGGTTTTGCCTTCGGTCATGGCTATATATTTCTTGAACACCTCGGCTTCGGCAAGGGGATCCAGGTTGCTGGTCGGCTCGTCCAGGACGAAGAAATCACGATTACGGTAATATGCCCTCGCAATCGCTATTTTCTGCCATTGTCCGCCGGACAGATCCGTTCCCCCGATGTCCTTTCCGAGCATAGCACTCTTATCTGCACCTTCGAAGCCTGCAAATTGAAGTGCCGTATCAATGGCGCTCTCGTCCCGTTCTTTATCCACATCGCCTAAAAATACATTGTCCGCTATGGTGAAAGTGTTAAACCGCGCCGGTTCCTGAAATACACATGCCATGGAGTTGTAACTGTCCGCGGCATCCAACTCCTTGACATTTTTACCGTTAATCAGTATTTCCCCGCCTGACGGTTCCAGCATCCCGGTGAGCAGCTTAATAAACGTTGTTTTTCCTGCGCCGTTCTCTCCGACAAAGGCAACTTTCTCTCCTTTGCGTATTGTGAAGCTCACATTTTTAATCCGATATTCATCCGTCAGGGGATAACGATATGCTACATTTCGGGCTTCTATGCACTCAATGTCCATAAGGGATTTTCCGCCCGCCTTTTTTGAAAACTGCTCATCCAAATCAATAAACTCAAAAAACTGCGCCGCTTCGTTTTTCTTTGATATAAAATTTGCTACCGAACTGAATAGCTGGGATGTACTGCTCATCAACGTGCCAATCAGGGAAAGAACTGCGCCCAGAGCACCGATGGACAGCTTGCCCTGTGTCAGTAAAACAATCGCAAAAACATTCGCTGCGATATTTGCCGCATTCGATATAAAACCGCTCACTGTTCCAAGAATAAACACGTTCATTTGATTCTTCTTTTCTTTGATTACATAATCATCTGCAAGGGCTTTCCACTTGGAAAAGAAAAAATCAAACAGATTAAGCGCTTTCACTTCCTTGGCGGAACTACCGAGCAAAACGCCCTGATAATACTCGGCTTCACGCAGTATCTTCCCGTTGTCCCGCGTGAATTTGAATTCAAGTTTGTTTCCGACATAGGTTGTATAAAGCGTTGGGATGGGAGCGACAAGGACGATGAGGCACAATAGCGGATGGTAAATATAGAGGGAGGCCGCAACCATGATAACTGAAACCAATTTGGCTATTATTACATATCCCTCGATGATGACTCCCCTTTGAAGAGAACTCCACTCGCTGCCCATTGAGTTGAAACTGCGGTTTATGATGTCGTTTATTCTCGGAACTTCCATGTAATCGGGGTACAGCCTGGATATTTTCCTGAACAGCCTGGACTGGAATTTTTCCTGCAAACGGTGGTCCTGCACTTTGGAAAGACGCTCGATATCTTCGCCGCCATAAAGGTATCGGTTTATCAGGTTGCTTAAAAACCCGATTGCCCAATACAACACAGCAAGCCCAACCAGTGAAACCAGTTGAACCGTCTGCGCATTCGCACTTTTCGATAAGGCATTGGCATTATCAATATACTTTCCCCACAGGAATGCCGTGATGGGCTGCAGGATGCTCAAAATAACGGCAAGCCCAAGAAAAATGCCGCACATCAGCCTGGCAGACGAAAAAACGTAGTTAAAGAGCCGCGTCAGGTATGACAGCCTGGGCGGGTTTTCCTTCAAAATATCCTTTTCAAAGGCAGCCGTGTTGTCATCAAATTTTATCTGGTAAACAGGCTTTTTTTCTTCAGTCCTGTCTGTTTTCCTTTCAGGCATTGACAACCGCCTCCTTTTCCTTTTCGTCCCGCTGATACCATTGCTTTTGGGCATTGAACATGCGGGAATAAATGCCGTCCTTTTGCATTAGTTCTTCATGGGTACCGGATTCAGCAATTTTGCCGTCATGGATAACGAAAATCCGGTCGGTTATCATGGTGGATCCGAGCCTGTGAGTTATGAATATAGCCGTTCTGTTTTCGACCATGGCAGCAAACTCGCTGTAGAGATCGGCTTCAGCTATGGGGTCAAGCTGTGATGTCGGCTCGTCCAGAAGAAGAATCGGCTTGTCACCCATAAAGGCACGGGCAATGGCAATCCTCTGCCACTGGCCACCGGATATATCCACACCGCTTTCAAAATCCCTGCCGAGCAATGTATCATAACCCTTTTCAAACTTTTCGGCAAACCCATGGGTTTTGGCTTTTACAGCCGCCTGTTTGATCTTTTCTTCATTCTCCATTTCGTCTACGTCTCCGATACCGATATTTTCTCTTAACGTGATACTGTATTTTGGGAAGTCCTGGAAGACAGGACCGAACATTTTGGTTCGCACACTCAAAGGGTAGTCTTTCAGGTTTTTGCCACCGATCAGTATTTCTCCCCTGTCGGGGGTGAACAGCCCAAGAAGCAGCTTAATCATGGTTGACTTCCCTTCACCGTTTTCACCGACGATGGACACTTTTTCCCCGTTATGGATTTTTAAAGACAATCCTTTGAGTATGTCCCTTTCGGTGCCGGGGTACCTGAACCAAACATCTTTAAACTCTATGTCAAAGGATTCAGGCAGTTCTGTCTCAGTTCCTTCCGGTTCATCGGACAGTTGAAAGAATTTGTCATAGTATTCATATGAGTTGATATGAAATCCCGACCATTTGAAAAAACCGGCAAAGCTTCCCAAACTCCAGTATATTTGACCAAACATCAGACCGGACATGGTAATGAACAAACCTACGGATATCTGCTGGTTTACAAACAAAACCAGTAAAATAATTACGTTTGCAATGGAACCGATTTTTGTTATGTTGTCTCCAAGCAATATTTTTCGAAGATTCTTGAAATAGTAGCGTTCGTAATCGCGAATTCTTTCATTCAGACGTTTTTGATACGTATCTATTAAATAATCATAATTGCCGTATGCTTTCAGTTCCCTTGAAAAGTTTCTGGACCTTAAGTACCCGCCCAGGGTACTGTATTTGCGTTCCTTTTTCCAATATTTTTCAAGCTCAACATAGATGTCATAGTTTGTCCTTGATGATATATAGGTTTCAATAATGAAAGGTATTAAAACTGTCAGCAGAAGCCACCATCTTATACTGAAAACGTATGCCATGGAGCCTATGCTTGCGATGAAAGAACTTCCACGCCAATAAACATACATTGGCCACATGTGCCTTGCTGAGTTTTCTGCCCTGTGATAGGCCTTGTCAATGATTTCTGCCGATGTTTCATTTTCAAAATGTTCATACTTCATAGTTTTGAGTTTTTTTAACATCCGGGACTTGTATGCCGTTCTGAGTATCAGAAGGGAACGGCGTTCAACATAGGTAAAGATAAATCCTTCAATGACGGAAGGCAAAATTGCTATAATTACAAACAGCACGAGGAAAACCGAATACTCCGAAAAGGCCATTTCATTCTTTGCGACTGCCAGCCCGCCGTCAAACACATTTTGATTTACGTAAATTCCAAGGGGAGTCAGCAGCCCGCTTAGGATTGTACATGCAAAAGTTATCACGACCATCACGGGAGCTTCGTCAAAAATGATGCTGATGAGATCCTTATAAGCCGAAAAGATGCGTTTCATATTGATATAACTCCTTTTTTTGCAGATGTCCATTGAAAAATATCCGACTACAGGAAACTATTAACAATTATACTTGAATTTTTAAATATTTCAATATGAAAGTTCATGTTGTAGTTGTATTTGGAACAATAGGAACTGAGGCTTTACGTCATGTTTTTATGTCGTAGCTTTCAATTTTGGCATTTTTGCAACTGAATAATATAGAAATATACAGGTAACGAAGCTTTACATAAACTAAGGTTGCAGAATTCGACCAAAATCGATATACTTATGATTGGTATTTTATAGAAGCACACCGTTCGATTTACTGTTTTATATAAAAGGACAAGCTTTAAGGCGGTAAGTTTCAATCTCATTTTAAAGGAGAACCAACATATGGGGGTATTGAAGCAAACAAATACTTCGAAAAGGATAACAATTTTATTAGCTCTCGTTCTTGCAGTGATTCTTGCCACTGGGTCTATTTTATACGTACTGCTCCAAATGGGGCATGGTAAAGAGGAAAAGGCACAGGTGATCACGGTTTCCACCCTGGAAAGAATAATAAAGGTCAGCGAACTGTCTACTTTTACTGCCGTGTATAACGGGATTGCCGAAGTGAAGAACGAAGAAAATCCTGAGCAGACCGACTATTTTGTATCCTATGAGGCGCGGGTAAATGCGGGCATCGACTTTGACAAAATTGCCATAACAGTGGATGATGATGCCAAAGAAATAAGGGTGGATATACCGGACGCATATATTACCGACATCAATGTGGATATATCGTCCCTTGACTTTATCTTCCATAATAAAAAAGCCAACAAGTCAACAATAACGCAGCAGGCATATAAGGCCTGTGAAGCGGATGTCAGGGAGGAGAGCGGAAAGCAGGACTCCATTCTCAAACTGGCCCAGCAGAACGCCGTTAACGTAATAAAAGCACTGGTAAATCCGATTATCGAACAGTTGGATGACAATTACACCTTGATCATTGAGTAAGGGGGTGCTGGGGATGAAGAAGATATTGGTTTTTTTCCTGACGGCAGCTATACTGTTTACAAACACATCCTGCAGGCAGGAAGAGCCGGAGCCTGTCAAACTGGAACCCAAGGTTTCGCAGATGAGATCGATCTGTGAGCTGGCTGTTATGGAATGCTATTACCATAACGTAGCAAAATTCAAAGAAGAGGATGCGGAAGGAATACTCTGGTGGAAAAAAGACAAGCATTTCTGGATAGAGTACAGCGGCATTGTAAGACTGGGTATTGACGCATCACTGGTAAGCATGGAAGCAAACGGTACGCAAATAACAATAACGCTTCCCGAAGCCAAGGTTCTGGGATGCAAAGTGGATTCCACATCACTTCAGGAAGGTTCATATATTGTGGATGTCAACTCCGCAGCCATAAATGCTGAAGATGAAGTGAAAGCTTTTGCAGAAGCCCAGCAGCGTTTGGAAGAAGACGCAGCAAGCAATCGGGCGCTTTTGGCAGAAGCACAGCAAAGGGCACAGGCATTGCTGGAAGATTATATCACCAATATAGGGAACGCCGTGGGCAAAGAATATACCATCCGGTGGGTTTATCTGGATTCCAGGGGGAATCCCCTTGGCAGTACCACCGACACGCATGTTTCTCAAGACGAGTAAAGCAATACAGATAATCTGTTACTGGCAGATGAGAAATTTATATTGCATCCACGTTCAAAAGTGTTTGCATACCCGGTATATCATAAATGATTTATACTATATTTTAGAATATTGACGATTTATATATGTCTACCTATAATGGATTCATAGTTGCCTGCTGCTATTTGAATTATCCGGGAAAAGTCGTATAATGAAAAACACAAGACATCGGTATAGATTGTATAACAGGGAGAGACATAAAAATGATTAAAACAGAGAGGCTGAATATTTATCCTCTTTCTGATAAGGAAATGCAAGACATAATTGACAATGAACCGAATGAAGTGTTGAAAGCCGCTTATTCAGAAATGCTTGACAGCTGCCGGAAGAATCCGGAGCGACGTATTTGGCATGCACTGTGGGTGTTGCAGCTAAACGACGGAAGCGGAACTGTTGTTGGCAATTTGTCATTCAAAGGACTTGATGACAATGGAATGGTCGAAATTGGCTATGGAATGAATCCCGAATACGAAAGAAAGGGCCTGATGACGGAAGCCGTATCCGCAATGGTTCGCTGGGCGTCGCAACAGCCGGGAGTATTATCTGTAGAAGCGGAAACGGAACCGGACAATATTGCCTCCCGGAGAGTTCTTGAAAAAGCGGGGTTTGTTCCGAAAGGAGTTATTGGAGCCGAAGGGCCAAGATACATCTGGAAAAACGGATAAACTCAACTTGATTTATTCTTGCAAGCGCCTGAAAAACGGATTAACTACTGATAAGGAGTAACGGTCTGATGAAATCAATCCTGAACTATATAAAAAAAGAAGCAGTTCTGTTCATATCTTTGTTACTTGCTCTCGTATCCATGGCATTTGTACCGTTGGACGATGAATATATCGGTTACATAGACTTTCATACATTATCCATCCTGCTCAGTTTGATGGTCGTCATGGCCGGACTGAGGAGCCTGGGTATATTTTCCATGATAGGGGGATGGATGCTGGAAAAGACGAATAATGTGCGAAGTTTATCAATTGTGCTGGTTATGCTGTGCTTTGGACTCAGTATGTTTATTACCAACGATGTGGCACTCATCGCTTTTGTGCCCTTTACCATTGATGTGCTTGTGATGGCCGGCCTGGAGAATTATCTGATACGGATTATCGTATTGCAGACCATTGCCAGCAATTTGGGCAGCATGCTTACACCGATAGGCAATCCTCAGAATCTGTATCTGTTCTCCCTAAGCGGAATGAGCCTGGGCAGCTTTATTTCATTGATGCTGCCTTATACCCTGCTTTCTTTGATAGGACTGCTGGCTGCGTGTGTAATACTGATCGACAGGAAAGCCGTTTCCGTGAAGGTGCAATTCCATAGTACCCTTACTGCAAAGGAAAAAGGGA
>Ga0134099_1000828_pt1 | contig 32994 bp, 30 predicted proteins | sample 10_taG_2_FD_105482 | JGI IMG/M metagenome (GOLD analysis project Ga0134099, IMG submission 105482) | Switchgrass degrading microbial communities from high solid loading bioreactors in New Hampshire, USA - 10_41_5_180_A2 metaG | ecosystem: Engineered > Bioreactor > Semi-continuous > Anaerobic >...
ATGGTTTTAAGAATGGCATCCTCAAGACTATGCCTTCTGTAGCGAGCAATGGTATTCAGGATTAACTCACTGTCCGTAGTAGTCTGAAAAACCGTGCCCTGATTGGCCAATTCATCCCTTAGTTCCACAGCATTGGTTAAATTGCCGTTATGGGCTAACGCAATCATACCATTTTGGAAATAACCTACCAGAGGTTGAGCATTGGTCGGCAAACTCGCTCCTCTGGTAGAATACCGCACATGGCCTATAGCCATTTCACCGCTCAATTCTTGCAGAATCTGGTCCGAAAAAATCTCAGAAACTAAACCCATTGCTTTGTGGTGTCTGATCCTGTGTCCGTCTGCCACGGCAATGCCGGCACTCTCTTGCCCCCTGTGCTGCAAAGCATATAGCCCATAATAAGTTATCTTGGCGACTTCCTGCTCTGGGGCATATATGCCAAACAAACCGCATTCTTCTCTGGGTTTATCGTCAGTAAATAGAGCCATTCCCAAACCTTCTTTCCCGCTTATTAATTTATTCGGTACCATCCATAATTTTGGCAATGCTTTGTTCATATACCGGCCGATATTTACCCAAGTTAAGATCCAAACACTTTTGCCCGTTAAAGGTTATTTGCAGATTGCTTCCGCCGGTCTCTCCCAAAAAGAACAGCGGAATGTTTTTAGCAGCAGCCAAAGCTTCAATTTTATCGGCGTTTTGCTTGGGAGCGGATATGATGAATCTGCCTAAACGCTCACCGAACAGGACTGTTAAAGCTTCCGAATTCTCAAGATTCAGATTAACTTTAACTCCTATGTTTTTGGTCATTTCAGCCAGAGCTACAGCCAAACCGCCTTCGGCAATGTCATGGGCCGAAAGCAGTAACCCGCTTTGGTTGAGCTCCAGCAAAAACTCCAGCCTGTTTTTAATCTCCGGCAGATTTAGTTCCGGAAGAGCACCGGCTTCAACATTTTCATAAACGGCCAGGTATTCGGAACCCGCCAGTTCTCCTTCCGGTTCTCCAAGCAGATAAACCTGTTCCGCCGCTGACCGGAAAGCGTTAGGCAAAATTCGGTCAACATCTTCAAGCAAACCAATCATTCCAATTGTTGGGGTGGGATGAATAGCTTTATCGGAAGTTTCATTATAAAAACTAACATTGCCACTTACCACAGGAGTATTTAAGGCTTTGCAAGCGGCGGAAATTCCGGCACAGGCTTGTTTAAACTGCCAGAAAATTTCCGGTTTTTCCGGATTGCCAAAATTTAAACAGTCTGTAATCGCCAGCGGTCTGGCTCCGGCACAGACTAGATTCTGAGCCGCCTCTACAACCGCCAAAGCTGCGCCCACATAGGGATCCAGATAAACATAACGGGAATTGCAATCTACTGTCATAGCAAGGCCTTTTCGGGTTCCTTTAATCCTGACAATTCCTGCTTCGGCCCCTGGGGCAACCACCGTTGCTCCTGCCTGATGATCATATCGTCTGTAAAGCCATTCTTTGCTGGCAATTGTCGGCTGCGCAAGTAAGGTTAGGAAAACTTCTTCCACCGAATTTTTTAACCGAACGTCACTCAAAGACTTGCTTTTCAGTTCTTGATAATACTTTGGTTCAACGGCCGTTCTATGGTATACCGGAGCTTTTTCGGTCAAAGCCTTGACCGGTATTTCTGCCACCTTTTGGCCATTTTCGAGTATCCGCAACATTCCGTCATCCGTAACTCTGCCAATTACAGCAGCTTCTATTCCCCACTTGGCAAGAATTTGCCGTACTTCCTTTTCTTTGCCGGCTTTTGGTATTATGAGCATCCTCTCCTGAGTTTCGGAAAGCATAATTTCATAAGGCGTCATACCCTGCTCCCGGCAAGGCACCAGGCTTACTTCCAACTCTACACCGCTATTGCCCCTGCTGGCCATTTCGGAAGAAGAACTGGTTAGACCTGCCGCTGCCATATCCTGAATACCGACCAATGCTCCGGCCTGAATCAGTTCCAGGCAAGCTTCCATGAGTAATTTCTCCATGTACGGGTCCCCGACTTGGGTGTCGTAACGCCTATACTCCGAGTCTTCATCCAGGTCTACTGAAGCAAAAGTAGCTCCATGGATACCGTCCCTGCCGGTCCTGGCCCCAATCACCATTACCGGATTACCTACTCCTGAAGCCACTCCTTTAGTAATATGCTTATGTTCCAAAATTCCTACGGCCATGGCGTTAACCAACGGATTGCCGTTGTAGCAACTGTTAAAATACACTTCTCCGCCGACCGTCGGAACACCGACAGAATTTCCGTAACTGGCAATACCGCTTACTACGCCTTTTAACAAATATTTATTCTCCTGATCTTCCAGAGGGCCGAAACGCAACGAGTCTAAAACAGCAATAGGACGAGCGCCCATGGTAAAGACGTCACGTAATATGCCACCTACTCCGGTAGCTGCGCCCTGGAAAGGTTCGATAGCTGAAGGGTGGTTATGGGATTCCAGCTTAAATACTACAGCCTGACCGTCACCGATATCAACAATTCCGGCATTTTCCCCAGGGCCTTGCAAAACCTGTGGGCCTTCAGTCGGGAATTCTTTAAGTACGGGCTTGGATGTTTTATATGAACAGTGTTCAGACCACATTACAGAAAAAATGCCTATTTCCAAATAATTAGGTTCTCTCCCGAGCAATTCTACAATTCGAGCATACTCCTCATCAGTCAGGCCCATTTGACGCCAAACGCTAGGCTCCACGTTTATTTCTCCTTTCCGATGTTTCCAAATCATAATAAAGGCGAACAACTTGCTTAACAGTTTTTTCCTATAACTTCAAATTATACATAGTATTGGCCGTTAAATATTATTTTATTGAATCAAATATACTCTTATTGGCTTTTCAACCTCTGCTCAAGGTTTTTATCTTTCTCTTCCACCTGTCTGGCCATTTCTTGCCGGAAATCCTTAAGAGCTTCTCTCAAAGCGTCGTCTGACAGGCTAAGCATTTCCACGGCCAATATAGCAGCGTTTCTCGCTCCGTTTATTCCTACGGTAGCCACCGGCACACCCGGAGGCATCTGTACTATAGAATAAAGAGCATCGATTCCTTCTAAAGCACCGCTTCTGATCGGCACACCTATTACCGGTAAAGTAGTCGCTGCGGCAACAACCCCCGGTAAGTGGGCAGCAAGACCCGCAGCCGCAATAATTATCTTGCCGCCGCGCTTTTCAAAGTTTTCCACCCATTCAACAGTAGCATGTAAAGTACGGTGAGCCGAAGCTATTTTTACTTCGTACGGTATTTGGAATTGCTGTAAAACTTTGATAGTATCTTCCAAAACAGGAAGATCGGAATCGCTGCCCATAATCACACCTACTACAGCCATAAAAATCCCCCTTAATCCAGATTTGTTCAAGTAACCGAATCTTATAAGAGTATTTTACCTAAGAATGGTACAAGGGTCAATAAAAATTCGAACATTTTTAAGATATTGTGTATAAATGTTCGGAAATCAGTGTTTTCAAACCCGTTTTTTTACTTGATTTTTAATAGAACAAAAGAAGATGCCTTAAAAGGCATCTTCTCAACAGCTGCTTGCTCCAGATTTTTTTCATTATATAGAATATAGAAGAGCTACATATATATAACTTTGGTAATCATTAAAGAGTTATGTTTGGCCAAATCATAGTCTATGTAATCGCCAAATTCCTGATCACCTTTGCCAATCACTCTCACAACAGGCCTGTTGGGCAAATCCGGGTTTTGCCTAATAACATTACCGCGCATTCCATTGCTTAATTCAACCCCAATCCCGGTCGGATACACCGCAATGCTCTTTACAAACGCGTCTACTACTTCAGGATCAAATTGCCACCCGGACTGGGCTACGATATACTCGTAGGCCAAATATGGTTCCATCGCGTCTCTGTAAGGTCTTTTACTGGTTAGAGCTTCGTACACATCGGCAACAGCGGCAATCCGACCAAACTCATGAATATCTTTCCCTTTCAAACCGCGCGGGTAGCCACCGCCTTGCCATTTCTCATGATGCTGCAAGGAAACATGAGCCGAATGGAGGCTAAAATCATGGTTCCTTTTAATAACTTCATAGCCGTAAATAGTATGTTTTTTTATTTCTTCAAAATCTTCTTGATTCAGGGCTTCCTTTTTATTGAGCAGCTCTTTGGATATCTTAGTCTTTCCTATGTCGTGCATTAATACCCCCATACCCAGCTCCAGCAAACTGTCCTGTTCCAAACCTCTTTTTATGCCTATAAACAAAGCGATTACAGTGGTATTAATGGAATGATAATAGGTATAGGTGTCATAACCAACCATTTCGGATAAATTGCTCAAAATATCCGTACTGTGCAATAAATCCTTTATAATATTCTCAACGGCATTTTTCACCACTTCAGCATCAACTTCCGCTTCTTTATTGGCCTCGATTGCCGAAGTCATGACTCTAAGGGCTTGAAAAGCTGATTCCATGGTTTTTTCGGAAATGGCAAATTTCATCTCAATATCTTTAAAACGGTCATCCTTAATGAAAATCATGTCATAGCCTAACTCTTTCAGCTTGGCTATATAAGCTTTGGTTAATACAACATCTTCGCCAAGCAAAGTCTGACCGAGGTAATTTTTTATCGGTCTGGCCAATATACTTCCTTCTTTTACATAATTTACATTTACTAATCTCATCTTCTTCTCCAAAATCTTACTTTAATGTTTTTCTAAATTTTCTTTTACAAAACATATATTACCATTTCTTGTACCTAAAAAACAACTGAAAATTGACATTTTTCTATATAATTGTTTTAGATTTTTGAAAAATTATCTCTTTGTTTTTTATGAATAAATGATAACAAAATAGCGAATATTATCGAGAACTAACCTTATAATAGAATAATTTACTAAATATTGCTAATTAAAATACAGTTTTGAGTTAAACTATCTGATATAAGGATAATCAGTTTACCAAACATTTGGTAAAAGTTCCAATTTATTTTAACAATTTAAATTTAAACATCATTATTCTATGGAGGATTTATGCTTAAATACACTGAGCTCACCGCTGTGATAAATTCAACTCGCCAGCAAATTGTAAAATCGGTACAAGATTGCGTTCGAATTAAAAGCGTATCCGGAGATAAGCAAGGAACTCTTGCAGCGTTAAATTTCTTCTTGGATTTGGGCCGAAAAATGGGGTTTAAAAGCAAAAATATAGACGATCTGGGTGGAATTATTGAATTCGGGGATGGCGAAAAAACAATAGGAATAATTGTTCACCTTGATACCGTACCGGAGGGTACAGGCTGGCGTTTCCCTCCCTTTGCAGGCCTGATCGAAGATGGCAAAATTTACGGCCGCGGGGCCATAGACGACAAAGGTCCGGCCATAGCTGCCCTCTATGCTCTGAAGATTTTGAAAGATCTAGGAGTTAAACCAAGACACAAAGTTCAAATGATAATCGGTATCGATGAAGAAGCAGTTTGGGATTCCACAGCTAAACTGTTAAACAAAATAAAAGAACCGGACTTTTCTTTCGTGCCCGATTCCAAATTCCCAATAGTGATCGCCGAAAAAGGTCTATTGTGGCTGGAATTGACCAAGAAATTTCAAAGCCAAAAGGGAATGGCTGAACAAAACAAACATAAGATTCTTATAAAAAAGATGTTTAGCAGGAACGAGTCTATTAATATTGTCCCCGATCACTGCGAAGCAACTTTAGCGGTTCCGGAAGATGAGGTAGCTAACCTGGAACAAAAGTTACAAAAATTCCTGCAAAAAAATAATTCCTTTAAGATAGAGTTAAACAATGAAAAAACAGAAACGGACAATAGTTATCGTGGGGCTGAAGTGAAACTATTGTCCCATGGTAAATCGGCTCATGCTTTTGTCTGTAATGAAGGACTGAATGCAATATCCCAACTGATGCTCTTTCTGAATGACTTGGATCTTTTGCCGGAACAAAAGTCCTTTGTGCAGACCTATGCAACCAAGCTCGGAATGGAGCACCACGGCGAATCCTTGGGAATCCATATGGAAGATGAAATGACAGGCAAATTGACATTGAACCCCGGATATATTTCGATGGACGAAGAGCAAGTCGTCTTAAAAGTGGATATTCGCTTTCCGGCAAACCAGAAACTGGAAGAAGTAAAGAACAAAGTGGAAAGTGCTTTCAAAGTTTTTGAAAGTAAGGTCAAATTCATCGATTCTTTGAAACCAGTTAATTTTCCGGAAGAGGATCCTCATATCCAAAAACTCTTAAAAGTATATCGGGACTTTACCGGGGAACAGAAAGCAAAACCCTTAGGTATCGGAGGAACCACTTATGCCAAAGCTTTTAGAAATGCCGTGGCTTTCGGACCCACTTTTCCGGGCATGGCCAAAGTGGAGCACCAACCGAATGAATATATGGAGATCGACCATTTAATCAAGTGCACAGAGCTATACGCTCTGGCAATTTATGAGTTAATGATTTAATCAGTATATTAAACTTTGCCAAAGACCGCTTTCTAAAAGGATATTAAATCCGTATACTGCCGTGCTTATCAAGATAATAAATATTGCCAGAAATATGCTTAACCCATCATATTTTATCTTCGGCTGTTCTTCGTTGGAAAGCACAACATAAGCTAAAACCTCAATCCCTAAGACAATTAATAGGACGGGCCACCAACGCAAGATGATTCTGGCTCCGTTAAAGCCTTGAATTTCACTCAACAGCAAAACAATCCCGGTAGCCACCAGCAAAATCCCCATTGAGATTGTTCCGACTCTCCATCTTCTCATTTCTTTTCATCTCCGTTGTTTGAAGTAGTCCCGAACTGAGATATTTCTTTTTCCTTACTTCCCGTTATGAGCTTAATACCTCCAAGGATGAACAGAACAGCAATAACCCCTGTCCGGATATAATCCCTTATTCGATAATCGAACAAGGCTTCAATCTGGGGCAAGGCTATTTTATCAAAGATCATAATGCAACCGATTGCGATTAAGCCAATTCCTAAATACTTGCCAGCCTTTCTTGAAAATTGACTTTCTTTGAAGAAATCCGTCAAAAAGGTCGAAGAATCCTGTTGTTTATCCGGGTTGGAGACTTTATGCAAGATATCAAAAATGCTGTAAAACCATAGAATCGGGGCAATCATCAACAGAAGAGAAAAATTCAGGAAATCGCTCAAATAAAGAGTCAAAAAGAAGGCCACCATCAGCTGAACTCCTTTTTCCATTTGCCCGATATACATATGACCTGCTCCGGGGATTATGGAAAAAGTCAGAGCCAGAATCTTGTTGTTTTGACCCTTAAGCTCTTCTTCCAAAGCCTTAAAGTACTGATTGTTCTCCGTCAACCCAACTTCAGGGGCAACATGGTACCGGTTAATCCTGTCCGCAAGTATAAGACTGTCAACCAGAGCGGCCAGCCAAATAAAAGGCAGAATAACAAACGGTATCGGATCGTAAAAAATCCCCAATAACATGAAAATAAACGCGCTTGCGACAACAAAGGCAGTCGCCAGCAGAAAAACAAGCCCTCTGAAATTAAGTCCAAGGTAGATATGGCCCAAGCCCGGTATAAAAGATAATAGAAAAGTTAGAAATTTACTCTTTTTCTTCATAACTCTACTCCTTTTTTGGAATTAAATTTTCTAAAAATGATTTTTCCAGGAATGATTTTTCTAAAAAGGATTTTTCTAATGAAGGTTTTTCCTTATGAAAAACGTTCTGAGTCCATCCTGTCTGGATAAAATGTTTGGGTGGTTCAACTCGAACTTCGATTGTTTTGGAAACGTTGGACGTTTTAACTCCTTCAGACAGTCCTGCGGAAATTTTATCAAAATATCCTCCAATCCAGAAAAACATTACTATACAAGCGGCTGCACAATAAGAAATAATCAGGTTAATCTTGTTATCATGTTTTTGCCGATAGCTTTCTTTTTGAATACTTGCCATGACTTTATCGGTAAAATCTTGTCCCACCTGAAAAACGCTCTGCTGTTGAAAACCGTTTTGCAAAACGTCGAGGTAGGTTGACATACAATTATCGCATTGTAACAGATGCTCCTCCATTTTGAGCCGTTCCGGCTCCTGCAGCATCCCAGTGCAATATGTTTGCCACTCCTGGGGCCCGTAACATTGTGAGTTCTCAAATTCCGTCTTCATACTTACTCAACTCCTCAAAGCGTTTCCTTAAAATTTTTCTCCCCCGATAAAGTCTGGTCTCCACTGCTCTAACACTTATGTTTTCTTCCTCTGCGATCTGTTTGCAAGTCTTATTCTCCTGGTAGCTCTTCCTAAGCACTTTTGCATAATGCTCAGGAATTTTGTTTAAGCATTTGTCCAATAACTCCCTTTCCTCTTTTTCTATAAGCATATCCTGGACGGACGTTCTTTCGTCAGCCATATGTTCCAAATCGAATAAACTGACAGCCTCCTTATTTCTCCTGACGGCAGCTCTTCTTTTAAAATCAATACACTTATTTAGAGCTATCCTGCTAATCCACGTCGTAAAGCCTCTAAACTTATAATTAGGAAGGGATTTATAGACCTGTAAAAACGTTTCCTGCGCCAAGTTCTCCGCTTCGAAAGGATCACCGACAGCGTTGAGGCAAATTGCATATACTAAATTCTTGTATTCTTCAACCAAGGAGCGAAAGGCTTGCTGATCGCCGTCTAATGCCTTGCGAATAACTGCCTCTTGGTCTATCTTAATCCCCCCTTTTCTTCATAATTATAGACGCATGTCAAGACGCGAGCACTTCATTTTCAGGAAAAAATTTTTCCCCAATCATTCTAATGCCTCAATGGAAATATGTTATACAAATTATATAGTTAAAGAAGAAAAACCGGTAGGCTGAGCATTTGCGCTCATACCTGACCGGTCTTTTTATGCCGTGCCTTTTTAGGCTGAGGATTTTATTCCAGGTTGTTTAGGTGAAAAGGAAGTTAAATTATTCCAATCCCAATCGGTATACCCGAAACGTAGAACAGAAAACGTCCGATAAAGGCACCTACTACCAGTACCCCCACTCCCGTATAAAGTATTCCGACTTGATTGGCAAATCTCTCTGTCCGCGACAAAACAAACAGGAATATGCCGCCAAGCACAAACAGCCAACGCAACACCATCATTACACCGTAACTGCCGGCTAACAACGCCGCACTTTCCTGCCCGGCTCCGGGTATCGCTCCTACGCTTGCCAGATAGCCAGGCACAAAGGCTATTTGAATAAATACTATGGCCAGTACCGCCAAATCCAACCTCGGCAATCTGCCTCTCTCTTTCCCGGCCGCTACATACAATACTACCGCTCCCAGAATCAATGCCGTCGCGTAGAAATCTACAAATGTATTCGCACTTTGCCAGGCCGGCATGATCGTTTGCCTATACAGTTGACCCATCGAAAAGATCGCAACCAAACCGGCTAAACCGGCCAACCAACAAAACACGTTGCGCACTCCCTCGGTTTTGTCCGTCCTCTCCAACCACCAGAAGATTAACAACAGGACAAAAAACCCTCCGGAGAAAAAGATCTCTCTGCTCAACCACGAACTGAACAAATTGGATAAACTGGTTATTGCCAAATGCGGTTTGCCTAAGTGTACCAATGAGGCCAGCATTCCTACTATACTTAGAATTAACGCGATCAGAGTGTTTGTCTTAAACACAGGCGCTTCTTTATCTTTGAGCCGAACTATTGCAGACCATATTATTGCTCCTATGGCCGCTTGCATACACAGCGTAAACACTATCAACGGCAGGTCTTTCATGATGGCTCCCCTCCTATTCTATTGCCTTCTTATGAGGAGTGATAACAAGGGACGGTTTGGTTATGCTCGGATCAGGAAGTCCTTTTATTTGGGCCACATTCCCGTATTTCTTGCGCAATTCGTCAATTGGCCCATACTCCAGTACCCGCATTATACAGGCATCTACGCAGGCCGGGTTCTTGCCCTGAGCCTGCAGGTCAATGCAAAAGTTGCATTTGGTTACGGTCTTGCCGCTAAGCTGCGGCGCCTCATATGGACAGGACCAGGTACAGTAACCGCAACCTATGCATTTATCCTGATCGACAAGCACAATCCCGTCTTCTTCTCTTTTATACATTGCTCCGGTCGGGCAGTTTATTGCACATTTCGGAATTTCACAGTGGTTGCAAGCCAGGGAAAGCCAATAAGCAAAAACGTTGCTCTTAAATACATCGTTTTCTATGATTGTGTCTCCACCCTGGAATTCACGAACTCTTCTCCAGCGTATGCCTACCGGCAAATCGTTTTTATCCTTACAGGCCACTTGGCAAGTGAAACACCCGATACAGTGCTGTTGGTCAACGTAAAAACCGTACTGCTTCGCCATTTAAATCACCTCCTAAGCCTTCTCGACCTGAACTAGATTCGTATGCTGCGGATTGCCTTTAGAAAGCGGGTTCGGCGTCCATTTGGTCAGGGTGTTAATACATCCTCTTATATCAACACCATCTTTATCCGGAGTATACCAAGCACCTTGAGGCAGAGAACAGACACCGGGAACCAGGCGTGGGGTCACTTTAACCCTAACTTTGACCGTTCCTCTGTCGTTGTAGACTTTGACCAGATCCCCATCTTTGATGCCTCTGGCGGCCGCATCTTGCGGGTTCATCCATAACATCTGGGGCTCCACTTCTTCCATCCAGGGCAGGTTGTCAAAGGTGGAGTGTACCCGGCGTTTGGTATGATGGCCGATACACTGCAGAGGATATTTTTCTCTCAGCGGATCTTCCGGTCCCTCTTCTACGACCATATATTTGGGAACTGCAGGAATCCGCGGATGTTGCAGATCGTAGAGAGCTTTGGAGAAGATCTCAAATTTACCGGAAGGTGTAGGAAGCGGATTGGCCTCCGGATCTTTTATGAAAGCTTCATAAGCGACTATTTTGGTTGCCGGAGTTTTATAAATACCTTTTTCTCTAAATTCTTCGTAAGTCGGGAAGTCCGGGTGATTGCTGCGGGCTACTTCCACAAATTCGCGCAGATAATCCTCATCGGATTTTCCGTCATCGAATTCATCCAACACTCCCAACCTCTCTGCCAGAGCTCTGGCAACCTCATTAACACTTTTACACTCGTACATCGGTTCAACCAATTTTTGACCGTAATAAGCCACTCCGTGACCGAGAGAACGAGTGATAATATCATCAACTTCAAACTGAGTGACGGCAGGCAACACAATATCGCAATAGCGCATACTCGGAGTCATGAAGTTGTCCATCCCGAGAATGAATTCACATTTGCTGGTGTCTTTTAACAAAGCCGCTGTCCGGTTGCAGTCTGCGTGTTGGTTGATTAAGGTATTTCCGCCGTAGTTGATAATCAACTTAATAGTAGATTGGGTTCTTTCCGCGCCTCCCTCGATCCGGTCTTCTTCTCTGGTCAAGATGCGCTCAATTGCGTCCGTCCACATAAATACCGAAATTTTTGTCTGAACCGGATTGGTTCCGATGGGATAGTTGCCTGTTCTTACGGATGGACCGCCTTCGTATAAACCGGGATTGCTGCCCAGAATTCCTACATTACCGCTCATAAAAGCCAAAATAGGCACTGCCAAAGCCTGGAACTCTCCGTTGCCGTGACGTTGAATTCCTCGTCCTTGCAAAATGAAAGTCGGTTTTGTAGTGGCAATCTCCCGAGCTAACTGTTTAATGGTTTCCACAGGAACTCCTGTGATTTTAGCCGCCCACTCAGGAGTTTTGGGCTGGCCGTCACTGACGCCCATCACATAACTCTTGTAAGAATTTCCGGGAGGCACTCCTTCGGGCATGTGTTCTTCGTCAAAGCCTATACAGTATTTGTCCAAAAATGCTTGGTCGTGCAATCCTTCGGTAATCATCACATAGGCCATGGCTGCTACCAAAGCGCTATCCGTAGCCGGCCGAATCGGAATCCACTGATCGGCAAAAGCACCAACAGTGTCACTGTAACGCGGATCAAGGACAATAATCTTAGTTCCGTTCTTTTTGGCTAATTTTAGATAATAAACGGAATTGAAACCACCCACCCGGGTACATGCCGGGTTGTCGCCGAACATAACTATAAGCTTTGCATCGGGGAAAGTTGTCGGGGAACTGCCGCTGTTTGGTTCACCAAACATATAAGGAATACCATACATATAGTTATGTTGACTGTAATTTCCGACTTTTTCCAAATATCCACCTAATATATTTAACAAACGCCGCAAAGCATTGTTGGAGTTTGTCTGATTTAACAAGCCGTAGGCACCGCAGGCATAATTAAAATACACTGCCTCATTGCCGTACGTATCGATAATTCTTCGTATTTCACTGGCCGTTATATCCAGAGCTTCATCCCAGCTTATTCGCTCCCATTGGCCTCCGCCTCTTTCTCCAACTCTTTTCATAGGATATTTAAGGCGATCAGGGTGATAAAGCCGTTGACGCTGGGATCTTCCTTTTAAACAAGCCCGGGCTTGGAGATTGTCCGGAGTATCTGGTCCTTCGTTATCAGTGGCAAAACCGAGCACAACACCGTCCTTTACCAATCCTTTGATCTGACAACGTCCGCCGCAGTTATGCCAACAAATGGACGGCAAAACTTTGGTGTCCATAAGTCGAGCCCCAGCTTGGGCAACAGCAGGTTCGGCACCGCCGCCGGAACCGGCGGGCATACATCCCACAAGAGCGGTGGATCCCGCCAACGCCGCGCTCCATTTTAAAAAGGAACGCCGGCTGACTTTGGGACCTTTTTTGGTTTCGGGTACATTACCCATTTAAGTTTCTACCTCCTCATTTCCATTTAATTACTTTTTGAACGTGCATATTCTCTCACAAACCCTTTTGCACAAATGCACAAAAATTCTTGTTATTTTTTGTATATTTTTACAAAATTGAGTTTTGTAGTATATAAAGTTGTAGATTTCCAAATTGTATATTTTTTTCAAAATCTCTTATAAATTGTTCTTCCATTTTGGCAAAAAGAGAGATAATATAAAGACTAAATATATTAGTATGGAGGATAGTATGAATTTAAAAGAGGATCCCATCCTTATGGAAGTAAGAGAAGTAATCTATAATTTTTTAAGCACGTCCTTTCTGCACTCTCCTACCCCATCCCATATAAAAACAATTATCCAACAAAAGCTTTTCGAAGATTTTCCGCTGACTCTTGATACTCAGGATTTCGTTTACGCTTTGGAGCTTTTGACTTCTTGGGCCAAGGAAAATGAACATACTGACCCCGAAACTCTGTGCAGAGAATTATTGCAAGATTATAACGCTCTATTCGTCGGACCCGGACACCTGTTGGCCCCACCTTGGGAATCCGTATATCTCACGGAAGAAAAACTTACCTTCGGACCCCCTACCATGGAAGTCCGAGCCTTTTATCTCCGCCATGGTTTGGAATACTTCAGAAAAAACCACGAACCGGACGATCATTTTGGCCTGGAAATGGAATTCATGGCCAAATTGGTTTCCAAACAGAGGCAGGCTCAGAGTAAACAAGAAGAAGAATATTATATAAAAGAACAAATGGCTTTTCTTGAAGATCACGTATTAAAATGGCTTAATGATTTTACCAACGATGTCTACCAATATTCCAAGACCAAATATTTTCAAGGTTTGGCCCTGCTAGCCAGGGAGTTCCTAAACTGGGATTATCAAAATTTAAAAGAGAGTGAACCATAAAGCCCTCTAGAATAGAGCAGAATCAACAGCCATTTAAGGGCCAGCGCCATACCCATCCCGCTTAAAATTTCAACGCTGCTTTGAGCTGCCATTCCTGCTTGGCTCAAGCCAATAACACAATGGATCGCCACTGCTGCCTGGATGAAAACGGCTCCAAGGATGATCAGCCCCACAAGGCCATTAATTTCCTTGCGCAGTTCCTTCTGACTTAAAGCCAAAAACAGCAGCCCTCCGACCGCTACAGCGGTAGCGTAAAACTCTACATAGGTATTCAGGCTTTGCCACATTGGAACAACTGTGAAGGTGTATACTTTGGCCATAACGGCAATCGTTAGGATTCCCATCAAGCTCCCGGCCCAGCCGATAATTCTCAGGACAACAGTCTTGGCCGGTTTTAAATAGAGCAGCAATGCGTAAACTACGGCAATTGCGGTAAAAATGCCAGCAAACAAAGCTTCGTTGCTAAGCCAAGAACTGCCGAGATTGGCCAGCGAGCTTAAAAAAGCAAGGGGCCTGCCCAAGTGGAATAAAGAGGTCAGAATTGCCACAACGCTTAAAACGGCGGAAGCGAGAGCGGCAGCTTTAAACTCTTTGTCCCGAGCCAGCTCTTTGCTCACAACGGAGAAAAGCATTAACCCAATAGCTGCCTGCAGGCAAAAGGTAAATAGGATTAAGGCAGATTCCTTCACCTTTATACCTCCTTCTGCCGGAAGCCGGCCTGTCGGGCCGCATTTTTGGGTTTAACAAGCAAAGAAGGATTGGTAGCGGAAGAGACAGGGAGAATCGGCAAATCTTTGGTGCTTTCATTTCCATATTCCGCTTCCAGTGTATCGATTTCACCCCATTTAAGAACCCGCATTGGACAAGCGTCCACGCAAGTCGGGTTTAACCCCTGTTCAACCAAATCCAGGCACATATCGCATTTTCTGACTATTTTCAATTCTTCCACGTATTTAGGAGCGCCATAGGGACAATTCCAGGTACAATAGCGGCAGCCAATGCACTTTTCCGGATCATGAGCCACAATTCCGTTAGCTAGCTTATGCATAGCGGTTGTCGGGCAACCTTCCACACATTTGGGGTTCTCGCAGTGATTGCAGGTTCCGCTATAATGGTAAAGATCGGCTTTTGGGAACTTTCCGACCTCAAAGGTCTTTACTTGACGGAAAAGAACGCCCGGTTTTAAATTATTCTTATCTTTGCAAGCAATCTGGCAGGTTCGGCAACCTATACAAGCCGTCATGTCAAAATAGAAGCCGTATTGACCCATTCTTGTTCACACTCCCCTCTAGAACAAAATCCTCAACGGTCTTTCCACATCTGGTTTCAAAGGTTCCCCATCCCATTTCTCAATATCGACCGTATTGGAATTCCAACCGGAAATCCCTTGACCGGTAGGGATGTTCCCGGATAGAACGTTATCGGCACCGCCGTAGTCTATGCCTGTTTCTTCGTCGATCTCACACCAAGCACCGTGAGGCAAAGCTACCACACCAGGCATTAATCGTTCAGTAACACAGGCTATCCGTAAGACTTTGCCAAACTCGCTTCTTACCAAGACGGTATCTCCGTCTCTGATTCCCTTTTCTTGCGCATCCTTTGCTGAAATATAAACCGGATTCGGGCACGCTTCCCGCAATTGTAAAATATTATCAAATATCGAGTGAGATCTTCTTAAATAATGGGGAGTAATCAACTGATAAGGATATTCTCCCTTTATTTTGTTTTTCCAATCTTTGAAAGTCGCTTCATAGCCTTTGGTAGGAGGTATATACTTCGGAATCGGCGAAATCTTGGAATAGCCAAAATTATTTACTATATCGGCCAAAGTTTGGCAGTAGATCTCCATCTTGCCGCTGACAGTGTTCACCGGATGGGCTTCCGGATCACGTCGGAAATCTTCATAAGCAATAAACCCGTAATTATCACCCTCATATCTTTCTACCTGATAAACGCCGTCTTCAATTAATTTTTTCAAGGGAATACGGCCGGCTTGAGGTTCTCCGGTAACACCCCACTCCTTAATATCTTCAGCGGTAATTTGAACTAACGATTCAAAGGTTTTACCGTCTTCTTTAACGACTTTTGCTCCTGCAATTTTATTGAAGAACTGCTGCTTACGATCATAGGGGAACAATTCTTTTTCATCCAGTCCCAAACGTTTGCCTATTTCCCTGGCAATCCACTCGTCATCTTTGGCTTCATAAATAGGCTCGATAACCTGCGTTGTGACAATCAAAACATCCCTATTGCAATACGAAGCCAAATCTCCTGGCCGCTCCCACCAAGTGGTTACCGGCAAAACCACGTCGGCATACTTGGAATTAGTGGTCAGGAAATGGGACTGGCTTACAACAAACTCCACTGCCCGATGGGCTTCAATACCCTTTATCATCCCGTCTCTTGTCTGCAAGCTGGCTTCATGGGTGTGCCAAATCATTTGAATATTGATATCCTGCTGCTGTACCCGTGTCTTTAAATCAACGCCGCGGACGGTATCTTTCCAGCCGGCCGGGTAGCCAAAAATTCTATTGATTATTGAATTGGGCGTATATTTCTTATTTAAAATCGCCGTCCATAACTCGGTATCATTAATGCTATGGGGCAACGGGTTTACGGGATAAGGAATTCCGCTGGATCCTCCGGTAACCAGTGGCGGCCCGGAATTGGCAGCATTGTTCCAGCAGCATACCCCGGTCATATGCCCGGATTTACCCATATGTCCGGTCATCGCTCCAATTGTCATAATCATCTGAGGCAAGTTATCGGAATTGAAAGTCCGCCCGGGTGCCCAACCTGTTAAAATGCTGACTTTATTTTGTTTGCCAATAGCTCTGGCCAAATACTTTATGGTATTCGGATCTACGCCGCATATTTCCGAAGCCCATTCCGGTGTTTTGGGTACTCCGTCATATTTGCCCAAGACGTAGTCTTTAAAGTTCTCGTCGGTTTCCGCATCCTCAGGCATATGCTCCGCATCAAAGCCCACCGTACATCTGTGCAGGAAATCCCAATCAATTAAAGGATTATTTATCGGATCGTCTTCAACTATTAAGGTATAAGCCATCGCCAGCAAGAGAGCCATATCGGTAGCCGGCCTGATAGGGATCCATTCCGCTTCCAGCACAGAAGCCGTATCGTGGTAAATAGGATCAACAAAGATGAATCTGACCCCTGCTTTTTTCATCTGCAAAAAGTGATACATAGGATTGCCCATCGAACTCCAGGCAGGGTTCATACCGAAAGCCACAACCAGCTCAGTTTTGCGCATATCAAAACGGTCGTTAATTGCTCTGACATCTATACAGTTATCGGAAAAACCTATCAGACCAGGAGTCAAATACCAGGAACCAAAGGAAATTGTACCCCAGGTCGTGGTATAGCCACCGTACATACTCATTACCCGTTGAACTTCGCTGGAACCTGAAGAAGGCATTAATATTGCCGAGTTCCCATATTTCTCCTTTATCCGCTTTATTTCGCTTACAACTATATCCAAAGCTTCGTCCCAGGATATCCTTACCCATTCATCTCGGCCTCTTAATTCCTTTCTACCGCCTCCCGGCTCCCAATGTTTCCTTTTCATCGGATACTTCAAGCGGTCAACGCCTTGAGCCTGATACTTTTGGGAACGACCTCTTAAGCATCCTCTTTGTTGGGGAACGTCAGGCGTGTCAACCCGTGTGTCATCGGTTTTTTGCCTGAGAATAATGCCGTCTTTTACTAAAGCTTTGTTGACACATCTGCCTCCGCAGTTATGCCAACAGGTAGCCGAAACCCATTTTGCCCCCTTTTCACGGTCTGCCTCGGCAGTTATTACCGCCGGAGCGAGAGAATTCGAGCAACCTGTCAGAGACAGACCGGCAATGGCGGCAGTACTGGCTTTAAGAAAAGATCTTCTGTCCAGCTTTAACTGATTAATTCTGTCAATAATGTCTGACATCCACTCTCAGCCTCCCCTTAAATGATTAAACCGGCTTTTGCTTGCACTTATTATCTCATAATCAAATTGTAAATATTTACAAAAATATTCTGTTTGTATTAAACTAAATTACAATATTCACAAAATCCTTTTAAGATGTTTTTAAAAAGCTTCAAGTATATTTAATCAAGTATACTTAATAATTTTTCAGACTGTTTGGACAGAATCTTTCTTTTCGGCTAAAATTAACTTAGTCGTTAGTCTATTTCACGGATATGGGAGAGGGAAAAATGCAACCAAAAGAACTTTTGGCTTTTCAGACAAGTCTGTTAAAGGAGCTAATAGCCAATAGCGAACTCAGCGGTCTTGTTGAAAAGCTAAGTTACTCTGTCGGTTGCCCTGTTGCACTAACGAATCCTTCTTATCGCATAATTGTTACTGCCGGGCTCAAACAGAGGTTACTGAATAATTACCTCCAAGTAATGCCTTCAAAATCAATCAACTACCATATGTTGAAGATAAGCGAGGATCAGACTGACCAAGGATTTGTGTTCCCGATCAAAAACAAACACGAAAATCTCGGTTTTTTAGTATTCTTCTGCGCCGAGACTGAACGGGAAAAAATAACCGAATATGCGATCATTGCCACGGATATTTGCGCAATATCATTGCTCAAACAAAATCAAATAAATCAGGCTGAACGCCAATTTAAAGATCCTTTTGTGTTTGATTTGCTGTACGGCAATATGAATTCGGATGAAGATATAATCAACCGCGGCAAATTATGGGGCTGGGATCTGGCAAAACCTCATTGTGTCGTGGTTTTTGAACTGAACAATTATGACCAATATACTTCCGACAAACAAATAGCGTTAAATCTATTGGATATTGTGGAATCCGAACTGGTTAAAATGGAACAATCACCTATTACTTTCCGCAAAAAAGGCGAAATAACGGTGGTTTTAAGCCTGGATATCAAAAGAGCCCAGGAACGCAAAGCTTATATTAATATTTTGGTCAGAAGGGTTTTGGCTCTGGCTGAAGAACTATATCCGGACAGAGTTGTCAGCGTCGGCTCCGGCCGCACTTATCCTAAACCTAGCGATATTTTCCGCAGTTATCAGGAAGCCAAAGTGGCGCTGGAACTAGGCCGCTTGATGAACATCCGCTCGAAAACGCCCTTCTTTCGCGATTTAGGCTTAGCCAGAATTCTTTATAATCACGACCAACGGGAATTAGTGGAATTTTACAATGATAACCTCGGAGAATTAATCCGCTATGACCAGGAACAAAACACGGAATTCGTGAAAACTTTAGAAAGTTTTTTCCTTAACCGCTGCGATTTAAAAGCCGCCGCGGATGATCTTTTTCTGCATCCAAACACTCTGCGTTACCGTTTAAAAAAGATTGAAGAAATATTGGAGATAGACTTGGATGATATCGACACCAGATTGGATTTAATGACCGCTTTTAAAATCAAACATATTAGGAAAGTTTAATTGTGGTTTATTTTTGCTAACTTTTAGGAGGAATACTCGTTGGCTTCCGATTCCGAGATTTTTCGCAATGTTTGCCCTCGCAACTGCTACAACTCCTGCAGCATGCTTACCCATGTGCAAAACGGCAAGTTATACAAAGTTACTGGAGATCCGCAGCACGGTTACACCGGGGGCAAACTATGCTCCAAGGGCTATTCCTACCCAAGGTATGTATACAGCCCAAACAGAATTCGTTATCCGTTAAGACAATATCCCCGCGGTTCGCAAAAGTGGGAAAAAATAAGCTGGGATGAAGCCCTCGAACAAATCGCTGAAAAAATCCTGGAACTGAATCAGCGCTACGGTTCCAACCTCTGCCTGACTTACAACAACGGTTCCGGCAACATCGGTCTGCTGCGCTATTACGCCCCAGTTGCTTTTTTTAATAGTTTGGGACCGCATACCAAACCTGTCGGCAACTTTTGTCTGAGTGCCGGTCAGGACGCTTTTACTTACGATTTTGGCCAAGCTTTAAACCCTGACCCGGAACATATGGTTTATGCAAAACTTATCCTCCTTTGGGGCGCTAACCCTGCTTCTACGGCAATTCACCAAATGAAATTCATTAATATTGCTCGACATGCCGGAGCCAAACTGGTAGTCATAGACCCTTTCTTCACACCAACGGCAGCCAAAGCGGATCTTTATATCCAAATCAGACCGGGTACCGACGGTTTGCTGGCTTTAGGTCTGGCTAAAAATCTTATCGTAAACCAGAATTATGACCGGGAATTCGTTCAAAACCACATATTCGGTTTTGAATCCTTTTGCCGTTATTTAGATAATTCCGATTTTTCGCCGGCCAAAATCAGCGCTGTCACCGGCGTAACCGAAGAAGCCTTTGCGGAACTGTCTCGCCTGCTTACAGAATGCAAACCATGTTCCTCTTGGATTGGCTTCGGTTTTCAACGTCACGGAAACGGCGGCCAAAACATCCGGGCTGTCAATGCGCTGATGGCTTTGACCGGAAATATCGGCAAACCGGGCGCAGGAGTTTACTATTTGAACCCGAGTTCAGACTCATTCCCTTTAAGGCTGTCCAAACACAATTCTTCCGTTCAAAATCGCCAAATAAGTATCAATAATTTCGCCCAGAGTATTTTGACTTTAAAAGACCCGCCGGTAAAATTCATCTGGATCAGCGGTCGCAATCCTTTGAGCCAAGACCAAGGGCTTGGGGCTTGGCTGGAGCTATTAAACCGGATGGAAATGATTGTTACTGTCGATCTCTTTATGACCAAAACCGCAGAACAATCTGATCTCGTATTGCCCGCCGCCAGTCATTTTGAGGAGTACGACCTAAATACCAGTTATTGGCACTATTGGCTGGCCCTAAACGAAAAAGCGCTTCCGGCTTACTATGAAGCCAAAAGCGACTTGGAAATCGTTCGGTTGCTGGCCAGTAGACTAAACCAACTATCCCCGGGGTTTTCCAATTTTCCGACGGAACTTTCAACCGAGGAGTGGTTGGCCAACGAAATAACAGACCAAATCAAGGTAAGTTACGGAATAAACAGTTGGCATGATCTGAAAGACGGTCCTAAAAAGTTGCAAACCGATGTCCCTTGGTCAAATCACGACTTTCGCACTCCAAGCGGCAAATTGGAGATATATTCCGAAGTGGCCCAAAAAAACGGCTTGCCGGCGCTGCCCATATATCGCCATCCTGAAGCAAATCAATACCCATTCCAGGTTTTGTCACCGCAAAAAAACGAGTTTGTTCACTCCCAGTCAAAATGGTTGCCGCGAACTACCCAGGATGAAGCCAATTTCGTGCTAATTAACAGCAGAGACGCTCGAAATTACAACCTTCGCGAGGGCGAAAGCGTTATTCTTTATAATGAAAACGGCTCCCTTTCCAAAAAAGTCCGGATAACGGACAGCGTCCCGTCCGGTTTACTGGTTGTATTTCAAGGTGGACAAGAACCTATCAACTTGCTTATAAATAATCAATATTGTGACATGGGGAAACTCAAAAACCATTATAACGGCTCGGCTTTTTATGACCTCTATGTCAATTTAAGAAAAGGGGGGAAATCCGCTGAAACAACTTGGCTTTTTACTTAATGTAGACCAATGTATAGGATGCCAGTCCTGTGTATCTGCTTGCAAAAGCGAAAACCTAACCCCTTCAGGTGTAAACTGGCGTCGAATTAGCAAGATTTCCGAGGATGTTTTTTTGTCCCTGTCCTGTAACCATTGTGAAAGTCCAGAATGTTTCCGAGTTTGTCCCGAAAAAGCCTATACCAAACGGCGGGACGGTATAGTAATGATTAACCAGAACCGCTGCAACGGATGCATGGACTGTGTTTCCGCCTGTCCGTTCGGCGCACCCCAATTTGATTATGAACAGCACAGAGCAAGTAAATGCAACATGTGCTATACCCGTTTGCAGAACAATCTGCAGCCGCGCTGTGTTGAATCCTGTCCGACGGAAGCTCTGCAAATTATCGATTTCAGCCAAGATTTACCCTTATTGTTTGCACCAAAAATAGATGGATTTCCGGACATTGTCTTGACCAAACCGTCTACCCGTTTCATCCCGCCCCGGCCCCGTCGCCGTTTTTGGTTGAATTCCAAAGCTATTTCCTAAGCTAAATCAGCTTTATGTCAAAGTCTTCAGGATAAACCATATCTATTTTTAATTCCCGCAGATATTTCTCGTCATCGCGTCTTTCAATAATGTTGTAAGAAATACCCACCTCAATAGGCAACTTCTTTAAATGTTTAATGTCTTTGACATGGAACTCCAGAAAATTATACTTATCGTTTATATTGTAATTGGTCACCATTTTCTTCTTAAATACCTTCAGGACTTCGGGTATATCTTTGCCAAAGACTTTAGCTTTTTTTAGGAAAAAGTCTTTCGGCGAAAAGTAAAGCAGCTTATTTTTGCTTTCATGCCTATTCTGTTGGTAGACTTGACCGGTATGCTTGTTTTCCAATGAACAATAGTGAACTCCAAGGGACAGTTTTTCAGTCAGCGCAAAATCAACCAAAGCCAAACAGTCCTGTTCGCTGCCGGCTACCGGAAGCCCGCCGGCATACCAATAGTCGTATAAAACTTTGTATGGCGGAACCTTAATCGCAAAAGATCTTTTCTTAAATTCTCCAACATTATTGTACGGAAAACAGAATTCCAGCAAGTTAATTCCCGCAATGCCAATCTGATCCAATTCCCTTAACAACTCTTTCATCTCGTCCAGAGTACCAGGAATTACCGGCATTTCCACCATAACATCCCGAATGTATTCCTTGGTCAAACGCATATTGGCCAATACTTTTTCGCGCAATTCCTTTTTATCTTCCAATTTGACGCTGAAACGAATTTCATCCAGTTTCGCATCTTGCAACCGGGCTAAGATGTCTTTATCCAATAAATCTCCGGAAGTGTACAATCTGGTATGAGCCCGTGGAAACAGTTGCTTCGCATGCCTAAAAAACTCCACAGTTTCCTTCTTGTGTATCAGCGGCTCTCCTCCGGTTAAGGCGATAAAGGCCAATTTGCGTCCGCTCTTGGCCACGCTGTCCAATTCGGCGAGACAATTTCGATGATTTTGGGAATAGTATTCATAGCTTTCTTGGTTAGGGTTAAAACAATAATAACATTTACGGTGACACTTCAGAGACAGATAAAAGGTAAGGCTGTCCTCCCCTTTACGGCAGGCTTCGCAGGCTGAAGAAAGCCAATTTATATAAATGCTTTTATCATCGTTGCGCAATATGGCACCCTTGGCTTGTAGGTCCCGTCTGGTCTCATTCAACTTATTTTGATCAACGGGACCAAAGTCCAGACCCTGCTTACTGACTTCATTCATGAATTGGTCATATATTCTGGTATAAATCTGAGCGTAAGTGCGAAATTGAGGATTTTTAAGTTTCGCGATATTTTCAGAGCTAAGTTCCAACATCATTAAATTCTCCTTTTCAGAGCTTCTCTTATTTCATTGTTTTATCCTATTTAACGAGATAAATCAACCCTGGTATAAAAAAGTTGTCTTTTGCGGAAAAATCAATAGTATAAGGCCCTATAGAGAAAAAGAGCTGTGTTCTTTCCGAAATTCGTAAACAGCTCTTTTTGTTTGCCCGAATCCTTTCATACCAGGTTTTCGTTATCTAAATCTTTCTTACTCAATGGTTATAGCCCCAACCGGACATTGGTCTCGGGCTTCTTCGGCATCTGCAAGCAAATCCTCGGCAATTTCTTGGTCGACGGCTTCGGCTAGTCCTTCATCGTTTAAGAAAAATATATCGGGACATATTGAAGTACAAAGTCCGCATCCGATGCAGAGTTCAGGATCGACTGCCGCTTTCATTCCCTCATCCCCTTTCTTGTATGAACCTTCATAAATTTATACAGAATTTCTATAATCAATTCTCTGAGTTTTATAGATTAAATTTTTATATTCTTTAAATTTCTTTAAATTCTAATTTTATATTCTTAAAGTTTCTTTAAAATTTCTTTAATTTTGGCAAGAAATTTTTACACATCTAATACTTTTTTAAATCTCTATATTTAAATATCCTGCAAAACATCTCCCTGTATGCCCAATACCGTTTCACTGTAAGGAACGACAGTTTTAGCCAGAAGCATAGCCTCTTTGACCGCCCTTACTATGCCACCGCAGCATGGCACTTCCATTCTGACCACTTTGATACTCTTCGGGTTGTTGAGTTTAATAATTTCGGCCAATTTTTGAGTGTAAAATTCGTTATCGTCCAATTTTGGACAGCCAATCAGGGTAATTCTGCCGTCCATAAACTTCTCATGGAACGAAGCATTGGCAAAAGCTGTACAATCCGCCGCAATCAAAAGATCGGCATTTTTCAGGTAGGAAGCCTGGGGATTAATCAGTTTTAGTTGACAAGGCCACTGGGCCAATTTGGAAGGACGCTGCTCAATTTTTTCCGACCGGGCAACATGTTGTGGTGTTGGGGTCGAGGCCGGCTTCTGGTTTAATAATTGAGCTCTGCTGCCCGGGCAACCGGTATGAGTCATCTGATCTTGCATTTTGGCCTTAACCAGTTCTTCATCGAAAGCGGCCGCTTCCCTCTCAATTATTTCAATCGCTCCGGTCGGACATTCCGGCAGACAGGCGCCGAGGCCGTCACAGTATTCGTCGCTGATCAAAACAGCCTTGCCGTTTATCAATTGTAATGCGCCTTCGTGACAAGCATCTATACACAGGCCACAACCATTGCATTTTTCTTGATTGATGGAAACAATTTTTCTAATCATGTCTATCACCTTTCCTTTAAAATACTCTTTCTCTTTTTTCATCTATACTCTAGCCTTTTTTCGTAAAAAAAGCCGTAACCTAGGTTACGGCTGATCAGTTATTTTGCCAATAAACACAGGCTATTTTCGCCCTGATTTTCTCTTTGACAAGTCCGTCGACTGCTCTACTCTGCAGAAAATCCTTGATTTTAAGTTTATCGGCAGCAGTTAAATCTCTACGAGCCGCGAACCTATTGACATAGTGTTGATAGGCTTCCTCGACCGTTCTGCTTACTTCACGTTCGGTATTTATATAGACTATTTCCGGGCAGAGTTTAGAGAGCCAAAGGATATTAAAAATACAATAAAGTCCTCTGTTGCCGTATTCATCTTCTTTTTTGCGGCCAAAAACATGCTTTTGCAGCTCGTTCCCAACGGAGTCCAGGCGCTCCAGGAAATGACAAACCATACAGTAACCCTTTGAGGCCTGAATCATTTTATCGAGGTTTTGTTTATTATTGATAGCCGGGGACATAATTGCCGTTATCAAATCAAACTTTTTTTGCCATTTCAAAGTCGCCAAATCGGCCTTATGCCAGTCCAGCTCTATAAATTCCACATTGGCTACCCTTTGCTTAACAGAATTTTCCCGGGCCGCCTGAATCATTTTGGTTGAAATATCCACCCCTATTACGTACTCAGCTGTCTTGGCAAACTCAAGCACAAATTTTCCGGGACCACAACCAAGATCCAGAACCGTGCTTTCTTTAGTCAACATACCTTTTTGCAACAGAAAATCTGTTATCAGATCTATTCTTTCGTCAGCTTTACTGCGGTTAAATTCCTGGACTCTATTGTCCCAGCAGCCCGGATTATCGTCTTTATAGCTGTCTTCATGCTTTTCTGTCCAAAGCAGTTCGAAAGAATTAATATCCATCTTTATCTACCCCATACCTTTTATTAAACAGTTTTTAAAATCGGTATAACGGCAGTGCAAATAACAAACTTAGTTAATCAATAAAAAGTCAATCAACAAAAACTGACAAAAATGAAGTTTAAAACCACACCGAATACAGCTATCGCAAATCCTCCGTATCTGATTCCGGCTTTGATAAGCGGAATCTTTCTTTGGTTGCGGACAAGGTAATCTTCGTTTTCCCTTTTCAACACTTCAAATACCAAATTCGGTCGGAAAAAAGCCAACAGCCCGAGAACTACATAACTGCCGAAGCCGGCATATACTAAAATATCCAGGTTAACATTGCTCGCGATAACCGAAGCAATTAAAAACAAAATAATAAGAAAAAGGAAAACCTTCTCAAAGGCGGTCTTCTTATTACCGAAAATCTGTTTCACTTCTATCCCCTCACTCCCTGAGTTTGCATAACACTATTATAAAAGAAACCGGTGAGTTTGGGGCCAGGTAAAATAATCCTTTGTTTACAAGGTTAACTTATTAAAGCATAGATAAAATAAACTCCCATAGCTATAAAGAACAACCCAAAAAACCTTATAAATAGGGTCAACCCCTTTATTTTATTCCCGTAAATCTCGTCAAAACGAGGATTGTTCTTTTGCATAATTTCCACTACCATTTGCGGTCTTATAGCAGTAACTGACCCTAATACAAAAAAGTTTATAATCCCGTCATAGATCATTATATCAGTGTTCTCAAAAGCGATGGACATGAATATCGATATAAGAAAAGCTAACAGCAAAAATATAACCATTTTTTCTAAAAAGGTTCTTTCTCTTATGGGCTTAGAGCCTTTTTTAACTTTGCCCGCTTCGGCCGAAATGCCGCCTTCAAATGAAAAATCCCGGTTTTTATTGGCCTTTTTTATCAGCTCTTTATACTCCAGATATCTTTCCTTGGAATACTGCACTGCCTAACAACCTCCGTAAATTAGTCCCTGTCCTTCCTATTATAGACTATAATCCGCTCTAAATATAGTAAGAATTTGTGTTTCCTTAACTGACAACCGAGTCGGCCCGGTAATTGCCCAACAGCCGGAAAAAGGATGAATTGGCGCGAATGCTCTCTACGGCTTTGGCTACTTTCCGATCAAGCAGGTTCCCTTCAAAATCTATATAAAAAAGGTATTCCCAATTCTTTTCCCTGATAGGTCGGGACTCAATTTTAAGCATGTTTAAATTGTTTTCGGCAAAGTGGCTCAAAGTTCTATATAACGATCCGGGTACATGGGGCAAAGTCAAGGCCAAGCTCAGCTTATTGTTTTCAGGTTCTAGCACCAACGTATTGCCGATAACGATAAAACGGGTATAATTGTCGTTTTTATTGCTTATTCCTCTTTCTAAAACATTGAGCCCGTAAAGTTCGGCAGCCCTGAGGCTACCGATTGCCGCTCGATGAAGCAACCCGGAATCCCGAACAAGCTTTGCGCTGACTGCGGTGTTGCTGCAGGAAATATATGTCCATTCAGGGTGTTTTTTAAGATAATTGCTGCATTGCAACAAAGCCTGAGGATGGGAATACACTTCTCGAATATCCTCTATTCTAGCCCCGGCCGGAGCAAGTAAATTGTGGTTTACATGGACACATTTTTCTCCGACAATATGAAAACCATAAAGACAGAGCAAATCATAAACTTCGGCTACGCCGCCTGTGGATGAGTTTTCCAACGGTAGAATCCCGTAATCGATTTCTCCGGCCTGCAATGCTTCAAAAACATCCGCAAAGTTGCCATAGCTTTTTCTGTTCACCTTTTCGCCGAAGTAATCTCTTAAGGCTTCCTCGCTATAGGAACCTGGTATCCCCTGGATTCCTACGGTTACGTTGTCGTTATAATTTTGAGCATCGTTACAAACTTTATCATTATTATAAACATGGTCATACGTATAAGTTTTACGTTCTTGTTCTTCGTCACAACAGATTTCCGCCGGCCGCTCCCGCTTCCGGATCATGTATTCCTGTTGATATCTTTTGCTCAAATCCATCAAATATTGCAAAAAATCCGCAGCATAACGGCGCAGGTCTTGGTCTTCGATAATTTCCGTCTGCGCCAAAACCCTTTCTTCGCGTGCTTTATCCAAAACCTTCAGTTTGTTTGCTCGTTTGAATTCAGCTATCGCAAGCACCTTTTTCATTCGGGCAGAAAAGAGCTGTAACAGCTCTCGGTCAATTTCATCTATCCCTGCCCGTAAATCATTAAGGCTATTTATTTTATCCATCCGTTACCATCCTTTTCCAACATCAAATCCAGGATTGTAATTGCCGCAACAGCCTCGACCACCGGGACGGCTCTCGGAACAATGCACACATCATGCCGTCCTTTTATGGTTATTTCCAACTCCTCCATTTTTTCCAGATCCACAGTCTTTTGCGTTTTGCCGATTGACGGTGTCGGTTTAAAGGCTGTCCTGAATAACACCGGCATCCCGTTGGTAATACCGCCCTGGATACCTCCGCTGTGATTGGTTACGGTCACAACCCGTCCTTCCTGGAGCGTAAATTCATCATTGGCCTCCGAACCCAACATTTCAGTAATGGCAAAACCTGCTCCGAACTCAACCCCTTTGACGGCCGGAATAGAAAACAACAAATGAGCCATCTTGCTCTCCAGCGAATCGAAAAACGGAGAACCTAAACCGGCAGGCAACCCTACTATGGCCGTTTCTACAACGCCTCCGACGGAATCCTTCTCTTTCCTGACTCGAGCCAGTTTTTCCTTCATCAAAACGGCCAGTTCAGGATCCAAAGTCGGGAAATCCTGTTCTGTCAAGCTTTGCAAAGCTTTTGGTTCTATCTTTACCGGGTCAAAGCCTTTTCCTTTTATATCGCCAATACTCAAAATATGACTGCCGATGGTCACTTCCCGCAGGCGCAAAACCTGTTTGGCAATAGCTCCGGCCAAAACCAACGGGGCCGTTAACCTGCCCGAAAAATGACCGCCTCCGCGGTAGTCATTGAAGCCGGAGTATTTTTTCCTTGCCGTGTAATCCGCATGTCCCGGACGAATAATTCCTTTGATCTCGTCGTAGTCTTCGGATTTCGGATCCTGATTCCAAATCACACAAGTCAGCGGCGCCCCGGTGGTCCTGTTGTTGAAATAACCGCTCAGGATTTCAAATCTATCCTTTTCCTCCCGTGCGCTGCTATAGGTTGCTACGCGGCCGGGCCTTCTCCTTTGCAACTCTTTGTCTATAAAGTCCAAATCCAGTTCAAGGCCCGCTCCGAGACCGTTTATAACTATGCCTACACATTTACCATGGGATTCCCCAAATATGGAAAGCCTTAAATATTCACCCCAGGTACCGCCCATCGATCTTACCTCCCAACCTTGTAAAATCTCTCCAAAAATCCGGATACGACTTGTTCACTGCGTCAAAACCCGTCAAATAGACCGGTTCCTTGCACCTAACGGAAGCGACGGCCAACGCCATTGCTATCCGGTGGTCGTTCCAACTGTCCACCTCGCCGCCCGTTAGACTTTCAACCCCTTCGATTACCAGTCCTTGATCATATTCCGTAACCTTGGCTCCAAGTTTATTAAGCTCGGTGGAAATTGCCTTTAGCCGATCCGACTCCTTTAACCTCAACCTGCCGGCATTTATTATCCGGGAGGTTCCTTCACTTAACGCCGCCAAAACTGCCAAAACAGGAACCAAATCCGGGCAATGTTGAGCATCGATAACTGCTGCCTTCGGTGTCGACCTTTTTACTCTGACTTTATTATCCAAAATTTCCACATCGGCTCCCATTTGGCGCACTATAGCCAGGATGGCCTTGTCTCCTTGCAGGGAAGCGGAATTCAAGTCCAAACATTCTATTCTATGCCCCAAAACCCCGGCCACAATCCAAAAGGCCGCTTGGGAATAATCTCCCTCAACACGATAATCCCGGCTTTTATATTTTTGGTTTCCTTTAATATAAAATTCCTGATAGCCTTTGTTTTCAATTTCTATCCCAAACTTCCGCAGCACGTCCAGCGTAAGGTCCACATAGCCGCGGGACTGAAGCTCAGTGGTAAGAATTATACGAGAATCCTCCGGAAGCAGCGGCAATAAAAACATCAACCCGGTGATAAACTGGGAGCTTATATTTCCTTTCAGTCTATAGATTCCGGGCTTAAGACTTCCTTTTACGGTCAAAGGAAGCAAGCCTCCGTTGGTGCTGTATTCCAATCCCTGTTCGTTAAAAATGTCATAATAAACATCAAGCGGCCGTTCAACTAATTTACCTTGGCCCGTAAAGGTGATCTTTTCTCCGGTCAGCGTAGCAAGCGGAACCAAAAAACGAAGAGTTGAGCCGGATTCCCGGCAATTAATAATCGGACTGACACTCTTTAGTTTAGAAGTCCCCCGAATATTCAACGTCCAGCTATCCTCCTCTTTCTGCCCGACCGGTTCAGGCACCCCGAGAGCTGCCAAGCCCTCCAAGGTAGCTTTTATATCTTCGGAAAAAATAATATTTTCAATTCTGCTCAGTCCTTCAGCCAACCCGGCACAGATTATGGCCCGATGACTGATACTTTTGGACGGAGGTATCCGGAGCGAACCTTCCAACTTTGAAGGGATTATCTTCAAACTATTCAAGACTAGGGCCTCCTTGCTGTTCTGGCTTGACTTAAAGTATCCAACTTGATTTAGCCTGACTTAAAGTTTTTTGCCGCCTTGCCGGCACTGTCGAGTATTTCGGCCAAAGCCGACCGTTTTTCGCCGGCGATGGTTTCTCTGATCTTGGTTATATTATCGACAAATACATCAATTTGAGTCAAAACATTTTGCTTATTTTCCAACAACAATTCACACCATAGTTCTACATTCATCGGCGCCACTCTGGTGGCATCCCGAAAACTCCCGCCGCATAAAGATTTCATATTTTCCAGATGACTGCTGTTGACCAGCGCTGCAGCAATGATATGCGGAAGCTGACTCGTCAGAGCTATAATTTTATCGTGCTCTTCCGGGCTCATCAGCACAGGCTCATTGCAGCCGATCTTTTTGATAATTGTTATCAGCAGTTCCACATTTTCGACCTTATTTTGGGCAACAGGGGTCAGAATATAATTGGCCCCATCAAATATTTCCGCTGCGGAATAAGCAAAACCGCTGTGTTCTTTACCGGCCAAAGGGTGTCCTCCGATAAAGTCCAAATCCGGACGCAGAAAGTTGTATACGGCGCTGACCACCTTTTCCTTGATTCCTGCTGTATCGGTCAATATCGCGCCGGGTTTAAAATTATCAAGGTGTTGGCGTACGAAATTTACCGTAGCATCCGGATACAAGGCCAAGATGACCAAATCGGATTCCCGCAGCGGAGTATCGGCGGCGGTAAAACCTTCATCAATTATCCTCGAAGCCTGAGCTTTGCGCAATACCTGTTCATCCTTATCCACCGCCCAGATTTGCCGCGGTCGCAGTTTGGCCAAAGCTTTGGCAAAGGAACCTCCGATCAAGCCTAAGCCCACAACAGTAATTGCCATATTTCTAAAGTCCGGATCCGTCATAATGTTCCTCCCCGCTCAAATGATTTTCTTCTGAATTCTGGCCAGCTCTTTTAAAGACTCCATCAGGGAAGCAAACTTTTCGGGTTTAAGAGATTGCTGACCGTCACACTTGGCATTGGCCGGATCGTTATGCACTTCTATCATTATTCCGTCGGCTCCGGCCACAACCGCCGCTTTAGCCATTGGCTCCACCAGCCACCAAAGGCCTCCGGCGTGGCTTGGATCCACTATTACCGGTAAGTGACTGTATTTTTTTATTACCGGAATAGCTCCAAGATCCAAGGTATTTCTGGTATACTTTTCAAACGTCCGTATTCCTCTTTCGCAGAGAATTACGTTTTCATTGCCCTGGGCCAGAATATATTCAGCGGCAAGCAACAATTCTTCAATGGTGGCTGATAAACCTCTTTTGAGTATAACAGGTTTTTTAATCTTGCCCACTTCTTTCAAAAGCTCATAGTTTTGCATGTTCCTGGCTCCAATTTGAATTATGTCGACGTCTTCGGCGAATCTATCCAAATACTCGGTGGACATTAGCTCGGAAACGATGGGCAAGCCTGTTTCCTGTCTGGCCGTTTTAAGCAGTTCCAGCCCGGCATCCCTTAAGCCTTGGAAACTGTAGGGCGAGGTTCTCGGTTTGAATGCTCCTCCTCTTAAAAAGTTTGCTCCGGCTTTTTTTACCTCTTTGGCGATGCTTACAATCTGTTCTTCACTTTCCACCGAACAGGGGCCCGCTATTACCGCAAAATCCTCTCCGCCTATTTTTTTATCGCCGACATTAATCACCGTATCCTCAGGATGGAATAGCCGATTTGCTTTCATATAAGGTTCCTGAACATGAATTACTTTTTCGATACTATCCAACGCCATAAGCACCCCCGGATCTATAGAACTGGTATTCCCAATCAGACCTAAAATTGTATAGTTTAATCCTTGTGATTCATGGATTTCACAGCCAAAATCGGCAATTTTCTTTTTTACTTTGGCGATTTCTTTTTCTGAAGTCTTGGGTTTCATCACAATAATCATCAGCAATCCTCCTATCAGTATTTGTAAATTTTAGAGATTAATTTTGAAGAGATTAAAAAGAAGAAGGCTCTTTTCTAATGAGCCTTCTTCCCGTTTAAGTTTGAGTTCTAATATTGTTTATGGTTATTTGGCTAGCTAAGTCCATTTAACTTTTGCCCCGTTAAATATCCTGTCGCTAAACTCATTAGAAAAGAAATCCTTGATTCTTTTGTAGAACAAGCAAAAATAGCCAGTGCTAAAGTAAAAGTAAAAGAAGCACCAGCTAAAGTAGGTAAAGTAATTATTAACTTGTTCCACAGATTTCTTTCTAACAAGTATATCCATAATAATCCCCTGTCAGAAATAAAATTTACTTAAAGTTTGCTCTGAGAATCTTTTTTAATAGCCTTGTTTGATAAATTGCATTTATTTTAATTCAATAATGGAACTGTGTCAAGTAGCAAAAACCATTTTTAGGCAGCAGATACTATTTCTATCCATATTATTCAGAGTGTAACGGAAATGTACTAACGCTTCCAAATTAAGGAAGGGTTCTTTTTAACGACTCTCTGATCTCTTCTTCGCTTTTTCCGCTATACTGTTCCCGTAGCATTTTACTTCTGCGGTGAATTATATAAGCAGTAAAAATTATAAAAAGTAAAAATAAGAGAATAAATTTCATAAAAAAACCCCTTAATATAATTATTGTTAAGTTTGTTTATAATTATATTAGGGGATTGAAAGAAAAACTAGTCCCTAAGGCAATATATAAGAATCTGTTCTATATCTTGACCGCTGTTGTTGAATTTATAGGCATAGTCTTCGGCCTTATATTTACTGAATACGACAGCCGTTATTATCAACGCCAGAGCAACCAAATAAAATGCCATGGACTATCCTCCTGTATTGTCTGTTATCGTCGATATTGTCAGTATAACAAATTAATTGCCGTTGTCAAAATTTCTCTTTTTATTTTCTATAAGGTCTGTTAAGCTACTTAATGAGTTACTGTATTGGGGCTAACGCGTAGGAAATTTCAGGATTTTTTAAGGAGGTAAATCATGTCCGTAGTTTTGAAGGTACGGGACATTAGCAAAAGTTTCGGCAAATCAACTGTGGTGGACCATATTTCCTTTGAGTTAAACAAAGGGGAAATTCTCGGTCTGGTAGGCCCAAACGGCGCCGGCAAAT
>Ga0134099_1000829_pt1 | contig 32979 bp, 32 predicted proteins | sample 10_taG_2_FD_105482 | JGI IMG/M metagenome (GOLD analysis project Ga0134099, IMG submission 105482) | Switchgrass degrading microbial communities from high solid loading bioreactors in New Hampshire, USA - 10_41_5_180_A2 metaG | ecosystem: Engineered > Bioreactor > Semi-continuous > Anaerobic >...
ATTTTCGGTGACTATAACAGAGAGGACCCACCTGTTCCCATCCCGAACACAGAAGTTAAGCTCTCTAGTGCCGACGATACTTGGCTGGAAACGGCCCGGGAAAATAGGTCGTCGCCGAATTTTTATTCCTCAATAGCTCAGTCGGTAGAGCATGCGGCTGTTAACCGCAGGGTCGTTGGTTCGAGTCCAACTTGGGGAGCCAAAAGAAACGCTGCACTAATGTGCAGCGTTTCTATGTATAAAAAAGACAGTGTGCTTAAGGCACACATTTTTTTTATTCTTAAAAAATTACAGTTTTTTCTCGAAACATGAAAGGCAATCGGGGATGCGAAAGGATAATTTATAAGGATATTATAAGATATATGGCAGAGTTAATTATTTCCGGGATTCATATAATAATGATATGAAATAATAAAAAATCTATTTGGCAGCAAAACTTGATGGATCAGGACAGATCAAGGGGATGTTTGATATGAACTTATGTATTAAGAAATACATATCTATACTTTTATGTTTCATATTTTTTATTTCTTTTGCAGGCTGCGGTGCTGACAATGTCTATGAGGAAGAGACCAGAAAAAGACCAAAATCGGAAAGGACCGAAAAAACACGCGATAAATCGGAACGCGATTATTCTGATTATAAAAAAATAGTCATATGCGGACGGGAACTCTACGATAATGAATACTATATAAAACAAAAAAAAGGCAGCGAATATTTGATGATTGAAGCTGAGGCTTTTGAATCCGCCTTTAAAATACCATATCTTCCGTATACGTATGCAAAAGTCGAACGGCATGATGACGGATTGATACGAATTTTTTGGGAAGACAAGGACGATATATTTCTTTTTGTTGATATAAAAGAAGGTTCTACTAATGCTGTGATCAACGGCAAAGAATACGATATGGGGATTGCTCCTGAATTTAAGGATGACGCCATTTATATCCCGGCAAATTTCTTCATAAAGCTACTCAAAATGGAAGACAAACTTGACAAAAAACTGAATACTCTGTTTATTGACCGTATCGAAGATTTCCCGAAAGATATTCTGGTAGGAACATGGTCGGATAACAATACTAACTTGTTTGTCCGCTTTAAAGACCCTGTAACCGGGCTGACTGAAGCTCCCTCTTTTGCTGAGGCGTATAACTTTCGCAAGGACGGCACTTACCGGCTGATTATGATAAGTACAGGAGGATTTAAGGATACCTTTCTTTATCTGGAGGGAAAATATATAGTACACGGAAATACCATTGCCTTCTATGATATACGGGAAACCCTTTATCAGGGTGAACCTTTAGTACTGGTACATCAAAATAAGCGCCTGGATAATGAGCAGTACGAATATATACATAATTATTATCCGGGCCCGGATGAAGAGGCGATAAAGCTGACCTTCAGGTTAAGCAGGATTGAATAAGATGCTATTTGATCTAAAATTTTATAGTATTACATTAATGAATGAGAACAAATTAATATCAGATTCTTATTTTCTTAATTATAACGTTTTACGGTTTATGACCGAAAACAACTATCTTAAATTTTTATGGTATTTTTGTATTTAAATGAATGTTGTAAACCCTCAAAAAGTCTGGTAAATTGAAATATATCGTTATACATCAAATATTTAAGGCACATAGGAAGGATTACAACATGGTAAAAAAACTCTCATGGATAACAGCCATAATCGTCACATTGATGATTCTTGTCTCATGCTCAGCAAAAAGTCCCAATAATACAAATCCCCCGGTTAGTACGGTTCCGGGTTCTACTTCCAATACAACAACACCTTCCCCGGAAGGATCAATTACACCCACTCCAACACCTACGCCAACTCCGACACCGACTCCGACGCCTGCACCAAAAGAGCCTGTGAAGGTCAAGGCTTTATATTTAACTGGCAGCACTGTATCTAAAAGCATCGATCATTATATAGATCTGGTAAACAGAACGGAATTGAATTCCCTGGTAATTGATATAAAAGAGAGCGGATATATAAATTACGAATCCCAGATACCGTTGGCACAGGAATTATCACTGTATAAAAAGGTTTATGATGTCAAAGAGGTATTAAAAAAATGCCATGATAACAATATTTATGTAATAGGGCGTATTGTTGTATTCAGAGACAACGGTCTTTCAAACAAAAAACCCGAATATGGAATCAAGAAACCAAACGGGAGTTTGTGGAAAGAAGGGAAAATGGGTTCATGGACAAACCCATACATAAAAGAGGTCTGCGACTATAATATCGAAATCGCCAAAGAAGCCGTGGCACTGGGTTTTGATGAAATACAGTTTGATTATGTGAGATTTCCTACCACCAGTACCAAGGAAGTTACCTATGGCGAAAATGTTCCACCAAAATCAGATGCTATTAACGACTTTTTAAGAAGGGCTGCGGAAGAAATAAAGAAGGTTAAGGATGTGCCTGTCTCAGCTGACATTTTTGGTATAGTAATAGAAAGCGACAGGGACGGTAAAGCAATAGGCCAGTTATTCGACCAGATAGGTATGGATATCGATTATATTTCTCCTATGATTTACCCTTCCCACTATGCCAATGCTTCCGACGGAGTGTTCGGAAACGGAGTAGGGCAGACTATTAATGGTGTTCTGTTTACAGCTCCGGATCTTGAGCCATATAATGTTATCTATCAGGCTTTGTTGAAGACAAAATCAAGAATCAGCCAGGTGCCTGGATACAAAGCCAAGGTGAGACCTTACCTGCAGGATTTTACCATCAAAATGAAGGAAGGCTATTATCAGGAGTATGGCCCAAAACAGGTAAGAGAACAGATTCAAGCAGTGTATGATGCCGGATACGAAGAATGGATCCTGTGGGACGGCAGCAATACATACTCTGAAAGCGTATTTTTGCCTGCAAATCAGTAAATCTTTATTATTTATTAAAAATTAACAGGTATATGATTAATCTGTTGTTATAAAAAGTTTAGTCATAAAAGGTCGGATATGATGGACGTAATTATTAACACTTCGGAAAACTATAGACTTGACAGGGTGGAATCCTGCCTGGAGAAAATATTTGATGATATGGGCGGGATCAAAAATATCATCAAACCCGGAATGAGAGTAGCTATAAAACCTAATCTTCTGATGGCGAAAAAGCCGGAGGAAGCTGCTACAACCCATCCTTCGGTAGTCCATGCCATAGTAAAGCTGGTGCAAAAAGCAGGTGGTATTGCCGTTATAGTTGAAAGTCCGGGCGGACCTTACAATATCCCCCTGCTTAAGATGGTGTATGGCAAGACCGGGATAGAACAGGTAGCCAACGAAACAGGAGCTGAGCTCAATTATGATCTCAGAGTTGAGAAAATCAACAATCCTGATGCTGAATACTTAAAGTCATTAAAAATACTGAAACCTTTATATGATGCGGATCTTATCATCAATCTCGCGAAGCTGAAAACACATGGGTTTATGGTTTACTCAGGCGCGGTAAAGAATATGTTCGGATCAATCGCAGGGCTGGAAAAAACTGATTACCATTTAAGGATGAGTGATCATGAGTCATTCGCAAATTGCCTTATCGATATATACCTGGCGACTAAACCGCGGATTAATATAATAGACGGTATTATCGCCATGGAAGGAGACGGGCCAAGCGCCGGAGTACCTAAATATATAGGTTGTATCATTGCATCCAAAGATGCCTTTGCATGCGATTATGTGGCATTAAAAGCCATAGGTGTGGATTACCGATTGGTTCCGGTGATGAAAATGGCTGAAAAACGTGGCATTTTTAATAAAGATAATATAAACATTCTTGGCGCCGATTTGGAAATCATTAAACCCGATAGCTTTGATGTGCCCGCTCTTCTTCATCAAAGAACCGGTTCAAGATTTGCTGCAATACGTTTTATCAGGAATAAATTCCGTCCCCAGCCGGAAATTCTGAGGAATAAGTGTGTAAAATGCGGCAAATGCGTTGAGGTATGCCCTCCGAAAGCTGCAGTAAGAGATAATGACAAGCAAATCGTTATAGATTATAAAAAATGCATCAGTTGCTTTTGCTGTCATGAATTTTGTCCGGAGAAAGCTATAAAAATAAAAAGAAATACTTTAAGAAGATTATTGGAATACAGACGTATCAATCCCTGATATGTCACAATATTTGATTTATTATATTTGAATTTTGGGCAAAATTCATAATAATTAATAATTGTTTGTTGTTACCAACATTTTTATGGTAATATAATTAACATAATACATCGACTCCTGGGGAGAGAACACATGAATGTAGAATACATAAATCCGTTTATTGAGGCCAGTCAGTCAGTTATAATGATGATGACTGGTGTGAAACCGAGTTTGGGGAAGGTTTATTTAAAACAGTCCTTTTCTCCGAGTGAAAATATCGCAGTCATCGTTGGCTTGACGGGAAAAATCAGAGGACAGGTGGTTATTTCATTTACAAAAAACTCGGCATTGATGATTGCATCCGCAATGATGGGCGGGATGCCATTGTCTGAATTGGATGAGATATCAAAAAGCGCTATTTCTGAGCTTGCTAACATGATAATGGGCAATACTGCCACTCTTTTAGCCGGCAGAAATATTGGCATAGAAATTACGCCTCCATCGCTTCTGATGGGTGAAAAACTGGTAATCACACCTACTAATATGCATACAATCAGTATTCCTTTGATTCTGAATGAAAATAATAGTATTGAAATTGATGTATCTTTGGAAGATAAGGAATAAAAATATCAGGTTTTCATAATGGAGTAATACCGTGAAAATAAATATCGTTTTGGTAGAGCCGGAAATACCTCAGAATACCGGTAACATTGCGCGAACCTGCGCAGCTACTGGGGCCGCACTGCATTTGGTGGGGCCCTTAGGCTTTTCAATTGAAGACAGATATTTGAAAAGGGCAGGCCTTGACTACTGGAAATATGTAGATTTAAAATATTATAATGACCTCCGGGAATTCTTCGATCTGAATATAGGAGCCAACTTCATTTTTTGTACAACTAAAGCTCAAAAATCTTATCATGAAATAAAATATGTAGATAATTGTTTTCTTCTTTTTGGCAAAGAGACAAAAGGTCTGCCTGAGACACTGCTGAAAGCAAATTATGAGAAATGCATACGTATTCCGATGCTGGATAATATACGTTCATTGAACTTGTCCAATTCAGTGGCTATTGTTCTATATGAAGCACTAAGGCAGAACGGTTTTGAAAATATGCAACTGGAAGGACATCTTCATGAGCTGGAATAATAAAAATAATAGAATTAATTCGATAATAATCCTATAATTAATTTTTATTATGTAATAAACAAGAAGGCAGGTTTTATAATGAACGGACAAAGGAAAAGAATAGGAATCCTAACCGGGGGAGGAGATTGCCCGGGCTTAAATTCTGTCATTAGAGCGGTTGTTAAAACAGCAATCAATATATACGGATATGAAGTAATCGGTTTTAATGACGGGTATATGGGTTTAGTCAATAACCGTTTTAAGAAATTAACTCTGTCAGATGTTTCAGGACTTTTGGATAAAGGAGGTACTATTTTAGGTACCACCGACAGCTTCGATCCTTTTAATATGGTTGTAGATATTGACGGCGAAAAACAGGAGAGAGATATGAGCGACCGTATTATTTACAACTTAAAGATGCATGATATTGAGGGGCTTATCGTAATCGGAGGCATCAATACGATAACTACGGGATACAAACTTTCATTGATGGGTGTTAAGGTGATTGCGATCCCTAAAAACATTGACAATGATATTCCCGGAACCGATACCACAATTGGGTTTATTACCGCTGTAAACACCGCTACTGCAGCCCTTGATAAACTGCATTCGTCAGCTGAGTCCCATCACAGATTGATGCTTCTGGAAGTTATGGGAAGACGAGCAGGTTGGGTGGCTTTGGAATCGGGAATTGCAGGAGGCGCAGATATAATACTCATTCCGGAGATTCCTTATGACATAAATAAAGTAGCCAGAAAAATTTTAGAGAGAAAAAGGACCGGAAAGAATTTCAGTATCCTTTGTGTTTCGGAAGGTGCAGTTCCAGCCGAAGGGACGGTACTGCCGGATTGTTCGGAGGAAATTAAATCAGTGTATAGTGTGAGCTCCCAAATAGCTGCACAGTTGGAAAAGCTCACCCATCTTGAGACCCGTGTCACGGTACTGGGATATTTGCAAAGAGGCGGTGAACCTTCACCAACCGACAGGTTGTTATCAACCAGGCTGGGAGTGGAAGCTGTCAATATGGCAGCTGAAGGACAGTATAATAAGATGGCCGGAATAATAAATAATGAACTATGTCCGGTCGATTTGGAAAAAGTGGCAAATAAATGCAAGTATGTTCCTGTTGACGGAGAGCTTGTCAGGATTGCCAGAAATATGGGCGTCAGCTTTGGCGATTAGAAATATTGGAGGCATTACTCTTCTATGGATGTTTTTAAAGAAATTACGTTGGATGATATGGCATTATTTACCGAAGCATTTAAAGAATTAAAGCCTATAGCATCTGAATTTACCTTTCCTTATCTTTATATGTGGAGAAAAGATTACAACTTCAGTTACACGGTTGTGGAAGACTATATATGTTTGATTTCCAGATCCAAAGTATACCCTCCCTACAGTTTTTGTCCCATACCGGTCAAGGGAGTGGATGATGAACAAAAACTAAAAAAAGCAATAAGATTCATAGAGAAATACTTTGAAGAAAACGGAATGTCCCTGCGTTATGCCAGAGTCTGCGAAAGCTGTATTGATAAGCTGAAAGCGGTATATCAGGACAATATCACCATCGAACCTCTCCCGCAAACATATGATTATGTGTATAATGCTTCGGATTTAATAAACCTTGCCGGTAAGAAATATAGCAGAAAGAGAAACCATATAAGCCAGTTTATGAGATTATATGGAGATTATGAATATGTGCCGGTTACAGAAGACAATTTGGATGAATGTAAAAGAATACTTGATAAATGGGCTGATCAAAACGAGATAAACCTGGCAGCCGAAAGCGGTGAAAGATTCGCATGTTATCAGCTTTTTGAAAACTGGAGCAGGTTTACTTCGTTAAAAGGCGCATTGATAAAAGTTGGAGGAAGTTTTGAAGCCTTTACGATCGGCGAGCTTCTGAATCCCGAAACCGCTTTGATACACATTGAAAAAGCCAATACCGATTATCACGGTTTATATGCAATAATAAACAGGGACTTTTGCATGAACGAATGGAGTAATGTGAAGTATATAAACCGTGAGGAGGATTTAGGTATTGAGGGTTTGAGAAAATCTAAATTATCATACAATCCGGCCTTCATGGTGAAGAAGTTTTTAGTGAAGGTTTCACATTGACTTTAGTTTTTTATTTCTTTAGTATGAAAAATGGATGGAAAAAGGGTTGGCTTTCCCCAGCCCGTTTTGTGTTTACATCGTTTAGTATATGAAAAAGTATCAGTATCCAAATCTTAAAAACGAATTTTGGAGGTTACACAATGACTAAAAAACCCAAAATTGCGATCGTTATGGGAAGTGATTCTGATTTACCTGTGGTTGAGGGAAGCATTAAAATCCTTAAAGAGTTCGGTGTGGATTATACTGTCAATATTTGTTCAGCCCACAGGACCCCCGATAAAGCGGCAGAACTTGCGAGAAATGCAGAGAAAAACGGTTATGACGTAATTATCGCGGCAGCGGGGAAAGCAGCTCATTTACCGGGAGTTTTAGCAGCTTTTACAGTACTTCCGGTAATCGGTCTGCCAATAAAATCATCAACAATGGACGGACTGGATTCCCTTCTTTCAATTGTTCAAATGCCGGCCGGCATCCCGGTAGCGACGGTTGCCATTAACGGCGGTGAGAACGCAGCTCTTCTTGCCGTTCAAATCTTGGGAGGAGCATACCCCGAATTAAGGACCAAATTCCATGAGTATAAAGACAAACTGGCAAAACAGGTTGAAATAAAAGATCAAAAGCTTCAAGATGAATTGCGGGGTAAATAACACATGGCAAACAGGATAATCGATTTTACCAGATTCGACACGGAAGACGACGGAATCCATGAAGCATGCGGGGTACTTGGGATATCAGACTACCAGGATGATGATTTGGCGCATATGATGTACTTTGGACTTTATGCGCTCCAGCATAGAGGACAGGAAAGCTGTGGGATTGCAATAATCAACAAGAACGGTGAAATCACAGGCCAAAAAGGAATAGGTCTTGTACATGAGGTTTTTTCAGAAAAAATTCTTGATCGAATGGATGGCATATCTGCAATAGGTCATACTCGTTATTCCACCACCGGTGGCAGCTCAATAGAAAACAGCCAACCCCTTATATTCAATTACAAGGGCGGAAGGATCGCTCTGGCTCATAACGGCAATCTGGTCAACGCGACAAAAATTAGATACGAGTTGGAGAATAAAGGAGCAATTTTTCAAACTACTACCGATTCCGAAGTAATAGCCAACTTAATATCGCGTTACGGCCTGAAATGCAAAGACCTTGAAGAAGTTCTCAAAAAAACCATGGATGTTATTGAAGGTGCATACGCGCTGGTTATACTTACTCAAAAGGGCCTGGTGGGTATACGTGATCCATGGGGAATGCGCCCTTTGTGCATTGGCAAATTAGGAAGTTCGTATGTTCTCGCGTCGGAAAATTGCGCTTTTGATGCCATCGGAGCTGATTTTATCAGAGATGTCGAACCCGGTGAGATCATATTTATTGAAAACGGTTCATTAAGATCAATTAAGACTAATTACAACAAACCCCAAAAAACATGTATTTTTGAGCATATCTATTTCGCAAGACCGGACAGTGTTATTGACGGAGCTTCAATTTACAGAGCCAGATTAGAAGCCGGACGGCTTTTGGCAAAAGAATCTCCGGTGGAGGCCGATCTTGTCGTGGGTGTCCCGGATTCGGGAATTACCGCGGCAATAGGGTATTCGAGGGAATCGAGGATTCCTTACGGAGAAGCTTTGATTAAAAACAGGTACGTGGGCAGAACATTTATTCAACCCACTCAGAAGCTCAGAGAGCGCAGTGTCGGTATTAAATTGAACGCCCTTAAAGAAGAAATAAAAGGCAAAAGAATTATAATCATTGATGATTCAATCGTACGGGGAACAACTTCATACAGGATAGTGCAAATGCTTAAGAATGCGGGAGCCAGCGAAGTCCATATGCGGATCTGTTCTCCGCCTGTGTTAAATCCATGTTATTTCGGTATAGATATATCTTCAAAAGAACATCTGATCGCAGCAAACCATAGCATAGAAGAAATAAGGAAAAGCATTAATGCTGACAGCCTTGCTTTCTTAAGCGTCGAGAGCCTTCTGAAAACACCTGTCGGAGCCCCTGTCAACTGTTTCTGCACAGGATGCTTTACAGGCGAATATCCAATGCAGGTTCCTATGTATGCTGCGAATTCTGCTGATAAACAGAAATGTTAAAGACCATTATTTTAAAGAAAGGCCAGGATATAAAATGACAAATTACAAAGAAGCCGGAGTAGACGTTGAAGCTGGTTACAAAGCCGTTGATTTGATGAGATCCCATGTAAAGAAAACAATGAGGCCGGAAGTGATTGCAGACATTGGAGGTTTCGGCGGCCTTTTCAGCCTGGAAGGCTTGAATTATGAAAAGCCTGTACTGGTATCGGGAACAGACGGTGTTGGAACGAAACTGAAGATTGCTTTTTTGATGGACAAGCATGATACCGTAGGTATCGACTGCGTAGCAATGTGTGCCAATGACGTTGTTTGCAGCGGCGCTCAGCCTTTGTTTTTCCTGGATTATATAGCATTGGGCAAGCTGATTCCCGAAAAGGTCGAGCAAATCGTAAAAGGGGTCTCAGACGGGTGCATACAAGCAGGCTGCGCATTGATCGGCGGTGAAACTGCCGAAATGCCGGGCTTTTATCCGGAAGACGAATACGATTTGGCAGGTTTTGTGGTAGGTATAGCAGATAAAGATAAATTAGTGACCGGAGAAAATATCAAACCTAACGATATTCTCATAGGACTTGCTTCATCCGGAATACACAGCAACGGTTATTCTCTGGTCAGAAAGATATTTAATATTAATAAAGAAGTTTTGGGAGAATACGGGGATGTGTTGGGCAAGCCTTTGGGACAGGAGCTTCTTACACCTACCCGAATATATGTCAAGACAATTCTTACCCTTATTAAAAAGTATAATATTAAAGGTATCGCCCATATAACCGGCGGCGGATTCATAGAAAATATCCCAAGGATGCTGCCTGACGGCGTGAAAGCCGTGATCCATAAAGGCACCTGGCCCATCCATCCTGTGTTTAAGCTTATACAGGAAAAAGGCGATGTTTCTGAGGAGGACATGTATAACACTTTTAATATGGGAATTGGCATGGTATTGGTGGTTCCGGCCGAAATAGCGCCTTTTGTCGTAGCAGAGGCCAATAATCAGGGAGAGAAAGCTTATATGATCGGCGAGATAGTCAGGGGCGAGGAGAAAATTGAGATATGCTGAAAATAGGTGTTATGGTATCCGGAGGAGGGACTAATCTTCAGGCCATCCTGGATAAAATCAACAACGGAGCGTTGCCGGACTGTCAAATTGTTACCGTAGTATCCAGCAATCCTAGCGCATTCGCCCTTGAACGGGCCAGAAAAAACAATATCCCCGCCAAGGTCATATCCAGGAAAAATTTTAGTTCAATAGAGGATTATGATGATGCCATTCTGGCTCACATGAGAAGCCATGATGTCCAACTGGTGGTATTAGCGGGGTTTTTAAGCCAATTGGGTGAAAAATTCGTAAACGCGTATAAAAATGCTATCATAAATGTTCATCCGTCCCTGATACCGTCATTTTGCGGGAAAGGCTATTATGGTCTTATCCCCCATATTAAAGCCTTGGAATATGGGGTCAAAATAACAGGCGCAACGGTTCATTTTGTAGAACTTGACTATGATTCCGGCCCCATTATACTGCAAAAGGCTGTTGAGGTCTTGCCGGGAGATACACCGGAAACTTTGCAGAAAAGAGTAATGGAGCAGGCGGAATGGGAAATCCTGCCTGAAGCTATAAAGCTTTTCAGCCAGAAAAGATTGAAGGTAAACGGAAGACTCGTAGAAATATTATAGAGGTGGATAATGAAGATTCTTGTTGTTGGTAGCGGAGGAAGAGAGCACGCGATTTTATGGAAGCTGAAACAAAACCCTAAGGTAACTGAATTATTCTGCGCGCCGGGAAACGGCGGGATATCGGAGATAGCTGAATGTGTACCCATTAATGCCATGGATATTGATGGTATGGTAAAGTTCTCCCTGGAAAAATCAATGGACATGGTCATAGTGGCGCCCGATGATCCTTTGGCGGCAGGCATGGTGGATGCTTTGGAAAACGCGGGTATTCGCGCGTTCGGACCCAGAAAGAACGCTGCGATAATTGAGGCCAGTAAGGTTTTCTCAAAGAATCTTATGAAAAAATATAATATTCCCACTGCGGCTTATGAAAGTTTCAGCGACAGCAAGTCAGCCATTGAATATGTCAAAACCGCCAAATTGCCGCTGGTGGTAAAAGCGGACGGCCTTGCACTGGGAAAAGGCGTGCTTATATGTCATACAAGAGAAGAAGCATTAAGCGCTGTATCCATGATCATGGAAGATAAGAAGTTCGGAGACGCAGGACAAAAGATAGTCGTAGAAGAGTTCATGACAGGCCCGGAAGTATCTGTTCTGGCTTTTACAGACGGGAAAACCATTGTGCCGATGGTTAGCTCACAGGATCATAAAAGGGCATATGATAATGACCAGGGGCTTAATACAGGCGGGATGGGAGCATTTTCTCCCAGCAGGGTTTATACCGAAGAGCTTCAGGAAGAATGCATGAGAACAATCTTTATTCCTACCATTAAAGCCATGAATCTTGAGGGAAGACCTTTCAAAGGCGTTCTGTATTTCGGTTTAATGCTGACCTCAGATGGCCCAAAAGTATTGGAATACAACGCTCGTTTCGGGGATCCGGAGACTCAGGTCGTGCTTCCGCGGCTTGAAACTGATTTGGTTGAAATATTCGATGCAATTATCGACGAAAAACTGGATACAATAAATATATCATGGAAGCAAGACTGTGCTGTTTGCGTTATCATGGCATCGGGAGGGTATCCTGAAAGCTATGTGAAAGGTTATGAAATAACAGGCCTGGAATCAGTAAAGAATCAGAAGGACATCATATTGTTTCATGCCGGAACAAAAAAAGAAAATGAGAAATTCTATACCAACGGAGGACGGGTTCTGGGAGTAACAGCAGTGGGAAAGAACATAGAAGCAGCTCGAGAAAAAGCTTACAAGGCAGTTTCTGCCATCCATTTTGAAAATGTGCATTACCGAAAAGATATTGGAATTAAATAGCATGTTAAGATAATCACGGCAGAATAAGAGTAAGCCACTTTACCAATAATAAATTGGGAGGTGAGTTATACTTGAAAGCCAACAGATCAATAGGATGTTCGGTAACCGAATGCAAATACCATGCAAAATCTGAACCAATGTGCAGTCTGGATAGTATTCAGGTTGCAAAAAACAAACCAACCACTGCAACGACCGAGAGCGATACCGAATGTGCGAGCTTCGAAAAAGAATAGTGCAATGGGCCGGTTGAAATCCGGCCTGTTTTATTGTGTCGAAATCGTATTCTATTCCCGGATGCGGATACTATACATAACAAATACGGATACCGATACAGGTGCCGGCGTATCCTCTCATTCTTAAAAGATATATTAATATATTTTCTCAATTACTTATGTTACAATTAATTCTAGTGCTAGTTGTACTGAATGATTATTACAGCTATTGGCTACCGGGGGGTCAACAAAAATGCAATACCTTATTTTGTCGTTTGAAGTTATTTTTCCTCTTTTTTTCATGATGACGCTGGGTTATATAATCAAGGAATCCAAACTGGTTACTGAAAATGGATTTAATATGTTCAGCAGAGTGACCTTTTATATTTTTATTCCTGCCCTGTTGTTCGTAAATATTTATAAATCTGATTTGACAAGTAGTTTCAATGCAAGACTGATCGCTTACGCAATTATCACACTGTTTATATTGTGCATAATACTTTATTTTCTTATACCGCGTATTATCAAAGATAAATGGGATCAGCCTGTTGTCATGCAGGGAATATACCGCGGCAACTTTGTAATCTATGGAATGTATATAGTACAGACTATTTACCCTAATACTGACATTGGTATGGTAGCAGTATTGTCAGTATTTACTGTCCCGCTCTACAGCATTATAACAGTATTGCTTTTTGAGATGTATTCAGATAAAAAAAATAATAAAAGAGATTTATTTTTTAATGTAATAAAAAGCCCGATGGTATTTTCAGCGATCCTGGCGATATTCTTTTTATTAACCGGTCTGAAAATACCAAAACTTTTGATGGATCAGCTGGAAGGACTGTCAAAACTGGGAACCCAGATGGCTTTACTGTGTCTCGGGGGAACCTTTAAATTTCAGTCAATGCAGCAACATAAAAAGCCTATTATGGTTACATGTATAGCACGACTGATTATTGTGCCTGTTGTATTTATATCGATTGCGATCCTTATGGGAATAAGAGGGATGGAATTGGCTACAATAATGGTCTTAAATGCTGCTCCTGTTGCAACATCTTCTTTCCCTATGGCACGGGAACTGGGAGGAAACGGCGAATTGGCCGGTGAGATCGTTGTTATAACATCATTGTTGTCGATAATTACTATGTTCTGTTGGGTTCTGGTATTGACATCTTCCGGATTGCTTTAATGTAAGTCAATGCATTAAAAGATAAAAATTACGCTTAATGCCATGACTGCCATACCCAGAAGCAATCCCAGAACAGAAAGATTGTGCTGTCCGTATTCCCTTGATGTGGGTAAAAGCTCGTCAAGGGAGATATATACCATTATACCGGCAACCGCGCCGAAAATAATACCGAACATGGTGTCAGAAATGAGCCGGCCCAGGACAGCCATTGCAACCAAAGCGCCCAAAGGCTCAGATAAACCGGACAGCAGGGAAGCCCAAAAAGCCTTTTTTCTGCTGCCTGTAGCGTAAAATACAGGGATTGAAATGGCTATTCCCTCGGGTATATTGTGTATTGCTATGGCTAAAGCAATTGATATTCCCAAAGCAGGGCTTTTCATGGTTGATACATAAGAGGCAAGTCCTTCGGGAAAGTTGTGAAGAGTTACCGCTATTGCAGTAAACATGCCGGTTCTCAAAAGTTTTTCTTTGCTTCTGTAACCTGTAGATAAGCTGTTGTCATATATCGATTCGATTTTTTTTACTCTGTGGGGATGATCGGGTTCAGGAATCAGCTCGTTTATCAATGCCGTAAGAGTAGTTCCGAAAAAGAATGACAAAACAGTCAGGATCTTGCCGTTTACCGGGCCGTGTATACTGCACAGATTTGTCTGTGATTCCTGGTAAAGCTCAATGAATGAAATATATATCATAATACCTGCAGAGAACCCCAGCATCAGGGCTAATACATTTTTATTCGTTCTCTTAAAGAATATCGATATTAAACCGCCGATGCCGGTCGAGAGACCGGCTAGGGTCGCAAGACAAATTGACAGGACCAGATTATAATTCATACAGTTCCTTATAATTCTTCTGCTAGCTTATATTTATGACTGACGAGCTTCATAAATGAGGCATAATAAAAATAGAACTAAAATTTTTTGTATGAACGGCAAGTGTAGGAGAATTTCTTATAGTTTTCATTATTAAATGAATAAAGTATGATATAATTATTCATTATTTAAGATTTCATATAAATAAATTTGCTGTTAACGGAGTTTGATATATGGGAAACGAAAGACAGAAAAGAATACGTAATTTTTGCATCATTGCGCATATTGACCATGGAAAATCCACTCTGGCAGACAGATTGCTGGAAAAAACCGGCGTTCTTACATCAAGAGAGATGGAAGAGCAAGTCCTTGACAATATGGATATTGAGAGAGAGCGGGGGATAACCATCAAGGCTCAGGCCGTCAGAATGATATATAAGGCCGATGATGGCAATGAGTATATATTGAACCTTATCGATACCCCGGGCCATGTGGACTTTAACTATGAAGTTTCCAGAAGTATTGCTGCCTGTGAAGGCGCGGTGCTGGTTGTTGACGCATCTCAGGGAATCGAAGCTCAGACTTTGGCTAATGTTTACCTTGCTCTTGAACACAATCTTGAAATCATGCCGGTTATCAACAAAATTGATCTTCCCAGCGCCAGACCTGATGAGATAATTCAGGAAATAGAGGACGTAATAGGGTTGGAAGCACAGGATGCTCCGCAAATATCAGCTAAGAACGGGATCAATATCGAAAGTGTTTTGGAAGGAATAATCAAGAAAATCCCACCGCCGACAGGAGACGAAGATGCGCCATTAAAAGCATTAGTCTTTGATTCCTATTATGATTCCTACAAAGGTGTTGTCGCATATGTCCGTGTAATGGACGGAACAGCTAAGCTAGGCGATACCATCCGTATGATGCATACAGGAAAAGAGTTTTTAATAACTGAAATCGGCTATTTAAGACCCGGAGGATTTATTCAAAGCGACTCGCTTGTTGCCGGGGAGGTAGGATATTTTTGTGCGAGCATCAAAAATGTAAAGGATTGCCGCGTTGGAGAAACCATTACAAATGCCTCCAATCCTGCAAAAGAGCCGCTGCCGGGATATAAAAAGGCTGTTCCCATGGTGTTCTGCGGCATATATCCTGCAGACGGTTCCAAATACGGCGATCTTCGGGATTCTCTTGAAAAACTGCAGTTGAATGATGCCTCATTATTGTTTGAACCTGAGACATCCAAAGCGCTGGGCTTCGGTTTCCGCTGCGGATTTTTGGGCCTGCTTCACATGGAGATTATTCAGGAGCGGTTGGAGCGCGAATATAATCTTGATCTGGTAACAACTGCGCCCAGTGTTATATATAAAATATTTAAAACCAACGGAGAAGTTATCGAACTTGATAATCCTACCAATATGCCGGAGCCAACACAAATTGAGAGAATGGAAGAGCCGGTAGTGAACGCTACTATAATGTCCCCTACCGAATATGTAGGCAATATAATGGAGCTTTGTCAGGAGCGGAGGGGGACATATTTAGGCATGGAATACCTGGAAGCAACCAGAGTCATATTGAAATATGAAATGCCGCTCAATGAAATAATATATGATTTCTTTGACGCATTGAAATCCCGCACAAAGGGCTATGCGTCGCTGGACTATGAGTTGAAAGGCTATAAGGAATCCAACCTCGTTAAACTGGATATAAGGATAAACAATGAGGTGGTTGACGCGCTTTCCTTTATTGTTCATGCCGATAAGGCATATTCAAGAGGAAGAAGAATGGCCGAAAAACTGAAGGAAACCATACCCAGGCAAATGTTTGAGATCCCTATACAAGCCTGCATAGGCAATAAAATAATAGCCAGGGAAACTGTTAAAGCATATAGAAAAGACGTTCTTGCCAAATGCTACGGGGGAGATATAACCCGAAAGAAGAAGCTCCTTGAAAAGCAGAAGGAAGGCAAAAAACGTATGCGTCAGGTGGGCAGCGTAGAAGTGCCTCAAGAGGCATTCATGAGCGTCCTCAAACTGGACACATAATAAATTGTAGGGACGGTTAATTGGGCTATTTTATAAAGGGAGGGCGCAAGGTTTCATATCTTTGTCATTCTGAGCGAAGCGAAGAATCTTGCCCTCCGCTGTCATTCTGAGCGTTAGCGAAAAATCTTATAAAGATCCTTCGATTCCGCTGTGCTCCGCTCAGGATGACATTAATAAGCAGGTGCAAGGTTTCTCATGGAGATAAGCCGATTTGCTTCGGAGGAAAGACCACCGAACAGTAACCTGATTGAGAATGTATGAGCGACCCGTGAGAGGAATACCTGACAAATGGATAAAAAAAGAATAGGTTTATATATTCATATACCTTTTTGCAAGCAAAAGTGTTTTTACTGCGATTTTCCTTCATATCCCAATATGGAGGATTATTGGGAACCATATATTGACGCTTTGGTACAGGAGGTCATCCTGAAAGCTGAAGAATACCAAACCCCGTATGTAGAGACCGTATTTATCGGGGGAGGCACCCCTTCCCTGATACCTGCGGCGTTTATATCCAGGATACTGGACACTGTTTATTTACATTATAATGTCGCACCGGATTGTGAATGCACTATTGAATGCAATCCCGGCACTTTATCCGATGAAAAATTGAGAATATATAAAGATTCGGGCGTAAACCGTCTCAGTATTGGATTACAAGCATGCCAGGATAAAATTTTAAAAGCGCTTGGCAGGATCCACACCTTCCAAGACTTTTTAACATCGGTAAAACTGGCGCGAAAACATGAATTTGATAACATAAATGCCGATATAATATTTGGTATTCCAAATCAGACATTTGAACAATGGCAGGAAACTGTTGCTAAGATTATCTCCCTGGATCTTGACCATGTATCATGTTACAGCTTACTTATTGAAGAAGGCACTGTATATGGTAATATGAAAAAAGATGGTACCATTAAAGAGGCAGAAGACGAGCTTGACAGAAAGATGTATCATTATGCTGTTGACAGTTTTACTGCTGCCGGACTATATCAATACGAAATATCAAATTTTGCGAAACCTCATTTAAGATGCCGACATAATATGAATTACTGGAGAAGAGGAGAGTATCTTGGAGTTGGTGCAGGCGCACATTCGCACTACAATAGCAGACGTTTTGCAAATACGCCGGACATAGCCCTTTATATTCAAGGGGTTAACAACAGGAAGCTGATTTTATCGGAAGATATTTGTCTTTCAAGGGAAGACCGGCTTGAGGAAAGTATTTTTTTAGGGCTCCGCCTTAATGAAGGGATTGATATCTCAGAGCTTTCCAAAGAGTTTGGAACTGAACTGGAAAGCAGGATCAATAAAAAGCTTCATATGTTTATATCTCAAGAATTAATTGAGCGTAACGGAACTGTTATAAGACTGACAGAAAAGGGAATGGATTTTGCAAATGCTATAATAGTTGAATTAATTTAGTCTTCTTCGAATGTAAGAGACAAAGGGGGAGGGATCTTGATGGAAGATAAGAAAGAGAGAGATATAGTTCTGGCAGTACCGAATATTTCTGAAATCAGCAACAGTTATAAGGAAGATTTCTTGGGAGAGATCATGGAGATCTTGAATGATATTGAACTTGAACTTGTCAATTTGGAAGTGGATCCCGGAAATAAAGAATCTCTCAATTCCATTTATTGCAACTTTCATACGATCAGAGGCCTTTCCGGGCTGCTCAATAATACAGCCTGTACAAAGATAACAGTCGCTACTGAAGAGCTGTTGGAAGTAGTCAGAAAATACTGTCCGGTCACATCAAAAAACATAATCAACCTGGTTTTGGATTCCATAGCATTTATTAAAAAGCTCAATAATAATCCTGAACTGATCAACGACAGTACATTCAACGGCGAGATCGGACGGCATTTGGTCAATATGGCCAACAGCAAGGAAGATATCCTGCTTGAAGTACGCAATCCCATGATAAGAGAATTTCGTATAGGGGAGATTCTTGTCAAAGAGGGTGCATTGGCCCAATCCGAAGTTGAAGATGTCCTGAAAAAGCAAAATAGCAGCAATAATAAAATGAAGTTCGGAGAGATCGTATTAAGAGAGAAAAAGGTTGATGCATCCGATATCATCAAAGCCATCCGCATGCAGAAGGTACGCAATACCAATTCGGTGGACCAGTATGTGAGAATTCCTTTGGAAAGATTGGATCAAATCATAGATATAATACAAAACGTAAGTAATCTGTATGATTCGGTTAAAGATGAGGCTGTTCTGCGCTTCGGAAGCAATGATTTACTGACCATTGAGTCAATGAAAGCCTACCATTTGATTTCCGATGTAAAGAATATACTGAAGGAACTTCGTATGGTTACCCTGCAGCAGGCGTTTCAGAAACTCACCAGGATAGTGTGTTCAATTATTGAGGAAAATCATCTGGAGGTTATGTTTTCTACCCTGGGTGAAAATATTGAAGTGGACAAGGATATAGCCGACAGAATTGCCCTTCCTCTTGGAGACCTGGTCTGGCTGCTTCTGGAAAAAGCGTATAACAAAAAAGAAGAGAACAATAAACGTATCGGCAGTATTGAAGTGGTTGCATATGAAGAAAGCAATACCGTTCATATCGATATCACTGGCGATGTGTTAACTGATATAGATGAATTGAAGTCGGACAGCAGATACATAGAGAACCTTCAAAAACTGAATTATTTGAAGTGCCGGCTGGAAGCCGATGACATGAACGGTGAGGGTGTAAGATTATCCATAATAATTCAGAGATAATTTTAAAAAATACATATAGAGTCCCATAAAGGCTTAAAAAATACCCTGCAAATTAAGCAAGGGTATTTTTTTAGGCAATTTGTAAAGTTGTTACATTTATAAGTTATGAATACTTGACAAAGGTATGGTACAATGATATTTTTATATTAGCACTCAATGAATGAGAGTGCTAACAAAAAGAACGGAGGTGAAGGTAATGGCCTGGGACGAGTTAAACGAAAGAAAAAGATGCATACTCAAATCCATAATAGATGATTATATAGAATCGGCACAGCCTGTTGGTTCCAGGACTATTGCCAGGAAACACGAGTTGGGCCTTGGTTCTGCTACAATACGCAACGAGATGGCTGACTTGGAAGAATTAGGCTATATTACACAGCCTCATACTTCTGCCGGAAGGATACCTTCCGATAAAGGATACCGGTTCTATGTGGAAAACTTGATGCAGATTCATAGTCTTGCCAAAGAAGAAATTGAAATGATAAGAAGGGCTATGAATGAAAAAATAGAGGAAATAAATCATCTCATCCAGAGAGCAAGTACTATAATATCTAATGTAACAGGTTACACGGCCGTTGTTATGTCTCCGCAGCTTTCAAGGGCGGTGGTCAAGTCTGTTCAGCTTTTGGCTATTGACGAAAAAAGATTGCTTGTTGTTGTGGTTGCCGGCGGCGGAATAGTTCACAACAGACTTATCAGACACGACAGTATAATTGATGAAACCGATATAGCAAAGCTTAATAAGACATTTAACATAATTATATCGGGTAAAACTATAGACCAGGTTTCCATGCCGGCATTGAAGGAGCTTCCAAGAGATATTAATGTTCCAAAGGAAGTTATTTTTCCCATTTTTGAAGCAATAGAAGATTGCGTACGGAAAATTGAAACTACTGATTTCTATATGGATGGCATAACTAATATATTGAACTACCCGGAATTCAGTGATTTGATAAAAGCCAGAGAAGTTTTGGACTTTCTCAAAGAGAAAGAGATCATACATCATTTGGTGTATGAAGCATCAAAGAAGCCGCAACTGGATTTTAAAATCGGCAGCGAAAATGAATATGACGAAATGAAGGATTTAAGTATCATAACGACAGTATACGGCGGAGAAGGAAAAAACTATGGAACAATAGGAGTCATAGGTCCCAGACGTATGACATACGGTAAAGTAGTTTCTTCAATAAAATACATCAGAGAGCTTCTGAACAGGGAATTGATGAAAATGTTCGGTGATGATCTCTGATAAGTGCGAAAGGGAGTAAGAAATGACAATGAACAGTGATGTAGAACCAAAAAAGAATACCGGTGCTGAGGAAGAAATGGATAAAGCGGTTGAAACACCGGAAGTATCTGAAGCACCTGATCAAAATGTTTCGGAGGATTTGGATAATAAGGATATACAAAATAAGGACATTGATCTTAACGAGGTAATCAAAAAGAAAGATGACGAGTTAAAAGAATTATTCGACAGGATGCAGCGTTTGGCTGCGGAATATGATAATTTCAGGAAAAGGACTCAAAAAGAAAAAGAAAGAATATATGTCGATGCGCTCACCGATGTAGTGGGTAAACTTCTCCCGGTAGTAGACAGCCTGGAAAGGGCTGTTACAGCAGCCCAGCTGGAGGAGAACAAGGGATTGCAGGAAGGAATAAACTTAATTTATAAACAAACAATGGACGCACTGGAAAAACTGGGGGTCAAACCAATTGAAGCTGTTGGAAAATGTTTTGACCCGGATTACCATCATGCCGTCATGCATATTGAAGATGATTCACTGGAGTGCAACATTATAGTGGAAGAATTCCAAAAAGGTTATATTTATAAAGATGAAACAGTGATACGGCATTCAATGGTGAAAGTGGCAAATTGACAATAAATAATACCGATTAGAAGTTTATGCAAACATGAAAATTTAAGAATTGTACTTCTTTGACCTTAAATATATTAACAGGAGAGTGTTAAAAATGGCAAAAGTTATAGGAATAGACCTTGGAACAACTAACTCATGTGTCGCTGTAATGGAAGGCGGAGAGCCCGTTGTAATCACAAATGCTGAAGGAAGCCGCACAACTCCGTCAGTTGTTGCCTTCTCAAAGACAGGTGAAAGACTTGTCGGACAGGTAGCAAAAAGGCAAGCAATCACAAACCCTGATAGAACTGTTATTTCCGTAAAAAGAGATATGGGTACCGATAGAAAGATAAGGATTGACGATAAAACCTATACCCCTCCGGAAATTTCAGCAATGATTTTACAAAAACTTAAAGCAGACGCAGAGGCATATTTGGGAGAGAAAGTGAGTCAGGCGGTTATTACGGTTCCTGCATATTTCTCAGACTCACAGCGCCAGGCAACAAAGGACGCAGGCAGGATAGCGGGCCTGGAAGTATTAAGGATAATAAACGAACCTACAGCTGCTGCGCTGGCTTATGGTTTGGACAAAGAAACCGATCAGAAGATCCTTGTTTTTGACTTGGGCGGCGGAACCTTTGACGTATCCATTCTTGAGATTGGCGACGGCGTTTTTGAGGTTCTGGCAACCAGCGGAAACAATCGATTGGGCGGCGACGATTTTGACCAGAGAATCATTGATTGGCTGGCTGACGAGTTTAAGAAAGAAAACGGAATTGATTTAAGAAGCGATAAAATGGCGCTGCAGCGTCTTAAAGAGGCAGCAGAGAAAGCTAAGATCGAGCTTTCCAGTGTCGCGCAAACGAATATTAATCTTCCTTTTATTACTGCTGATGCATCAGGACCGAAACACCTGGATATGAACTTGACCCGCGCCAAATTTGATGAATTGACGGCAGATTTGGTGGAAAAGACAATGGATCCATTGCGTAAAGCAATGTCAGACGCTGACCTGTCGCCTAACGATATTGACAGAGTACTATTGGTAGGCGGATCAACGCGTATTCCTGCAGTTCAGGAAGCAGTTAAGAAATTCTTAGGAAAGGAACCCTTTAAGGGAATAAACCCCGATGAATGTGTTGCAATCGGAGCAGCTATACAGGCAGGTGTACTCTCCGGAGAGGTCAAAGATTTGCTACTTCTGGACGTGACCCCATTGTCTCTTGGAATTGAAACCCTTGGCGGCGTATTTACCAAGCTGATTGAGAGGAATACAACGATTCCTACCAAGAAGAGCCAGATTTTCTCAACTGCTGCTGACGGACAGACAAGTGTTGACATAAAGGTATACCAGGGTGAGCGTGAGATGGCAGCCCATAACAAGCTGTTAGGCAACTTCCAGCTTACCGGTATTCCGCCGGCTCCCAGGGGCGTTCCTCAGATAGAAGTTACATTTGATATCGATGCCAACGGTATTGTGCATGTATCAGCAAAAGATTTGGCGACAGGAAATGAACAGAACATAACCATTACCGCCAGCAGTAACTTAAGCGAAGCAGATATCGAAAAAGCAATCAAAGAGGCTGAAAAATACGCGGCTGAAGATAAAAAGCAGAAAGAAAACATTGAAGCCCGCAATCAGGCCGACAGTGCGGTTTATCAGGCAGAGAAGACACTTAAGGATTTGGGAGACAAATTGAGTTCTGATGATAAAGCTAAGATCGAAGCCGAGATCAATAAGGTTAAGGAAGCTCTTAAAGGCAGTGATACCGCTTCCATCAAGCAGGCTACCGAATCCTTGACCCAGGCATTCTACGGCATATCACAAAAACTGTATCAGCAGAATCCTCAGGGGCAAGGGCCGAATCCGGATGCAGGATTCAATGCCGGAACCGGTGGCGCTCAGGACAATGTTTACAATGCTGACTATAAAGTAGTAGATGAGGATGATAAATAATAAATATAATAGAATAGATGGATAAATCCATCGGAATTTTATGCTAATATCAGATCGGAACGGTATTTGTCTGGCATTTGTGGTAGAATAACCTCATTCGTGTTTCAGACATCTACCGTTCCGTGTTTGTACATCGAAGCTGTTTTGGAGGGTTAATCTTTGGCTGAAAAGAGAGATTATTATGAGGTGCTTGGCGTGTCAAGACAGGCGACCTCTGAAGATATAAAAAAGGCATACAGAAAGCTGGCTAAAAAGTATCACCCGGACATGAATCCCGGTGATAAAGAAGCTGAAGCAAAGTTTAAGGAAGTCAACGAAGCATACAGTGTGTTAAGTGACGAACAAAAACGAGCAAATTACGACCGTTTCGGGCATGCTGCCTTTGATGGCACAGGCAATGGTTTTGGCGGGTTCGATGGTTTTGGTTTCGGCGGACTTGATGATCTTTTTGAAACCTTTATGGGCGGTTTCGGAAGGAGCAGGAGAAGCGGAAGTTATGGACCTGTCCGGGGAAGGGACATCCAATATTCTATAGATATTACTTTTGAAGAAGCCGCATTTGGCGTAACCAAGGAAATCCCCGTAACAAGACTGCAAACCTGTACAACATGCAACGGGACCGGCGCAAAGGCCGGAACCCATCCGGAAAACTGCAAACGGTGCCAGGGAACAGGACAAATTCGTTATTCACAGGCAACACCGTTCGGGCAGTTTGTTAATGTAAAGACCTGTGATGTTTGCAATGGCGAAGGTAAAATAATAACCCATCCTTGTGAAACATGTCATGGTAAAGGACGGGTATCAAAGAATTCCCGAATAAGCCTTAATATTCCTGCCGGAATTGATGATGGTCAGACAATTTCACTTCAAGGAGAAGGTGAGTCAGGTTTAAGAGGAGGTCCGGCAGGTGATTTGTATGTATTGATACATATCAAGCCGCACCCGATATTCAAGCGCGAAGGATATGATGTTGTCTGTGATGTTCCTATATCTTTTACACAAGCGGCGTTAGGAGGCGAAATCGATATTCCCACTATCGATGGCATTATTAAGTATACCATCCCCGAGGGAACTCAGACTTCGACGGTTTTCAAATTGAAAGGCAAAGGAATAAAGCGGCTGAGAAGCAATTCCAGGGGCGATCAGTATATCCGTGTGAATGTGGAAGTTCCTACAAAACTGACTCAAAAACAAAAAGATTTATTGCGCCAATTCGCTGAAATAAGCGGAGATGAAGGACTTGTCCAAAAGAAAGGGTTTTTCGAGAAGGTAAAGGATTTATTTAAAGAATGAAAGCAGGTAATTTATGAAATGGATTGAAGTTTCAGTCAGAACAACACAGGAAGCATCCGAAACTATTTGCGATAAACTTATGAGTTTGGGGGCAAACGGTACTGAAATGGTTGACCCCGCAGCATTTCGTCAAGCCCTTGAAAGCAACAGTTATCTTGATTATGCAGATGACGGGTTTTTGGATAAATACGGTACTGATGTGATTATAAAGGCTTATTTTTCAGATGAATCAGACCCCCAAAACATAACTGATGAACTTAAGCATACTCTTGACAGCATTTCTGACCAAATGAATATAGGTTCCGGAGAAATTAGATATACCCTGCGGGACGATTCCGAATGGAAAGACTCGTGGAAACAATATTTCAAGCCTTTTAGGATAACTGAAAAAGCAGTGATCAAACCAAGCTGGGAGGAATACGCTCCTCAGGGAGATGAATTGGTAATTGAGATGGATCCGGGAATGGCCTTTGGCACAGGAACTCATGAAACAACAAAAATGTGCGCTGTACTGGGTGAAAAGTATTTAAAGGAAAACGACAGAGTACTGGATCTTGGATGCGGAACAGCTGTACTTGGATTATTGGCCGCAAAGCTTGGCGCCTCATCCGTTCTGGCCGTGGATATTGACGATGCTGCTGTGAAGACAGCCAGGCAGAATGTGGAAAAGAATGGCGAAACAAATAAAGTCAAGGTGATGCGAGGCACATTGAATGATGTGCCAGAAGAAGCTTTTGATTTGATATTTATTAATATCATTGCAGATGTTATTCTTGAAATCTCAAGGGATATCAAAAAATATGTAAAAAACGGGACATATATCATACTTTCAGGAATCATCAAGGATCGGAAAGCCGAAGTAAAAAACAAATATACAGACCTGGGCTTTATTCTCATTGATGAGCTTAATATGGGAGAGTGGGAGGCGATGGCTTTTCGTGCATAGATTTATAGTCTCTCCCGATAATATTCTGGATAATATGATAACGCTGGAAGGCGATGATTTTAAACATTTACGTCAGGTTCTCAGACTTAAGCCCGGCGACAGTATAAATGTATTTGACGGAAGCGGCATCGAATATGAGGCAGATATTATTTCTGTGGAAAAATCCCGAGCGATTGCCGAAATCAAGGCAGCCTTTCAAAGCGACACGGAACCAAAAGTTCGTGTAACCTTATTTCAGGGGCTGCCAAAAGGCGAAAAAATGGATCTTATCGTACAAAAGACAGTGGAGTTGGGAGTCTACAGGATCGTTCCTGTTATAACCAACAGAACTGTAGTTAAACTTGATAAAAAAGACAGCGAAAGAAAAACAGAACGTTGGTCAAGGATATCCAGAGAAGCCGCAAAACAATGCCGCAGAGCCTATGTGCCGGAGGTTATTGAACCTGTTTCTTTTGATGATGCTTTGATAAAAGCGGAATCGTCAGATGCTGCTTTAGTGCTGTATGAGAATGAAGAAAAAAAATGTTTGAAAGAAACACTGAAATGTTATAATATTAATAAGATTAAGGATATTGCAATATTTGTCGGTCCGGAAGGCGGTTTTACATATCAGGAAGTGGAAAACTGCAGGAACTTAGGTTACAATATAGTAGGTTTGGGAAAACGTATTTTGAGAGCAGAGACAGCTAGTATTTCTGTCCTTTCGATTATTATGTATGAGATGGGTGAAATGGATCTATGAAGAAGACTACATTTGTAATTACCGATGATGCGCTTTTCATGAGAACTCTGTTAAGAAAGATCATTGAGCAGTATGAAGAATATGAAGTCGTCGGCGAAGCCTCAAATGGCCTTGAAGCTATTGAGGTAGCGAAAAAGTATCAGCCGGACATCTTGACTTTGGATATAACAATGCCTGAAATGGATGGTATACAAGCTGTCAAAGAGATTCTGAAAGTCAGCCCTAAGACGCGTATCATAATGGTTTCAGCTATGGGGCAGCAATCCATGGTTATAGAAGCAATCAAATTGGGAGCAAAAGACTTTGTTGTCAAGCCGTTTGATAAATCAAGAGTTTACCAGTCAATTAAAAATGTACTTGCTATGGATTAATAAGTTTTTATGTATAAATAAGGAGTAACTATTCTAAATGCTTAGAAGTATGACCGGCTTTGGCCATTGTGAATATACCGAAAACGATATTAGTTTTACCATAGAGATAAAAACCGTAAATCATCGATATATCGATATCTTTCTAAAAATGCCGAAACAACTTTCAACCTTCGAAGATATGATTCGTTCTCTTGCATCGGCAAAAATTCAAAGAGGAAAGATCGACATCTACATAACTTATGATAACAAATCCTCTGACTCTCAAGAGGTAATACTTGACGAAGGGCTTGCTAAAGCTTATTGTGATGCTTTGAGAAAAATTTCGGACGAGCTTGGTCTCAGAGATGATATTTCGGCGACATCCCTGGCTCGTTTTCCTGATATCCTGAAAGTTGAGAAACAGGAGAATAACGAAGAAGTCGGCAAAGTATTAGAGAAGGCTTTTAATATTGCTCTTGACGAGCTCGTACAGATGCGGACCCGTGAGGGGGAAAAGCTTAAGGAAAGTCTTCTGGCAAATTTGTCGGCAATAGAAGATTATATCGAAAAAATCAAAGAAAAAGCGCCTCTTGTCGTAAGAGAATATAAGGAAAAGCTTGAAATGAGGCTTAACGAGCTGATTGATTTGCAGAGGGTCGATCCGGCGCGGATCGCTACAGAGGTTGCCCTGTTTGCAGATAAGTGCAGTATTGATGAAGAGCTTGTCAGATTAAAAAGTCATATAATTCAAATGAGAGAAATGCTGGATGCCGGCAGCCCTGTTGGTAAAAAGGCAGATTTTCTTATTCAGGAAATGAACAGAGAAGTAAACACGATAGGGTCTAAAGCCAGCAATATTGATATTACGCGCAATGTTGTAGAGCTCAAGAGCGAAATCGAGAAGTTGCGGGAACAAATACAGAATATTGAATAATTTAAGAGGAGGGGGCGCTAATGAAGCTAATAAATGTTGGGTTTGGGAATATGGTTTCAGCAAATAAAATACTTGCAATAGTCAGCCCCGAATCAGCGCCAATCAAGCGGATTATTCAAGAAGGAAGAGAACGGGGAGTATTAATAGATGCCACCTATGGAAGAAGAACACGTGCCGTTATCATTACAGACAGCGATCACGTTATTTTATCTGCTCTCCAGCCGGAAACAGTCGCAAGCAGGATGCAGGGTCTTGAAGATAACTCAGCAGGCGAACCTCAGAAAAAGATAAAGCCCGAACGGGAGGCAGATATATGAATCCGGGTTTACTTGTGGTAGTATCCGGACCAGCCGGTGTGGGCAAAGGTACTATAGTACGGAAGATGCTGGAAAAAGACCCAAGATTCGTTTTATCTGTTTCGGCAACATCCCGGGGTCCAAGACCTAACGAAAGTGAAGGCAAGAGTTACTTTTATAAAACCAGAGCACAATTTGAAGAAATGATAAAAAATAATGAATTAATAGAATGGGTGGAGTATTGCGGAAATTACTACGGAACCCCCAAAGATTTCGTCTGCAATGAGATAGAAAAAGGGAATGTGGTCATATTAGAAATTGAAGTTGAAGGTGCTCTTAACGTAAAACGCCTGTTCCCGGATTGCGTCCTCTGTTTTATTATTCCGCCGGATTTTAGAGAGCTTGAGAAAAGACTCAGGGGAAGAGGAACGGACACCGAGGATGCAATAACAAAAAGACTTGCACGGGCAAAAGAAGAATTCAAATATTTAGAGGAATACGACTACCTAATTTTAAATGATTGTATTGATAATGCGGCAGAAAGGTTTTTCAGCATAATACAGGCTGAGCAAATGCGGACAAAAAGAAATCAGTCTTTAATAAATAAATTTAAGAACATTTAAGGAGTTGAGATATTATGATTTATCCGCCTATGTCTTCTTTATTGGAAAAGGTGGACAGCCGGTATACGCTGGCGATTCTGGTGGCAAAACGCGCCCGCATGCTGACAAACGGAGCGCAAAGGCTTACAGATACGGCTACTGACAAGGACGTAACCATTGCCATTAATGAAATAAACGAGGGCAAAATTACTTATCACCGCATCAAGAAACAGCAGCCAACCCATGAGAATATGGTGGAGACTTCACTGAACAGCACCGAAGACAATTTTGACAAATGAGAAAAAAAGTAACATAGTAACATGCAGGAGGAGTAGTAAATGCAGTTCGAAAAAACCATGGACAAGGTGGTCGCGCTGTGTAAGAACCGCGGCTTTATTTTTCAGGGATCGGAAATATATGACGGTCTTGCCAACACCTGGGATTACGGCCCGTTGGGTGTTGAATTTAAAAATAACGTGAAAAGAGCCTGGTGGAAGAAGTTTATCCAGGAAAGCCCCTATAATGTGGGAGTTGACTGCGCTATCCTGATGAATCCGCAAGTCTGGGTTGCTTCCGGTCATGTGGCTGGTTTTTCGGATCCCCTTATCGATTGCAAGCAATGCAAAACAAGACACAGGGCAGATAAACTAATCGAAGACTTTAATAAAGAAAATAATATCGAAATGATCGTGGACGGTCTGCCGAATGATGCGATGACGGCCTATATTAAAGAAAAGAATATTCCTTGCCCCAATTGCGGCGGGCATGATTTTACCGACATAAGAAAATTCAATCTTATGTTCAAGACTTTCCAGGGCGTTACAGAGGATTCCAAAAATGAGATATATCTTCGACCTGAAACTGCTCAGGGAATATTTGTCAATTTTAAGAATGTACAGAGAACTACCCGTAAGAAGATACCTTTTGGAATAGGCCAGATAGGTAAATCATTCAGAAATGAAATTACTCCTGGTAACTTTACTTTCAGAACAAGAGAATTCGAGCAAATGGAACTGGAGTTTTTCTGTGAACCAGGAACCGATTTGGATTGGTTCCATTATTGGAAGGATTTTTGCAAGAATTGGCTTTTAAGTCTCGGTATGAAAGAAGAAAATATCAGGATGCGTGATCATTCCAAAGAAGAGCTGTCTCATTACAGCAATGCTACTACTGACATAGAATATAAGTTTCCTTTCGGATGGGGCGAGCTTTGGGGAATTGCCGATCGTACCGATTTTGACCTAAAGCAGCATATGGAACATGCAAAAGAGGATCTGTCATACTTTGATCCTATAAAAAATGAAAAGTACATCCCATATTGCGTTGAGCCGTCATTAGGAGCAGATCGTGTGGCATTGGCATTTTTATGCGATGCCTATGATGAAGAAGAAGTCGGGGAAGGCGATGTCAGGACCGTATTAAGACTTCACCCATATCTTGCGCCTGTAAAAGTTGCGGTGCTGCCTCTGTCAAAGAAACTTTCCGATGATGCTTTCAAGATTTATGAAGACCTCTGTAAGGACTTTGTGTGCGAGTTCGATGAAACCGGTTCAATCGGGAAGAGATATAGAAGGCAGGATGAAATCGGAACTCCTTACTGTATAACTTTTGATTTCGATTCTTTAGAAGATAATTGCGTAACCATACGCGAACGTGATACAATGCAACAGGTAAGAATACCCATCAAAGAATTAAACGGGTATTTTAAGGAAAAGATAATCTTCTAGTAAAGACAAAGCATGAAGTGCTTGTATTAAATATATAATCAGGAGGTAAAATTGAATGGTAAAATACGTATATCTCTTCAGTGAAGGAAATGCTTCAATGCGAAATTTACTCGGCGGAAAAGGCGCAAATCTTGCCGAGATGACAGGCCTTGGGCTGCCTGTGCCCAGAGGTTTTACAGTTACAACCGAGGCGTGTACAAGATACTATAATGATGGGGAAAAAATCGCGAAAGATATCGAAGACCAAATTTATGAGTATCTGGCTAAAATGGAGCAGATAGTAGAGAAGCAGTTTGGTAATCCTGAAAATCCATTATTGGTATCGGTCCGTTCCGGCGCAAGAGCATCAATGCCCGGTATGATGGATACGATTCTCAATCTGGGGTTGAATGACGTTGTGGTGGAAGGTCTTGCAAAGCTAACCAACAACCCGAGATTCGCGTATGACAGCTACAGAAGATTTATTCACATGTTCAGCGATGTTGTAATGGGAATAGAAAAGAATAAGTTTGAGCATCTGCTGGAAGAAATGAAGAACAATAAAGGCGTTAAGCTGGATACAGAGCTGGATGCCGATGATTTGAAGAAACTTGTTGAACAGTACAAGGATCTTTACAAGAAAGAGATTGGATCAGAATTCCCGCAGGATCCTAAAGATCAGCTTATAAAAGCCGTCGAAGCCGTTTTCCGTTCATGGAACAATCCCCGCGCTATTTACTATCGCCGTATGAACGATATTCCCGGTGATTGGGGTACCGCTGTCAACGTACAGGAAATGGTTTACGGCAATATGGGCGAAGATTCCGGTACAGGTGTTGCCTTTACCCGTAATCCGTCAACCGGCGAGAAGAAACTCTATGGTGAATTCCTTATGAATGCCCAGGGAGAGGATGTTGTTGCAGGTATCCGTACTCCCCAGTCCATTGATCAGCTTAAGGAAACTAATCCTGCTGCATATGAGCAGTTTGTCAAAATAGCCAATATCCTTGAAAATCACTATCGTGACATGCAGGATATGGAGTTTACGATCGAACGCGGCAAATTATTCATGCTTCAGACCAGAAACGGTAAACGTACAGCCCAGGCCGCTCTTAAGATAGCTGTTGATCTGGTTAACGAAGGCATGATCACAAAGGAAGAAGCAATTTTGAAAGTTGATCCCAAACAACTCGATTCATTGCTCCACCCGACTTTTGAAGCTAAAGCTTTAAAAGCTGCGAAACCTATTGCAAAAGGATTGCCCGCTTCTCCCGGAGCTGCAACAGGTAAAGTTTACTTTACTGCAGAAGATGCTACAAAAGCCTTTAGCAGCGGCGAAAAGAATATAATTCTTGTACGTGTCGAAACATCACCGGAAGATATCGAAGGTATGCATGTTTCTCAGGGATTCTTGACCGCCCGCGGCGGAATGACATCCCACGCAGCTGTTGTTGCCCGTGGTATGGGAAGATGCTGTGTAGCCGGTTGCGGTGAACTGAGGATAGATGAAGAAGGAAAGAAATTTACCGATGCGGCCGGTAATGTATATAAAGAAGGAGACTGGATTTCTCTTGACGGTTCTACCGGTAACGTATACGCAGGTCAATTGCCTACAGTTGCTCCTGAACTTACAGGAGACTTCGGAACTTTTATGCAGTGGGCTGACGAAATAAGAGTACTGAAGGTAAGGACAAATGCCGATACTCCTCAGGATGCAGCTCAGGCTTACAGATTCGGTGCAGAAGGAATCGGTCTGTGCCGCACAGAGCACATGTTCTTTGAAGGCGAAAGAATTAAGGCAATGCGTGAAATGATCGTTGCCCGTACCGAGGATCAAAGAAGAAAGGCTCTGGATAAGCTGCTTCCAATGCAGAGAGCTGACTTTGAAGGCCTTTTCCGCGAAATGAAGGATATCCCGTTACCATTCGTTATTTGGATCCTCCGCTGCATGAATTCCTGCCTCAGGACGAGGAAGACATCAAGACTCTTGCTGATGAAATGGGCATGAGCTATGATGACCTCAAAGCTATCGTAGACAGCTTGCATGAATTCAACCCGATGATGGGTCATCGTGGATGCCGTCTGGCGGTATCTTATCCTGAAATTGCTGAAATGCAGACCAGAGCGGTTATAGAAGCTGCTATCAACGTAAAAAAGGAAGGCATGAATGTAACACCGGAAATCATGATTCCTCTGGTTGGAGATGTTGAAGAATTAAAATTTGTTAAAAATGTTGTAGTGAAAACAGCTGATGAGATTATCAAGAATGCAGGAGTAGAGCTTAATTACAAAGTCGGAACCATGATCGAGATCCCCAGAGCTGCTTTAACGGCTGATGAGATCGCTAAAGAAGCCGAATTCTTCTCCTTCGGTACCAATGACCTTACGCAAATGACATTCGGATTCTCTCGCGACGACGCAGGTAAGTTCCTGGAAGACTACTATGCAAAGAAGATATACGAATCCGATCCATTTGCAAGACTTGATCAGACCGGTGTTGGCAAATTGGTGGAAATGGCAGTTCAATTGGGTCAAAAGACTCGTCCTGATATCAAACTTGGTATCTGCGGCGAGCACGGCGGAGATCCTTCATCTATTGATTTCTGCCACAGAGTAGGCTTGGACTATGTATCATGTTCACCGTTCCGTGTGCCTATCGCTCGTCTTGCAGCAGCACAAGCCCAGGTAAATAACCCGAGAAAATAACGAAACATAATTTTTGAACTTAAGCTAATCAGGGCATATCTGTCAGTATTACCGACATATATGCCCTGTTTTGTGTGTGCCACGCATGGCACGTAGCTAGGCGGTGAAAGTCCGCTGTGGGGGCAGGCAGTTGCCAACCACTAGCAGACGGCAAGGGTGTCCATCGCGAGGTGGAATCTGAAGGAAGCCGGA
>Ga0134099_1000832_pt1 | contig 32928 bp, 29 predicted proteins | sample 10_taG_2_FD_105482 | JGI IMG/M metagenome (GOLD analysis project Ga0134099, IMG submission 105482) | Switchgrass degrading microbial communities from high solid loading bioreactors in New Hampshire, USA - 10_41_5_180_A2 metaG | ecosystem: Engineered > Bioreactor > Semi-continuous > Anaerobic >...
CACGGCGCGGGCCAAGGGCCTGTCCAACCGGGTCGTCATCTTCAGGGCGTGCTTGAAGATGACGACCCGGTTGGACAGGCCCTTGGCCCGCGCCGTGCGCACGTAGTCCTGCGATAGGACTTCGAGCATGGCGCTGCGTGTCATGCGCATGATCATCGCCGCCGAGAACATCCCCAGCGTGATCGCGGGCATGAGCAACTGCTGCCACGTGCCCCGTCCCTGGGAAGGCAGCCAGCGCAGCTTGACGGAGAACAGCAGGATGCCCATCAGGCCCAGCCAGAAGACGGGGGTGGCCTGCCCGATGAGGGCGAACACGGACGCGAAGGTGTCGATCCACGAGCCGCGCCGCACGGCCGCGATCACACCCAGCGGGATGGAGATGACCACGGCGAAGGCCATGGCGGCGCCGGCCAGCTCCAACGTGGCGGGAAGCCGCTCCAGCATCAGCGGGAGCGCCGGCTGGCGGTAGCGGAGGGACTCGCCCATGTTGCCTTGCAGCATGTCGCGCAGGAACACCACGAACTGCACCGCCAGCGGCCGGTCCAGCCCCATCAGATGCCGCATCCGTTCGATGTCCTCGTTGGTGGCCTCCGGCGGCATGAGCAGCAGCACGGGATCGCCGGAGAGGCGCACCAGCAGGAAGACCACCGCTCCCACCCCGATCAGGACCAGGAGCGAGTACAGTAACCGTTTGCTGATGTATCGAAGCATGGCACTCCTCCCTCGGAGGGTTGCTCCGCCAGTACGGGTAAAGCCACAGGACTGCCTCCGTCCCGAACCTCAGGAGGAGGCAGTCCTGCGCCGGGTAGGTCCTACTGCTGCTTGCTCGCAGTGTTGAAGTGGAATACCTCCAGGCTAGGGCCGTTCCACGTGACCTTATCGGACATGGCGTAGATCTGGTTGCCAACCCACAGATACAGGAACGGAGCCTCCTCCTTCAGGATCTCCTGCAGCCGCTGGAAGGCCTCGAGCCGTACCTGCGGATCGGTGGACTGCTCCTCGATGTCAATCAGCTCGTCGGCCTCGGCATTCGAGAAGCGGGAGTACACCCGGTCAGTCTTCACGAACGCCTGGAGGTTGTTGAACCCGTCCATGGTCCAGGCCAGGTTCCCGATGAAGTACATGTCGTTCAGAGTTTGAGCCCGGAGCCCGGCGACGAACGAGGCGTTCTCCATGACGTTCACGTTGACCTTGATGCCAATCTTCTCCAGCATACCGGCGATGGCAATCGCGGTGTCCTTATCCTTCAGGTAGCTGCCGCTGGTGACGTCCATGGTCACCTCGAAGCCGTCGGGATAGCCGGCCTCCGCCATCAACTGCTTGGCCTTCTCCAGGTTGTACTCATAAGGCTTCACGGTATCGGTGTAGCCAAACATCGCCGGCGGGATCAGCGTGGCGATCTGCTGGCCGTGGCCGCCCAGCACCGTATCGATGAGGGTCGGCACGTCCAGGGCATAGTTCATCGCCTGGCGGACCTCTTTCTTGGCCAGCGGGCTGTCGGGATTCTTCGTGTTCAGGACCACGTAGAACGCCCGGGTGCCCGGCACCGACAACACCTTGAGCCCGGGGGTGGACTCGATAACGGGGATGGAGTCAGGCGGCACGTTGGTGATGAGGTCCACGTCGCCGGCCTGGAGCGCCGCCACCCGGCTGGCGTCGTTGGGCATGGCCTTGAAGACGAGCCGGTCGACCTTGGCTTTTTCGCCCCAGTAGTCGGGGTTCCGCTCCAAGGTCACATGGTCGTCCTTGACCCATTCCACGAACTTGAAGGGACCGGTGCCCACCGGATGGGCGGCGAACCCCTCGTCGCCGACCTCTTTGATGTACTGGGGCGGCACCACGCAGCCCGGGAACAGCGTGAGCTTCGCCGGGATGATGGGATCCGGCAGGGAGGTCTTGATCTGGACGGTGTACTCGTCGATCACATCGACGCTGGTGACGTATTGAAGCTCCATGATGGGCGACTTCGTCGCCGGATCCAGCAGCCGGTCAATGCTGAACTTGACCGCCTCAGCGTTGAAGGGCTCGCCGTTATGGAACTTCACGTCCTGCCGGAGCTTGAACTCCCAGGTCAGCGGGTCGACATTCCGCCATTCGGTGGCCAGGTTCGGCGCGATCTGGCCGTTCTCATCCATGGTGAGCAGCGTGTCGAAGATCTGAAGCAGAACGTTCATGTCGATCATCTTGCCCTGCTTCTGGACATCCAGCGTGGTGATGTCTGGGCCGATCGACACGGTGAGAGTGACAGGCCCCTTGGACTCCTGTGGGGTAGTGGACGGCGTCTGTGTCTGTGTCTGAGTCTGGTCCGAACCGGTTTGTCCGGTGTTCGAAGTGCTCGGCGCGCTGGAACACCCGGCCAGAAGCAACAGGATCAGGGACAGGACCACGGCAACAAAGCGTTTCATCGTTACTAGCCCTCCTCATGCGCTAGTGATGTGCTGGCGTGATTCTGCTTCTGCTGTTCACCTGCTTGCACTTGCTTCTTCGACAAAGGGTGTATGGCCGGGAGACGCCATGCGCAACTCCGAAGCACTCATCACGATAGCCTGACGATGCCCCCGCTCTCGGCAGCCTCGCAGATAGCCTGCTGGACTTCGACCACGTGGACGGTCCGGGCGGCCGAGGCGGGGGCCTCCAGATCCCGGGCACGGCAGGCCGCCAGGAACGACCGGAGCGACTCCACGAACGAACCCGTCAGCCGCCCCTGCACCTCTGTAGCCACCACCGGTCCGCCGTAGACGACGGACTCGGCCCGGTCGGGGGTGTACAGCTTGAGCTCGCGGCGATTTCCGTACAGCCAGATGGCACCCTTGGACCCTAGCAGCTCCATGTACGTGTCGGCCGCCGCCCCGAAGGTCTCGGGCAGAATCCAGGAGGAGTGCAGGTTCACGACCGTCCCGCCCTTCATGCGGAGGAGCGCGACCAAGCCGTCCACCACCTTCTGGCCTCCCAGGGTGGGGGACAGGACGCCATAATGGGCCATCGCTGAGACTGACTCGACACGATCGTTCAGCCAGTATGTAATGAGGTCGATGTCGTGGCTGCTCATGAAATAGATGGGCGACGTCTGCGGCGCCCAGGAGATCATCCGCTGGGGCACCCAGGCCGCATCCCAGCGGTGGCTTTCAATAAACGTGGGCTTGCCGAGCTCGCCGGACTGCAGCAGTTCCTGAACCCGCCTGTGCTCGGGAAGCCAGCGCAAGCTGTAGTTCACGTGCAGCACCCGCTGCCGTTCCCGGGCGAGAGCCACCAGCTTTCTCGCCTCGGCAACATCCGTGGTCAGCGGCTTCTCAACGAGCACATCCACCCCGGCCTCCAGGCAGGCCCGGGTGGGCCCGAAGTGTGCGAAGTCCGGCGTCGCCACGCTGACGACGTGCAGCTCGCTTCCCAAGGCCGCGAGCATCTCCTCATAGTCAGTGAACCAGGGCACACCGTGCTTCTCTGCGACCGCTTTCGCCCGGTCCGGGTTGATGTCCACCACCGCCAACAGTCGAGTCCCGTCGAGTTCCGTGTAGACGCGGGCGTGACGTGATCCCAGTATCCCTGCACCGATAACAGCAGCACCCAGAACGGACGTCACAGTAATCACCTCATATGCAACGTACTTAACTGAGACGGATGTGACATTGCGAGATAACTCAGCCTCAAGAACACTGCAAATCCAAGTTTGTCGAATCCAGTCCATCAGTCTTTTCCCGATCCTCGACCTTTTCCCTTCCAGATCAGTCTTTTCCCGATCCTCGACCTTTTCCCTTCCAGTCTAGTCACAAAGATCTCGGGAATCGCCCCCATGTACTACCCCCATGGACACAACATGACTCTATGCGATATTGCTCGAATGTACCTTTTCGCCATTATTTCCTGTTTATTTGAGGCCGAATGTGCTTATGGTTGAAACTTATGTGGATCCTTATGTTGAGTTCCTACTAATTAATGAAGCCTTGGGCTGCGACATCAGCCCAAGGCTCAGATCGGCGTGTACTCTCTCTGTCAGTCTTCGCCACTACCTACCTTCCGCTCCAGCGTCAGTACCAGCGTCGTGAACCCGCCGAAGCCCTCGACCACGTACTGGAACTTGCAGCGCCAGCCTTCATGGGCGTATTCGTTCAGCACATCCTCCAGCACCTCGGCGGAGGAAAGCTTGAGAACCTTGTACTCGTACACACACCCTCACTCCTTACTGAGCTCTGCTACATAAATGCGACGAATGCGCACAGTAGATGACGGTGTAGAAGGAGAACGCGTGGAAAGACTGCATCGTCATTATCAAAAAGCTCGCATGAGGAGTGGCACACATGGAGATCCGGGAGTTTGTCGATCTGCAGAACGAGGTGTTCCGCCTGCACGCGGTGGGCGCCTACCGGGAGGCCCTGGCCGTGATCGACCGGGAAGCCGGCCGGTTCCAGGAGCGCGCCGGCGACCTCTACTTCTGGCGGGCATGCCTCACATGCCTGGCGGACGGCGCCGACGCCGGGCTCCGCTGGCTGCAGGCGGCCGCGGATGAGGGGCACTGGTACCACGAGCGGATGCTGAACGACCCGGACCTGGCCGCGCTGCGGGGGGACCCCAGGCTCGAACCGCTCGTGAAGCTGTTCCGGGAGCGCAGGGAGGCGGCGCAGGCGCTGGCCCGGCCGGTGCTGCGCACGCACGAAACGGAAGGAGCGCCGCGCGGCCTGCTGCTGGCGCTGCACGGCGCGGGGAGCGGCTTCGAGCAGGACCTGGAAAGCCCGTACTGGACGCCCGCGACGGAGACCGGCTGGCGGGTGGCCCTGGCCCAGTCATCCCAGGTGATGTGCCCGGGCCGGTACTTCTGGGGAGACCGCCAACGGGCGCTGGAGGAGGTCCGGGCCCATCTGGACCGCCTCGGCCCGCACGATCCCACCGTGCTGGCGGGGTTCTCGATGGGCGCCGGGTTCGCGATGTACGGCGTGCTGAGCGGGGCCCTGCCGCCCACGCGCTTCCTTGCCGTCGCCCCCGCCTTCCGGCCCGACGACCTGCTGCCGCTGCTCGCCGCGGCTCGCCGGGACATCAAGGGGTGCATCGTCATCGGCGACCGGGACTGGCAGTACGCCAACGCCCGGGCGCTCGCGGCGGCCATGAACGAAGCCGGCCTGCCGTGCGAGCTGGAGGTGCATCCGGGCCTCGGCCACGAGTACCCGCCCGGCTTCGCCGCACGCCTTCCGGAGCGGCTGACCGCCCTTACTGCCGCCCGGCCTGCTTGATCGGCGCCCGGACCAATCCCTGCCAGGCCCAGCCGCGGGCCCGGACTGACATGGCTGTGAAAGCCCGAACCCGTCCGAGTCTATTTCCGAGCCAGCAACGTGGACGTCGCTGCCCAGTTGTTGAGGATCCGGACTTCGGAAAACCCCGCAGCAGAAAGCGCCTCGATCTCGTGTGCGACTGTCAGCGGAGTGTCGAAGTGGTAGAGGGCATCGTCGGTGATCTGCTGTTCACGCTTCAGCCGCGCCAGTTCATCGAAAAAGGCCTTCTCCTGCTCAGGGGACTCTGCGAAGTAGTCTGTCAGGACGAAACGGCCGCCCTCTTTCAGGGCCGCGTGCAGCTTGCGATAGAGCGCCACCTTCATCTCGAACGGAAAATGGTGAAGTGACTCGACGGAAACGGCGGCGTCGTACTCGCCGGTGCCGAACTCCACATCGAAGTAGGAGCCGCGCACCAGGGTGAGCTCCTTATCAGGGAACTTTGCCGCCAGCGCAGACAGCATGGGTGCTGAGATGTCGATCCCCGTCACCCGGGCCTTCGGATTCAACGCGAAATAGTATTCCAGTTCAAGGCCCGTGCCGCAGCCGAGGTCGAGTACCCTGCACCCGGGGTGAAGCGGCAACTGCCCGGCCGTGAACGGGTAGAACTCGGAAGCCCCGAAGATGTTCCGCCTCATGTGCTCGTCGTACCCGTCCAGCCGGCGCGCAAAAAACAGGTCCATTCGCTCTAACATGGCACCCTCCTCCATCGCCCTCAGAGGTCGCCCGCTGGAGGTGTATTCCGGCCCGGGGTGTCTCTTCGCCTGAACCTCAGCTCGCCTCGATGAACTTGAACTGCGCCTGGATCAGGTTGTAGTACACGCCGCGCCGGGCCATCAGCGACTCGTGGGTGCCCATCTCGACGATCTGCCCGTGGTCCAGCACGACGATCTTGTCGGCATTGCGGATCGTTGACAGCCGGTGGGCGATGACGAACGACGTCCGCCCCTTCAGGAGCCGCGCCAGCGCCTCCTGGATCAGCAGCTCGGTCTGCGTGTCGATCGAGGCCGTGGCCTCGTCCAGCACCAGGATCCGGGGATCCGCCAGCAGCGCCCGGGCGAAGGAGAGGAGCTGCCGCTGGCCCATCGAGAGCCGCGAGCCCCGCTCCCGCACCTCCGTCTGGTAGCCGTGCGGCAGCCGCTCGATGAAGTCGTGGGCCCGCACGGCCTTCGCCGCTGCGATGACCTCCTCATCGGTCGCGTCCAGCCGGCCGTAGCGGATGTTGTCCATAATCGTCCCGGAGAAGATAAACGTGTCCTGCAAGACTACGCCGATCTGCCGGCGGAGCGAGTCCAGCGTGACGTCCCGCACGTCCACGCCGTCGATGCGCACGGCGCCCTCGTCCACGTCGTAGAAGCGGGAGAGCAGGTTGATCACCGACGTCTTGCCGGCGCCGGTGTGGCCGACCAGGGCCACCGTCTCGCCGGGGTTCACCTTCAGGGAGACCCCGCGCAGGGCGGTGCGCCCTTCTTCGTAGGCGAAGGTCACGTTGTCCAGCTCCACCTCGCCCCGGATCGGCGGCAGCGGCTTTGCGTCAGGCTTCTCCGGCACGGTGGGCTTCGTGTCCAGGTACTCGAAGATGCGCTCGCTGGAGGCCATGGCCACCAGCACGTTGCCGTAGAGCTGGGTGAGCCGCAGGATGGGTTCCCAGAACTGGCCGACGTACGTCACGAAGGCGACCAGCACGCCGACGGTGATGCCGCCGCCCTGCAGGATGCGGGTGCCGTACCAGTAGACGACCGCCGTGCCCAGGGCGCCCATGATCTCCACGATCGGGTTGAACAGGGCGTTGAGCCGCACGGTGTCCAGCCACGTGCGGCGCACCTCGACGTTCATGTCGGCGAAGAAGTCCTTGTTGGGCTCCTGCTGGTTGAAGGCCTGCGTCACCCGCACGCCCTGGATCGCCTCAGCCAGATGGGCCGTGAGCCGGGACCGCTGCAGACGCACCCGCTGCCAGCCGTGCCGCACGCGGGTCCGCAGGCGCACGGTCGTGATCATCATCAGGGGCAGGAAGGCGAAGATGACCAGCGAGAGCTTCAGGTGCATCGACAGCATGATGAGGATGATGCCCACCAGCGTCAGCACATCCTGCAGCAGGCTGATGATGCCGTTGGTCAGCAGGTCCTGCAGCGCGTTCACGTCGTTGGTGACCCGCACGAGGATCGACCCGGCCGGCCGGGTATCGAAGAAGCGGAGCGACAGCGACTGGATGTGGGCGAAGGTCTTCTGCCGCAGGTCGTAGAGCGCCCGCTGCCCCACCCAGGCGGTCAGCCGGATCCGCCAGTGGTTGGCGATCCAGTTGATGATGTGGATGGCGGCCATTATGCCCACCAGGATGGCCAGCCGCTCGGCGCGCTCGTAGGGCTCCAGCCACTGCGTCCAGCGGGTGAAGCGGACCTCAGGCTCCAGCACCGCGTCGATGGCCTGGGCGATCAGCCATGGCACGGCGAGGCGCGTGACGGTCGCCGCCAGCATGGCGACGCCGGCGAGCACGACCTGCCGGGTGTAGGGGGCCACGAAGGCCCCGAGCCGCTTGATCTGGTTCCAGTCAAAGGGCTTCTCGAAGACCTGCTCTTCCCGGTAGTAGAAGCGGTCGGCGTTCTCGCTCCGCTCCACCGGCCCGCGGCGGTGAAGCTCAGCCGCCGTGCGGTACTTCCCCATGCCCATCAGCGGCTCCCCCCTTCGCGGCGGCCCGCGCGGCCCGCTGCTCCTCGTAGTCGCGGAACTGGATGTCGTAGATGGCCCGGTACACGCCGCCCAGGGCAAGAAGCTGCTCGTGGGTGCCCCGCTCCACGATGCGCCCCTGGTCCAGCACCAGGATCTCGTCGGCGTGCTTCACCGAGGAGAGCCGGTGGGCGATGATGAACGTCGTCCGTCCCTGCATGGCGCTCTGCAGGGCGAGCTGGATCTCGTGCTCCGTCTCCATGTCCACCGAAGCGGTGGCGTCGTCGAGAATCAGGATGCGGGGGTTATTGAGGATCGCCCTGGCGATGGCGATGCGCTGCCGCTGCCCGCCCGAGAGGCCCAGGCCCCGCTCACCGATGATGGTGTCGTAACCGTCGGGCGTCTCCATGATGAAGTCGTGGGCCCGGGCGAGCTTCGCCGCGGCGACGATCTCCTCCATCGTGGCCGAGCGGCGGCCGTAGGCGATGTTCTCCCGGATTGTCGCCGACCAGAGGAAGGTCTCCTGCTGCACGATGCCGATCTGCCGGCGCAGGTCGTCCAGGTCGAGGTCCCGCACATCGATGCCGTCGACCGTCACCCGGCCCCGGGTGACGTCGTAGAACCGGGGGATGAGCGAGACCAGCGTCGTCTTGCCCGAGCCGGTCGCGCCGATCAGCCCGATGACGCTGCCGGGCGGGGCGTCCAGGTTGATGTCCACCAGGGCCGGGTGCGGGCTGATCTCGCCGGTGCCCGGCCGGGGCGAGTCGTACTGGAACCACACCCCCTCAAACCGCACATGGCCCGCCATCTCCGGCATCCGCACCGCATCGGGCCGGCTGTGCACCGCCACCGGGTGCTCCAGCACCTCCAGGAGCCGCTGGCCGGAGGCCACGGCCTGCGTCAGCTCGTTGATGCGGTAGCCGATCTCCCGCATCGGCCAGATCCAGTACCAGATCAGGCTGTTGAAGGCGACCAGTTCGCCGAGCGACAGGTCGTTCCGGAGCACCAGCCAGCCGCCGTAGGCGAGCATCAGGGTGAGGGCCAGGTTGGAGAGCAGCTCGATCACCGGGAAGTACCGGGCCCACAGCCCCGTCGTGGCCAGGTTGGCGTCCAGGTACTCCTGGTTGTGGGCGGCGAACTTCTCCACCTCGAAGGGCTCCCGGGCAAAGGACTTGACGGTGCGCATGCCGCTCAGGTTCTCCTGGGCGGCGGTGGAGAGGCTGGCCAGGGCCTCGCGCACCCGGCGGAAGGCGGGGTGCACCTGCCGCTCGAACCGCAGCACCACCACCAGCAGAAAGGGCATCGCCAGCAGGGTGACCAGCGTCAGGCGGACGGACATGGAGAGCATGACGACCAGCGAGAAGAGCGTCATGAAGAAGATGTCCATCAGGTGCACGAAGCCGAAGGAGAGGAACATCCGGAAGGCCTCCACGTCGGCCGTGACGCGCGACATCAGGTCGCCGGTGTGGGCGTTGTCGTAGTACTTGAAGTGCAGGTACTGGAGCTTGTCGTAGAGGGCGTTGCGCAGGTCCAGGGTCGCGTTCTGCCCGAAGACGTGGCCCAGGTACTGCCGTGCGAAGTTGAACACGCCGCGCACCAGGGCGACCAGCAGCACCGCCCCGGCCCAGTACGGCAGCTCGGCAAAGCGCTGCTCGCGGATGACCCGGTCGATGAGCTGCTCCAGCAGCCACGGCCGCACCAGGCCCACCGCGGTCAGACAGGCCATCGCGAGCACCGAGCCCAGTCCCCATCCGACGTAAGGCATATAGAACCGCCGGAGGCCAGCGAACACCCGCATGGACGAAACCCACTCCCTGTTGCGTGCGATGTTTATCCGTAGAGAATTCGCCCCCGGCTTCGACAGTCCTTCACCTAGTCAATTGTCAACTCTGTTTACCATTATCTTGTTGACATTTACTCCGACTCTTTCTACCCTTGAAAATCAGTACCCCTAAGGTAAAGAGGAGAATTGAATGCGTATTCGGCTTGTCGCCAGACTAATCGGTCTGTCTCTGATCGGCACTGTCACCGTAGGCATTGCCGCCGGCTCCATCTTCCTCTCCCTGAACCGCGTGGAAGCGGTGTACAGCGAGGTGGCGCTGAAACTGCAGCCCGCCCACCAGGCGGCCACGGCGCTGAACGCGGATCTCCACCGCATGAGCGCGGCCGCCCGCGGGTATGTGCTCGACCCGTCGGTCGCCGTGCGCGAGGGCTTCACCGATGCGACCGGCGACCTGCAGGCCCGACTGGAGCAACTGCGCGCCTACACCGATGACCCCGTGGTCCTTCAGCACGTGAGCGACTCCGAGACGCTGGCCGCGGCGTACACCGAGGCCCTCGAGGAGATGATGTCGCTGCGCGACCAGGGCCTCGTGTCGCAGGCCACGCACGTCCTGAAGGACAAGGTCGTCCCGGTGGGCCTTGAGATCGTCGGCGCCGCGACCCGGGCGGCCAACCAGCTTCAGACGCTGGCCGAGGAGGCGACCCGGGAGGCGCAGCGGCAGGCCGATGCCGCCCGGCTGATCGGCGCCGCAGTCACGACCCTGGGCGCGGTCCTGGCCGTGGCGATCGGCATTCCCATGGCCCGCTCGCTGGCCAACCCGATTCAGCAGCTTTCGCGCCTCGCGCTGCAGGTGGCGGAAGGCAATCTGGCCGTGGAGGAACTTGCCGTGCGCGGCAACGACGAGGTGGCCGCCCTGACCCGGGCGGTCAACACCATGCTGGCCTCGCTCCGCACCCTGATCAGGGAGCTGGAGGAGTCGGCCGCCACGCTGGGCGATGCCGCCACCGTCCTGGGCGAGGTGGCCGCGCAGGCCACCCACGCGGCGGACGAGGTGGCCGTCAGCATGGACCAGGTCGCCGAGGGCGGCAACAGCCAGGCGGCGGCCGCAGTCGAGGTCCAGAAGACCATGCAGATGCTGCAGGATGCCGTCCGCCAGGTCGCGACCGGGGCGGAGCAGACCACCGGCGAGATCCATCAGGCGGTCGCGGTGCTCCACGCCGTGACCCGCGAGACCGCCGAGATGGCGCGGTCGGCCTCCGCCGAGGCCGCCGCGGTGCTGGAGGGCGCCCGCAGCGCGGCCGAAGGGGCGCGCGCGGTGCAGGCCACCACCGCCGGCATGAGCCGGGTGAAGGAGGAGATCGGGAACATCACCACCGCTATCTCCGACATCGCCGGGCAGACCAACCTCCTGGCCCTGAATGCCGCCATCGAGGCCGCCCGGGCCGGCGAGCACGGGCGGGGCTTCGCGGTCGTGGCCGGCGAAGTGCGCCGCCTCGCCGAGGGCGCGTCGCGGTCCGCCGGGGAGATCGCGGAACTGGTCACGACGATTCAGTCCCTCACCGCCGAGGTCGCCGCCGCCATGGAGGCCGGACTGGCCGAGGTCGAAGCCGGCGTGCAGCAAGCCGCCGAGGCCGGCCAGGCGCTGCAGCGGCTGCAGCAGGCTTCGGAGCAGACGACCCTGAGCGTGGAGCGGATCGCCCGGGTGGCGGAGAGCGCCCGGCAGCGGCTCGAGTCGATGGGCCAGGTCTTCACCAACATCGTCACCGTCGCCGAGGAGAACTCGGCCGCAGCCGAGGAGATGGCCGCCCAGACCGGCCAGGTGTGCGCCTCGCTGGACGAGGTGAGCGAGATCGCGCGGAAGAACGCCGAGGCGGCCGCCGCCGCGTCCGAGGCCGCATCCAGCGTCGCCTTCGCCAGCACCGAGGTCACCGCGGCCGCCCGGCGGGTGCAGAAGGTCGCACAGCAGATGCGGGAGCAGGTCGCCCGGTTCCGGACGCTGGAGTAGATCCCGGTGCCGGTCGCCGGTGTGCGGTCCGCACGCCATGCCGGACGCGATGCCGGGTGCGGCGCTGAACCCGGCGCCCGGGCCCCGTGCCGGCGCGGTGCTGAACCCGGGCGCCCGGGCCTCGTGCCGGCGCGGTGCTGAACCCGGGCGCACGGGCGCCTCCCGTCGCACGCTTGCCCGCGTCCCCGCGGGGTAGTATCATGTGCACATAGGGCCCGAGTGATGGGAGCGGTAAGCCATGCAGCACTTGCGAAGGCACCTCTCCGCCGGCGGCCTCGTCGTGCACAAGGGGAACATCCTCCTGGTCCGGAACCGGCGCGGGCACTGGGGGTTGCCCAAGGGCCACTGGGAACCCGGCGAACTGCTGGCAGAGACCGCCGCACGGGAGGTGCTGGAAGAGACGGGGCTCGAGGTGGAGATCGGCGACCTCGCGTTCATCACCGAGTTCCGGAACGCGGAGGCCCGGGAACACCTCGTCCAGTTCTTCTTCGGGGCCAGACTGCTCGGCGGTTCCATCGCCCCCGCCCCGGGAGAGATCTCCGGGGTGAAGTGGGTGCCCACCACCGAGGTGGAACAGTACATCCGCTGGCGCCCCTGGCTGGAGCCCCTGCGCCACTGGCTGAACGGTGGAACGATCAAGTACCATTCCTTTCCTGATCCCTCCCGGAACCGCATCCGCTGACGACACGGGAGGAACGGCCTGCGCCCCTGCAGGTCGCAATGCATCGGAGGCCGGGGGTTCCCTGCGAACCCCCGGCCTCGTGCGCTTCTTCAGCGGTCAGGTCCCCGCCGGAAGGACCGCCCGGCGCCGCCGGAAATCCACCTGCGGGTAGTACATCTCGGCGACCAGCAGGTCGGGCCCGGTGCAGCCCACTTCGGGGCAGTGGCAGTTCAGCGGCTGGAAGCGCGGGTGCGCATGCCAGCGGCGGAAGGCATCCTCCAGCCGGTCCGTTCGGACGTCGCCCAGCGGAGGGATATCGCCGAAGTCCGTCAGCCGGATCGCCCCGGTGAACAGGTCCACGTTCACCCGGTTCCTGCCGTCGGGGCAGTTGCGCACCGACACGTTGGGCGCCGCGGCAACCTCCCGCAGCAGTTCCTGGTCCTCCGGCAGCGGGCTGCACGGCAGGAACGGGAAGGTGCCGAAGAGCACCCACAGGCCGGGGTCGCGCTCCGCGAGGAAGCGCCGCACGGCCTCCCGGAAGGCGGGCAGCGGCAGCACGGGCAGGTCCGAGGCCCAGTCCACCGCGTACATGGGATGGACCTCGTGCCTGCGGCAGCCGATCTCCGCCAGGAACCGGTTCATCGCGCCCAGCTGGTCGGCGGTCTCGGCGTTGACCATCGTCTCGGCGGAGACGAAGCACCCCTGCGCGGCCAGGGCCCGGGCGTTCTCGATGATGCGCCGGTAAAGCTGCCGGGAGGACTCCGGCCGGACGGACTCCCGCCCGTGCCCCCACACGGTGCGGTGGAACTGCTCCTCGTCCCGGTAGTTCCAGGTGATGTGGAACACGTCCACCCACGGGGCGATCTCCTCGTAGCGTCCCAGGTCGAAGCTCAGGTTCGTGTTCACCTGCGTCTGCAGCCCCCGCCGCTTCGCGTACTGAAGCAGCGGCGTCACCCAGCTGCGGAGCACCTCGTTCGAGCCGCTCAGCTCGCCGCCGGTGAGGCTGAGCGTCGTGAGATCCTCCGCCTCGTCGAGGCGCCGCAGGATCAGGTCCAGCGGCAGCCGCTCCGAATCCCGGGCCACCAGCGCCTCCCCGACGGCGCAGTGGCGGCAGCGCAGGTTGCACCAGTTGGTCACGGTAAGCTCAACGCTGGTCAGCCGGAAGCGGCCACCCTCCAGGCCGCGCCGCGGCTCCCAGGGATCGGTGAGAAGCCCCCACTCCCCCACGAATGCATTCCTCCCACTTCCACACGAAACGGCTTCTACAACAGGCGGCGGACCCGCACGGGCCCGCCTTACGCGTATGTCTGTCTTCTCCGCTTCAGGCCTCGGCAAGCGGTCATGGCTCCTGCTGCGCCGCAGCCAGAAAGGCGTCGGGATCGGTGTTCCACAGCTCGGCGCTGCTGGTCGAGATCCCGGAGGCGCCGGCCTGCAGCGCCCGGCCCACCTCCCTGGGCGTGCGCACCAGCCCGCCGGCGATGATCAGGGTGTTGGGCAACTGGCTGCGGATGGCCTGCACCGCCCGGGGGATGATGCCCGGCAGCACCTCCACCACCTCGGCCCGGCTTGATCGGGCCGCCTCGATGCCCGTGGTCAGCGACTGGGAGTCCAGTAGGAACAGCCGCTGCAGCGGCGTGAGCCCCAGCCGCCGGACCGTCTGGATCAGTCCGGTGCGGGTCGTGATCAGGCCCGCGGGCCGGGCGACCTGGGCCAGGTACTCCACCGCCTCGTCGTCCCGGCCGAGCCCGCCGACGAAATCCAGGTGGATGAACAGCAGCTTGCCCGCCGCGGCCACCGCTTCGCTGACCTCGCGCAGCCTGCCGAGACTGGTGGAGAGAAGAAACACGGTTCGGCTGTGCGACCGCAGGGCTTCATCCAGCCGCTGCTCGTCCCGCACCGCCGCGATCACCGGATGTGCCCTCAGCGCCTCGGCGAGGCGTAACGCGCCCTCGCTGCGCCGCCGCTCCGCCACGGCCATCATCTCGCTTTCGTCGTCATTCGGCTTCGTCCAGAAGCTCCTCCAGGCTGGCGGCGTCGTACCCGACCACCACCTGGTCGCCTCGCACCACCACCGGCCGGCGCCACAGCCCCGGCTCGGCCGCCAGCAGGTCGACCAGCTCCTCGTCGGTGAGATTGCGTTCTGCGAGCCCCAGTTCCTTGTAGCGCCGGCTGCGGGTGGAGAGCAGGTCCCGCGCGCCGCCGGGCAGGCGGGCCGCCAGCCACCGCACTTCCTCAGGCGTGGGCTTGTCCTTGAAGAACCGGCGCTCGTTCACCGATACCGGCTTCGCATCAAGCAACTGCTTGGCCTTCTTGCACGACGTTCAGGTCGGGTAGGTGAAGAAGGTGACCTCAGACTTCATGGCACTCACCTCTGAGATATTCTTTCCACCCGGGCCGGACCGGCTCCTGCCCGCCGCCTCCACCGGCGGGCGACCACCGGCGGTATCGCCAGGCCGGCGGCGAGGATGCCCGCGATCAGCAGCGCACGCGCCAGTTGCCACGCACCCTCCGCAAGCCGGCTCTCCGAGAGCAGCAGCATGCCCCGGTAGGCGATGATCCCGGGGACCAGCGGGAACAGGCCGGGGATGACGAACAGGATGGCCGGCTGGTGCAGCCGCCGGGCCAGGACCTCGGAGGCCATGCCCAGGGCCAGCGCGCCGGCGAAGACCGCCGCCGCCTCGGGGGCCCCGGCCCGCCGGACAAGGTCGAACCCGGCCCACGCGACGAGGCCGCAGAGGCCCGTCCAGAGGATGGCCCGCCGGGGCGAGCGGAAAGAGACGGCGATGGCCGCCGATGTGAGGAAAGCGAAGGGGTACGTGATCACCACACCGCACCTCCCCCGACCAGGTAAAGCGCGGCGCCGACCCCCGCGGCCAGGGCCGTGACCTTGACGAAGGCCTCCAGCCCCCGGGCCGTGGCGCTGACCAGATCACCTGCGATGGCGTCGCGCAGGGCGTTGGTGAAGGCAAGCCCCGGCACCAGGATCATGATGCCCCCGGCCACCACGGGGCCCACGGGCACGTCCAGCCAGCGGTTAAGCAGGGTGGCGCAGAAGACGGCGTTGGCCCCGGCGATCAGGTCGGCCACCGCATCCGGCAGCCCCACCCACCGGCAGACGCGCTCGCCGGCCTGCACGACCAGGTTGGCGAGCAAGGCCGGCAGCACCCCCTGGAGGGAGCCGCCCACCAGAATCGTACACGCCGCCGCGGCGAGGCCGCTGGCGGGAACGTCCAGCCAGCCGGGCAGGGGCGTCGGCTGCTCGGCGATGGCCCGGATGAGGCGCAGCGCCTCGGCTGGGTCCTTCGGATCGGTCGCCAGCGAGCGGGACAGCGCGTTCACGGCGCTGATGCGGTCGAGCGCGATCGTCCGGCGCCGCACCCGGCGCACCACGGTGGCCTCCTGATCGGCCAGGCTGATGAAGATGCCCGTCGGCGTCGCGAAGATCTCCGGCTCACCGACCCCGTAGGCCTGCACAATGCGGGAGACGGTGTCCTCCACCCGCGCCACGTCCGCCCCGGACTGGAGCAGCACGACCCCCGCCGCCGCGGCCACCTGGAGGACGGCAGTCCTGGATCCTGAATCCACGGCCTCTCACCTCAATCGCGACGGATCCCGCAACCCTGCTTCGCGTATCCCCGCCTGCAGCATCTGCCTCACCATTGGCGTCCGCCGGGCTCAGATCGCAGCCCGGTAGCAGCTGAACCCCGCCGTCCGCGAGTAGCAGGCCCGCCCCTGCACCACGAGCAGGTCCAGATGGGCCAGGACCTCGGACAGCGCGAGGAAGTGATCGAACCCCCGCACCTGCGGGTAGTACTCCCGCGTGAGCTCCCAGGGGCTGCGCCCGTTGCCCAGGCGCGCGAGCAGGCCATCCAGCCGCCGGGCGTGCTTCATCCGGTAGCTTTCCACCAAGGCGCGATGGTCCCTGATCACGGCGCCGTGCCCCGGCAGGACCTCCGCCACGTCCAGCGCGGCGGCGCGGTCCAGCGACCGCAGGAACTGGCCCAGGGTCAGCGCCCGGACCGGATCGTGCGGCACGGCATCCGGGTGGCCCGGCCGGACGGGCTCCAGGATGGGATTGGGGGTGATGCCGTCCAGCAGGTGGTCCCCGCCGACCAGCCGCCGGGACGCCCGGTCGAGGAAGCCCGTGTGCCCCAGCGCATGCCCGGGCAGGTGCACGGCCTCCAGCGCGCCGCCGTCGAACTCGAACAGCTGGCCGTCGGCGATCGGCGTCCACTCCTGCAGGGGCGTCATCATCCGGCGGTTGAGCTGCCAGAAGTTCTCGATCAGGGCGAAGCCGTCCGCGTCGACCCCCGCCTCCGCGAGGATGCGGTCGCGCGCCTCCTGCCACCAGGGCGCGATCTCGGCCTTGCCGGCCTCGTCGGGATGAAGATGAACCTCGGCGCCGGACTGGTCCTGCACCCAGCCCGCCAGGCCGACGTGGTCGACGTGTGCGTGGGTGAGCAGCACCCGCCGGATGTCCCGCAGCCCGAGCCCCAGCCCCTTCAGGCCATCCACGAGCGCGGCGCGGCTCTCCGGGGTGGCGAGCCCCGTGTCGATCAGTGTAACCGGATCACGGCGGACCAGGTAGACGTAAACCGGCCCCAGGCTCTCCCAGGGCGTCGGCAGCGGTATCTGGTGGATCGGCAGCATGTCCGCGGAGCCCTCCCCTAAGGGTGAGGCGCCGTGCCCCCCACGGCGCCTCCCTCACTGTGACTTTACCCGTTTTCTCCCGGCTGCGCAACGGCCGCCTCGGGTTCGGCCCCCCCGCCGGTCTTCACGGCCTGCAGCAGCAGCTCGGCCACGTCCAGCACCCGCAGCTCCTCGCTGCGGTTCTCTGCGGCCACGCCGTCCGAGAGCATGGTCATGCAGAACGGGCAGTTGGTGGCGATGGTCGTCGCCCCGGTCGCGATGGCCTGCCGGGTGCGCTCCACGTTGATGCGGGTCCCGTGGTGCTCCTCCATCCACATCTGTGCGCCGCCGGCCCCGCAGCACATGGCGGTGCACCCGTGCCGCTCCATTTCCCTGAGCTCCACCCCCGGCAGAGCGGCCAGCAGCTCCCGCGGCGCCCGGTACTCCCCGCCGTACCGGCCCAGGTAGCACGAGTCGTGGTAGGTGACGGCCCCGGCCACCGCGTTCACCGGCTGCAGCCGCCCTTCCTCCACCAGGCGGGCGAGAAGCTGGGTGTGGTGGATGACCTCCACGTCCAGCCCCATCTCCCGGTAGTCCTTGTCGAAGGTGTGGAAGCAGTGCGGGCAGTGGGTGATGATCTTCTTCACGCCGTAGCCCTGCAGCGTGGCGATGTTCTCCATGGCCAGCTGCTGGAAGAGCAGCTCGTTGCCGGCCCGGCGGGCGGAGTCGCCGGTGCACTTCTCCTCGGGGCCGAGGATGGCGTAGGAGACGCCGGCCTGGTCGAGGAGCTGCACGATTGCCCGCACGATCTTCTGCCCCCGCTGGTCAAACGCGCCGGCGCACCCGGGCCAGAAGAGGTACTCGGCGTCGGGCTTGTCGGCCAGCAGTGGCACGTTCAGCCCCTCCGTCCAGGCTGTGCGGGTGTGCGCGCCCATGCCCCACGGATTCCCCTGGCGCTCCAGGTTCTTGAAGGTCTGGTTCAGCTCGGCCGGGAACTCGCCCTGCAGCATCACCTGGTGGCGGCGCATCTCGACGATCTTGGGCACGTGCTCGATGAAGACCGGGCAGACCTCCATGCAGGCGCGGCAGGTGGTGCACGCCCAGAGGGCCTCGGGGTCGACCACGGGCCCCACCAACTCGGACTCGAAGGGCTGCTCCGCGGGCCGCTCGTCCCTCATCGCCGCCAGCGCCAGCAGCGGCCCCTTCTCGTGCAGGTGGTGCTGCAGGTCGAGGATCAGCTTCTTAGGGTTGAGCGGCTTGCCGGTGAGGAAGGCCGGGCAGTTCTCCTGGCAGCGGCCGCACTCGGTGCAGGCGTCCAGGTCGGCCAGGTCCTTCCACGTGGAATCCCAGAGCGAGGCCGCCCCCAGCACCGGGTTCTCCGCCTCCAGGTCGGTGGCCGCCAGGATGCCGGCCGGCCGCAGATCAGAGAGGAAGACGTTCACCGGGCCGGTGACCAGGTGGATCATCTTCGAGTACGGCAGGTAGGCGATCAGGGTGAACGAGATGACCATGTGGAACCACCAGAGCACCCGGTGCAGGACCAGCATGGCCTCCACTGACAGGAAGGCGGCCAGGATGCGCCCGTGCGCCAGCCCGACGGGCGACCACGCCCCCCAGGGGTCGTCCGTGGCCACGATGCGTATGCCCTCCACCCAGAAGCCCGTCCACAGGATCAGGACCATATGCAGGAGGAAGACCCAGTCGTCGAACACCGACGTGGGCCGGGACACCCGCGAGAGCGCCCGCGGCTTCAGGAGCCCCCGCCGCACCCACGCGATGACCACGCCCACCAGGGCCAGGAGACCGGCCACATCCAGAATCAGCGACTGGAACCAGAGGTAGAACGGCCCCTGCATGATGCGGATGCGCAGGTCCTCGTGCACCATCACGACCAGCGTGCCGAGGAAGAGAACGGCGAAACCCCACGAGAACCAGATGTGGAACAGGCCCGCCACCCGGTTCTGCGCCAGCCGCCGCTGCAGCACGGCGTGCTTCCACACCCTGCCCAGCCGCTCGCGAACCCGGTCCCAGCGGACCGCCGGCGTACCGATGAACCAGAGCCTTACCCGCTGCCACATGCCATAGGCGAAGACCGCCACCGCCGCGATGAACACGAAGTACAGGATGTAGCTGTGCTCGATGTTCCAGTAGACAGTCCTGGTTGCCAGGATCATGCTGCCTCCCCCTTCTCGGCTGTGCCTCCCACTGTGCCCCCACGAACCGTGAATGAATAGCCATTCATTCGCTCTCGCTCTATTCGTCGTTCTCGGCGCAATATCCTCTACCATCGCCCTATTCTTTCGCACTTTGCCTTGACCTTTCCGCCGGTGACGCATGCAAAGGACCCGCCCCGGTCAGGGGCGGGTCCGCGAAAGCGCCGTGCGGCCAACATGGCCGTCCATCCTGTATCATAGCCTGTCTCGGGGGTGATCTCGTGTGGGACCGGCTTAACCGTGAGGAGTCTTCGCTGTGGGATCAGCTTGACCGGGTCGGCTCAACCATGGGGAACCGGCTGTACCGGGCCGGCTTTCCGGCGACGGCGACCGGCTGGACCGGCTTCCTCCTCGCCGTGGCGCTCGGGACGGCGCTGACGGCCCTCGCCGCCGGGGTGGACCCGCTCCCGCTTGCCGGACTGATCCTGCTCACGTGGCTCGCCAACCTGGCCACCGTCCACTGGGCGGTTTCCTGGCGGCTCGTCTGCCACGTCTTCTGCTGGGTCGTGCTCTACCGCGCCGTGGTGCCCGAGCGCGCATGGTACCTGGTCGTGCCGGCCGCCCTGCTGCTCGCCGGTGCGGTCATCTGGGAGCAGGAGCGCCGCGTGGTACAAGCATGACCCCGCAGTTCGGGCAGTACCGGGCGCCCTGGGGGTAGACCGACCCGCAGTAGGGGCACGGGGTATCCGCCGCGACCAGCGGGTAGGCGGCGATCGGCCGGTACGGCGACGCCTGCTGGGCGCGGCGCACCCGCGGCAGCAACGTCATCCACAGGGCGACCACCGCGGCGTACAGCAGCGCCGTCCCGAAGCCGTAGCGGATCAGGTCGGTGAGCGTCTCCAGGGCCATGGCCTGGTTCATGCTGCCCAGGTTGTAGAAGCCGTGGAGCAGGATGGGCAGCAACCAGCCCTCCAGCACGTGCAGCACCTTCTCCCGCCGGGTCCGGGAGAACCGAACGACGCCGGCGTGGTAGCCCATGATCATCCCGACGATCACGTGCATGGGCACCGCGGTCGTCGTGCGCACCATCGCGGTCAGGAGGCCGTTGTAGATGTCGCCGCCCAGGAAGACGTAGATGAGGTTCTCCACGACGGCAAAGCCCATGTGGGCCACGCCGAAGTAGACGATGCCGTCCAGCACCTCGTCGAACTCCGACCGGCGCCAGCACACCGCCCAAGCGGCGATGCCCTTGCCGGTCTCCTCGACGAGCGCGGCGACGATGAAGGACATATAGACGGTGGACATGAAGCCGCTGAAGGGGCTCACCCGGTCGAGCACGACCTCGACGAAGTAGACCGGAACCGTCACCAGCATGCCGGCCACGAAGGCGGCGGCGATGTGCGTCCAGGGTTCCGGCTCGTACTTGTCCAGGTGCCGGATGTACCAGAGCATGGCCACGGCAGGGGCCAGGGCGATCAGCAGGGCGAACAGGTGCAGCAGCGCGGTCCACCCCCCTTCAGGGGTTATTCTTTGTGTATACGTGAACAAGCCGCGTGATCCCTTCCGCCGGCGGAGCGGCAATCAAACGGGGCGCTGCCGGTGGCCGAGGCGATTCAAGCGGGGCGCCCCCGGCCGTCCGGCCGGGGGCGCTGCGGACTCTGGCTGTGGAAGGTCGGGCAGCTAGCTGAACAGCTGCTGAAGCTTCATCGCCTGGCCCATGTCGCCGCGGATCTTCAGCTTGCCCGCCATGAAGGCCGCCATCGGGTTCAGCTTGCGCTCCAGCAAGGCGAAGAAGTCGGCCGTGCTGATGGTGATCGTGCAGCCAGGGTTCTCCGCTGCCCCCTCGCCGATCTCGTACTTGCCGTTGTCGAACACAGCGTGGTAGATACCGCCACCCTCCCCGGTCAGCTCGAACTGATAGGTCGCCTTCAGGTTGGCGATCTTCGCAGGATTCGCGTCGAGGTGAGCCTTCAGCTTCTCCAGCAGTTCTGCGATCGTCATCGCTCGGGTCTCCCCTTCCTTCGTCATCTGTCACACAGGTGCCTGGATCCTTCACTTCGCCAGCCGTTATCGGAATCTCCTGCTCAGCGGGCCGCGCCGCCGGTCTCCTCCTCAGTCCGCCGAGGCCGCCTTCCGCTCCCGCTCGGCCGCCTTGCGCTCCTGTTCGGCCAGCACCCGGCGCAGCACCTTGCCCACCGTCGACTTCGGCAGCTCAGGCAGGAACGTCACCGACTTCGGCCGCTTGTAGGCCGCCAGGCGCTCCCGGCAGAAGTCCAGGATTTCCTGCTCGGTGGCCTGCGCGCCGGGCTTCAGCACCACGAACGCCTTCACCGTCTCGCCCCGGTAGGCATCGGGCACGCCCACGGCGCAGGCCTCCAGGACCGCCGGGTGCTGGTACAGCACCTCGTCGATCTCCCGGGGATAGATGTTGAACCCGCCCGCAATGATCATGTCCTTCTTCCGGTCCACGATGTACAGGTAGCCCTCGTCGTCCATGCGGCCGATGTCGCCCGTGCAGAGCCAGCCGTCCTTCAGGACCTCCGCGGTCTCCTCCGGCCGGTTCCAGTAGCCCAGCATGACCTGCGGGCCCCGGATCAGGATCTCGCCCTCGCCGCCCGGGGGCAGGTCCTGGCCGTTCTCCAGGTCGATGATCCGCACGTCGGTCCCGGGGTAGGGCAGCCCGACGCTGCCCGGGATCCGCTTGCCCTCGCGCGGGTTGGCGTGGGTCACCGGCGAGGTCTCGGTGAGGCCGTAGCCCTCCATGATGGTCGCGCCGGTCACCTGCTCAAAGCGGCGGAGCAGGTCGACCGGCATGGCCGCGGCGCCGGTGACGCAGAGCTGGATCGACTTCAGGTCGTACTTGTTGATGTCCGGATGGTTCAGCAGCCCGATGTACATCGTCGGCACGCCGGGGAACACCGTCGGCCGGTACTTGGCGATGGTCTTCAACAGGTCCCCGGCGTCAAAGCGCGGCACCAGGATGAGGGTGAAACCGGAGGCCAGCCCCAGGCCGACCGCGGCCGTGAAGCCGTAGGAGTGGAACATCGGCAGCACGGCGAGCGAGGTGTGATGCTCGTCGCCCAACTGCAGCCACTCCCGAATCTGGGCGACGTTGGAGGTCAGGTTGAAGTGGGAGAGCATGACGCCCTTGGAGACGCCGGTCGTGCCGCCGGTGTAGAGCAGCACGGCCACGTCCTCCTTCGGGTTCACGGGGGCGACCTGCAGCCCCTGCGGGCTCTCGCGCAGGAGGTCCATGAAGTGGACCGCTTCGGAGGCCGGGATGCGCGGGGGCTTGGCCTTCAGGCGGTACAGGAAGTTGAGGGGGAAATTCAGGTAGTCCTGCACGCCGGTCCAGATGTAGGCCTCGACCCCGCCGGCCTCGCGGACCTTCTGCCAGAACAGGTCCAGCGTGATCATGATCCGGCAGCCCGAGTCCCGCACCTGGTAGGCGATCTCCCGGGCCACGTACAGCGGGTTGAACTGCACCGGGATGGCGCCGATGCGCTGGCAGGCCACCGTGGCGATGACGTTCTGTGGGCTGTTGGGCAGGATGATGCCCACCCTGTCTCCCTTCCGGATGCCGTATCGCCTCTGCAGCGCGGCGCCGAACCGGTCGATCAGGTCCGCCAGCTCGCCGTAGCTCACCCGCTTGCCCATGAAGATGAGCGCCGTCCGGCTCGGGTGCCTGGCGGCCTGATCGAACAGGGCCTGGTAGACAGGGACCTCCGGGAACTCCAGGTCCCAGCGCACCCCCTGCGGATAGGCTTTGAGATACGGTCGCTCCACGCGAAATGCCCCCCTTCGCCCGCTATTCCCACACGGTCAGGTCGGATTTCCCTTATTGTAACATGAGTGCGATTTGGCCTCCAGGTAGAATATGCCGAATTATTTGGTTCTTTCGTTCACATGGGACTCGCATAAGCGAAGCGAGCGCGGGGAGAATAACGCCCCGGAGGTGCCAGTGCGAACCATGGACGTCAGACACGAAGCGCTGAAGCTCATCCGCGAACAGGTGGGCGACAACACCATCGGCAGCTCCACCCCCCTGGCGGCCCTGGCGGAGACGCACGAGACCAGCATGGAAGCCCTGGTCGAGGCGCTGGAGGCCGAGTTCGGCGTGGAGCTCTCTGAGGAGCTGCTGGTCGACGTGGAGACCGTCGGCGAGCTCTGCTCCCTGGTCGCCCGTGCGGAGAACTAGCGCAGCGCAGACCAGCGCCGCAGCCGGCCGCAGGCGGCGCAGCGAAAAGAAGCCATCGAGACGAGGCGATCCGCCCCGAGGTCTCGATGGCTTCTTCTCATGCCCGGGCGGCCCCGCCACTCCGGCAGGGCCGCCCGCATCTCCTTACTCTCCCCTGGCGATCTCCACGCAGATCTGCCCCAGGATGTCCAGCGCCTCGTCCAGCTGGTCGTCCGTGATCACCAGCGGGACCAGCATGCGCAGCGTGTTGCCGTAGATGCCGCACTTCACGGCGACGACGCCCCGCTGCCACGCCCGGGTGACCACCTCGGCCGTCTGGGCGGTGGCCGGGGCCCGGGTGGCCCGGTCGGTCACCAGCTCCACGCCGATCATCGCACCGAGCCCGCGGATCTCGCCGATCTGCAGCTTGGAACCGGGGATGCTCTCCAGCTGCACCGCCAGAGCCTGGAACCGGCGACGGAAGAGATCGCCGATCTCCCGGGCCCGGCTGACGAGGTTCTCCTCCTCCATCACGTCGAGCACCGCGTGGGCGGCGGCGCAGGCCACGGGGTTGCCCACGTAGGTGCCGCCGAGCGTCGAGTCGCCGGGCGCGTCCATCACCTCCGCGCGGCCGATCACGCCGGTGAGCGGCATGCCGGCGGCCAGCGACTTGCCCACGCACATCAGGTCGGGCACCAGGCCGAGTTGCTCGCACGCAAAGAAGGTGCCCGTGCGGCCGAAGCCGGTCTGGATCTCGTCGGCGATGACCAGGAACCCGTGCTTCTTCGCCAGCTGGCTCACCCGGGCCAGGTAGTCCGGATGCAGCGGGACGAATCCGCCCTCGCCCTGCACCGGCTCGAGGATGATGGCCGCGACCTCCTCGGGGGCGACCTGCGTGATCAGGGCCCGCTCCAGGAAGTCGGCGCAGAACCGCACGTACTCCGCCTCGCTCATGCCCGCCGGGCGCCGGTAGACGTAGGGCGTGGGCACCCGGTAGATCTCGGGGGCGAAGGGTGCGAACCCCTCCTTGTACGGCTTCACCTTGGACGTGAGGGCCATGGCCATGTTCGTGCGCCCGTGGAAGGCGCCCTCCAGGGTGATGATCGCCCGGCGGCCGGTGTACTTGCGGGCGATCTTGACCGCGTTCTCCACCGCCTCCGCGCCGGAGTTGAAGAAGGCGGCCTTCTTCGGGAAGTCCCCCGGCGCCAGCGCCGTCAGCCGCTCCGCCAGCCGGATGTACGACTCGTACATGATCACGGTGAAGTCGGTGTGGGTGAACCGGGCCGCGCTCTCCTGAATCGCCTGAACCACCCGGGGGTGGGAGTGGCCCACGTTCATGCAGCCCATGCCCCCGGCGAGGTCGATGAACACGTTGCCGTCCACGTCGGTCACCAGGGCGCCGTGGCCTTCCTGTATCGCCACGGGCACGTGGACGGACATGGCCCGGGCAACCACCTGCTCCTTGCGGGCCATGATTTCCCTGGAACGCGGGCCGGGGACCTCGGTCACCAGCCGAACATGGCGCGTCGTCTGGGTCATGGGTATGCCTCCTTTCACACGCATCCGGCTGTTATTCTATGCAAGAGTGTATATTTGCTTCCGCCCCAGCCGGTTCCTGCCCTGACCATGTCATAAGAATAGCACAGGTTGGGCCGTCGTCACACTGCTCTCTGATTTAGACCTTTTGTGTCTTGTCCGGGCGGAGCGTGCGGACAGGCGGAGGGCGGCGGTGGAGCCGGGGACCGGACTTGGCCGGCGCGGACCCGGGACCTGGCCGGCCTGGCACGTCCACGGAGGATGCGACAGGCCCCTCCGCTCCGGGAGGGGCCCATTCTGCGATCTGCTAGAACTTCTCCGGGCTGAGCCAGGTGGTGTCCGGCTTGGCGATGAGGCGGGCGTTCTGGTACGCCATGTCGAGCGTGAGGATCGTGTTGCCGCGGTAGACGTCGCCCATCTTTTGCAGGACCAGGGCGAAATCCGGCGCCCCGCTGAACTCGCCGGAGAGGTAGATGGGCAGCAGAAACTGGATCTGCCCCATGTAATACTGCGGCACCACCAACTTGTAATTCCGCCTGGCCATGATGCGGGCGAACTCAATCGCCGCCTGGAACAAGGCGAAGATCTCGCTCTTCTTCCGGTCCCGGTACTTGGGCGGAATCCGGTCGAAGTTGTCGTCGATGATGTGGATGTCGTCGGTATTGATCTCCAGGTCAGGGTCAAAGATCACGTCCGTGATCTTATCAAAGAAGGTAGCCATCTGGGGCTTCTGATTCTTGAAGGTCTCCAGCACCGTGCGGTCGTTTTCCAACACGGGGCGTGCGTTGATGACCCGCTGCGGATACTCGGTATCCGCCTCGCCCAGCACATAGATTTCTTTGAAGTAGACGTTGATCAGTCCCGTGTTGAAGAGTAGCTTGTTCTCCTTCCGGAGGACGCGCCCCTGCTGCTTCAGTCGCTCGTACGTCTTCTCCACGTAGGATTTCAGGATGGGGTGCTGCTGCTTCGACTGGTACTGGCTGTAGCTCCATCGCTCCGGGATGGCCATGGACGCGAGCTCTTCCAGGAACCGGGCGCCCTCGTTCCACGTGCGGAAGTACAGATCGCCGATCACGAAGCCCTCCCGGCGGGCCGCCTGGAAGAACAGGCCGAACCACGGCTGCCGGTTTGGATTCTTGTTGAGGATGCACTTGCCTGAGATCTCCTCGCCCGTGGGCGTGGTGTAGCCGGTGGGGAAGAGGACGGCGTCCGCTTCTGCGCGGTCTTCCACCGGCTGCTCGTCCCGCAGGTAGGAGAACAGCCCTTCGGCGGCGGCGCGGTCCAGCGCCCGCTCGAGGTCTGCTGCCAGTTGATCGATCGGACGGTTGGGCTCACCCATCATGTTGGCCAGGTACCGAAGTGCCTTCTCCCTCACATCGAGCGGTAGATACGTGAACTCCTCCAGCCGCAAGTGTCATACATCCTTTCCATTCACCCGGACGCTGGCTAGTCATCGTCTTGTATTTTCAGCGTAGCTTGTCGAATACCTGTCGAATCCAGCGACTTTCAACCTTCTAACAGCCGGTTTTCCATCAGGTGGTAGTGGAACCAGGCCTCAAACAGCACGGCCAGACCCACGGCTGCCAGCAGCCCCCCGAACCGGAGGGCGGCGCCCATCGCCTGTAGCATGAGCACCGACCCCAGCAGCAGCACCGCGGCATCGCCCGCCAGAGTCGTCGTGCGCCCAAAGCGCGGGAGCACGGTCAGGTCGCCCAACCAGAGCACGAGGGTGTGAACGGCCGCCATGATCAGCGACTGGGGAAAGGCCTTGTGCCCCTGCACAGGCAGGGCGAGCGTGAAGATCAGGATGTACGCGGCCAGCTTCAGGCAGAGCGTGTTCACGTGACGCACGGTCCTCTCCTCCTTCGCGATCGGCCTTTACGAAGAAGGATACGCCCCGGCCATGCTGGCATGACGCTGGTTACGCGTCGCCCGCGACCGTCCCGGACAGCCCGAGGGGTTCGGCGGCTCCCTGAAGGGCGGCGATGACGTGGCCGATGTGCTCGTCCAGGTCGACCCCCAGCTCCTGGGCGCCGCGCACGACGCAGTCGCGGTCCACCCCTGCAGCAAACCGCTTGTCCTTCATCTTCTTGCGGACCGCCCGCACGTCCACGTCGTGGATGGACTTGGTCGGGCGCACCAGGGCCACGGCCACCACGAGGCCCGAGAGCTCGTCCACCGCGTAGAGCACCTTGTCCCGGAGCGACCGGCGCGGATAGCGGTCCTGCACGGAGTCAGCATGCGAGCAGATGGTGTAGCGGATGTCCTCCGGCACCCCGAGTTCGGCCAGGATGCGCTCCCCCTGGAGCGGGTGATCGGGCGGGTTGGGATAGCGCTCGTAGTCGAAGTCGTGGAGCAGGCCGATCAGGCCCCAGGTCTCCTCGTCCTCCCCGTAGAGGCGGGCGAAGTAGCGCATGCAGGCCTCGACGGCCAGCAAGTGGTTCAGGAGCCGCGGACTCTTCACGTATTCATTCACCAGTTCCCAGGCTTCGTCGCGGGTCACGAAGATGCGCCTCCTCCCAAGACGGATAACATGAAGTTAACCACGTCGCCTCCAAATCCTCCAGCGCCATGATAGACTGGTGACGGAGGTGAGCCTCTTGCGAATCTACACGCGAACCGGCGACCGGGGAGACACGAGCCTGCGCTGGGGGGAGCGCGTGCCGAAGAACGCCCTGCGCGTGGAGGTCTACGGCACCGTGGACGAGGCCAACGCCCATGTGGGGATGGCCGTGGCCATGATGGAGGGCGCAGCCTTCGAGGCGGTCCGCACGGTGCTCCTGCGGGTACAGAACGAGCTTTTCCACGTGGGCGCCGACCTGGCGACGCCGCCCGACCGGAACCAGGGCGAGCAGCCCCGCATCACCGAGGCGAAGGTGGCCGCGCTGGAGGCCGACATCGACCGGCTGGAGGCCGGCCTGCCCCCGCTGAGAAGCTTCGTGCTTCCCGGGGGATCTGGTCCCGCGGCCGCCCTGCATGTGGCCCGGACGGTCGTGCGCCGCGCGGAGCGGCTGCTGGTCTCGCTGATGCAGCAGGAGCCGGTGGACCCGGCGCTGCTGAAGTACCTCAACCGGCTCTCGGACCTGCTCTTCGTGGCGGCCCGCGCGGCCAACCGGGCGGCGGGTCAGGGCGACGTGCCCGCGGACCTGAAGCGGCAGGGCCAGACAGGCTGAGCGCCGGCGACTCAGCGGCCGTCCGGGTCAGTCTGCGGCCGCGGGGCCCAGCAGTTCCGCCACGAAGGGCGACGGCCGGCACTCCCGGCCCTCGTACGAGCGGGGCACACTCACCCACAGCTGCTCGCTGGCCCGGGTGACGGCCACGTACATCAGCCTCCGCTCCTCCTCCACGTCGGCATTCGACCGGTGCGGCAGGAGCCTGTCGACGGCGCCGGCCACGACGACACGGGGGAACTCCAGCCCCTTGGCGCGGTGGCAGGTCACCAGGGTCACGGCGGGCGCCCCGTCGGGGACCCGGCGGTCCGCCTCGGCGGAAAAGGTCTCGACGTGTGCCAGGAAGGCGGGCAGCATGAGCCGCGGCGCGGTGCGCTCCACCTCCGCCAGCAGGCCCAGCAGTTCCTCGGCGTTGCCTCCCGCCCGGGCGGCGTACTCCCGCAGGTAGTCGTCGTAGCCGATGACCGTGCGGACGTAGCCGATGGCATCGGGCGCCGTCATGCGGCCGATCGCCCGCAGGTGGTCCTGAAGCTCCTCCACCGGGCGAAGCTGCCAGGTGCGCAGGAGGCCCGTCTGCCCGATGGCGGCCAGCACATCGCCGTGGGTCGCGGCGGCGATGCGCCCCGCCTCCTCCACGACCGCACGGGCGAGGTACCGGTTGGGCCGGTTGAGCACCGGCAGGATCGCCGTCCCGTCCCCCGCGGCGGTCCGGAGGTAGGCCAGCACGTCCTGCACGGGCCACCGGCGGTAGAGGTTCGGCAGGCCGCCCAGGGCCCGGTAGGGGATGCCCTCCCGGCTCAGCACCTCGGCCAGGACGTGCGCCTGCTGGTTGGTGCGGTAGATCACCGCCCAGTCGCTGGGCGGCGCCCCCGAGCCCCGCACGAGGCGGGCGATCTCCTCGGCCTCGGCCAGGGTGTCAGCGGGGGTCAGCAGCCTCACCGGCCCGCCGGATACGCGGGCAGAGCGGATGACCTTCCCGATCCGTTTGACGTTGTGCGCCACCAGCCGGTTGGCGGCCTCCACGACGGGCGGCGGGCAGCGGTGATTCACCGCCAGCGTCACCCTCACCGCCTCGGGGTAGTGGCTGGTGAACGCCAGCAGGAACTCGCGAGAGGCGCCGCGCCAGCTGTAGATCGCCTGGTCGTCGTCGCCCACCACGCAGAGGTTGCGCCTCGGCTCGGCCAGCAGGCGGACCAGCTCGAACTGGACGGGGTTGGTGTCCTGAAACTCGTCGACGAGGATGTGGGCGAAGCGGCGCCGGTAGGCCGCAAGCGCCTCCGGGCTGCCCCGCAGGAAGGCCAGGGCCTCGTGCAGCAGGTCGTCGAAGTCCCGGAGGCCCCGCTCCGCCTTCGCCTGCGCGTACCGCCGGAGCAGAGCGTCAAACTCGGCAGGCGCCAGGGCCTGAGGCCGGAACGCCGCCGGCACCGGAGAGACCGCGCCCGGCTGAAACGACGGCGGCGCCGCGGGAACGGCCCGCAGCCGGCTGAGGTCGGTCAGCACATCCTGCACCGCCTCGTCGTCGGTGTTCAGCCCCATGGCGCGCATGAGCCGGCGGATGAGCTGAAACTGCTGGTCTTCCGTGAGGATGCGCAGCGGGCTCCCGCGCTGGGCGTGGCGCAGCATGCGGTAGGCCAGGCCGTGGAACGTGCCGAAGAAGGCCCGCGCTGCGGCCGCCTGCCCGGCGGTCTCCGCCGTGCGGGCTTTAAGCGCGTCCGCCGCGGCCTTGGTGAAGGTCAGCACCAGGAGCGACCCCGGATCAACCCCGCCCGCGGCGATCAGGTAGCCGATCCGCCGCGCGATCACGGTCGTCTTCCCGCTGCCGGGCCCGGCGACGACCATCAGCGGGCCGGCGGCATGCGTCACCGCCCGGGCCTGCTCCGGGGTCAGCCCGTCCAGCAGGCGCCGGGCGGCGGGGTGAGATGAACTCTGCAACGGGAGTCACCGTCCTCGCGCCCCAAGCGGGTTGTGATCACCCTCTGGTTCGGCAGCCCCGGGGCCCATCCCTGCCCGCGAATCTTCCGCATCAGGCAGAGGCGGGAGACGCTCCCGGCGAACACAAGCATGAGGTGATGCCATGGCCCTCATCTCGTTTGACCTGGATGGCGTGCTGCAGCGGAATCCCTTTCACATGGGGAAAACCCACGGGGTGTTCGGCCACATCTGCCGGACGCTGGCCCCCTTCATCGCCGGGCCGGAGCCGGACAAGGCCGTCCTCCGGCGCCTGGTGGCCATTCACCGCGCCCGCGCCGCGGCCGGCGACATGGTGGGCTGCCACGACTGGGACGACATCGTGAACACCATCGCCCGGGAGGTGGGCTTCCCCGGGCGGATCGACGTGGCCGCGCTGGTGGAGGAGTACTGCCAGATTGAGGGTCTGATCTGGGCATACCCCGGCGCCGGGGAGTGCCTGGACAGGCTGCGGGCGGAGGGACACACCCTGGTCTCCGTCACCAACGGGTTCCGCTGCTACCAGGAGCCGGTTCAGCGGGCGCTCGGCCTCCTGCCCCGCCTCGCCGCGCTGGTCACGCCGGACGTTGCCGGCGCCGGTAAGCCCCAGCCGGGCATCTACCGGGCGGCGGAGGCGTACGGCAGCCCGCCCTTTATCCACGTGGGCGACGTGCTGCCGCACGACATCGCCGGGGCGAGGGCTGCGGGCTGGATGTCGGTCTACGTCGTGCAGCCCCTCGCACCCGGCTACACCGAGATGCCCTCCGAGCTGGCGGCGCTGCCGCCCTGGGAGCGGCCGGCGGCCGGCCGGGCGTGGCTCGAGGAGCGCTTCGCCATCGACCGGCGGTGGCACGACTACCCGCCGTGCGAGCTCGCCGACTGCATCCCCGATGCCATCGTGCACCATCTGGACGAGGTCCCGGCGACAGTCGCTCACCTGGTGCGGAGGGCCGGGCGCGGGCCGTTCACGCCCTTCCTCGCTCAGTGGTAAGCCGCGAAGCTGGTCACCACCGTCCGCTCGAAGGCCGACCCGTCGGCGAGCTTGCCGGTGACCGTCAGCGTCACCGTGTAGACGCCGGGCTCCTGCGGCACCGGGACGGCGGCCTTGTGGGTGGCCTTCCCGGCGGCGAAGCCGATCTCATCCGCCACGATGCCGTCGCGCCCGGTCAGCGTAACGGCGACCTGGCTTTCCGCCACCTCGGCGCCCTTCAGGTCCACGCTCAGGGTGCGGGCGGTCCCGGGCGACGAGATGTGGCTGCCCTTGTCCAGCACGGCGGTCACGCCGCCCTCGAAGGCCGCGATCATCAGGTAGGCGGAGCCCTTCGGCCCGCTGGTCACCAGCTTCCACTCGCCGGCGGCAGGCTCCTGCACCTCCACGCTGCCCAGCCAGGCGCCGGCGAACACCTCTTCATCCGCAACCTGGGTGCTGAGCTTCACCGGGTACAGCTGGCCGTCCGGCGAGGCGAGCGCCGCCTCCACGTCCGGGTCCGACGAGAGCACGGTAAACGTTGCGGCCTTCACGCCGCTCTCCACCGGGAGGAGGTCCGCCCTCTCTTCGGCGGAGACCTTGCCGCCGCGGAGGATCAAATTGCCCGGGGCCGGCACGGCGGCGGAGGCGCGGTTCCCACCCGGGGCAGCCTGGAGGTCCTCGGCGGAGGCGGCCTGACCGGAGAGGGTGAGATGCGGGAAGATGGTGCTCCAGACCCGGCTGCCCATCCGGATCTCGTCGTGGTCCCAGTCACCGGTCTTCAGGTGGGCTGCGCCAGGCTTCTGGGCCGACCACACCGGCACCATGCCGTCATCCTCGCCCGAGATGTACACGCAGCCCAGCCACAGGGCGGTGAGGATGGGCCCGCACTTCTTGCCGGACACGGTCCGGTAGGCGACCCCGGGGTCCCGCCCGTCGGTGGACACGCGGAAGCCTTCCATGTACCCGGTCTGCATCACGTAGGTGGCGTCGGTCAGCTGCCCGAGAAGCTCGGCCAGCCAGGAAGCCCAGTTGGAGTAGGCCAGGTCGGCCAGCGGCGAGCCCCAGTGCGGCGTGCCCAGCGTGATGACCTTGGCGATCTTGGAACTGGCGCCGAAGTGCGCCGAGGCCGTGTTGGCATCCACGCCGCCCTTCGAGTGTGCGACGATGACCACCTTGTTGACGCCGTAGTAGGCCGTGATCTGATTCAGCATGTTGGCCAGCAGTTCCCCGTTGTCCCACATGGTGCCCTCTGGGTACAGGTCCACGTAGGCCGTGCGGTAGCCGTCGTTGTAGGCGTAGGTCCGCATGTCGTTGATGCCGTGGTACATGGTGTCCCCCCACCAGACGGACGCCGAACCGCCCTTGCCGTGCACGAACACGAGCACGGGCTTGTTGGGATTGGGGTTGGACGGCATGGGGCCCGGATACCAGTTGCCCGGGGCGTGTACGCCCGCCACCGGATCCTCCGCGAGTCCGACGGAGGCGTCCGGCGCCTGAGAGGCCGCCTGGGCCGGGGGCACGGAAGCCGATACCATCAGAAGGGAACAGACCAGAAGCAGCGGGATGATCCTGCGCATGGGGATAACCTCCTTTCCCCATGGAGCATAGAGCATCCCGTTGCTTCTTGTACATAATCTTCCGAGTTTTTAGCTGGTGGCATTGGAGGGCCCGCTCAGCCCACCGCCGTGCTGAGCACCCGCCCGTCCACCATGTGGTAGATGCGGTCGCACACCTGCCCGACCGCCGGGTCGTGGGTCACCACCACAAAGGTCTGCCGCCGTTCCTGGCAGAGGCGCCGCATGAGGCGCAGCAGCAGCTTGGCGTTCTGCGAGTCCAGGGCGCCGGTCGGCTCGTCGGCCAGCACCAGGGCCGGGTTGTTCACCAGGGCCCGGGCGATGGCCACCCGCTGCTGCTGCCCCCCGGAGAGCTGGCCCGGCAGGTGGTGCATGCGGTCGGCCAGCCCCACCGCCTCCAG
>Ga0134099_1000833_pt1 | contig 32924 bp, 27 predicted proteins | sample 10_taG_2_FD_105482 | JGI IMG/M metagenome (GOLD analysis project Ga0134099, IMG submission 105482) | Switchgrass degrading microbial communities from high solid loading bioreactors in New Hampshire, USA - 10_41_5_180_A2 metaG | ecosystem: Engineered > Bioreactor > Semi-continuous > Anaerobic >...
CAGGTGACCCCGAAGAGGCCCGGGACCCCTGCCGACAACGGCGCGAAGCCGCGGGTTCGACAGGCTCGGTCAGGATTCGACGCGAAGTTGGTTGGCGCCAAGTTTACATAACCGGGATATGGCTGATTTCTGGCCAGATCTGCCCCAGAAGTGTGGCAAGAAAATGGCCCGATCTTCGCGAGTACCGGAAGTGCCCCGAGGATGCGCCTGGTGGGTCACGGCTTCCTGGACGGCTGCACAACGGGGCCTCCGGGCAGCTCGCCCAGGTGGGCCTCCAGGCAGATCCCCATGACGCGAACGCCACAGGGCGCCGCCGTTCGGGCGGCACCCTGCCTGACTATCTCGATTGCCGTGGCGGCACGGCCAGCTCGACTTCCCACCCGCCGTCAAGGCGGTACTCCGGGTTGACGAAGACCACCTCCAGGTTCCGCGAGGGGGGGTGCCGGAAGTCGACCTCGATGGACATGAACCCGGTCTCCAGGTTGCCCTCAGAGCTCCAGTGCGTCGGCTCGCGGCCGAAAGGCGACGTCGCCGTACGGATTCCCACGAACTGCAGGACACTGCCGTCGTTCTCGGTTCCGAGATCCAGCGTGATCCTGAACGTGTCGGCGTCGAGGCGGGTGACCGTCCTCACCGTGAAGCGATGGCTGCCGAGCCGCAGATCCTCGTCCAGCCTGAGTGGCTTGCCTTCCGGAAGCTGCTCCAGGGGGACGGTCAGGGGGGCCTCGGCGGAACGATCCTCCAGCCTCAGGGACGGCACCGCGAGCGTCAGCCGCCCGGCATCCGGAGCCAGCGGTCCCCGGAAGACGGCCCTCACCCGGCCGCCCGAGAGGTCGGACTCCTCAGTGATCAACGGGTAGGTTCGGCCCCGGTCGTCCCTGAGACCTGGCTGAATCACGCCTCCCGACCCGAGGAACTCGCGGTACGACTCCACCACGATCCCTTCCGGCGCAACGGCGTCCAGGGAGAGGACGATGCGGTCGCCCGCCGCCGTCCAGTAGGGCACGCCGACCTGGATCCCGCTCCGGTCGTCCGACCAGCCGCCCAGGTACGCCTCGGCCAGCCCGGCGTCCTCCGCGTTGACCAGCGACAGGGGGATCTCGACCGGCGCGGAAACGCCGGAGAGGTACGGGAACACTACGGTGACGTCGCTCGTCCCCGCCGGCAGGGGAGCGAAGCTGTACTCGCCCACCATGTACCGGGATCCCCCGGACATGAAGCCGTGGCGTCCCTTCTGCACTGTCCCGTCGGGCAGGCGCAGTTCGGGAGACGCACCTCCTCCCGGCGACCGGGTCTTGACCTCGGGGTTCAGGGGGGGCAGGTCGACGCGGAACTGCAGATGCGACCGGTCCGGGGTGCTCATGAAGCCTGTCACGGTCACCCGCGCACCGTCCAGTTCCACCGACGCAGGCTCGGGCAGGATCCACGTCTCGCTGTCGGACTCGGTGAGCCCGATACCCGGGACGAGGCGCACGAGCCGCTGAATGGCGGCCAGGGCCCGCTCGGGACTGTTCAGGACCACCGCCCCGCCGGCCAGGAGGAGAACGGCCGCCGCAGCGGCCAGCCAGCGCCGCACCCGCCGGCGAGACGCCATGCCGGGCCCCGATGGAGCCGGGCGTGAGGCGGCCGGGGCGAGGGGGGTGGACCCGGCAGGGCCGGAGGCGGTGGAACCCGCAGGGACGGAGGCGACCGTGCGGTCAGCGATCCCCGCCTTCGCCCGCGCCCCGCTGCGGATGCGTGCCAGCGCATCGGTCGGCAGCGGCGGGGCGTCTTCCACCAGGGGCGCGACGTCGTCCGGCCGCAGCCCCGTCTCCGCCAGAAACGCCTGTTCATCGGGCGTGAGGCGCCTGTCGGTCATGGGTGCGCACCTCGCTTTCATCGCTCAGGAGCCGCCGGAGGTTCTGCCTGGCCCGCCAGAGGCGGGTGTCCAGGGCACCGCGGGTGAGGCCCAGGTCCCGGGCCATGTCGGCCGGGGACTCCTCGAAGAAGTAGCGCCGGATCAGCAACTCCCGCTCCTGCGGCGGCAGGCGGCGCAGGGCGGCGTGCAGCCGGGCCCGCTCCTCTTCGGCCAGCACCGCGGCATCGCTGGGCGGGACGGCCGGTTCCGGCTCGGCGCCGAGGGGGATGATCTTGGCCTGACCCTCCGGCCCGAGGGCGCGCCGGCGCAGGGCCCGGCGCCGGTTCAGGGCGGCGTACTTGGCGAGCATCAGGACCCAGCTGGTCAGCGACGACCGCTCCGGGTCGTACTCGGCGGCCCGCGCCCAGGCGGCAGCCAGCGCGTCGCTGACCACCTCTTCCACGTCCTGCTCGTTCCCGAGCCCTCCCAGGGCGAGCTGAGCCAGCCGGTAGAGCTTGTGCGCGAGCATCTCGGCCAGCGCATCCAGCCCGGCGGGATCCCGGGCGAGCAACTGCCGGTGTATCGCCTGTTCATCCCAGTCCGGCATCGTCACCCTCCTCCGGACGGCCCCGGGAGGCCCGGGGCCGCGTTGAGGTCTTCACCCCTTACTACGTCACGAGGTCGGCGCTTCTCACGCAAGAACCCACAGAAAACCCGGGCCCGGCACGGGGCCCGGGTTGCGCATGCCGGCGGCTACTTCTGCCGGAAGATGGCCTTGACCGGTTCCATCGCCACCGTCGGGATCAGCGAGAGGAGCACGACGGTGATCCAGCCTCTCAGACCGATCGGCACCACCTGGAAGAGCGGCTCCAGGAAGGGGATGGTCATGACGCCGACCATGAGCAGGAGGCCGACGCCGGTGGCAACCCACGCCACCCGGTTGCGGAAGAAGCCGAGGCGCCACGGGGGTTCGGTGAGGCTGCGGCAGCTGTGGGCCCACCAGAGTTCGCCGATGGCCAGCGTGGCGAAGGCGTAGGTGGATCCCGTCGCCGCCGGATCGGCCGATCCCGCCCGCATGCCGAGCCACAGGGCGAGCAGCACGGCGAAGGTGCGGAAGACGGCCTGGATGCTCATCATCGTGATGAGCCGCGAGGGCAGCACGGGCTCCCGGGGGTCGCGGGGCTTCTGGCGCATGGTGCCGGGCTCGGCCGGCTCCACGCCCAGCGCGATGGCCGGGAGCGAGTCGGTGACCAGGTTGATCCAGAGCAGGTGGATCGGCTGCAGCGGCACCGGCCAGCCGGCCAGCATGGCGATGGTCATGATCAGCAGCTCGCCCAGGTTCGCCGAGAGCAGGAAGAAGGTCGCTTTCTGGATGTTGGCGTAGATCGTGCGTCCCTCTTCCACGGCCGCCACGATGGTCGCGAAGTTGTCGTCCATGAGCACCATGTCAGCGGCCCCGCGGGCCACCTCGGTGCCCACCACGCCCATTGCGACGCCGATGTCGGCCCGCTTCAGGGCCGGGGCGTCATTGACGCCGTCGCCGGTCATCGCCACCACGTGCCCCTGCCGCCGGAGCGCCTCAACGATGCGCAGCTTGTGGTCGGGCGACACCCGGGCGTAGACCGGCACCGTGCGCACGGCCTCCTCCAGGGCGTCGTCGTCCATCTTCTCCAGATCGGGTCCGCTCAGGACCCGGGCGTCTTCGCCGGCGATGTTCACCTGCCGGGCGATGGCCAGGGCCGTGGAGGCGTGGTCACCGGTGATCATCATCGTGTGGATGCCGGCCTGATGCGCCTGCACCACTGCGTCCGCGCTCTCGGGGCGGGGCGGGTCGGTCATGCCGATCAGGCCGATGAGCTCCAGGTTCTGCTCCAGTTCCGCCGGGTCGTCCGGCAGTTCGGTCCTGGGCTCTGTGAAGGCCACCGCCAGCACCCGGATGCCCTGCTCGGCCATCTCCTGGTTGGCCTGCTCCACCGCCTTGCGGTGCTCGGGCGTGAGGGCCTCGGTGCCAGTCGCCGTGCGAATGCGCGTGCAGCGGGCGAGCACGACGTCAGGCCCGCCCTTGACGATGCCGGTGTAGCCCTCTTCGGGCTCGCCCAGTGCGTGGAAGGTGGTCATCCGCTTGCGGGCCGACGAGAAGGGCATCTCCGCGACCCGCGGGTGCTCCGCCTCCAGGCGGCGCTTGTCCAGCCCGGCCTTCGCCGCGCCGAGGACCAGGGCGGTCTCGGTGGGGTCGCCGAACGACTGGTACTCTCCGTTTTCCTCGGAGAGGCTCGCGTCGGTGCAGAGGGCGCCCGCAGCGAGGAGCAGGCCGGCGCGGCTCTCCAGCGCGTGGGGCCCGTTCGGGTCCGCCCACTCGTCCGGGAGCCAGAGCCGGGTGACGGTCATTCTGTTCTGCGTGAGGGTGCCGGTCTTGTCGGAGCAGATGAAGGTGGCGGAGCCCAGCGTCTCGACGGCGGAGAGCCGCCGGATGACGGCGTTGCGCCTGGCCATGCGCTGCATGCCCAGGGCGAGCACGACGGTGGTGACCGCCGACAGCCCCTCGGGGATGGTGGCGACGGCCAGCGAGACCGCGACCATCAGCACCTCGAGCCAGGGCATGCCCCGCCACAGGCCGATGGCGCCCAGGATGACGACGATCACCAGCATCCCCGCGCCGAGCAGCCGGGAGAAGTGGGAAAGCCGCTTCTGCAGCGGCGTGGCTTCCCCGGTCTCCTCCTGCAGCTTGCCGGCGATGCGGCCCACCTCGGTGTTCATGCCGGTGCTGACGACCACGCCCTCCCCGTGGCCGTAGGTGACGGCTGTGGACATGAAGGCCATGTTGATCCGGTCCGCCAGGGGGGCATCGGCCTCCGGGGTCCTGGCGGCGTCCTTGTCCACCGGCACGGACTCCCCGGTCAGCAGCGACTCGTCGATCTGCAGCATCACGGACCGGAGCAGGCGCAGGTCGGCGGGCACGGGGTCGCCGGCCTCGAGCATCACGATGTCGCCGGGTACCAGCTCACGCGTGTCGATCTCCACGATCCGCCCGTCCCGCCGCACCCTGCACTGGGGTGCGCTGAGCTCCTTCAGGGCCTCCAGGGCCTGGTCGGCCTTGAACTCCTGTACGAGGCCCAGTATGGCGTTCAGCAGGACAATGGCGAGGATGGCCCCGCCGTCCAGGAACTCCCTCAGAATCAGCGACAGGAGCGCGGCCACGAGGAGGATAATGATCAGGGGATCCCGGAACTGATCGATGAATGCCGAAAGCAGGCTGCGCTTTTTCTCCTCAGCCAGCTGGTTGGGGCCGTACCGGGCCAGCCTCTCGGCGACCTCCGCGGGCGTCAGCCCCCGCTCGGGGACGACCTGCAGCCGTTCGGTCACCTCAGCGGGCGCCAGCGTGTGCCAGTCCGTGCGTTCCATCATTCAGCCTCCTGGTTTCATGGGGACTGCCGGGATAGCGGTTGGCATCCGACGGGGATGCGGCTTCCAGGTTCTCTCTCGAGTAAGAGCCGGACTCCTGACACCAGGGTTCGCACGTCCCGGAAAGTAAGCACAAAGGGGGACGCCCTTCGGCGCCCCCTTAGTCTCTCCTATTCGGACCCGAGGCTTGACAGCACCTGTGCCGCGCGGGCCCTCCCCAGGTTCCAGGACCGCCAGTCCGCCAGCGGGGCTCTGTTGAATCGCTGACGCAGCCGCCGCACCAGTCTGTCTTGCTCGGTGGCGGGCAGCCGGTCCAGGTTGGCCGCCAGCGTGGGAACCGCGTCGTGCCCCAGCGAGGCGGCGTACTCGACGTCGAATCGGCCGGTGGCCTGGGCCCGGGCGATGTTGGTGCGAACGATCAGGGCGTCGGGGTTGACGGCGTGGAGGATCAGCAGCACGGCCAGCCCGCCGGCCAGGGCCCCGACGGCGAAGCGGTCGCGGACGCCCCGCATCACCGTGGCCAGGAACCAGATGAACAGGAAGGCCATCCAGAGCATGAATGCGGTGCTGTAGAGCCGCAGTTCGGTCAGGCCGTACTCCAGCACGTAGAGCCACATCCGTTGCAGGGCCGAGGCCATGACGATGAACAGCAGGCCGACCAGCGGGATGCCAAGCAGGCGGAAGAGGCGGTGAGCGGTGCGGTCCGCCTCCGGCAAGGCCCAGTGCAAGGCCAGCATCACGGGCAGCACGAGGGCGGTGACCTGCAGCAGTTCGAAGAAGCCGCTGCGGGCGTACTCGGCGTAGGTGAGGTCGGCGGTGGCCATCACCAGGTCTGCGCCGCCGAAGAAGTACCGCACCTGAACCAGCACGAAGGCGAGGAAGAGGAGGTTCAGCAGGCCGAGCACGACTCCGGTCTCGATCGCACCGAGGCCGAAGCTGCGCGTCTCCTGCTGGGCCCCCAGCCTGGGCAGCCCGTCGGGTTCGCGGATCAGCCCGGTGCGCAGGAAGCCCGCCGCCAGGAACCCAAAGAAGAGCGTCCCGACCATGTGGATGATCCACTCCCGGGCATCCCAGGCAAAGGCGCGGTCCAGCAGCTCGGCGAACACGGCGTCTGCCGCCGCCAGCAGGCTGCCGAAGACCAGCAGCAGGGGGATGGCGATGACGATGCCGCGCACCGCTGCTACGGCGTACCGGGAGCTGCGGTCCCGGGAGAGCGCCTTCCATTCCACGTCGGAGAACAGCAGGAGGAAGGGGCCGATGAGGTGGTACAGGCCCGACGCGACGAGGCCCAGGGGGTAGGTAAGCACGCCGGCCCGGCTGATCCGGCCGGCCCGCACGGTGAGGGCGGCCAGTCCCAGACAGAGGCCGATGGCGAGGATGTTGAGGGCCTGGAGGAACTCCGAGGCCCGCCAGACCAGGCAGGCGGCGAACACGACCGCACCGGCCAGCAGCCAGCGCCCCTCGCCCTGCAGCGCCCCGCCCTCCGACAGCGGCGCCCGGGGCGTGTGGCCCTCCGGCAACCACCCATGCGGCGTGCCGCCCTCCGTCGATTGGCTCTGCGGTGTGTCGTCCTGCGACATCAGCCCCTGCAGGGTGTCATCCTGCGCCAGCTGCCTCTGCGCCGTTCCGTCCTGGGGAGGTCCTTCCTGCGGCAAGTGGTCTTGCAGCGGCCCATCCTGCGGCATCTCGCTGTGCGGCGCCCCCGCCTGGTCCTTCTGCAGGAACCAGCGGGCGAGGATCACCGTGGCTGCGGCGAGCGCCGCCACCCAGAGGAAGGCGCCCAGCCCGAAGCCGTTGGCATGCAGGATGAGCTGGTCTCCGAGGATTCCGATCACCAGGGCCGTCCCCAGCGAGGCCAGGGCCAGGCGGGAGGTCGCGCTCATCTTGGGTGCCTCCTTCCTAACGTGCGGCGCAGCCCCTGCGGAGGCTCGGCCGCCGGGGTTCGGCCGGCAGGTCGATCAGGCCCGGCGTCTCCCTGGCCACCGCCACGACGGCCATACCGGCCAGGTGCTCCGCCTCCACCAGGCGGACGGCGCGCAGCGCCTCGCCATGGCTCATGTAGTAGAAGGGCTCCTCCCAGAGCAGGAGCCGGGGCTCCTGCAGCAGGGCCACCGCCAGGTCCGCCAGGGCCCGGGTCCCGTGGGTGAGGGATGCGACCTCCCGCTGCAGCACCTCTTCCAGCCCCAGGGCGCGGGTCAGGCGGCGCAGCCGGCTCTGGTACACGTCCGGGCGAAGCCGGCACAGGTGGGCCTGCCACCGGAACGAGGCCTCCAGGGTGAACTCCCACCAGAGGTCGTGCCGCTCCCCGTGGACGTAGGCGATGCTGTCGGCCAGGGACAGGGACGGCGCCTGGGGGCGGATGGCCTCGTCGGAGGATGCCAGGGCCCGGAGCGCCGCAGGAGCGGTGGCCGGCGCCCCAGTGGCGGGGCGGGTCCGCGAGCGGGAGGCGGCCTCGTCGCGGGCTGCGGTCCACGCCCGGAGGGCGGCGTGACCGCCCTGTGCGAGGGTGAGGGAGGCCAGTTCGGCCAGGCTGTGCTCACTGGTCCAGGGTTCGGCTTCGGCTCTGGAACGCCAGATCACCGTCGACACGGTCATCGGAATCCCTCCCGAGGTAGGCTTTGGCCTGTGCGGCCAGCTGGTCGATGCGCTCCGGGTTGAGTTCGTACAGGATGAACTTGCCGTCCTGGCCGGCCCGCCCCACCAGCCCGGCCTCCACCAGCAGCCGCAGGTGGCGGGAGATGGTGGACTCATTGAGCCCGAGGCGTTTGGCCATCTCCTGGGCCGGAAGCCGCTCCCGGGCGATGAGGCGGAGCAGCTTGAAGCGGGTGGCGTCGGCGAGCGCCGAGAAGCCCAGCAGCAGGCTCTCGGGCGCTTCCTCCGGCGGGCTGGCCGCTTCGTGGTCCGGGTTATAGAAGAAGATCTGCGTCCGGTCCAGCCGGTAGAACATCAGGCGGCGGGGGCTGAACGCCGAGGGGACGAAGAGGATCCGGCTGAGGTCGCCCAGCGGCACTCGCATCCCCTTGCCCCAGTGCAGAATCAGGGCGTCACCGTCGCCGGCCACCCCGACCCGGTCGGAAAACCGCGAGATGAAGGAGACGGGATCCACCTGGGCCAGCAGCGCCGCCTCCCGCTGAATCGACTCGGTGAGCAGCCCCACCCGGGCGCCGATCTCGGGCGAGATGGCCTCCCAGTACGCCAGCAGGTCGGCGGCCAGTTCCGGCTCCCGCTCCTCCAGGCGGCGCAGGGCGTCGGGGGTGGGAAGCGGCGCCGACTCCTCCAGCTCCAGGGCCAGGGCGAAGAGGTCGGTCCGCTGAGCGTGGGCGTGCAGCCGCTCCAGCAGGCCCGGCTTCAGCCGGTCCAGCACCCGCTGCTCCCAGGGCGCCGCGGTGCCGAACCGCTCCGGGTTCTGGATCACCAGCAGGGAGAGCGCCAGGTCGAGCAGGGGCGAGTAGCGGAACTGGATCAACTGCCTGAGCCGGTCGTGGTCGGTCACGTGTACCTCACCTCTTCAATTGCGTATCCGTGCAACCCCAATGTAGCATTGCTTGCACCGATAGTCAAGCGTACGGGCGGCGAAAAACACCCGATATTCGGCAGGACTGAAGGTGAACGCATTTCGTTGTCAGGGACGTCTGTAAGACGGTGAAACTTGAGCAGCAGGGAGGGGTAACGTGACGCTGCAAGTCGTGGACGTATACAAATCGTTCGGCCCCGTGAAAGCGGTGCAGGGCGTCAGCTTCACCGTGCCGGTCGGGCGAGTGTGCGGCCTGCTGGGTTCCAACGGCGCCGGGAAGACGACGACGATGCGGATGATCATGCGCATCTTCCTGCCCGACCAGGGCGAGATCCACTGGAAGGGCCGGCCGGTGACCGACGCGATGCGCGCAGCCTTTGGCTACCTGCCCGAGGAGCGGGGACTCTACCCCAAGATGCAGGTGCGGGAGCAGCTCATCTACCTGACCCGGCTCAAGGGCCTGACGCAGGCCGAGGCGGCCCGGCAGGTCGACCTGTGGATCGAGCGGCTGGAGCTGGGCGAGTACGCCCTCAGGAAGGTGGAGCAGCTCTCGAAGGGCAACCAGCAGAAGGTCCAGTTCGCGGCCGCAGCCGCCAGCCGTCCGGACCTGTGCATTCTCGACGAGCCGTTTACGGGCCTCGACCCGATGAACGTCCTGGTCATGGAGCGGGCCTTCCGAACGCTGGCCGCCGAGGGCACGACCATTCTCTTCTCGTCGCACAACATGGATCAGGTGGAGGCCCTCTGTGACGACGTGGTGCTGCTGCACCGCTCGCGGGTGGTCCTCTCCGGCAGCCTCCGGGAGGTGAAGCGGGCCGCCCGTCGGCAGACGGTGCGGCTCCGGGTGGACTCCGGCGACTACGGTTTCCTGCGGGAGTTCCCCGGGATCCGGACGCAGCCGGCCTCCGGCGGGGCCATCGAGATCACCGTGCCGGACACCCTGGACCCGAACCAGCTCCTCGCCCGGGCGGTGGCTGCCGGCACGGTGACGGAGTACTCGCTGGGCGAGCCGTCCCTGCGGGAGATCTATATCGAAAAGGTGGGTGGGGCGGATGCGTAACCTGTGGCTGGTCACGCGGCGCGAGTTCCTGAGCCGCATCAAGTCCGGCGCCTTCATCTTCTCCACCCTGATCATGATGATCGTCGTGCTGGCGGCCACGGCGCTTCCGGTCCTGATGACCGGCACCAGCGAGCCGCTGTCGGTCATGGTGGCCGACCGCACCGGGCAGCTCTTTGCCCCGCTGCAGCAGGCGGTGGCGGCTGCCCAGGGCGGCCGGGAGGTCGTGCTCACGCCGGTCGAGGGCGATGAGCGTGACCTCATGGCCGAGGCCAGGGCAGAGGGCAACGTCCTGCTGGTCATCGACGGAGCCTATCCCGATGCCCTGCATGCCCGCCTGCTCTACAACAGCATGGGCGACCTGACGGACTCGTACCTGGTTACCGAGCCGCTCACGCAGCTTGTCCGGGCGGCCCGGCTCGACCGGAGGGGGCTGCCCCAGGAGGTGGCCCTCGAGGTGCTGCAGCCGCTGACCGTGGAGACCCTGCAGCTCAGGTCCGCCGAGGAGGGCACCGAGGACCAGTTCCTGGGCACACTGTTCCTGGCGCTGGGCGCAATCATGTCGGTCTACATGATCAGCATGATGAACAGCCAGTTCGTCTTCCAGGGCGTGCTGGAGGAGAAGGTCTCGCGGGTCGTGGAGGTGATGGCCGCCGCCGTCCGGCCCTCCGAGATGATGCTGGGCAAGATCCTCGGCCTGGGCCTCCTGGGCATCATCCAGTACCTCGCCATGATGGCCGCCTGGCTGGGGGGCAGCGTCGCCACCATGCAGTCCATGGGCGTCTCGATGGCCGGCCTGACCCCCGGAGTCGCACTGCTCATCGCGGCCTTCGTGGTGCTGAGCTACGCCATGAACGCCTCGGTGCTGGCGGCCCTGGGCGCCACCGTCAGCCGCATGGAGGACAGCCAGACCGTGGTCTCGCCGGTCCTGATCCTCATGATGCTGCCGATGTTCCTCATCACGCCGGTGATGAACGACCCCAACGGCACGTTGGCGACGGTGCTCTCGTTCGTCCCGCTCTGGACGCCCATCGTCATGCTGATGCGCGTCATGATGGCCGACGTGCCGGTGGTGCAGGTGGCCATCTCCCTGGTGCTGCTCCTGGCCACCACCTGCCTGCTCTGGTGGGCCAGCGGCCGCATCTACCGGGCCGCCCTGCTGAGCTTCGGCACGAGGCCGACGCTGAAGCAGCTCTGGCAGTACCTGCGGGCGGGGTGACGGCGACCCTCGGATCAGCTCCACGGCCCGGGCGCATTCGGCGCCCGGGCCGTGTTCGTGTGACCTGGCGCCCTTCCCCGGCGCCGGGAAGCCGCAGACCTACCCGGCCGCCCGGCGCGATAGACTAGTGGCATAGGCGCGCCTGGGAAGGGGGAGGGCATCATGGCCACGTTCATGGGGTATCCCGCGGGACCCGTCGTCGCGGCGGCTGGCGAACCGCCGGCGCTCCAGGTGACGGGGGTGGGCGAGGCGGAAGTGGCGCCCGACACGGCCCGCATCACACTGGGTTTCACTGCGCGGGCGCCGCAGGCCGCGGCGGCCTACGAGCAGACGGCGGCCGCCCTGAACCGGGTGGTCCAGGCCCTGGTGCAGGCGGGGCTCCCGGCCACGGACCTGCAGACGCAGACGATCGGGCTGAACCCGGTCCACGAGCGGGTGCCGGAGACCGGGGAGAGCCGGCTGGCCGGCTACGAGGCGACGGCGACCCTGGCCGTCACCCTGCGGGACCTGGCGCGGGTGGGCGCGGCGATCGACCTGGCGGTCGCCGCCGGGGCCAACCGGGTGGACGGGATCCAGTTCACGGTCCGGGAACGGGAGAGGGCGGAGGCGGCCGCCCTGGTGCAGGCGGTGCAGGACGCGCAGCGGCAGGCCGCCGTGCTGGCGCAGTCGCTGGGCGTGGCCCTGGGGCCGGTGCGCCAGGTGACGGCGGAAGCCGCGCCGGGTCCGGCGCCCTTCCTCGCCCGGGGCGCGGCCGAGGGGCTGCCGGTGCTCCCCGGCCGGCTGACGGTGCCGCGCAGCGCGCGGGTGTCGTACCAGATCTACCACCCGGCGGGGGCGTAGGGGCCGCCCGGGGTTATCCAACCATGTTCCCCCGGTCCCGGGCCGGTTGCGCGCAGAATCATAACCGGGGCGTTTCTGCCGCGTTAAGATTCTGCGCGCTCGGCGAGCGCCCGCCTTGCGTGGGAGGGTTGCCGGGGAGGGTCACACGGGGGTGCCGGCCTCGCCCGAAGGGGCCCCTCAACCCCCACGACCCGCAGGCATCGTCGCCCGCAGGTACCACATCCACGGCCGGAAGCCCACGAGCCCGTAGAAGCGCACCAGCTGCGTCCAGTCGATTACCGCGCTCGCCACCCCCCGGTCACGCAGCTCGGCCAGCGAGGCGGAGAGCAGGGCGAGGCCGATGCCGCGTCCCCGGGCCTCTGCGGCCACGCCGATGGGGCCCAGGCTGCCGTGGGGCCCCGGGAAGCGCGGCGCCCAGTAGATGCCCGGCGAGAAGTGGCGGGACCAGGGCCCGGCGATGCGGGCGAACCCCACCACCGCGCTGCCCTCCAGGGCCAGCATCACGTCCTCCCGGAGCTCGCCGCGGGCCAGGTGCTGCTCCACCTCCCACGCCCAGCGGCCGGGGAACGACCGGCGCATGAAGGCGAGGGCCGCCTCCTCCTCGCCCGGCGCCATCGGCCGGTACGTGATGCCGGGCTCCCGGGCGAACGCCCGGCGGGCGGCCTCAGGGTGGTCGTACGCGGCCATGCGGGTGTTCACCAGGTCGCACTCGATCGCGCCGAGGCTGGCCCCGCGGCGGGCGAACCAGTCGAGGGCCTGCCGGCAGTCCAGGGGGATGCCCGGGAAGAAGTGGCCGGTGTCGGACCCCAGGGCCACCGGCTCGTCCGAGTAGCGGCGCAGGTGATCCAGGGCGTCTCGCAGCAGGGCGGTGCCGATGCCCCGACCCTGCGCGGCGGGGTCCACGATCAGGGCGGAGATCCAGCCCCTCTGGTCAGCCGGCAGGGTGTGCACGGCCTTCTGCCGCCGCTTCACGGCCACCAGGGCCACCATGCGGCCGCCGTCCACCACGGCCCGGCTGCCCTCCGGGTCGAAGCTGGGTTCGTTCCACAGGTTGGCCGTCATCAACTCCGGGCGCATGGGGAACAGGTGACCCAGCGTCCGGTTCCAGAGGTCCACGGCCTGGGGAAGCAGATCCGGTGTGAGCGGTTGGTTCTGCATCGTCTCCCTCCATAGAAGAAGTGTGCCCCCCGCGGCCGCTCGGGCTGCGGGGGGCGAGTGTGTTCAGTGTTTGGTTGAGTTCTCCAGCATCTGCATCTTCAGCTTCCACAGCGGCTCCGAGAGGTCCACCTTGTAGGCGGCAGGGTTGGTGAGCCGCTGGATCTCTTCGTAGAACCGGGTCTTTTGCGTGGCGACCCATTCCCTGGCCGCCGCGGTCACCTCCTGGGGCGTTCGGCCGGGCAGGATCTGCCGGCCGTCCTGGATGTAGGTGTGCAGCAGGTCCTCCACCTCGAAGTTGCGCAGCAGCGTCCGCTTCCAGGTGTGGACGGGATCGAAGATCAGGAAGGGCTCGTCGGGGTTGGGCAACGGCTCGTCGGGCAGCATCAGCAGGTCGGCCAGGTAGTAGCCCGTCTCCCGGCTGCGGAAACGGATGAGCTGCTTGGGCCCGCCCGGGTGGGTCACCTTCTCGGGGTTCTCCGAGACCTTGATGCGGGGTGACCAGGCGCCGTTCTCCTCCACGGCGGAGAGCTTGTAGACGCCGCCCAGGGACGGCTGGTCGGCGGCCACGACCATGTTGGTGCCCACGCCCCATGTGTCGATGGGCGCTTTCTGCAGCTTCAGGTCCCGGATGACGTACTCGTCCAGATCGCCGGAGGCGATGATCTTGGCATCGCGGAAGCCGGCATCGTCCAGCATACGGCGGCACTTCTTGGAGAGGTAGGCCAGGTCGCCGGAGTCGATGCGGATGGCGCCGATGCGGATGCCCATCTCCTGCGCAACGGCGATGGCGTTGGGCAGCCCCGACCGCAGCGAGTCGTAGGTGTCGACCAGGAAGGTCGGGTTGCGGCCCAGCTTCAGCTGCGACTGCGCCCAGAGCCGGAAGGCCTCCTTTTCGTCGCCGCCGAGCATGACCAGCGCGTGGGCGTGCGTCCCCCTGGCAGGGATGCCGAAGAGGCGGCCGGCCTCCAGGTTGGAGGTGGCGGTCACCCCGGCGATATAGGAGGCCCGGCTGTGGTAGATGGAGGCGTCGCCGCCCTGGGCCCGGCGCAGGCCCATCTCGAGGATCGGGTCGCCCTCCGCGGCCTCCACCACCCGGAACGCCTTGGTGGCCACCAGGGTCTGCGGGTTGACGATGTTGAGGATGCGGGCCTCCACGTAGGTCAGTTCCTCGATGGGACCCACCAGGGTGATGATCGGCTCGCCGGGGAAGACGAAGGTGCCCTCGGCGACGGCCCGCATGGTGCCGGTGAAGCGCAGGCCGCGCAGGTGCTCGACGAACTCCGGCTCGAAGCCCAGGCCGGCGATGTACGCCAGGTCTTCTTCGGAGAGCTCCAGCTGAGCCAAATAGTCGGCCACCTGGTTGATGCCTACGGCCAGGGCCAGCCGTCCGCCGAAGGGGGCTTTGCGGAAGAAGACCTCCTTCACGACCCGGCGCCGGTGCTGGCCTGCCAGCCAGTAAGCGCGCATCATCTCGAGGGCGTACTCGTCTGCCAGCAGTCCTTCAGACGGTGTTGGGGAGCGCATGGATCCACCTGCTTTCCCGGGCTGTCGGCCAGTGTCAACAGCCTATAATTATCTGCCACTAAACGAAAGAATAGCGCACCGTCTGCCCGCCGTCAAAGGCGGTCAGCCGTTGCGGTAGTGTTGCTTCAACATGTGAATGAAAATTCGCGCCTGCTCGGGCAGCACGCCCTCGGCCCGCACGTAGGCGTGTACTGTGCGGCCGGGGCCGGGCCAGTCGGCCACGGGGCGGGCCGCCAGGCGTCCGTCCCGCACCTCCTGCCGCACGGCCGAGGCCGGCAGGATTGTGACGCCCATCTGCAGCATCACCGCGGTCTTGATGGTCTCCACGGTGGGGTGCTCGACCAGCCGGCAGGTGACCCCCTGCTCCGTCAGGGCCTGCTCCACCTCGTGGCGCATGCCCGCGCCGGGCTGCAGCACCAGCACGGTCCGGCCTTCCAGGTCGCGCAACCGCTCCAGGGGCCCGGCGTCCGGATGGCTGACCAGCAGCATGGGGTCGGAGAAAAGCTTGATCGCCTTGACGCCCGGCTCCGACACGCGGGAGAGGAGGAAGGCGACGTCGGCCTCGTACTCCATGAGCTGATTCAGCACGTCGCGGTTGCTCCCGGGCCGCAGGTCCACGGGAACGGCGGGGTACGCCTCACGGAAAGCGGTGATGACCGGCGGCAGGGTGTAGAGGGTGAGCATCAGCCCCGCGGCAATGCGAAGCCGTCCCGGTCCGGCGCCGGAGGCCTGGGCGGCGGCGTGGCGGCAGGCGGCGACGGCGGACAGGGCGGCCCGGGCGTGGGGGAGCACAGCCTGGCCGGCCGGGGTCAGCTCCACCCCGCGGGGCGTGCGGTTCAGCAGCACCGCGCCGAGCTGGGCCTCCAGGGACTTGATCTGCCGCGTGATGGCAGGCTGCGACAGGTGCAGCATCTCGGCGGCCTTGTTCAGGCTGCCGGTCTCGGCGGCGGCGCAGAAGCTCTCCAGCAGGTGCAGCAAGGCGAAGTCCCTCCCAGCGTTCGTGCCGGTTATAGCTTCGGCATATGCCGGCGCAGTCCCTACCCGCGCGGCGGGCGCCTGCGGGCCATCGCCCGCAGGCGCCCGAAGCACGATCACGGCTGCGCTGCGTCCGGGCCGTCCAGGAGCGCCTGGAGCTGCTGGCGCTGCCGGGCGGTCAGGGGCTGGGCCGCCAGCTCGGCCCGGGCGCGGCGGCGGGCCGACGGGTCGTGCGGCTGGACCGCCAGTTCATACAGTACCCGCTGCCGGACGGTCAGGTTGCCCACCGGCGAAAAGACGTTGTCGAGGCCGTACTCCACGGGTTCGCCCCACGGGGCGTTGGCGTTGCCCCAGTCGACCGTCCGCTGGTTCAGGCTGCGGTCGGGGAAGGTGAAGGGCCGGTCCGTCCACGGCTGTCCCCAGGCCAGGGTGCGGTACAGCGCCATGGCCCGCCCGTGGTCTCCGCTGACCTGGTACCAGCGGGCACGGAGGAAGCGGACCTCGGGGTCGAGGGGGGTCTCCTTCTCCAGCCCGGCGAGCAGCCTGTCCAGGCGGGCGAGATCGATCGCCGCGCTGTTGGCGCGGTTGCCGGCCAGGTTGTACCAGAGAATCGCGAGGTGGTCCGCCCGCCGCTCCTCCGCGGCCACCTCGGCTTCTGTCACCCCGGCCCACTCCGAGGCGTGGCGGACGACGATGTTCGGGACCGCAGAGAGGAACAGGTCCAGATCCGGCTTGTGGGCGGCGCCGATCAACACGGCCACCCGTTTGCCTTCATGATCTGCGGCCATGTCGACGATCTGCCGGGCGATCATCAGGTTGCGGTAGAGCATGTAGCGCCGCCCGGCCTCGCCGAAGGGGTTGGGGCCGGCGTCGGCGTTGGCGTAGGTCTGGTTGATGACCGCGCGCCATTCGGGCGTGTCGGCGAAGAGCAGAGGCGGCACTTCCCACCGGGCCAAGAGTTCCTCGGCGGTGAGCTGCCGCTCGCCGGTCTCACCGGCCGTGCGTCCCGGGTTCACCGCCGGCCACGAGAGCGCGCCGATCTGTTCGAGCGCGGGCGGCATCCAGTCCACGGGCCGGACCTCCCTGCCCTTCTCCAGGGCCCAGGGAACGGCCACGCCGTACGACTCGTAGGCGATCTCGAAGAAGACGCCCTCTGCGTACCACTGGGGCGGCGTCTCCACGCCCACGGCGGCGGGGTCGATGCGGTTCAGGAGGGCGCGAAGACGCGCCGGGCTGTGCTCCTCAAACTCGAGCTGCGCCGCGTGCATGGTGCCGATGATCACCACTTCCGTCGGCTGGGTGGGGAAGCGCGGCGGCTGTGCCGCACCGGCATCCGCGGCGGCCGGCCGGGCGGACAGTCCCGCCAGGGCCGCGCAGGCAGCGAGCAGCCAGCCTGTTCGTTTCAGGAACGTGCGGAACATGCGTGACCCTCCTTCGGTGGTATGGATTGTCTACGCCTTGAGCGTAGCCGCCGCCGTCGGGAAACGCCTGCGAATTGGCTTACAGAAGGGCGCACGCGCCTTACATTCCTGCAACGTTCACGCACCGGACCCACGTGCACGCGGGCGGCCTGGGCCGGGGGGAACGCAGCTGCGATGGCGAAAACCGTGCGACATGACTGGTGGATAGGAAGGTCGTGCCACTATTGTGATAGTCGTCACAATCAGAGTCTATTTCTGAAGTAGGATAAACGGAGTGATGAAAAAGCACTACAGAGCCAGGCCATCGGGTAGCCAACTGGATGCCGCCGTGTGGAGGGGTCGGGTGGCCGAGCAGCAGCGCCTCTCCGACGCGCATCGCACGGGATGTCAGATTGTTGTAAGGAATATGGGCCATAAGTAGCCTTGCATCACCTACATAGGACCCAATAGGACTAGCACAAAAGTGCAATACAAGATTCACATAACCTTCTTGTGAAGGGGGTCACAGATCCTGCGGAGGTTTGTGACCCCTCTAACAATTAGACCCAGGGGCCAACTGTACTATTGCGAAACCTCCATCCTGCGCTATTTCCCCGCCGGGATAGCCGAAGGTATGATGAGAACTAAACCGTACGTCTCATTGGACGGCGCGCGGTAGCACCGAAGTCGTGGACGTGACGGAGCAACGCATGGGGGTGGAAAGCTTTGACCCTGACCCGACGTGATCTCCTGAAGAGGTCGTTGGCGGCGGGGGGCGCGCTCTCGCTTCTGGAGCTCGGCAACGCGGCGGAGGCCAAGGACCGCGGCGAGCTCAAGATCGAGGGCGCCAAGGACTACCGTACGATCTGCTGCTACTGTTCGGTGGGCTGTGGCATCCAGCTCTGGGTGAAGGACGGCGAGGTCGTGCACGTCAATGGCGACCCCGATCACCCGATCAACGAGGGCACGCTCTGTCCGAAGGGTGCGTCCATCGCGAATTTGCGTGTGATCGCCGACAAGAACAACCAGTACCGGCCGAACCCGCGGCGGCTGACCAAGGTGCTCTACCGGGCACCCGGCGCCACTGACTGGGAGGAGAAGGACTGGGACTGGGCGATCGAGCGCATCGCCCGCAACGTGAAGGCGGCCCGCGACGCCACGTTTGAGCGGGTGGATCAGAACGGTGTCACCGTCAACCGCACCTTCGCCCTGGCCCACATCGGGTCGGCGGCGCTGGACAACGAGGAGAACTACGTCCTGGCCAAGCTGATGCGCGGCCTGGGCATCGTGCGCCTGGAACATCACGCCCGTCTCTGACACAGCTCCACGGTGGCCGGTCTGGCCCCCACGTTTGGACGCGGCGCAATGACGAACCACTGGAACGACTACCAGAACACCGACGTGTTCATGGTGCTCGGCACCAACCCGGCAGAGAACCACCCCATCTCGATGCGCTGGATCGACAGGGCGCGGGAGACCCGGGGTGCCAAGCTCATTGTGGTTGACCCCAAGTTCAACCGCACGGCTGCCAAGGCCGACCTGTACGTGCCGATCCGCCCGGGCACCGACATCGCCTTCCTGGGCGGGCTCATGAACTACGCGATGACCCACGGCCGGTACTTCCACGAGTACGTGGCCAAGTACACCAACGCCAGCTACCTCATCCACCCGGACTTCACGTTCGAGGACGGGCTCTTCTCGGGGGCCCAGGTGGGCGAGGACGGCCAGGTGAAGTACGACACCGCGACCTGGCAGTACCAGCTGGACGAGGACGGCAACGTCCGGAAGGACCCGACCCTCACGCACCCGCAGTGCGTCTTCCAGCTCATGAAGAAGCACTACGCGCGGTACACGCCGGAGATGGTCGCCGAGACCTGCGGCATGTCGGTCGAGGAGTTCCTGGAGGTGGCGGAGCTCTTCACCTCCACCGGCCGGCCCGACAAGGCGGGCAACATCATGTACGCCATGGGCATCACCCAGTCGACCCACGGCTCGCAGAACGTGCGGGCGGTGGCCATGCTGCAGCTCCTGCTGGGCAACATCGGCATCCCGGGCGGCGGCGTGAACGCCCACCGGGGCGAGTCCAACGTGCAGGGCTCCACCGACATGGCGATGCTCTGGAACAACCTGCCCGGCTACATGCCCATGCCGACGGCGGCCCAGCACCCGACCCTGGAGGCGTACCAGGCGACCACCCCGAAGTCGGGCTACTGGTCGAACCGGCGCAAGTTCATGGTCTCGCTGCTGAAGGCCTGGTGGGGCGAGAACGCGACCCCGGCGAACGACTTCGCCTACGACTACCTGCCGAAGCTGGATCACCGGGATCACTCCCACATGTCCATCTTCGAGGCCATGGGCCGCGGCGAGCTGAAGGGCCTCTTCGCCTGGGGCCAGAACTTCGCCGTCGGCGGGCCGAACGTCACCAAGGAGCGGTCGGCCCTGGCCAACCTGGACTGGTTGGTGGTGGTGGACCTCTTCGAGACCGAGACGGCGGCCTTCTGGAAGGGACCGGGCATGAACCCGGCCGAGATCCAGACCGAGGTCTTCCTGCTGCCCGCCGCCGCCTCCTACGAGAAGTGCGGCACCGTCACCAACTCCGGCCGCTGGATCCAGTGGCGCGACAAGGCCGTGGAACCCATGGGCGATGCGCGCGACGACCTCTGGATCGCCGACCGGCTCTTCAAGAAGCTGCGTGAGCTCTACGCCACCGAGGGCGGCGCCTTCCCCGATCCCATCGTGAAGCTGCACTGGGACTACGACGACGGCGATCACCCGTCCTCGGAGAAGGTGGCCTTCGAGATCAACGGCTACACCTGGGCCGACAGGAAGGGGCTCACCACCTTCGGCAACCTGCAGGACGACGGCTCCACCGCCTGCGGCTGCTGGATCTACTCCGGCTACTTCGACAACTTCGAGACGCCGAAGTGCCGCAGCCGGGTGAAGGACGAGCCCGGCACGACGCTGGGTACCCACCTGGGCTGGGCGTGGGCCTGGCCGGTCAACCGGCGGATTCTTTACAACCGCTGCTCGATGGACGAGCACGGCCAGCCGTGGGATCCGGAACGGCCGCTCTTCCGCTGGGACGGCGAGAAGTTCATCGCCCAGGACGTGGCCGACTTCGGCGCCGGCAACCCGCCCGAGGTCTCCGCGCAGAACCCGTTCATCATGATGCAGGAGGGCGTGGGCGCGCTCTGGTCGCCCTCCGGCATGAAGGACGGCCCGATCCCCGAGCACTACGAGCCGGTGGAGTCGCCGGTGACCAACCGGCTGAACCGGCGGCAGTTCAACCCTGTCGCCATCATCTCCGGCAAGGGCGAGTTCGGCACGATCACCGAGGCCGAAGACCCCGACTTCCCGTACATCTGCACCACCTACCGGGTGACCGAGCACTGGCAGTCCGGCGCCATGACCCGGTCCCTCCCGTGGCTGGGCGAGATGATGCCCGACATGTTCGTCGAGATCTCGCCGAGCCTGGCCGCCAAGCTGGGTGTGCAGGGCGGCGACCGGGTGGAGGTGACCACGGTCCGCGGCTCGCTGGTGGCCCCGGCGATGGTCACGCCCCGCATGCGGCCCGTCCGGGTCCACGGCCGGGAGATCGAGATCGTCGGCATGCCGTGGCACTGGGGCTACATGGGCCAGTTCACCGGCGCCTCGGCCAACGTGCTCACGCCGCACGTCGGCGATGCCAACACCCAGATCCCCGAATACAAGGCGTTCCTGTGCAATGTGAAGAAGGCCGGCGGCTCCGGCCCGGTAAGGGGGTAAGCTCATGACGTACGGGATGCTCATCGACCTGTCCAAGTGCATGGGCTGCCGGGGCTGCCAGGTGGCCTGCAAGCAGTGGAACGACCTGCCCGGTGAGGACACGAGCCTGGGGGCGGACTACACCAACCCCCAGAAGCGCTCGGCCTACACCTGGACCACCATCGACTTCGTGACCGCCGAGGTGAACGGCCGCACCGTGGCCACCTTCACCAAGTCCGGCTGCATGCACTGCCTGGAGCCGGCCTGCGAGTCGGTCTGCATCGCCGGCGCCATCAAGCGGCACGAGAACGGCGCAGTCACCATCGACCACGACAAGTGCATCGGCTGCCGCTACTGCCAGCTGGGCTGCCCCTTCGGCGTGCCCAAGTACGAGTACGACAAGCCGGTGCCCCGCATGCAGAAGTGCACCCTCTGCTACGAGCGCATCTCCGAGGGCCTGGAGCCGGCCTGCGCGGCCACCTGCCCCAGCGGCGCCATCCTGTTCGGCGAGCGGGAGGACCTGCTGCGGGTGGCCAAGGAGCGGATCGCCAAGGGCAACGGCCGGTACATCGACCACGTCTACGGGGAGCACGAGGCCGGCGGAACCGCCGTCATGTACATCTCCTCCGTGCCGCTGGACCTGACCGCCCTGAACACCGACGTCACCACCGAGTCGGTGCCGGGCTTCACCTGGAAGGCCATGCGGCAGCTCCCGACCCTGGTGGGCAGCGTGGCGGTGCTCTCGCTGGGTCTCATGGCGTACTCGCGGCGCCGGTCCATGCTCGAGGCGGCGCAGAAGGGAGGCGGTGCGGAGTGAGCACGATGAACGCGACCCCGCAGCCGACGCGGCTCCTCCGGATGGAGTGGTGGCGCTGGCGCATGACGCCGGGCAAGGCGGTGCTGCTGGCCCTGTTCGGCGCCGCCGCCGTGGTCGCCGTGGTCCGGCTCTTCCTGGGCCTGGGCGCCACCACGGGGCTGAACGACTCGATGCCCTGGGGCCTGTGGAAGATCTTTGACGTCGTGGTCGTGGTGCCCCTGGGCGCGACCGGGTTCGTGATGGCCTTCATCCGCTACTTCACCCCGGGCGGCGAGCGGTACGAGTACCTGAACCGCCGGGCGGTGATCTGGGCGGCCATCATGTACCTCTCCATGGGCGTCCGGCTGGCGTTTGACATCGGCATCCCGTGGCGCATCATCAACCCGATCGTCTTCGGCGGCAACCTGCACTCGCCGCTGTTCGAGATCGCCTGGTGCGTGGCGCTCTACCTGATCGTGCTGTTCTTCGAGAACATCAGCCGCGTGGCAGAAGAGCAGCAGCGGCCGTGGGTGAAGAAGGTCGATCACGCCCTGCACAAGATCCTGCCGGGGTTCGTGCTGGTGGGTGTGCTGCTCTCGACGATGCACCACTCGTCGCTGGGCACCCTGTTCATGATCACCGGCAAGCGCATGGATCCCCTCTGGTACCACCCCTGGCTCAACTACGTCTTCCTGCTGACCTCGATCGCCACCGGCATGGCGATGATGATGGTCATCGAGGGACTGACCAGCCGGTACTACAAGCTCAGGTTCGAAACCGACCTGCTGGCCCGGCTGGCGCCCTGGGTCGCCGGCATCCTCAGCTTCGTGCTGGTCTGGCGGCTGGGGGCCATGGCGGCCGAGGGGCAGATCGGGCAGATCTTCGTGCCCCGGGCGGAGACGGCGCTCTGGTGGGGTGAGATCCTGCTGGGCTACGTCGCCCCCATCGCGATCCTGTTCTCCCGGGCCCGGTTCACCCGGGCGGGCCTGTTCGCCGGCGGCCTGCTGACCGTGCTGGGCATGATCGCCCTGCGCCTGAACGTCGGCTTCACCGCCCTGATGGAGGCCCTGAACGCCCAGTACACGCCGACCATTTCGGAGCTTCTGTTCACCGTCGGCGCGACCGCCGGCACGGTGGTCATCTACACCTGGTTCGTGGAGACATTGCCGTCCATCCTCGGCCCGCGGCAGCAGGACGCCGAGGGGATGGAGGCAGTGGGGGACTAAGCTGCTGCGGCAGCGGAGGAGGGTGCTCCTGTGACGACGTGGGCCTATGCAGAGCAGATCCTCCACGTGGACCTGACCCGGCGCGCCGCCCGTACCGAGCCGACGCCGATCGCCCTTAAGCGGGGCTACATCGGCGGAGCGGGTTTCGTAGCGAGTCTGCTGGCAGAGGCCCCGTCGTCCGGGGGAGTCCGGGAGCGGGCCCTGACGGTCCGGGAGGCCGGGGCGGCCGCGCGGGTTGCCCTGGCCACCGGGCCTCTCTCCGACGCGATGGCCGGACGGCTGGCCCTGGGCGCATGGGAGGACGGCCGGAAAGTTTTCTCCTCCATGGGCGGCCGGATGGCGGCGGCCCTGAAGGGTTCGGGCTACGACGCCGTCGTGATCGACGGCAGGCTGGACAGGCCCGGCGTGCTGGTGCTGGAGCCGGACGGCGTGCGCCTCCTGGACGCCGGCCACCTGTGGGGGCTGGAGGTGCCCGACGTGGCCCGGCAGCTCTACCTGGAGGCGGGCCCCTACTGGGCGACCATAGTGCTGGGCCCCGCGGCCGACTACAACGTCCCCTTCGCCACGATGGTGCACGAAGGCCATGTGGCCGGCGGCAGCGGCGTCGCGGCGGCGCTCGGGCGCAAGCGCATCAAGGCGGTGATGGTGCGGGACACGATGGCCATCCCCTCCCGCTGCACCGGGTGCAACCTCACCTGCGCGGCGAAGCTCTCCCCGAACGCTGGCCGGGCGGGCGACCTGGGGCTCGACGCCCCGACGGCGGAGCGGCTGGTCGCCCTGGCCGCCGCCCTGATCGAGGCAGGGATGCTGCCCGAGCCCATCGAACTCCTCACCGAGATCGCGTACCGCCGCGGCGTGGGGGCGGTTTTCTCGGACGGCGAGGAGGCCGCGCTCCGGCGGCTGGGGCCCGAGGCGGCCCGGTTCCTGTCTTCCCTGCCGCCCCGCAGGCGGCGCGGCGGCATCGGGATCGCCGATCTGCTGGGTACCTGCCAGCGGGTGTGGCAGGAGCGCCCGGGGGAGATCCTGCGCTCGGCGCTGGTGGCCACGCAGGGGTTGCTGGCCGGCGCGAGCTGAGGGGGGAAGTCCGATGACCGAGTTCGGCGAGCTGCCGCCCATGCCGGTGGAGCGGCCGGCCACGCTGTACATCAACGACCAGGAGGTCGTGACATTGCAGACGACGCCCAGCCATCTCGATGACTGGGCCGTCGGTTTTCTTTTTGGGGAAGGGATCATCCGGGACCTGGGCGAGGTGGCCCGGCTCTCGGTGGACGAGGACAGGGGCATGATCTGGGCCGACCTGCCCGGCCTCTCCGAGCTGCCGGACGCCAGCACCCGCAAGCGCTACCTCACCGCCGGCTGCGGAAAGGGGGTCACCTTCAGCTCCCTGAAGGACGCCCTGATGCTCAAGAAAGTGGACCACCCGCTGAAGGTGCGGGTGGCCGACCTGCTGGACTGGGTGAAGGAGATGCAGCGGAACACGCCGCTGTACGCCGAGACCGGCGGCGTGCACGGCGCGGGGCTGAAGAACCTGGCGACGGGCGAGATGCTCGTGCGCGAGGACATCGGCCGGCACAACGCCCTGGACAAGGCCATCGGCGCTGCCCTGCGGGCAGGCTGGGACTTCACGCAGGTCGTGGCCGTGAGCTCCGGCCGCATCAGCTACGAGGCCGCCACCAAGCTGGGCCGGGCGCAGATCGCCGTGGGCGCCACGCTGACGGCGGCCACCGACCAGGCGGTGCGGCTGGCCAACCACCTGGGCATCGACCTGGTGGGCTACGCCCGCAGCCCGAAGCACATGGTGGTGTACACCCGGAGCGGGCGGCTGGTGCCGTGACCGTGCCAGACCTGAACGGAGCGAGCTTTCTGTGCTCGCTCCGTGGCTGTTTTCATGGGCTTGTTGCTGTCACCGCACGGCTGCGTGAACCCAAGACGGGCTCCGAGTTCCGCAGATATCTGACCTGCAGCCGAGCGATGGTTCCCCGGTACAGATCGAGCGCCTCCTCCATGCGCCCCGCCTGAATCAGCCTGATGCAGGGGCGGATCGTGTTGTGGTAGATCCTGTGGTACACGCCGACCGCGTCGGGGCATGCATCTATGGCAGCCACCAGCGCAGGTGCGATCGCGTAGTACTCTGCAATGAGCCCCGGGCCGTCCGGACGGTTCCGGAGATAGCTGTCGCGGAACGCCCGCAGCGTTTCGAGTTCCAGGCAGTCATCAGGCAGGTTCCGGGCCCTGACGCAGGCGGTGGTAAGGAAGCAGCCACTTGCGTTGCTCTTCTTGGCTGTCCTTCTCGTACCCGTCTTGGTGCTCTTGCGCGGCCTCTTGCTTGCTGTGGTTCCCGGTTCAATTCCTGTGCCCTTGCACCGGGGGCATTTTCCGTTGCCGCCACAGCGCTTGCACTTCACGATTGTATCAAAGAAGATGTTTGGGGATCCGGAACCGAAACACTTCGGACAATCACCGCTGCCTCTGCACATCCTACAGTTCTCTGCCACTGACGTTCCTCCCCAATAGTCGCGATGGAAATATTCTAATACTCTCAACATATCGCGATCAATACTGGAGAGAGAAGCCGCCTGTGGACCTTCGTGCAGTCACCCACAGCAGTCTACCGGACCGGAGGACGCGGGGTGACGCTCATTTAGAAGGCGGGTAGGATAACCTCAGGGGACGGAACGGGCGAACCGGACGGTCCTCAGGAACCCGAGGACTCGACCGGCTTGGCGTACATGAACGAAGGGGACGTCTTCAGGGGCGGCAGCGTCAGGCTGTCGCTCTTGACGACGGTCACCTTGATGCCCCACCGGGCGAGCAGGTCGATGACGCCGCCCCGCAGCTTCAGCGAGGCGTCCAGCACCGCCGGGTCGCCGATCGCGTGGATCTCCACCGGCGAGGCGATCATCGTCTCGTTGACGAGGATGCGCTCGCCGACGTTGCGGATGCCGCTCACCGACGTCAGGCGCACGCCGCCCACGGCGATGGCCTCGGCGCCGGCGGTGTACAGCTCGTTGACCACCCGCCAGATGTCCTCATCCGCCACCCGGTTCTTGGCCGTGACCGCCTCCGGCGTTTCGGCGAGCGTGACGACCACGCCGGGCCCGGTCACCGGGACGGTGCCCGCCAGCAGCCGGAGCCGCTCCAGTTCAGCCTGCTGCGACGGCGAGGCCAGGGAACGCCGGAGTTCGCTGACCTCGCTTTCCAGGGCGCGGATGCGCTCCTCTGCCGCCGCCAGCTCGGCCTCCCGGTCGGTGAGCGCGGCGATCAGCTCCTCGGTCCGGAGCCGGGTGGGATCAACATGATGTTCGCTGGTGATGCGGAACTGAGTCGTCAGCATGAGGCCCAGGAACAGCATTACCACGCCCAGGGCCCAATACGTCTTTTTCACCGGTTCACCACTTCCGTCGTCCGATTGCTGGGCAGCGGGTGTCCACTCCGCTCTGTTCGACTCATCGCGGCAGACTCCTCCAGCGGCGTTCGGAAGGATCCGCGGGGCGACAAGGCGAAGGCAGTGTGCTACACGATTCCATTCTAGCAGCCGTGCGAGGAGGATCCACGCCATTGAACGCGACGATATCGGCCGGCCGCCCCGTCTTTGCCCTGCTTCTGGTGCTCAGCCTGACACACGCCGTCATCGACCTGACCTCCGGGGCCGTCATCGCGCTCCTGCCGGCCCTGCGCGAGGCCTACGCCCTTGATTATGCCATGGTGGGCCTCATTCCGCTCTTCGCGAACCTGACGTCGACGTTCACCCAGCCGTTCTTCGGCATCATCAGCGACCGCTCGGAGATGCGGTGGCTGCTGCCCCTCAGCCTGGCCCTGGCCGGCCTGGGCCTCGCGGCCGTCGGCTTCCTCACCAACTACTGGCTGGTGCTGGCCGCCGTGATGATCAGTTCGCTGGGCGGCGCCGCGTTCCATCCGGAGGGCGCACACGCGGCCCACAACCTGGCCGGGGAGCGCCGCGCCCAGGCCATGGCCATCTACAGCGTGGGCGGCAACCTGGGCTACGCGCTGGGTCCGGGCTTCGCCGCAGCGCTCATCGCCGCCTTCGGCCTGCGGGGCACGGCGTTCGCCGCGCTGATGCCGGTCCTGCTCGCCGCCGTCCTGATCCGCCTGCTGCCCCGCTGGCGCGCCCGCGAGCAGGAGGCCGTGGCCCGGAAGCGGGAGCACGAGGAGCCCGGCGCCACCAACTGGACGGGCACCGTGCTGATCACGCTGGTGGTGATCGTGCGGTCGATCATCCACCTGGGCATGACGACCTACCTGCCGTTCTTCTGGATCGACGTGCTGGGCAACGACCCGGCGACAGCCGGCCTGGTGCAGATGACCTACCTGCTGGCCGGCGTCCTGGGCACGCTGCTGGGTGCGCCGCTGGCCGACCGCTTCGGCACCAAGCCGGTCCTCGTCGCCTCGTTCGCCCTGCTCCTGCCGGTGCAGGCCGTCCTCTCCACCTTGGAGGGCTGGCCGCTCCTGGCGTGCCTCTTCGTCGCCGGCTTCCTGGTGGTCTCCACCTTCACCACCACGCTGGTGATGACGCAGGAGTACATGCCCCGCAGCCTGGGCCTGGCCTCCGGGCTGAACCTCGGCCTGGCCTTCGGCATGGGCGGCGTGGGCACCTCGGTGCTCGGCGTCGTGGCCGACCACTTCGGGGTGCTCGTCGTGATGCGGTGCATCGCATCGCTGGTCGTGCCCGCCCTCCTGCTCACGCTGGCGCTGCCGAGGGTGCGGGCCAAGCGCGCCTGAGGCGTGGTTGAGGCTTCCGTTGCAGACGATGCTTCGGCTGTGGTATAGTCTTGGTGCGGATGGGAGTAGATCGGGTCCTGGTGGCCCGCACGGTCTTCAAAACCGCTTGAGCCGTAGTGATCCTGCGGCTGGTGGGTTCGATTCCCACATACTCCCGCCACTGCCGTCGCAGAGCCGCTCTGGTCACAAGACCGAAGCGGCTTTTTCGTGTATTTCTGGCCAGTTTGAGCGCCGCGATTTTCCCAACACTCCTTCACATGCGGTATAATTAACGCACACGAGGAGTGAGAGCGTGGCAGAAACTGTTGTGACCGTAATGGTGCAAGGGTTGATGGCCGCTCCATGGGTCGTTTCGGCCAAGCTGGAAGACCTGGGCTTCGGCGCCGACGTTCGCACTCGCGTGCGGCCTGCGGTGATGGGCAACCTGGCCCACGTGACCCTGCAGACCTGGAGGGGCGAGGATATCGTCGCCCACCTGACAGCCGGCACGCCGGAGTGCGTCGCCGACCTTGCCCGATTCCTGAGCTTCCTGGCCAAGCTGGCGTACGGCGTCCAGTTCGTCGTCCACGAACCCGGCCAGGGCGCGGTCAACCACTCATGCGAGATCGCGCCCAGGCAGATCGGGCAGGTATTGCCTGAGTTCATGGCGCGCCGGGACGGTATGGCATTCATTTATCCCACTCGTGCTCGTGATCTGTTTCGGAAGTACCCGATGCAGTAGCCTCGTGCCCGACCCCTTCCGCGGGTCGGGCTATCGTGTACCTGGTCGGCCCGGAAAGGTCCTCGCAATCGGAGATGACGCCACCGTAACCCCTCGCATCTGCAAGCCGTCCATGTTGTTCTTAGCTGCACCTTCGTTGTTGCACTCAAGAGGGGACCTGAAATGCTGAACCTCACGACTCACCTGAGGAGGGCGCGGACCCGGTGGAAGCTTGACTGGGAGAACCTTAGGAGCGATTTCTCAACGGTTGCGGTCGCCACCATCCTGGCCTGGCTGACGGCCCATTACCTGGTGCAGGTCGGCCTCGTCAACCACAACTCGATGTTCCCCACGCTGGAACCCGGCGAACGGATCGTGATCAACGTCCTGTCGCCCCGTTACCGCCTGCCTGAACGGGGGGAGATCGTCGTCTTTGTCGATCCGAGGGGAATCGAAGACCTGCTTGTCAAACGGGTGGTTGGGCTGCCGGGGGATACCGTGGAGATCCGGGGCGGCGTGCTCATCGTGAACGGCGAGCCCTTCCCGGAGGCCCCCACGGTCCAGCCCCAGGCGGAGGACCGCGGGCCGGTCGTCGTCCCGGAGGGCAGCCTCTACGTGATGGGCGACAACCGCCCGGTGAGCCTGGACAGCCGGGACTTCGGCCCCATCCCCGCCGGCAGCGTGAAGGGCATCGCGGTTCTCCGGCTGTGGCCGCCGGCGCGCATGGGAGTACTGCAGTAGGGAGTTGGACCGCTGGATGATAGTGTACAACAAGCTGGTCAGAGACCGGATTCCGGAGATCATCGCGGAATCCGGAAAGCAGTGTTCGGTCAAAGTGCTGGATGACGAGACGTATTTGGCGTGCCTCCACCAGAAGCTGGGCGAGGAGCTGCAGGAGCACCTCGCAAGCCAGGGCGTCGAGGAACTGGCGGACCTGGTGGAGGTTGTGCACGCGATCCTGGCGTTCAGGGGGATCAGCCCGGAGCAGTTCGAACGGATCCGGCTGGAGAAGCGGGAGGCCAGGGGTGGATTCAGCAAGCGCCTCTTCCTGCTGCACGTCTCGGCCCCACCGTCCACCGTCCGACCTCGGCCTGGGGGAGGTGGTGCCGTCTGAACGCGGATCGGGTTCTCCGCTCGGTTCCCGCCCTGGCGCAGCTCCTGGAGGGGTTTGGCGCTGCGCTGCCGGCCACCTTCCCGAGTCTGCGTCGGCCATGCTCTTCGGCGGGATCACCCTCGGCCCGTTTTCCCCCCGCTGGAGCGACATCGACCTGATTGTCCGGGTCGACGCCGACCAGGTGACGCCGGAACTCGCAGATCGGGCCGGCCGCCTGTGGCAGCACCTGGCGGAGAGGCCGCTGGGCGACCTGATCTACCTGCACGTCGCGCCCTGCACCGTGCTGGGCGGTCCGCTGAGCGTGGCCGGAGGGGGCGTGACGGGCCGGCCGGCCTCCCTGCGGATGTACCGGCACAAGACGCGCCGGATGGAGGGCTACCCGCTCTCGCTGCCCGACACCGTCAACCTGCGGCGGCACGGGGCCGTCCTGGCCGGGCGGGACCTGCGCCCCGGCCTGCCGGACGTTCCGGAGGACTGGCCCGTCGTGCGGCGCTGCGGCGCCCGGGTACCGGACCACGGAGCCGCGCAGCCCTCGTGCTCGCACGTCGCAGCGCTTTGCGCCGGTTGCTCGGAACCGGCGCTTTTTCGTTTCCGCCATCCAAGTCCAAGACTGGCGTTTCCGACGGCCACCCTGTCCCGCAGACGTGACCCCTGGGTCCGTCATCCCGCCGGCCTGCGTCTGTGTGCGACCCGATTACGGCCCATGCGCCCGGTGCCCGACCTCGGAACCGCCGCATTTTCACTTCGAGTCTGGCGAAGCCGAAAACCGCCGGCTCGATCTGCAGGCCAGGAGGATCCGGCGTTTGAGTATGCCTAAGTGAATCGCTGCGTACCTCAGGAGGCCCCGCGGCGAGCCCGTTACGCTTTGCAGGAACAGCCCCAGCGCCATCATGTTCATGCTCCAGACCGACGCCTTTTCACTTCGGCTCATCTGGCCAAGTCCAAAACCGGCGGCCGCATCCCTGGACGGGACGGACCCGGCGTTCCAGCATGCCTGTTTGGGCTGCAGCAACTACGAGCTCGAGCTCTGCACACACCGCAACACCGACTGCGGGGCTATCTTCTTTCCGCCCAAGCGTCTGCCCGCGCCTCGACCACGGCCGCGGAACTGCCATGCCCGACCTCGGAACCGCCGCATTTTCACTTCGAGTCTCCCGGCAAAGTCGAAAACCGCCGGCCCGATTGCGGGCCAGGCGGATCCGGCGCCCGAGCACGCCCGCCCCGACAACGCCCTCGCACAGCCCGTTCACACCACCCCCGAAGTTGACATATTCTGTCCTGATCCGAGGGCGCTGAGAGGAGGCGAGGCCAGGTGATCACCATCATCCCCGACCTGCTGCCGGAGAACCATCCGCTTGAGAGCCTGCCCATGACCCCTCGCTATATCACCATCCACGACACCGCGAACCCCGCGCCCGGGGCGAATGCCGCGATGCACGGCCGCTATATGCGCAGCCAGGAAGCCATCGCCCGTGAGGTGATGTGGCACTTCACCGTCGACGACCGGGAGATCCGCCAGCACCTGCCCCTCGACCGCAACGGCTGGCACGCGGGTGACGGCTGGTACGGCACCGGCAACCGCCAGTCCATCGCCATCGAGATCTGCGAGAACGCCGACGGCAACCGGGCGGCCGCCGAGGCTAACGCCGCCGCCCTGGTAGCCCACCTCATCCGCACGCAGCCCACCCTGCTGCCCTTCCCCGGGTGCGTCGTGCAGCACAACCGGTGGTCAGGAAAGGACTGCCCCCGGGTGCTGCGGGGCCGACCCGGGGGCTGGGATGCGTTTCTGAACAGCGTAGCGGCCCATCTGGCCGAGCCGCGGCGCCCGGTTCCGGTGCGGGATCCTGCCGGCCGGCTGCTCTGCACCGGCTGGCTGGAGGAGAGCACCACCGTCGTTCCCCTGCGGGCCCTGGCCGAGGCCCTGGGGCTGGTTGTCGAGTGGGAGCAGGCGACAGGCGAGGCCAGACTGCGCTGGCCGGGCGGGGCATAGGCGCCGCCGTCCGAGCCCGTTCCGGCAACCCGGAGCGCGCCGTGACTACCGAAGCACCTCGCGCAGTTGCTCCCAGTCGCCGGGCGAGACCGCGTGGTGCGGCAGACCGGCCTGGGCGCAGACCTCGGCCGCCGGGCCGGGCTCGCCCGCGTCCAGCTCGACCACGGCCAGCGGCCGGAAGCTGTCGGACTCGAGCACGGTGATGAGCGGGTAGGCGGAGACCGCCTTCTCGCGGAGGTCCGCGGGCAGCGCCGCGAACCGCTCGGGGCCCAGCGCCCATGCCAGCGGGAGGCGCGGCGCCAGCAGCACCTGGCGCTGCCGCAGGACGGCGGCCAGGCGGTTGTGAAGCTCACGCTCCTGGCCCACAAGCCCCTCGGCGATGGCCTCGGGCGTGACCAGGCAGGCGTGGTGGTGGGGCCGCTCGGAGGGCAAGAGCCCCAGCGCCCCGGGGTGCAGGCCGCCCGCCTGCGCGGCTTCGCCCGGGTGTTCGGCATCGATCAGGTCGGCCAGGGCGGGGACCCCGGCGAGGGTCGACCGGCGCCCCACGAGCACGGCCCGCTGCATGCCGCACCCCAGGGCCCGCACGACGGCGCGGCGCCGCTCGTCCAGCCACTTCAGGCTTTCGGGGGTTGCACCGGCGCCGAGCACCAGCGAGACCACCACCGCCTCGTGCCGGGACATCGGCTCGTCCGGGGCGTAGATCCGGACGCGGCGCAGGGCTGCGGCGCGATCCGGATCGCGCTCCGCGTCGGCCAGCCGGGCCAGAAGCTGCCTGAGCAGGCGCTCCTGGCCGCTGAACGGGCTGTAAAGCGCAATGTCGCTTGTGCCGCCGCCGATGAGGCGCGTGACCTGCAGCAGCGCGGCCCTCGCCTCCAGCGGGTTCTGCGCCTGGCTGATGGCGGCCGGCGCCGGAAACAGCGTCTGCCCGTCGTCGACGTTGATGAACTGCACGTCTTGTCCGGGGTAGTACGCCCCACGCAGCCGCTGGGCCTGCGGGCCGGCCACGTGCAGCGCACGGTGCAGCGGCGAGACCTCGGTGTAGGCGAAGGCGGCCAGGTTGTGCTCCTCCACCTGGCCGAGCAGCCGCGAGTCCTCGTCGGGCCCCAGGCAGGAGGGGGGCATGATCCCGTTCTCATCGCCCAGCAGCACCGCCCGTTTCGCCCGGTAGAGAACCGGCAGGAAGGGCGGAATCGGGACCCGCTCGGCCTCGTCGAGCACGAAGAGGTCGAAGAGCTCCGGTTCGTTGGGCACGATGCCCGCAACGGCCAGCGTCGGGCTCACCACCACCGGGAAGGCCGTGAGCAGGTCGGTGAACCGCTGCCGGCTCAGGATGGACCGGCGGGGCCCGCCCTTCTCCAGGGACTCGATCTCGCCCGCGACCGAGGCGATGATCTTGTCGATGTTGGGCCGGATCTCGGCGGCCTTCCGCTGCCAGGCGGCGCGGAGCCGGCGGCGGTCCACCTCGGCCTTTTTCTCCGCCACCGCGGAGGCCTTGGCGGCGGCTTCCTGCCGGTGGTCGGCGGTGACGCTGGCCGCCAGCAGGCGGCGGGCGCGGGCCAGGAGGAGGGGGTAGGCCTGCACCAGGAGGCCCAGGCTTTCCACTTGCTCCCGCAGGTCGCCCTCGGGATGGCAGAACTCGGGGACGCCCGCCTGCTTGAGGGCGTTCTTGATCTGGCCGGCGCGGCGCA
>Ga0134099_1000835_pt1 | contig 32782 bp, 30 predicted proteins | sample 10_taG_2_FD_105482 | JGI IMG/M metagenome (GOLD analysis project Ga0134099, IMG submission 105482) | Switchgrass degrading microbial communities from high solid loading bioreactors in New Hampshire, USA - 10_41_5_180_A2 metaG | ecosystem: Engineered > Bioreactor > Semi-continuous > Anaerobic >...
ATTCGCCCATCTTGACTTTCAGGTTGATGGCATCGAGTATCAGTTTATTGTCAATAGCTACGGAGAGATTGCCCAAGATTAATTCCACGATCTTGTACGACTGATGGATAAATGTTTAGAAAATAATTAGGCGAAGTAATACCGGCTTTCGTCCCGGTAAAATTTTTTTATCGTTTTTTCAAAAATAATAAAAACCAAAAGGGTAGAGCAAACAAAAACCAGACTGTAAGCGGAGGCCAGGGTTCGATCACCGCTTTGCAAATAGGGCACCATTTTAACCGAAAAAGTCATCACAGTTCCACCGCCGATTATCAAAGTCAGAAAATATTGGCTGAAGGAAACGATATAAGCCATGCAGCCTGAGGCAATAAGACCCGGCAGGAGGGAAGGGAGGGTAATAAAGGCCATTGTCTGGCGGAAAGAAGCCCCTAGAACGGCGGCCTGTTCCTCCAATTTGCGGCCAAAAGCTTGGGTAATGTCAGTCATGATTTTAATGGCGTAGGGTAAAGAGCAGATCAGATGGGCGACAATAACCCCGGCAACGCTGTCGGATAATCCCATTTCAATAAAAATAACATTTATACCCATGGCGAAAACGGTTCCGGGAATAATAATCGGTAAAAATGTGCTTAAATCAATAACTCTTTTGCCATAAAAATCATAAAAGACCAGGGCCCGGGCAGTCATGGTCCCAATAATAACGGCTAGCAAGGCAACGACCAAGGACAGGCCTATGCTGAAAAACAAGGTTTCCATGGCTCCGGAATAGCCGCCAAAAAGCTCTTGCATGCCCCGCAAGGAAAAATTCTCCGGCAGAAGATGGGGCCAAGCCCACCTGCCGGCCAAACTCCAAACAACAATTACAACCAAGGGGGAAAGAATAGAAAAAATAAAACCGATAAGCAGGATTTTGCTTATAATCCCTAGGCGGTCAATATGCATTGTTCTTTTCATAATACTTGTCCGTTTAATAGAAAAACCCCCCTTATCTTTCAATCTTTTTTAAATTACCCTGCAATAATCTGTAATAAAAAACCACAATAATTAATGAAATAAAAAACATAATGCTGTTTAAGGCCATGGCATAAGGCCTGTGCAACAAATCGGAATGGGTGTACTCAATAAAAGCCTGGACAGGCAGCGCTTTTGGCGCCGTAGCGCCCAACAGGAAAGGAAGTTCGTAGGCACCCAGTGAAAAAGCAAAAATTATTAAAAAGGCATTTTTTACAGCCGGCATACAGAGAGGAAGGATTACATAACGGAAGCTTTGCCCGGGGGATGCCCCCAGATTTTGGGCGGCCTCTCCCAGGGTAGTGCTGATATTGGCCATGATGGAGATCACAAAAAAAACTACAAAAGGGATCTCTTTCCAAAGATAGGCTAGGATAATTCCTATCCCGTTAGGTGCAAACAGCAAAGACGGGAAACTTTCTTGAGCGGAGATAAGGCCCAGAGCATATAATAGGCGGGGCAAAAGCCCGCTTTGGGAGAAAATATTAATGATTAATAAAGCCACCACCGTATGGGGAATGACAATCGGAATTTTAGTAATTTGCATGATTTTGCCTTTGGCCAGGCCATTGCCAACCAGCAGGGCACAAACAAGGACACCGAGGATTGCAGCCAGCAGGGAAGAGACAAAAGAAATATAAAGACTAAAAGCTATGGAAGACAGAAAATCAGGACGGCTCAATACTTCCTGGTAATAGGAGAGCGTAGGTTTGTAGAGGCCTAGGGAAGGAATAATCCCTAGGCTTTGAATAATTACATTGACAATACCGCCGATAAATATAAGCGTCAACAGCATCACGGGCAGGAGTAATATATAGGGTACCGCTTTCCTCATTTACCTGGGACCTCTTCCAGCCAAATTTCTTCAATAATGGGAATCAGGTTAGCCGGGATTTCCGGGATTCTTTTGCTTAGAAGCTCCTCCTGGGGAATTGTTCCTTGTCCGATATTCACGGCGTCAAAACGCTTCTTTTGGTCAACACTCAGTTTATTGTAATCGATTACCGGTAAGGTTTTCAGATTTTCATACTGGGAAAGTTGAATTTCCGCAGACAATATTTCATTAATAACCACCAATGCCCCGGCCTTATTGGGACTGTTTAGCGCAATGGCAATATAGTTGGTGTTGCCGACGGTTCCCTTGTCAAACTGGAAGGCTCTGGCTGTGTCCGGGTAGATACCCTTGGCAATGTTGTTGGCCACTTCGTATGGTTCATAGCTCATGGTCATAATCAATTCCTTATCGGCAAACATATTGTCGACCTGGGCTTTGGTCGCCGGAAAAGTCTTGCCTTGGTTCCAAAGATAAGGATTGAGTTCTTTTAAATAATCAATGGCAGGTTGAATAATTTGCCTTATGGCTTCCTTATCGGCAGGCATGGTACTGAATTTTTCATAACCGATAATATCGCATATAATACAACGGACAAAGGCACTGCCGGTAAAGTCGGGCAGGGCGGGATAAGTAACTTTTCCGGGATATTTTTTAACGTAAGCCAGTAATTCATCCGTATTTTTCGGCATTTCAGGGGTAACGGCACTGTCATTGATCATAACCATCTGCGCTTTGCCATATGGGGCTTCATAGCCTTCGATGGGGTAGCCAAAATCATATTGGTTTTCCGGTGCCGTTTCATCTATATACTTAGAAAAATTGGGAAGCTTATTGGTAAATGGGCCGTAAAGAAAACCGTTTTCTTTGGCTGAAAAGAAGTTTTCTCCGTTAATCCATATAAGGTCGATTGAACCTTCTTGTTTGCCGGCCTGTATTTCACCTGCCAGCTTAGTTAAAATCTGGTCAATGTCCATAGGAACTCTCTTAAGGCTAATATCATATTTTTCCTTAAGGATGGAAGCCACTGTAGTATCCAGCCACTTATTGCGGAGGTCATCACCGCCCCAACCGTAAAAAGTAACTGTCGTTCCTTTGGCTTGGGAGACAAGATCCTCAAAAGAAGCACTTTCGTCAAATGGTTGGGCCGAGCCTGCACAACCCATCAGGCCGGCCAACATGCAAATAAGCATAAAAATAATAAGGCCGTGTTTGATTTTTGGGATTTTCATAACAACAAGTCCTTTCTTCATAATTTAGTTCAATAAAACTGCTGATGTTTCAAACAAATTTGGTAATGTTGCAAGTAAAGGTTAAAGTTAGTAAAAGTTAAAGTTAAAAATAGTCAAAGTAAAAATCAGCCTATTTTGCGCCAAAGAGCAAGCCTGCGTGGATCGACTTCCCTGGGATATTTCGGTCTAGGCTGCAATACTTGCAGGTGAGAATGCAATACCTGCTCCATTTGCTCTCTGACAATTTGAGCAAGAAGTTGAGCATTTTGGCTATATATTCTCTCATCTAAGCCGCGAACAATTAAATCGCGAATAACATCAGAATGAGTTACGCCTTTCTTTTCCGCTATTGTCTTAATTTGTTCAAATAATTCAGGCTGCATCCTAACGGTAACTGAGCGCAAATTGCTCATGTTTTAACCTCCCAATTCCCGATTGTCATACCGGTATTTTTGCTTGTTATCAGGATTTGCATACAATTAATCCGCATTTGTCTTACAAATATTCTTATTTGCAAGTTATATGCCATCTTAAAATTAAAAAGCAGATTACCTTGAACATAAATTAGATAAATACTTGATCTTAGATAAATACACCATTTAAAACCAATAGAAGAATAATTGTAAATAAGCAACAACAAATACTGATTTGAATCAACATTTGGGAAAATGGATTCAAAATAAAACCGAAACAAAAAAGAGCTTCACTCTATCTTGCAATAGACAAGCAAAGCTCTTTATTGTTTCATTTGCCACAAGAAATTGCCAGTTGTTGGATTACATATCATTTCGTTTAACTTTCCCGATACTTAAGGTTTTGCATCAAGTTTAGTGGATACTATGTTTGCTCTTATGCTTACGGCGGACATTTTTTTTGCTTGCCCGTTCCCGCAAGGCTTTTTTTGTTATAAGCGGTGATTCTTCCGTTAACCTCACAGGAGTGGTATCAGGTTCCTTGGTTAACAGTTTTAATGCTGCCGACAGCAGGGAAACGGAGTCGTTATCCTCCAGCAACTGAGTGGCCATTTCCTTGTATTGAAGGATATCTTCCTCCTCAAGAGTCCTTAAAATTCTTTCCATTGTTATGCGCTGTTGACCTTTAAAAGCCTCGTGTAAAGTAGGCAATGGCTGGCGTACAATTTTTTTGCGCGCAACTTGTTCGATCAGGCGTAAATGGTCTATTTCGCGAGGGGTTACAAAAGTAACCGCCATCCCGGGTTTCCCGGCCCGACCGGTTCTGCCGATGCGATGAACATAGCTTTCGGGATCTTGAGGAATATCAAAGTTATAGACATGGGTAACGCCACTGATATCCAGACCTCTGGCTGCAACATCGGTTGCTACCAATATCTCGGTCAATCCTTCTTTAAAATGTTTCATTACAATATCTCGCTTGGCCTGGGTCAAATCCCCGTGGATGCCTTCGGCCGAGTAGCCGCGCTTGTTTAAGGCTTCATATAATTCGTCAACTCGCCTTTTAGTCCGGCCAAAGACAATTGCCAATTCCGGAGAATGAATATCCAACAAACGGCATAGAATATCGAATTTTAATTTCTCCTGGACTTCCAGATAATATTGCTCCACTTGCGGAACAGTCATTTCTTTAGCCTTGATGCTTAAAAACTCCGGTTCCTTCATGAATTGCTGAGCCAGATCCAGAATTGTTTGGGGCATAGTAGCCGAAAACAGCATGGTTTGCCTGATAGGAGGAATCTCACTAAGAATGGTCTCAATATCCTCAATAAAACCCATACTCAGCATTTCATCCGCTTCATCCAGGATGACAATTTCTATTTGTTGCAGACGGATGGTTTTACGCCGCATATGGTCCATAAGACGTCCGGGAGTTCCAACAACGATTTGCGGTTTGGATTTTAAAGCTCTGATTTGCCGTTCAATATCCTGTCCTCCGTAAATAGGCAGGGCGCGTATTTCTTTAAATTGGCCAATCCGGTTTAGCTCTTCCGCTACTTGGATGGCTAACTCCCTGGTCGGAGTTATAACCAGGCCTTTAATGTTGTCCCGATCCGGTTTTATTCGTTCAATCATGGGAATGCCGAAAGCAGCCGTTTTGCCGGTTCCGGTTTGGGCTTGGCCTATAATATCCTTGCCTTGAAGGGCAAGGGGAATTACTTTTTCCTGGATAGGTGTTGTCTCTTCAAACCCCATGTCGGAAATCGCCTGGTTCAAAGGAGAGCTGAGGTTTAATTCAGTAAATCTGGGCATTAAGTAATTTCATCCTTTCTAAAATATCGATAGAATTTTAATTGTGATTAGCTAAATGATAACCATATCAATAACCATTTTTCCTAAAGCGGGATAATAAAATACCGCAAATTTAAAAATTATTTTAATTAAATCCACTGAATTTTAAGGTAATTTAATGGAAAAGGAATTGACATGATCTGCCTTTCATAATAACCTGTATTTAACCATATAATATAGCATCCTATTATATCTTTAATTTAATTAAATTTTAGATAATTATAAGTATATAAAGGAGGGATTTTACAGGATGTTCACCAAGCATTGGATGTTGAGAGAAGTAGCTCACTGTAAAGAAGGTTGCAGTATTTAGTCCTGGGCATGACGTTAAAAGGCCTATCGGATATCATATAAAAATATAAAAGGGACGGATTTTTTGCCCCGCGCTTTGGGAGACAAAAATCCGTCCCTTTGTGCTTGGTTCTTTTTTTCATAATTTATTACTTTGAAGCATTGGCTGTTTTTTGTTTTTTCCTTCTTCCTAACAGTAATACACCGGCAATAACCAAGATAATAAACCCATATTTTAATCCCGGATTGAGGAAGAATTGATGGATGATCGGTTCTTCCGTGATCATCTTAGCTGCTGTATAGGCAATAACGGCTGCGCCAATATCCACAATTATGGGGAAGCGGTTCATTAACTTAATAATAAGCGTGCTGCAAAAGACCATAATCGGAATGCTAATGGCAAGTCCAAAAATAACCAAATTATAACTTCCGTGGGAGGCTCCGGCCACAGCCAAGATATTATCGATGCCCATGACTGCATCGGCCACAATAATGGTAATAATAGCTTTTAACATGGAATTTTGGGCTTTTACGTTACTGCTGTCCTCGTCTTTAACCAGCAACTTGTAACTGATCCAGACCAGCAAAAGCCCTCCGGCCAGTTTAAGACCTTGGATTTGGAGGAGCCAAACTACGGCAATGGTGGCAAGAATCCTGATAACCACTGCTCCGGCGGTCCCGAAGACAATTGCTTTCATCTGCACGCTTTTATGCAGGTTGCGGCAGGCCATACCGATAACAATCGCATTGTCTCCGGCCAGGACAAGGTCAATGATAACAATTGATAAAACTCCGCTTACTAATTGTGCAAGTGTCAGTCCCATGATTTCCATTTGGCTAGGCACCTTCCTTTAATGAATATGTTGCTTAATTAATTTCGCGCAAAAATAAAACCTTAACCCAGAGGTTAAGGTCTTGCTCACAACATGAGTTGCCCAAAAAACCGGGACGCTTGTCCGAGTTGACGGCTTTTTGGTTTCAAGCTACTCCCCATTAACGAAGATAAGTGTAGCATAAATGGCATAGAATAGCAATAAAAATTTTTGCCGCCGAAGTTTTTTATTCTCTTTCCCGGGGTGCGGTAAACAATTTAACGATTTCCATTAGGACAAGAGGTACGAGAGACAGGGCAATAACGATGAGCCAAGCCGTAGAGTGCATAGAAATTACTTTGAATATTCCTTGCAGGGGAGGAATAAAGAGAATTAGCAACATCATAATTAAAGAGATAAAGAAAGCACCCACCATGTACTTATTGGAAGTGAAACCGACTTTAAACAGCGAATACCTGGAACGAATGTTAAAGGCATGAACTAGCTGGGAAAAAGCAAGCACGGCAAAAGCCATTGTTTCTCCCAAAGGCAGGCCTGCATTCTCAATACTTGACCTTGTGCCGATATAATAGGCTATTAGGGTTAAGGCCCCGATCATCAGACCCTGCAGACCGGCCATCATCCCGACTCCATGGGCAAAAATGCTTTCATTTTTAGCCCGAGGTTTGCGGCGCATAACGTCGTGCTCTATCGGTTCAATTCCCAGGGATAGGGCTGGGAGGCTGTCAGTAATCAGGTTAATCCACAAAAGGTGTATAGGCAAAAGCGGGGTTTCTTTCCAAATCAGCATGGCCAAAAAAACGGTTACGATTTCCCCTAGGTTGCAGGAAAGCAGGAAATGCACGGATTTGCGTATATTATCGTAAATCCCGCGCCCTTCTTTGACGGCGGCTACAATAGTAGCGAAATTGTCATCCGTAAGGATCATATCGGAGGCCCCTTTGGCCACATCGGTCCCTGTAATTCCCATGGCACAGCCTATATCCGCCGCTTTGAGTGCCGGAGCGTCATTGACGCCGTCACCTGTCATGGCCACGATTTCACCCGCTTGCTGCCAGGCTTTAACAATCCGTATTTTATCCGTTGGGGTTACCCTGGCATAAACGCGGAAATTGCGGATATTGGCGTTTAAATCCTCGTCACTCATCGCAGCCAGCCGAGTACCGTCAATTGCTTCGCTCTCATCCTTGAGAATTCCTAGTTGTTTGGCAATGGCTGAAGCGGTGATTACATGATCGCCGGTAATCATAATTGTACGAATGCCTGCTCCGTCACATTCCCTGATGGAATCAAGGACTTCGGGGCGGGGCGGGTCAATCATACCGACCAAACCGACAAAGGTTAAACCATTCTCCATATCTTCCGGCCGTAAATCTTGCGGGACATTGTCAATTTCTTTATAACCCACTGCCAGGACCCTTAGGGCTTCTTTGCTCATATCCATGTTGGCTTGGACAGCCTGCGGGATATTGCCGCTTGTGCATCTCGTCAACAGGATGTCCGGCGCTCCTTTAACAATAACCACATTTTTGCCTTCCATGACATTGATTGTGGTCATAAGTTTGCGGTCGGAATCAAAGGGAATTTCCCCGATACGGGGGTATTGGGCGACCAGATCTTTTTTGGCCATTCCCATATGCAAGGCACAAGCCACAATGGCGGTTTCCGTCGGGTCACCGATATGTTTTTCTTTACCCTCCACGATTTCAACTGTCCCGTCCGTGCAGAGCGTAGCCATTTTAATTAGATTGTGAACACTTACAGGCAAACTGCTTAAATCCTTTTCCAGAGAGAACATTTGCTCGGCACAATATGCTTTGACCAAGGTCATGCGATTTTGGGTTAGGGTGCCGGTTTTATCGGAACAGATAACAGAGGTACTGCCAAGGGTCTCCACTGCCGGCAATCGACGGATAATTGCATTTTTGGCTACCATACGTTGAACACCGATAGCCAGAACAATAGTGACAATAGCGGGCAAGCCTTCCGGTATGGCGGCCACGGCCAAAGAAACGGCAGTCATGAACATTTCGAGAACAGAGAGCCGTTCTATTATGCCGATGAAAAAGATCACAATACAAATGCCCAAGGCCAGCAGGCCCAAATATTTTCCCAATTGGGCCAGTCTTATTTGAAGGGGTGTCATGGTTTGCCCTTCACTTTCAAGCATGGAGGCTATTTTGCCCATTTCCGTTTTCATGCCTGTTTCCACTACCACAGCGGAAGCGCGGCCATAAGTAACAGCGCAGCCGGAATAAGCCATATTCAGACGGTCTCCCAGCGGGGCATCCTCCTCGATGGAAGCTTGGGCATTCTTTTCTACGGGTACGGATTCTCCGGTTAAGGCCGCTTCATCGATTTTAAGAGAAGCGGAATGGATTAAACGGCAATCGGCCGGGACAAAATCTCCCGCTTCCAAAATAACTATATCCCCCGGTACCAGTTCGGCGGAAGAAACGGACATTTCTTGGCCGTCGCGCAGGACACGGGCCAAGGGAGCGGACATTTTTTTTAAGGCTTCCAAGGCGGCTTCCGCCTTACTCTCCTGGATAACGCCCAACATGGCGTTGAGAATTACGATTATCACGATGGCAATCGGTTCTATCCAGTCGGCTTTCTGGCCGGACAGGTAGTGATAAATACTCATGCCAAAAGAAATAAGTGCTGCAATCAAAAGAATAATGATCATAACATCTTTTATTTGATCAATAAAACGTTGCCAAAAAGTACGGGGCGGCTTTTCCTTAAGCTTGTTCGGGCCGTATTCTTCCAATCTTGCAGTTACTTGTTGCGCGGATAAACCTTGTTCGGCATTGGTTTCCAGCTTTAAGAGCACATCTTTGAGAGATTCACTGTGCCAGTTCAATAGAGGATCCTCCTCACATTTTTATTCACATAGTTTTTTTAAAGCTTCCAGATTTTTTATTTTAATTGCTGAACTGAAAAAATCAATTAATCCCTCATCTCTCATTTTGCCCAGTTCACGGGACAGGGAAGGGCGAGAAGCGTTGACAAATTCAGCCAGCTCGTTGCGGTTAAGGGCCAATTGAAAAGTACTCTTGCCGCTTTTTTCGTACATTTCCAAAAGATAGGTGGCAATCTTGCAGCGCAAGGTTTTTAAAGAATGGTATTCCACTTTTTTGTTGAGAAGTAAGGCCCTGTTGGATACTATTTTAAGCATATTTAAAATCATCTTTTGATGGCAGTAACATATATTGTTGCAACAGCCAACAATTTTTTCCGCCGGAAAGAACATTACGGTACAGTCGGTATGGGCACTTACCGTTACCGGCCATTTTTTTTGTCCCGAGTAGGCAGCCATTTCCCCGAATATTTCTCCGGCTTCCAGGAGGTTAATAATAACCCTGTTGCCGGAAGAAGTTTCTTTGGCTAAGGCTATCACCCCACTTAAGACAATGCCGATATGCTCCAGTTCTTCACCTGCGATTTTCAAGTAATCATTTTTCTTATATTCCACTATTCTGGCATCCAAACATCCCAGGATGGATTGGAGGTCCCCAGGTTCAATACCTTCAAACAAAGGGCAGCCGGATAAAACATCCAACCATTTTTTCTCCATTTCTACTCCACCTTTGTATCTTATGATTATATCTCTTCTTTTTTAAGAATTCTCCATTTAATTTAATAATTCTCTATATAAGATATTTTTTCCTTTAAATGAACCGGTAAGAAAATAAGTCAGGTGGAGTGGGACAATTGAACAAGTTCAAAGCTTTATGGGTTGATCAAATTATTGGAAGAATTCCCCTCGGGGAGTGATAACAATGCGCTGTATTTTTTCTTCGGTGCCGTCTTGGGCATTGATATAGATCAGGTAATCTTCACCGTCCTTGTGCACCCTGTATTCATAACAAAAGGCTTCGGCATACCCGGGCAGGGAAATTACCGCCATATTGCTTTCTTTTATTTGGACATCATTGCGCAGCTTGCTCTTGGCCTGTTCCCGTGTAATTTGGGGTATCAGATTTCTCTGCTGGTGGTAAAGCCAATAAGGCGTGGCGTTATAGCCGATGATCTGACCATTGTCTTTGGTCACCACCAGGTGAATTTTATCCGGGTAAATCCGTACATTATCTTGAACATAAACGGCGTCCATTTGAATATAACCGCCAAAGTCTTCCACTGCGGTTGCCGTAAATGACTTCCAACCCATATCATTGAGAGTCTGGATGGCTTTAGCTGCTGCCTGCTCAGCGCTTAGCTGCTGCAATCCCAGCGGACGTTCATCCCTGAAAAAGGTAATCACCCCACCGCGCTTGCAGACATCGATGGATATATTTTCAGCGGCAAAGGAGTAGCCTTCAAAAACCCCGTTGGTGGTGCCGTTTGACTTTAACTCAATGTTTTGATAGCCTATGGATTTAATAAACTCCTGGGCGGCCTGGCGCGCATTTTCTTCATCTACCTTAAAATCGGGTAAACCAAGCGGTTCGGGAGTGGCATGCGTATCCTTTTGGCCGCTATAAGTAAGAGGAGGAAGTTTCTGGAGAGAAGCATCGAGCTGTTCCAGGCTGGAGCGCACGGAAGCCGGTTTGCTTGCTTCGCCCTCCTCGGCCTGCGCTGCCGTTGCTGTTTCTTTTCCGGGCATCCAAGGCGGTGAGGGCTGATCTACCCAGACAATATTGCTGGCTTGAAGGTTAACGGCTATTTCCTGAATTTTGCGGTTGACTTCAATAAGGCGGTCATGGATGGAGGATAGAGTTTCTTCTTGCTCCTGGTTTGGCCTATTTCCTTTTACAATTTGCTGGGACAAGGATTCGGAAAATTCCCCTATTTGATTGAGGAACTGGTCCACATAGGTCAGCCCGAACTCCTTGGCCGGCAAAAGGGAAAGATCTTTGACCGTTATTTCGCTTTGCAATTTGGTTTGGCTTAAATAATAAACCTGCTGCAAGGGAGTTCCCGCAACTTTGCTTTTGGCCAAATTGGTTTCCAACTCGTCAAGGTTGGAGACAAAGTCATTAAAGGCACGTTGGTTCTGATTTTCAGTAGCAATCTTTAAATCGGCAGCCCGCCTGTTTTCACTGAAACCCCAAAGCAAACTGAAGACTAGCAGCACTGCCAGCGCACTTATCCAAAAATTTTTATTTTTCATACTTATCCCTCTACCATTTAGAATTTGTGTTAAGCAAGCTTAGCGACAAAAAATGTGATTTCCGATTTTAATAATCTGGGGACGGGACCAGAGATATTTATTGGTAGTTTTAGCCGGGTTGAAGAAAAACAAAGCACCATAAGAGGGGTCATTTCCGGCCAAAGCTTCATTGGCCGCTTTGACAGCTGAAGACACCGGCTCTTTCCAAATCTCGCCGTTGGCAACCGGCGAAAAAGCTCCCGGCTGGTAAATCACATCGGGTATTGAATTCGGAAAGTTCGGATCTTTCACCCTGTTTAACACAACTGCCGCTACTGCGACTTGCCCCCGGTAAGGCTCACCTTTGGCCTCGGCGCTCACCAACCGGGCCAGGAGATTGACATCGGAACTTTTATAACCTATGGCTTTACCGCCCGTGGTGACAGTTTGGCCGGTCAAACGTTTCAATTCCCGGATGGTATTCCTGCCGGCTATGCCGTCAACGGTCAAACCGTGCTCTTTTTGGAAGAGGCGGACCGCAGACTCTGTTTGCCGGCCAAAAATCCCGTCAATGGGGCCAACAACATAACCTAGCATTTGCAGTCTTTTCTGCAATTCGGTTACTTCCGGCCCCCTGGATCCCCTGGCCAGATTCCTGTCTCCCAGGGCAGCGTAGCCCACGGAGGATATTAACAGCAAAAGGGCAGAAAAGATAACGGCTAGCAATAACCCTTTGCGGGAATGCAGGGACATATAATCACCTCTAAACCTTTTTTTGATTAGTTTGGCTTAAGAGCGAATATTTATGCCTTTTTTTATCCGGCTTACCATATTTTGCAGCAATCTTTTTCTTGTTCTCGCATATAATAGCTGGAGTGTTTCAAATAAATGATGATTGGACTTAAAATATTCTTTCTTAGAATGTATAATTGTACGAGAGATAGATGAAAAATAAAAATTCCCCTGAAAAGAGAAATTTCTTGGGAAAAAAGAAACACTGCCAGAAAATTTTGCAAAATAAGTGAAGTGAGAAGGTTAGAATATGTTAATCATTGGTTTGAACGGTAGCCCTAATAAAAACGGCAATACGAAGTTCTTACTGGAAGAAACATTGAAGAAGATTGAAAATTTGGGAGCCGATACCAAAATTCTGGAAATAGCTCAATTATTAAACAGTGCCCAACATCCCTTTTGTACGGTTTGCACCAGTCCCTGTACCGCGGTTTGCTATAAGGGCACAGCTTTGGAAGAAGCCTTTAAGCTCCTTAAAAAGGCGGACGGTTTAATCGTCGGCACGCCGGTTTATTTTGGCAGTATAAGCGGCCAAACCAAAGCTTTCTTTGACAAAACCCGTCAGCTGAGAGCGGAAAAAAGCTTATGCAATACTGTAGGGGCGGGACTTACAGTGGGAAATGCCAAATACGGCGGGCAGCAACTGGCCTTGAAGGCCCTGCATGATATTATGCTTGTCCATGGAATGATTATTATCGGAGACGGTTATAAAGAAGACGATTGCGGCTACCAGGGAATTTGTGCCCAAAGGCCGGTTCAGGAAGACAGCTTTGCCTTAAAGAGAATCGAGATCTTGGCTAAAAGAATGGTGGAGGTTTGTGCGGCAACGGCTTCTTTACGCCAGGATAGAAATTAGAATACGGAATCAAAATCCGGATATAGAATAAACATTGAGAAATACAAAATTAATCTGGCAATTAAGAAAAGGGGTATTGCCAAACTGCTTTTAAAGCAGTTTGGCAATACCCTTTCTTTTTTGATTTCAACTTTAATAAAATTGCCGGGATTGGAAGAAAATAAAGTATTAAGAAATAAGTAGCTCAAGAAAATAAACAAGAAAATAAATAGGTTAAAAAAAAGTAGTGAGGATAGCTAGCGGCATATGTTAAAAAGATTTTGGCGTCAAGCAGTCGAGCAGGGTAAAGTTCAATCATCGGACAAGGCTCAGCCTTCGGATAAGACTCAACCCCAGGACAAGGCCCCGGGCCTTCAACCGCAAGCTCCGCAACCGCTATCGGTTAATTATGATGCCAATCTGCAGGCCTTGCGGCAGATTTTTAATCTCTGCCCGGACATCGTCTTTCATGAATTTATTATAAATTCTGAAGAGGGTATTAGGGCTTTTATTGTCTATGCTTCCTCCTTGTGCGACCACAGGACAATCGGCGATCAACTGATGAAAAGTATTTTGCCCGATAGCACCCAAAAAGGGGTTAAGATAACCAAGGCCAATGCTGTTGAGGTTTTGAAAGAAAAACTGATTAGCTTGGCGGAAGTCGATATTGTCGGGGATTTGCAGGGTGTTGAAGATAAGGTGCTGCAGGGCAATGCCGCCCTGCTGGTCGAGGGCTCGGCCCAGGCCATAATTGCCAATGCCAGGGGCGGGGAAAAAAGAGCGATCTCGGAGCCTGACACCGAACCGAGCATTAGGGGTCCAAAGGATGGCTTTGTCGAGGACTTTGAAACCAATATGACTTTGATTCGCAGGCGCATCAAAACAAGCCGTCTCAAGTTCATGATTACGGAAAAAGGCAAATTAACCAAAACTAAAATAGCCATTTGCTATATTGAAGGCGTGGCCAATCCGCAGGTCGTCGATGAAGTAAGGCAAAGAATCGAAAGAATAAACAACGACAGCGTTCTGGAAGGGAATTATATTGAAGAAAATATCATGGACGAAAAGTTTTCTTTATTTCCCCTTATCCAGTATACCGAACGGCCCGATAAGGCCTGTTCTTGTTTGCTTCAAGGAAGAGTTCTTATATTAATTGAGAATTCGAACATGCCTCTTATAGTGCCCACTACCTTTATTGCCATGCTCCAAGCGGCGGAAGACTATTATCACAATTCCCTGGCAGCCAGTACCATCAGAATTCTACGTTTTATAGCTTTAAACATGGCTTTGCTGCTGCCGGCTGTAACCGTAGCTGTTTTTTCTTTTCACCAGGAGCTATTGCCTCCCCCGTTGGTAAGTACCGTGGCAGGCGCACGTCAAGGGTTGCCCTTGTCCATATCCTTGGAGATTATTCTTTTTGAATTTACTTTTGAACTCTTACGGGAAGCGGGAGTACGTTTGCCCAAAACAATCGGCCAGGCCATCAGCACCGTAGGCGGTCTGGTTATCGGCGATGCTGCTGTAAATGCCGGGGTGGTTTCTCCTATTTCCGTAATAGTAGTTGCTATTACGGCCATTGCTTCTTTTTCCGTCCCCAATTTTGAGGCTGCTTTTTCTTTGCGGATTTTGCGTTTTTCTTTAATCCTGGCGGCCAGTGTTCTTGGCGGCATTGGCATCGTGTTTGGGCTGATGATCATTCTTATTCATCTCTGCAGCCTCCGTTCCTTTGGTGTTCCTTACTTGGCGCCCTTTGCACCCCTTATTGTCAGAGATTTAAAAGACAGCATTGTCCGCGTTCCCTGGTGGGCCTTAAACAAAAGACCGCGGACCAACAGAACTCCCAATGTCTATAGGAAAGGAAAGGCTCAAGGCCCCCGGAAACCTAAGAAAGGAGGGGGACAGTCATAAATACGGAAAAAATTTCTGCTACTCAATTTGGCATGATTTTTCTAGTGACCATTATGTCCACCGCCGTTTTGTTCATACCCAGCATCACGGTGGAAAGGGCTAAACAGTGTGCCTGGCTGGCGGTTTTGCTTTCCATGTCGGCAGGCTTGATTTGTTTGGGTTTGGCTAATGCTCTGGGTAAAAGGTTTCCCCAGCAAACTTTGGTTCAATACTGCGAATTGCTGCTGGGAAAGTACATAGGCAAGGCGGTGGCTGTCGGTTTTTTTCTTTATCTCTTTGTGGTCAGCAATATAGTGACCAGGGAATTTTCCGATTATATCAATATAGTGCTCATGCCGGAGACACCGATTATGGTTTTAAACGGTCTCTTGGCCGTAATTGCGGTTTATGCGGCTGCAAAAGGGCTGGAGGTTATCGCCAGGGTTGCCCAGTTTATTCTGCCCTTGTTTCTTGGCTCGATCATAATCATAATCGGTCTGGGTTTATTGGAGGCCCAACCGGGAAAACTCCTCCCTCTTCTGGAGAACGGGCCCGGTCCCGTCATTAGCGGCGCTCTTGAACCGGCTACCTTGATCGGGCAGATTATTATCTTGACCATGATTTTCCCTATGATCAACCTTCCCCAAAGAGCGGTTAAGGAAGGGATAATAGCTATCGTATGGATTGGAGTCCTTCTCACTTCGCTTACCGCTGTAACCATATCTGTTTTTGGTCCCATATTGCCCGGTGATCAGCTCTTTCCTTTTGTCACCCTGGCCAAACATATAAAATTCACCACGATTCAAAGACTGGAGTTTCTGGTTATCTTTATTTGGGTATCGGGCATAGTGGTTAAAGTGTCAATTTTTTTCTATTTGGAAAGTGTTGCTATAAAGCAGATTTTTGGCCTTCAGAATAACATAATAATCTTCGGCTTCCTAATTGTCAGCCATACCTTATTGTCAACATTACCTTTTAACAATCCCCAAGAAACAAACTTTGTATTGTCAAATTTTTGGCCTCCCTTTGCTTTGGTCTTTGAATTTTTCGTCCCTGCCGGGCTTTTGGCAATAGCCATAATTAGAGGGAAAAAGGTGGTTTTACGCAAATGAAAAATAAAAACCGCATTTTGGCCCTATGTATTATATTGTCCTTAATTTTATACTCGCTTGTTCTATGCTCCGGGTGCTGGAGCAGTAAAGAGGTCGAAAACTTGGCCTTGGTAACCCTGGTAGGAATAGACTTAAGAAAGGAAAACGGTCGGGAAATATGGAAAGCATCGGCTCTGGTCTTATTTCCGCAAAGGGCTCAAGGCGAGGGCGGACAATCCGGCCAGCTTAGCGCGGAAAAGTATTTTGAAGGAGAAGGGCCCACTCCGCAAACGGCGATTCTCGCTTATTCCAAGCGGATGTCCCGTACTCCCTTTTATGGTTATATCAGCGGTTACATAATCGGAGAAAATGTAGCCCGGGAAAACCTCATTCATTGTGTGGAAAGCGTTGCAAGATATTGGCAAACAAGACCCAGGAACATCTATTTTTTAGCCCGCGGCCAGGCCTGTGATGTTTTAAAAGCCGGAGGAGCTTTGGACAGGCTTTCCAACGAACTGATCGAGTTCTCGGATTACCGGGCTGCCGCCACCGGGCAGTCCGTCGGTGTTTACCGCTACCAGCTTGAGGAATGGTTGACCAGCAATGACCGGGATGCGGTTCTGGGCGTTATTCAACCAGTACCGGTTCCTGAAGCGGAAAACAACTCCGGCGGTAGTCAAGGGGGGGCCCAATCCGGCGGCGGGCAAAGCGGTTCTTCAATGGGTGGAAATGAAAATACCCCAATGAAAAATGTAATCGAAGGTATTGCCGTATTCCGGGATGATAAACTTGTAGGCTTTCTGAACAGGGAAGAAACCGAAGGCTTCTTGCTAATTTCCCGCGAAATCACCAGGGGACAAATGGCCATTGCCGTGGAGAAAGACAATCAAATGTTCACATATTTCTTATCCGAGTCCAAAAGCAAAATCAAACCCATTGTCAATAACGGTCAGATTTCTTATCAGGTTACGATCCAAACCAAGGGCGGGGTGAATGATCAGCCAGGTTTTACCTTAGGGATTAAAGAAATTCATGAACTGGAAGAGGCTGTGAATGAACGGCTTAAAGCCAAAGCGCTGGCCGCAATAGAAAAAGCCAAAGAATACGATTCCGATTTCCTTGGTTTTGCGGAAGCGCTGCACCGCAAAAAACCAAAAGTATGGAAAACCTTTGGCCCCTCCAACTGGCGGGAAGCTTTTACCAAAGCGGATATAGAAGTTATAGTTAAATCAAAAATTGTCAATACCGGTACAATAGGAGATAAACTGGAAATACAAAGAAACCCTGAATAGAAAAACAAAGAGCACCTGAAAAATAAATCAGCACAAAAATCGGATAGAAATCAGCATAGTAACCGGGATAAAGAATCAACGAAACCTTTTGGTCCCTTTGGTTCTTTCTATAGCCAGGTTATACTTTAGCTCCAACTCCCTGAGCTTTTTGATCAGGGCTTTCTTTTTTTCTTCGCCCAGGCTGTCCGATTTCAGTTCTTGCTTAAGACTGGCTATCTCTTTCAGAAGATCTACTTCTTCAGGCAGGCAGCCCGAATTGCGCAACACAGTATAAGCCGGTCTCATTTCCGGAGGAATCAGATCCAGGTAATCCAGATTTACCGGCTTGCCTTTACCCGGGAGGTTGTCAAACTCGCCGTTTTTAATGGCTTCTTCAATTTTGCCCAGGGCAATTTTGGCGAAAATATCATACATCATAGGATATACTCCACAAAGTCACTAAATTATGTTGCTATTTGAATTCTTAAGGATTTCTTGTTTCTCGGTCTAATTGTAACATATTTAAATCCTATTCAGCCTTATATCTTATTCTGCCGGTCTATACATTTTTTGTCCAGAAAAACTAAATAATAACTAATAATTAAAAAAAACGGCTGATTTCAGCAACCGGATAACTACTGCAAGATTCAGGAGGAAGTATAATGCCAAGCAAAATGTCGACCATGGATGGAAACGAGGCTGCGGCCTATTCTTCGTATGCTTTGACCGAAGTTGCCGCTATCTACCCCATAACCCCTTCCTCACCGATGGCTGAAAATGTGGATGAGTGGTCTGCCCATGGGGTAAAGAATTTATTCGGCCAGGAAGTCAAAGTTGTGGAGATGGAATCCGAAGCCGGAGCAGCCGGAACAGTCCACGGTTCTTTAGTCTCAGGGGCTTTAACCACAACCTATACCGCCTCTCAAGGCCTGTTGCTTATGATTCCCACAATGTATAAAATCGCCGGCGAACTGCTCCCTTGTGTTTTTCATGTCAGTGCCAGGGCCCTGGCAACCCATGCCCTCTCCATTTTTGGTGACCACCAGGACGTTATGGCCTGCCGGCAAACAGGTTTTGCTTTGCTGTGCTCCATCAATGTGCAGGAGGCCATGGATTTGGGCTATGTTGCCCATTTGGCCACTCTTAAGGCCAGGGTTCCCTTTCTGCATTTTTTTGACGGGTTTAGGACCTCCCATGAATATCAAAAAATAGAAGTCCTGGATCAGGAAACAATCCGCCCTTTAGTAGATTTCAAGAGTATTGAAAACTTTCGCAATAACAGCTTAAGCCCCGAACATCCGGTCGTTAAGGGCACGGCCCAAAATCCCGATGTTTACTTTCAGATGCGGGAAGCGGCAAATCCTTTTTACGCCCAGGTACCGGATATCGTGGAGCAAACCATGCGCGACATAGAGAAAGTCACGGGCCGAGCTTATCATCCTTTTAATTATTACGGCGCACCGGATGCCGAACATATAATTGTGGCCATGGGCTCGGTCTGCGATACCATTGAAGAAACCGTGGACTATCTTCGCTCCCAAGGAGAAAAGGTGGGGGTGGTGATTGTCCATCTTTACCGGCCTTTTTCGGCCAAACACTTCTTTGCCGTTTGTCCTCCTACAGTGAAAAAAATTGCGGTTCTCGACCGCACCAAAGAACCGGGAGCACCCGGTGAACCACTTTATCTCGATATAGTTGAGCTGTTCAACAGCCATCCCGATAAGCCGCTGATTGTAGGCGGCAGATACGGTTTGGGCTCCAAAGATACTACTCCTTCCCAGATTATCGCTGTTTTTGACAACCTCAAACAACCCAACCCACTCAATCACTTTACTATCGGTATTGTGGATGATATAAGCAAATCTTCCCTGCCGGAGAAAGAATTTGTGGATACCGCTCCTCCTGGCACTGTAAGCTGCAAATTCTGGGGATTGGGGTCGGACGGCACGGTGGGGGCCAATAAATCGGCAATTAAGATTATCGGAGATAACACGGATTTGTATGTGCAGGCCTATTTCTCCTATGACAGCAAAAAATCAGGAGGGACCACGGTTTCCCATCTCCGCTTCGGCAAAAAGCCGATAAAATCCCGTTACCTGGTATATGCCGCCGATTATATAGCCTGTCACAACCAGTCCTTTGTTAACCAGTATGATCTGGTAAAAGGCCTTAAAAAGAACGGCACCTTTGTGCTCAACTGTTCCTGGAAGCCGGAAGAATTGGAAGAGCACCTGCCGGTGCCTTTGAAAAGATATCTGGCCCAAAACAATATCTCCTTTTATATTATCGATGCCGTAAACATAGCCCAGGAATTGGGCCTTGGTTCCAGGATTAACATGATCATGCAGGCGGCCTTCTTTAAACTGGCCAATATTATTCCGCTGGAGGATGCGGTATATCACCTGAAAAAATCCATCGAAAAGGCTTATGGCCGCAAGGGTGAAAAAATCGTCCAAATGAACAAAGCCGCCGTTGACCGGGGGATTGCCGGGCTGGTCAAAATAGAAGTTCCGGAATCCTGGGCCCACTTGCAGGATGAGCCCTCAAATAACGCGGACAGTCTCGCCCAAGAACAGATTAAACAAGTTCCCGACTTTATCTCCAAAATCCACCGGCCAATTATGCGCTACGAAGGGGACGAGCTGCCGGTCAGCACCTTTAAAGGAATAGAGGACGGACGGGCTCCTTTGGGTACCACATCTTATGAAAAGCGCGGTATTGCCGTCTTTATTCCCGAGTGGCAAATCGACAAATGCATCCAGTGCAACCAATGCTCCTATATCTGTCCTCATGCCACCATCCGGCCTTTCCTGCTGGATGACGCGGAAAAAGAAAAAGCTCCGGCCTCCTTTAAAACCAAAAAAGCCGTGGGCAAAGGGTTGGAACAGTATCATTTCCGTGTACAGGTGGACCCCCTTGATTGTACCGGTTGCATGAACTGTGCCGATATTTGTCCGGCTCCCGGCAAAGCCCTGGTCATGAAACCGGCAGCCCAGGAAATCGAGAGAGAAGCAGGAAATTGGGAATATGCCCTGCAAGTTCAACCGAAGGAAGACATAATAAGCCGCTTCACCCTCAAAGGAAGCCAGTTTATCCGGCCCCTTTTGGAATTCAACGGGGCTTGTCCGGGCTGCGGGGAGACGCCTTACGTCAAGCTATTAACCCAGCTTTTCGGCAAACGGTTGATGATCGCCAATGCCACGGGCTGTTCCTCCATTTGGGGAGCCAGTTATCCTTCCATTCCTTACAGCACTGCGGCGGATGGAAAAGGGCCGGCCTGGGCCAATTCCCTTTTCGAAAACAATGCCGAATATGGCTATGGCATGTACCTGGGGGTTAAGCAACAGCGGGAAAAATTGGTCCGGTTGATAAAACAAGCCCTGACCATGGAGATTGACGAATCACTGAAAAAAGCTTTTGCCCGATGGTTGGAAGTCTATGAGGACGGCGAGTTGTCCGAGCAGGCTTCCCAAAAGGTGCTGCAGGCTCTGCAGAATCAAGGGGCGGCCGACAATCCTGTGCTGGCCGAAATTATTAAATACAAGGATTACCTGGTTAAACGCTCTATTTGGGCCATAGGCGGGGACGGCTGGGCTTATGATATCGGCTACAACGGGGTTGACCATGTGCTGGCTTCCGGTGACGATATCAACATGCTGGTCATGGACACCGAAGTATACTCCAACACCGGCGGGCAGGCTTCCAAGGCCACCCAAACCGCAGCCATTGCCAAATTTGCCGCAGCCGGCAAAAAGATCCGCAAAAAAGACTTAGGGCTGATGGCCATGTCCTATGGCTATGTCTATGTCGCCCAAATTGCCATGGGCGCCAATATGCAGCAGACAATTAAAGCCATCACCGAAGCTGAAAAATATAAAGGGCCGTCCCTTATCATCGCTTACTCCACTTGCTTTAACCATGGAATTAAAACCGGCATGGGCACCAGCCTGCGCCAGCAAAAGAAAGCGGTGGATGCGGGCTACTGGCATCTTTACAGGTACAATCCCGATTTGCGCCAAGAAGGCAAAAACCCCTTTATCCTGGATTCCAAAGAGCCAAAAGCCGATTTCCAAGAATTCCTGCAAAGCGAAGTCCGCTATTCCTCCCTGAAAACCGCATTCCCTGAAATTGCGGGGGACTTATTTGCCGCCGCAGAACAACATGCCAAAATCCGCTATGAAACCTATCGCCGCCTGGCAGAAGGATAAAAGGGAGGCGACGGCCCTTTAAACCACCGGAGAAATAACTTAATAATCAGGAAAACAATCAATAAAAGTTACAACAATAGTTAAAGAAAAAACTCAACAAAAGTTAAAAAAAAACGCCGTGATTGGATAGATCTAACGGCGTTTTTATTGTTTTGCGGATTGAGTTTCTTGCTAATTAAAGTTCGTTGGAATCCACCCATTCCTTGGCCATTTCTATATCATGGATATGGGGAATAATGACTTGTGATTTTGGCTTGACCCTCCTTATACTTTCGATCCAGGCCGCAGTTTCATGATTCTCGATAGGCAGGGCATTATTGGCATCTTTCTTTTTGTCATGTATTTTTCTTCCAGCCGCAGACAAATCAATGTTCTTTTCCATTACGCCACCTCGTATTATTATGTATTTTTGCCTTATTAAGCCATTGTTCCGCTTATAATTTATTTTGCCGTAGCCTGTTAAAAAAATACCTGTCAAACAAAAAGGTCATTGCCGCGGATTTGAACTGCGCAATAACCGATTAATTGATTTTCTGTGGCTTGCTTACCTTTGCCTGTTCTGCAAAATATCTTTGGCTCTGTTGATGGCTTCAATCAACGACTCGGCGGTTTTGTCAATTATCTCATCCCTGTGAGGAAGGCCATAGGAGAGTTTTTCCCGGATCTTGCCCTGCACCTCGTAAGCCTTTCTCTCCAAGTCGTTCCATATTTCCTGGATACTGTCCCCGTATTTCCCCTGTACTTCCTGGAGGCGTTCTTCAAACTCGGTCTTCATATCGTTTAAATTGTGCAAGATTTCTTCTTTTAGCTCCTTGGTTTCTTCCGAAGTTTGTTCTTTGATCAGGGCTGCCAGTTCCAGCAGTTTGCTTTTTATTTTCTCCAGATTATCTTGCATTGTTTATTCACCTTTCTTACTAGTCTATTAAATAAATATAAACATATAGCAAAAAATATAAACCGCAAAGATAAGACTGATAGCATTTTAAATGAAAGAATATACCAGGATGCAAACAAGAGCATTGGATTTACAGTAATAGTATACGCAGGATATTATCAATCGGGGATAATAAAAAGGACGCCTCAGTGTTTTGAGGCGTTCGAGCTCAATGTTTTGAAAGGTCCGAATAAAGTCCGGTTGCAATTTCTTGGTTGGATATGCTCGCTATTGCGGCATCTGGGCTCTATATTTGGAAAACATATCGTAAGCGTCGTCTATCTGCTGGGGAGTGGCAACATCGGCTTGGTATTCTCCTAAATTAAATAACTGTTCGAACAAATTGCGTTGCAATTGTTTTATGTTGTTGAGATTGTCATTGACTATAGTATAGAGCCGCTGGCACATGATTTCCTTGGAACCGGTAGTATAAGTTTCGATTAAGTATTTTTCACTGCCCAAGGTGTCGTTGATCCTGTCCCGGACATTAAAAGATTGATCCTTTTCTTTGGGAAGAAGAGGGGATTTGTTCTTGCCGATTTTCTGCACACCGAATGGGCTGGTAACGGTTGAATTGACATCAATCATTGCATCATCCCTCCCCGTTGCCTTGTGGTTTCAGCCTTGGCGCCCTGGCTTGTTTGCTGCTGGAGATAGGACATTAAGGATTCGTAGTTTTGTTCGTGTACCTGGCGGGCGTTTTCAAAGATTCCTTTAAAATTCGGATCCACTTCTTGCTGGGAATAATGAGCGCATTTTTTGGCCATGAGCAGTTCCCAGGAAAGAAAATCTTTGATGTAGTTGAGCTCTTTTACCGACAGCATCGCTATCCTCCTATAGAAATATTTTCATCTATAGTATGAGCCTTGGAATTAATTCTATGTACGATTATTTGTGTTTAAATAATAATTAAACCTTCAGGTAAAAATTAAACCCTCCCGGTCTTAACCAAGAGGGTGTAATATTTGCAATTTTATTGGCAATATTATTGACACTTACCAATTGTTGCGGTGAGCCTGGTAGCATTCCCGGCAATAAACGGGCCTGTCACCTGAAGGTTGGAAAGGAACTGTGGTTTCAGCGCCGCAGTCGGAGCATGTTACAGTAAACATTTGGCGCGGGGCGCGATTATAGCCGTTTCTTTGAGCTTTTCTGGCAGCGCGGCACTCGGGGCAGCGGCCGGGTTCGTTGGTGAATCCTTTTTCAGCATAGAATTCTTGCTCTGATGCGGAGAAAACGAATTCTTGGTTGCAATCTTTGCAGACTAAAGTCTTGTCGGTATACATAAAAAGACCTCCTTGATTTTGTAACCCGTCTCCTGGGAAGTTATGGCGACATCTTCCCTGAGCCTGAGGCAATCGAGAAGGTCCTACTAATTCCACTATCCACCGGTTTACGAGTCATATTTAGTATATCCGAATAGCAAGCAAATGTCAAAGGTATAATCACAATTATCTTCTTAATCTACGCCCAATCAGTAAAATCACCAGCAAAAAACTGAGCATGGATAATACCGCCCCGGCGTAAAAACCTTTTGGTCTGAAATGCAGGGCGATATGGTGTATTCCTTCTTCCAATCTTATGCCGATAAAAACATTATCTATCACGCTGGGTACTGTTTCCCGGCCGTCTACAAATACCCGCCAGCCGGGATCATAGGGTACGGAGGTAAAAAGCAATTTTTTGTCCTTTACACTAACCTTGCCCTGTACGGAAGTATCCGTGACCGCCAAATCTTCAATTTTCTCCAAGTGCAGGGGAGTGAGGGCTTGGGCCAGATTTGCTTCGCTTAAACCGTAAAAATATTTTTGCTTCAAGGAGAAGCCCGAGGAGGAAAAAGTGATCTTTACTTTAATTTCTTTGTTTTCGGGGTGAAAACCAAGATCGATTATTCTTTTATTGTAAAGCGGCAGGTATCCTTTAATTTCTTGCCCGTCGACAAAAATTCGGCAGCCGTCATCATTGATGGTATTAAAGCAAGCGTAGACCTGTTGACTTTCGGGATTAAGGAGGGTATATTCTACCTCCCCCTTTAAATCGGGATCCTTTTTACTATAGATCTCCCTGGTAAATCCGTTCGCCGGTTCCGTGGTCATAGTGGCATTGGTGAGCTTAATCCCGATAACCTCCAAAGGCCGGAAATAATCGATTTTTTCCTTGTTGCCCTGGGCCAGATTAAAAAAGCTGTTTTGCAGGCGAAAAGGATTGTTGTCTTTAGTACTGTCCCAGGACAGCAAAGACTCGTCGGTTAAAAAGGCGATAGGCAAAGCATATATATTCCGGTAACCGTCATATACCGGGCCGTCGGCAATTTTAGTGTATCCCAAGCCTTTCTGCTCCGCACTGATAACGTATTTAATGGCCAGCAAAGATTCGGTGAGGGGAGTGGAACCGGCAAAATTAATCGATTTGTAGCCTGCAGTACATAAGAAACCCAATTGGCGCAAAGTCTTGTTCAGGTCGGCATAAGCCAGGGAACTGAAATGGGTGAGTCCCCGATAATTAAGGTTCATGGGATCGTTATAGGTCCTGCCGCCAATCCGATCCAGGCGATAAAAGGTCTGATCCTGGGAGTGTATTTCATTGATGACGGCCTTAATCCCCGGCAAAACCTGCTGGTATTTTTCCTTGCTCACATAAGCAAATTCCTGGTCCAACCCCTTGATCAGATAGCGGCAGTTAAGAGTGCTTTCGGCCAGGGCTAAAACAATTAGCAGGGCGACAATGGCTTTCCGGATTTTGTCTTTCTTTGATCCGGCAAGCCCCGCCAGCAATAAGGAGTAGAGGATGAACAAGAAAGCCCCGATGATAAGCGCCCTGTTGCGCAAGTAAGGATAATCCATTTTTTGCAGAATAAGCATAACCAAAGCCCAAAGGGCCCCGGTCTTAACAATGGTTCCGGTCGGCAAGCGGTCAAGTTGGGAAATTCCTTTAGCGGCCAAGAAAAGAAGCAAAAAAGATAAAACGAAAGAGTAACGAAAGGGAAACCAGTCCGGGCTGTCAAATCCGTGCCAGGCCAGGTTGAGGGCGCCCAGGGCAAAACTCATTATTATGAACCCCGTTAAGGCGGCAAAGCCAAGTCGTTCTTTGAAACTAATGCTGCCGTTCAAAAAATACAGGGAAGACAAAATAAGGGGCAACAGGCCGCAGTATATGTTGGGCAGCCCTTGATACTTAAGGGTGTCATAAGCCCCAAGGGGGCTTTTGCTCAGTAAATCCAGCAGGTCAAAGTTTATGGTCCATTTCCAAAGGGACAGGCTGGGTCCTCCTTGTCCGTTTTGAAGGGCAAAAAAAGTGGGGATCAGTATTATGGCGACACATCCGGCGGCCAAAAGGGCCGAGCCGGCCAACAGCAAAAGTTTGGGCAGGAAAAGTTTAATTTGAGGCCAAGCATAAGCGGAAAACGAGGAGACCAAAAAATATAAAAAAGAGAAGAGGGCGACCATATAGCCGATGTAAAAATTGGCTAGCAGGATATAAATCAAGGAAAAAAGATAGAGCAGGCAATTCCGTTCTCGCAGGATTTTTTCCACGCCCAGAATAAGCAAAGGCAGGATAATTACCCCGTCAAGCCACATCAGATTGAAACTGTAAGCAATATTATAGGAACAAAGGGCATATAACAAGGACCCGATAAATATCAGTCCATTGGATAATTTAAACATTTTTTTGGCCGCAATGGCAAAACTTAAACCGCAGCAGCCGATTTTCAACAAGGTAATCAGCAGCAAAGATTCGGGCAGAGATTCTTGGTCGGCCAAGAGAATTAAAAGGGAGAAGGGACTGGCCAGGTAATAGCTGAACAAACCCAAGAAATTAAGCCCCAGACCGGCTTGCCAAGAATAGAGCAGGCTTTTTCTCTCGCTTAAAATTTGCTGGTAAGTTGAATAAAAGTCCACATATTGGCCGCTCAGATCGCAGATCAGGATGGTTTTTTCCCCAGCCGGCCCGATGCCCAATTGGCAATAGGTAAAAAACAATACCAAAAGGGGAACAAAAAAAGAGCAGCAATAAAGCAAAAAAGATGTTAAAAAAAATGTTTTATCTTTGGCCAAATAAATCCAAATGGCAAAATAGATTTTAAGATCGACATGCCTACCCCCGGTTGTCCTTGAATACAAAGAACTTGCTGGCCAGGTAATTAAAGACAATGACCAGAATATTGGCTATTATTTTGGCCACAAGGTCATTCATTCGCAACAGGCTTACAAGCAAAATCATGGTCATGATGTCCAACCCGTAGGATAAAACCCTGGAAAACAGAAAAGAAGCGAACTCTCTGGTTAAAGCCATCGGGTTGGTTTGCCTGCTTCGAAAGACATAAATCTTATTGGTTACAAAGGCAAAAAAGACCGATAAAAACCAAGCCGCGGTTGTGGCTGTTTTATAGTCCGCAAAAAATAGTTTTGTTAAAACAATATAGCTTAGGAAATTGACTGCCGTGGTCAAAATCCCGAAGACCAGATAGTAAAGCAATTCCTTATTAATGGCCCCAAATAGGGAATCAAAGGCGGCAATTATACTTTTCTTCATTGGAAACCTTAAGTTTAAAATTTATCTTATTCGTAAAGTATCTGGCGGGCGGGTATTTTTTTCCCGTTGTACTCGTCTACAAAGTAAAGGGGCCGTCTCTTGCATTCGTTAAAAATCCGTCCTATGTATTCCCCGATAATACCCAGGGACAAAAGCTGGATACCGCACAGAAACAGGATCACAACCATTAGGGAAGGATACCCCTGTACCGGGTCCCCGTAAACAATTGTTTTGACAATAATAAAAATCATATAGCAGAAAGCGAAGAAAGAAATAAATGCACCCATAAAACTGGAAAAGCGCAGGGGAGTGATGGTAAAACAAGTTATACCTTCAATGGCCAGATCCATCAGTTTAAAATAATTCCATTTGCTGTGCCCCGCCGCTCTGGGCTCCCTGTCGAAAAGCAATTCCTTTTTCTTAAAACCGATCCAACTAAACATCCCTTTAGTATAGCGTTGAGTTTCCCTCAACTGCTTTAAGGCTTCCACGCAGCGCCTGTCCAATAAACGGAAGTCGCCCGTATCTTCCTGAATCGGGATATTGCTCAATCGTTGCAGGCATTTATAAAACATCTTGGCAGTGAATTTTTTTAACCAGGTCTCTCCTTGGCGGCTTCTCCTTTTGGCATAGACATCATCATAACCCTCCTCCCAGCAAGCGATCATTTGCGGGATTAATTCCGGAGGATCCTGCAGGTCGGCATCGATAATCACCACCGCGTCCCCCGTGGCATAATCCAAACCGGCGATCATGGCGATTTCTTTGCCGTAATTGCGGGATAGGTTGAGATAGGAGATGCGCGGATCTTTGCGTTGGAGAGCCTTAATAATATCCAAAGTACGGTCCTTGCTGCCGTCATTGATAAATAGAATTTCAAACCGGTATTTGCTTAAACCCGCCAGGACTTCCTGCAGACGGGAATAAAGCTTGTTCAATACTTCTTCTTCGTTGTAGGCCGGAATCAAAATCGTAATTCTTTTCAAACGCCCCACCGCTTTTAAGTTTCTAATTGTCTTGCCCGGTACTTAATCGGCATTTTATTTAACATTAATATTTTGAACCTGTTTACCAAAATTATGCACTGCTCACAAAAACAAACTCACTGGCGACCAGCCCTTTTCTTGTTGTATAATATTTCCATAGGAGAGATAGATATGCTTGATTTGATAACCAGAACCGAATGGCCGATTGTCTGCCTTTATATTTATTTGATCGGGATTAATGTTTATGCCTTTTTAAACTTTGGCTGGGATAAATTTAAGGCCAAAAAACATAAAAGGCGTACAGCGGAAAGGTTTTTTCTTTTTCTGGCTTTAATCGGCGGAGCGCCCGGGATTCTTCTGGGTATGTGGATTTTCAGGCATAAAACCAAACACGCCAAATTCAAATACGGGGTACCGCTATTGTTTGTTTTTAACCTTGCTCTTTTCTACTATATTTTTTATTTTCTGGACCTAATAAGTGCGTAAATATTATCATTGGTTGAATAATGAGATTGATTATATAAACCCAATAAGCATAAGGAGGTAGCGAAAATGGACGTTATTACCGCCATGGAAGAACGCCGCAGCAAGCGGGCTTACAAACCTGATCCGGTAGATCCGGAAATAATTAAAAAAATACTGGAGGCGGCCAGTCATACTCCTTCCTGGGCCAATTCCCAACCCTGGGAAGTATTTGTGGCCACCGGCGATGCTTTAGACAGACTGCGCCGGAAGTATTTGCAAAATTTTGAGCAGGGTGTGCCCTTCGGGCATGACCTTCCGATGCCTAAAGAGTGGCCCCAAGAGCACCAGGAACGTATGAACGAGCTGAAAACCACCCATATGGCTTTATTGGGCGAAGACCCGAAAGACCAAGAAAAACGCAAAAAGTTTACGGAAAACAATCTCCGTTTCTTTGGCGCTCCGGCAGTGATCTTTCTTTGTTTGAACAAGACACTGTCATCCTGGTCTTTATTTGACTTGGGAGCTTTCTCCTTAAGCATTATGCTTGCCGCCCAGCACTACGGACTAAACACGGTTCCGGCAGTAATGATGGTTGCCTATCCGGATTTGATCCGGCAGGAGCTGTCCATCCCGCCGGAGTTAAATATCGCTTTTGGCATAGCCCTGGGTTATGCCGACCCGGACAATATAGAAAACAAGCTTAAAACCACCAGGCGTTCCATAAACGATTTTGCCAGAATACTTTAAGAAAATAAAAATTTCAAGGGACGGTCTTTAATTTTAAAATAGACCGTCCCTTTTGTCTGATTTCCAGCTTGAGGAACATCGTTTAATTCTTGATTGGGGAGTATTGATTTAACTAGGGAGTATAAATTTAACTAGGGAGCATTGATTTTATCTGGGGAGTATTGATTTTAACCAAGGAGTATGGAGCTTTAACCTTTGGGTTTGAAAGTGTCGCATTGAGTATCCGGCGAGCCGCTAGCTTTGTGAACACCGTTGTGGTTGATTTGAATCATGGGCGCATCGCACATAACATTCTTATTATACTGGCACTCCTGGACTGTACATTTAATTGATCCCATATTTTCCCCCCTTTAAGTGAGCAGTAATTTGAACAGTATTTAACCGTCTGTCTTATTATGAGCAAAACCCGCGCATTATATAGCAAAAAATACTCATTTTAGTTTTTCCAAAATATAGTAATTAATTCCGAAGGCTGCATATCATATAGAAGTGATTACAGAATCAGAAAGTCAAACTTTAGGGAGTATATAACTATGACATGGCCGGGCTATTCAGGCTTAAATAATTATCGACCGCCTTGCTTTTCCAACCCGTTGATTCCAGCGAATTCACCCTCTTATAAAAAATCTTGCAAAAAAAATACGGCTTTGGAACCGGATTGCCGGGATACTTTCAGCGGCAGTTCTCAGGGTAACGTTTTACTTTTAACCCCGGCAATTTTCGGTGGAACGGCCTTTTTCATCCTGGGTTTTGTCTTTTATGGCCGTCATTTGAAAAAGGGATATAAAAAGTTTATTTTCTTTTTGAATATCTGGGCCTTGCTGGCAAGTTTAGGTGCAGCCGTTTATATTTATCAATTATTTAAAGCACGGAACAAGAGCAGAAGATTTGACCTCATAGTTTGGCCCTCGGCCATGCTCATCTTTTTCTACGGTTCAGCCTACAATTTACTTTACTCTCTTTATCCCTGTACTTTCGGGGGTACAATCGGCAAAACCCCGATATCGCAATTCCTGTCTTTTATGACTTTTGCCATAGGATATATCTCGATTGGAGACAGTTTTAGCATAACTCATGAAAAAACCGGAACACAGGTTCTGGCGGCAATAGAGGCCTTGTTTAATCTTTACGTCCTGAGCCTGATTGTGTCTTTGGTCATATAAAGTATTGGCAAAATAGTTTAGCCGCTGCAGGCTGAATTTTTTTCCCGGCAGCGGCTAACAATTTAAATATTTGAGTCATAATTTAGAAACAAGACTTAAAAATCAAGAAAAAATCAGCTATGGAAGCAGTTAGAAACGTTTCCGCCGCCTTCTTGCCGGCAGGCAGATTACCTGGCCAACCTGTAAGTTCAAGGGGTCCACTCCTGGGTTTAAGGCTCTGATAGCCGCCACAGTCATGCCATATCTTTGGGCTAGTTTGGAAAAAGTGTCACCGGCTTTAATCACATACCTGTTGGCCGGGGCGCAGGGAACTACTCTCCTTCTCACAGGAATGCAGATATTTTGGCCAATACTAAGGTTTTGAGGATCGACTCCGGGGTTGACAGCCATTAATGAAGCCACAGTGGTGTTAAACCTCTGGGCTAAATTGTGAAAAGTGTCACCCGGTTTTACGCGATAAGAAATAGTTCCTCTTGGACATAAGGACATGAAGCTCACTCCTGTATAATTATATTCCTTTTTTATCTTATGTTTATCTGCTTGTCAGACTGACTACAGGACAGCTCCGATTATTATCTTTTTTTTGACAGGATGAAACTTTGTTTGATTATAAAAATATTTGACAACCAAATTAAAAATGGGTTACTATTTTTATAAGTGCTGCCAAGGACATGGCACTGGATTAATAAGCAACAAGAGGATCTTGAAAGATGTTTGATGTTGAAATAACCGGTATAGGAAGTTACGTTCCAGAAAACAAAGTGACCAACGACGACTTGGCTGCCCTGGTGGATACCAGCGATGAATGGATAATCCAGAGGACCGGAATAAAAGAGCGCAGGATTTCCCTGGGCGAAGATACAACGGAAATGGCGGAACAGGCCGCCTTGAGAGCCCTTGAGGATGCAGGCGTCGAAGCGAAGGATATTGATTTAATCATAGTAGCCACCGTAACACCCACTTATTATTTTCCTTCCACCGCTTGTCTGCTCCAGGCCAGGTTGGGCGCGGGCCAAGCCACCAGTTTTGATATCAGTGCCGGTTGCACCGGTTTTATTTATGGCGTGGACATAGCAGCCCAGTTTATCAAAAGCGGAGTGCACAAAACAGCTTTAGTGATTGGATCTGAAGTTCTGTCCAAAATCACCGATTGGTCGGATCGCCGGACCTGCGTTCTGTTTGGCGACGGGGCGGGGGCGGCCGTCCTGCAACGAGGAAAAGCGGGGATTATTGCCGGCTTTACCGGTGCGGACGGGACGGGGGCCGATTATTTGTATTGCCACGGCGTTCCCTTAGCCAATCAATTTTTGCCCCTTCAGGATTACGGGCCGCACTATACGGTTATGAACGGCAAAGAAGTTTTTAAATTCGCCGTCAGCATGGTGCCCAAAAATATCCTTCGGGTCCTTGAAGGTACGGGCTATACTTTGGACGATATAAAATACTTCGTACCTCACCAAGCCAATACCAGGATTATTGAAGCCGCTGCCAAAAAGCTCCATGTTGATCTGGACAGGTTTTATATCAATATTGACAAATACGGCAATACTTCCAGTGCCAGTATTCCGATTGCCCTTGATGAAATGGCCGGAAAGGGGCAATTGTTGTCCGGAGATCTGATCATCATTGCCGGTTTCGGCGCCGGTTTAACCTACGGGGCTCATCTCATAAAATGGACCACGGCGGGCCAAAAGAAATGATTAAAAGATTTGGCAAATTTAAAATTATATGGTTCGGCAGATAAAAGGAATTATTTAAATTTAATAAAGGAATTATTTAATGGTTTGTGAGAGCAAAAGATTTGCGGCAAAAAAGAATTATAAATTTCGGGCAAAGGTAGAGTAAGGAGATTGTCATGAATAGGTTTGATTTTTTTTATCAGCTAGGTCTAAAATACCCCTTATTTCAAGGGGGAATGGCTTGGATTGCGGACAGTTCCTTGGCGGCCGCCGTATCCAATGCCGGAGGGTTGGGCATTATTGCCGCCGGTACCGCTCCCCCGCAATATGTGAGGGAACAGATCAGGCAAGTCAAACAGCTCACGGACAAACCCTTCGGTGTTAACATTATGCTTTTGAACGAATTCACCGACCAGATAGCCGATTTGGTCTGCGAAGAGGGAGTCAAAGTGGTTACCACCGGGGCCGGCAGTCCAGGCAAATATATTAAAAAATGGAAAGAAAACGGTATAACGGTAATCCCGGTCGTTCCTTCGGTGGCCATGGCCCGGCGGATGGAAAAAGAAGGGGTTGACGCGGTTATTGCTGAAGGCGGGGAATCCGGAGGACATGTGGGGGAACTGACAACCATGG
>Ga0134099_1000858_pt1 | contig 32205 bp, 27 predicted proteins | sample 10_taG_2_FD_105482 | JGI IMG/M metagenome (GOLD analysis project Ga0134099, IMG submission 105482) | Switchgrass degrading microbial communities from high solid loading bioreactors in New Hampshire, USA - 10_41_5_180_A2 metaG | ecosystem: Engineered > Bioreactor > Semi-continuous > Anaerobic >...
CAGGTTCGGCAGCCAGTGCGTGGTTGTGGCCATTGATGCGAAAAGGGTTGCGCCGGGCGAATCCGATGGGGATCATTCGCGGATACACTATCATGCTTTCATTAACGGCGGCCGGATCGATACGGGCGTCGACGCGATCCGATGGGCTATAGAAGCGGAAAAATTGGGAGCGGGAGAGATCCTGCTGACCTCGATGGATGCCGACGGAACTAAAAACGGCTTTGACATAGACATGCTAAACGCCGTCTGCAGCGCGGTGAACATCCCGGTAATCGCTTCGGGCGGCTGCGGCAGCCTCTTCCATTTCACGGAGGTTTTCCAAAAGACTTCAGCGGACGCCGCGCTGGCCGCATCCATCTTCCACTACGGAGAACTGACGGTGGGGCAGGTAAAGGCCGAACTGAATAAACACGGGCTGCCGGTAAGGCTGCTGTAGCCTGCCTGTTTAACTGCGAAAGCCTTGCAGGCTCCCATTTATGTTATAGGTTTTCGAAAGAAGTTACGGCACGTTGATTTATTAATAAGGAGATAAAGCATGGATCTTAAGAAATATTTTATGAAAGCGCCGTTGGTCCCGGCCGTTATCCAGGAGAACGGCACGAAAAAGGTGCTGATGATGGCATATATGAATGAGGAAAGCCTGAGAAAAACCATCGAAACGGGATATACCTGGTTTTTCAGCCGCTCCCGGAACCGGCTCTGGAAAAAGGGGGAGACCTCGGGCCATGTCCAGAAGGTGATCCGCATCACCGGAGACTGTGACGACGACACGCTCCTCATCGAGGTGGAGCAGACAGGACCCGCCTGTCATACGGGGAATGAAACCTGCTTTTACCAGGAACCGGTTTTTTCCGCTGCCGGCGTGACGGACAGCGGGAATAATGCTTCCAAGCCGGATGCGGCCGGATCCGGCGAAGGCGGGATGCAGTACGGATCCGGCGAAAGCTGGAAGCAGTCCGGCCCAGGCGCAGGAGCGGATCCTTCGGATCCCGGCGCAGCCCTTCGGGAGCTTTACCAGGTGGTCCTGGATCGCCGCCTCCACTCTGTCGAGAATTCCTACACCTGCTATCTCTTTGAGAAGGGACTGGATAAAATCCTGAAAAAATGCGGCGAAGAATGCAGCGAGGTGATTGTCGCGGCAAAGAACATCGCTACGACGGGCGATGATATGAAGGAGGCGGCGCGATGGGACTTAAAGAATGAAATCTGCGACCTCCTGTATCACCTGATTGTCCTGATGGTAAACGAAGGGATCGGGCTTGATGAGATCGATGAAATCCTGAAACAGCGCAGCCGGAAGATCGGAAACCTGAAAGCCTTCCGGGAAACCGACCGGAACAGCTGATATGACGAAAAGGCCCGCAAATGCGGGCCTCTCGGATATATTGGCTTTCATATCTATTGTCGACGTACTGTAGAACATTATTGTTATAGCTTGAAGATAACGATATTCGCTTGAACCGGTGTTGCCGGTATAAACACGCCTTCGCCGGTGACGTTTACAAGCGTGATAACGGCAGGTGTGTTGCCGACGGTAACCAGCGCGTCGCCGGATACCTCTCCGGATACGATCGGCGATGACATTGCCGCATAAGGAAGTCCATTTACTGAAATTGCGAAGGTTACATTTACAGCGGGACCCGCTCCGTCAGCCGCCACCGCCCAGGAAATGAAGTAATCCCCAGGCCGGTTGATCGTGAATGCCCCCGTTGCCGGGTTATAGGCGATCGTATTGTCCAGCGAGTTTATAACGGTGTCGAAGACAATGTTTGCGTCATCCGCTATCACGGAGCCTCCCGCGCCGGTAAGCTGGGCTTGGATTCCTTCGTTGTGTCCCGGGAATCCTATATCAATCATAAACGAAAAAGCAAAGCTTAGCGCCGCTATCGTTATGACCAATCCGATAGATAGAATGATCCTGAAAAACAAATATTTTCCTCCTCCTGTTGAATAGCTTGATAGTATATTGTATTAAAGGAGAAGGTAAAAGGTTCCGTTTTCCATGGATGGGTGGATTCGTCAGCGCTGTGCTTAGCCGAGCGCGAACTTTTCGATGGCCTTTGCCACTCCATCCTCGTTATTGCTTAAGGTCACATAATCCGCGACTTCCCTTAACTGTTTTACGGCATTTTCCACGGCGATTCCGAGGCCTGCGTACTGCAGCATATCGATGTCGTTGTAATTGTCTCCGAAACAGATGATTTCCGACGGCTTGATTCCCTTTTCCCTTGCGTACCTGTCGATGGCGGCCGATTTGCTCACCCCGTCCGCGGTGACGTCAAAGGTGTCCTCCCAGGATACGGTGACGGAAGTTCCCGGGATCCCGGCCAGGCTGTCGTAAAGTTCTTTTTTATCTGATCCTTCCTCGCAATGCACGAGAACCTTATAGATGGCATCCGTTTGGACAAGCTTGAAGGGATCGATTTCCACCATGGGGAACCGCTCCTCTTCGGGAAGATCGTTATTGAATGCGTAAAGGGAGACCAGATGGCCGATCAGCTTTTTCGTATAGAAGGTATTCTCGCCATAGCAATGAAAAACCAGGTTTCTGTCTGTCAGGAAGCGGATGACTTGCTCCAGGGTGCTTTTCTCAAACGGCTTCCCGTACAACAGCTTTCCGGAAGCTTCCTTGATCAGCGCTCCGTTGCATGCGAGAATGGGTGTGTTCAAATTCAGTTCCTTTGCGAATTTGAGGCCCCCGCCGAAAATTCTTCCGGTTGCCAGCATGACTTCGATGCCATGGGCTTTTGCTTTATGAATGACTGCCTTCGTATATTCGGAGAGCGTGTGGTCGTCTCTCAATAATGTTCCGTCCAGGTCGCTAACGATTAATCGATAATTCATAGGTTTCTCCTTACTCTTTTGTTCTTATGCTCACTTCTCCTGATTTCAGCGTTTCCAGGCGGCCGTCCGGATAACGGATGACGAGCCCGCCTTCCTCATCGATGTCCACGGCTGTGGCCGGTATCCCCTCCGCCGGATTCGGTTCTTCGTTCGAAGCGGCCGCATTTATTACCAGGATATCTTTCCCCAATATGAATGACCGGTTTTTATATTCCCTGATAAAATCCTTCGTAAACAGCGTTTCATCTATCTCAAGGATTTGGTTGATGATCTCTGCGATCAGCCGGTTGCGCCCGGCTCCGGGCGTTCCCTCGTAAAGCGAGCCCGCAATACCGGAAAGCTCAGCCGGAAAACCGGACTGCGGGGCTTTGTAGTTGATGCCGATTCCGAGAACGATATAATCGATATTGCCGGTCTCAAAATCCGTTACGGCTTCCGTCAGGATACCGCATATTTTTTTGTCGCCTTTATAGATGTCGTTGACCCATTTGATCCGGCAGCTGATTCCCGTCGCGTCTTCAATTGCCTTGCAGACGGCAACCGAAGCGGCCGTGGTGATCAATACCGATTTCGCGGCCTTGAGGGGCGGCCTCAGGACGAGGCTCAGGTAAATGCCGCCGGAAGGGGAAAAGAAGCTGCGGCCCAGTCTGCCTCTGCCCCTTGTCTGCTCTTCGGCGATGACGACGGTTCCGGCCGGCGCGCCTTCCAGGGCCATTTTTTTCGCGGTGAGGTTTGTGGATTCCAGAGACTTGAATACGTGGATCCGACCCTCCATGGAATCCCGCTTCACATAGGGAAGGATTCCTTCCGCGGACAGTACGTCGCTGTCGCTGGCAAGACAGTAGCCTCTGTTTGTTACGGCGTCGATCCGGTACCCTTCCTTGCGGAGCTCCTGGATCGCCTTCCAGACAGCGGCTCTTGATATGTTCAGGCTGTTCGCCAGTTCCTCGCCGGAAACGGCGAAGCCCTTGTTCTCTTCCAAGGCTTTCAAAACACTTTCTCTTGTGGTCATGGCGGTTCTTCCTTTCATTACTGAAGATTATAACCGAAATGCGGAGAATTTTCGACCTTTGAATTTTTATCAGCGTGCTTATTATCAATTCATGGGCATTTTATGCTTCGCAAGATGTTTCACAATAAGTTTGCGGGCCATCGGACAACTTTTTATTGTAATCCTAGTTTTCCCATTGTATCATATGTATATATCGGGGCGGCGGATGGCCGCCGCATCGGGATGCCTGCGGGGGATAAAACTTTCTGTATTCCCAAATTCCCTGCAAATGAGGCATAATACTAACATAGAATTGAGAAAACGGCGGTGATTAAATGAAAATATCAACGAAAGGGCGATATGCGCTTCGCCTGATGCTTGACCTGGCGATCAATTATACCGGAGAGTTCATATCGATCAAAAGCATAGCGGCGAGGCAGGATATATCGGAGAAATATCTGGAACAGATCATAACCCAGCTGAATCGCGCAGGATATGTGAAAAGCGTACGGGGAGCTCAGGGCGGTTACATGCTGGCGAAACCCCCATCAGAGTATACGGTCGGAATGATCCTGCGGCTGATGGAGGGAAGTCTCGCTCCGGTAAGCTGCCTGGAAGGCGAACCGTGTGACAGGGCGTCGAGCTGCGTTACTCAGGAGGTTTGGGACAAGATACAAAAAGCGGTGGAAGACGTTGTGGACAACATCACGTTGGAAGATCTGGTGACCCGTTACCAGGAGAAATCGGCACCGATGTATGTCATCTGACATACCGGCAGTGCGGACGGGCAGTTTTATCATTACAACGGACAAATCGGCACTCCGGATTGCAATCATACGGAGTGCTGAAATTTTTCGGGAATCGAAGAGGGTAATGAAAATAAAAAAAGAGAAGAAAAAAGACCAAAAAAGTATTGACAACTCACGGTAAGGAAATATAATGTATTTAAATTCATATTATTTTGATAGGAATAAAGATATTTAAAGGAGATGAATGCCATGCCAGAAAAGGAAACCAGAAAGCTGAGATTTGAAACCCTGCAGGTGCATGCGGGGCAGGAAACCCCGGATCCTGCTACCGATGCGAGAGCAGTACCGATCTATCAGACCACGTCCTATGTTTTTCCGGATACCGAAAGTGCCGCAGCGCGGTTTGCGCTGACGGAAACCGGAAATATCTATACAAGGATCATGAACCCAACCACGGATGTTTTCGAACAGCGCATCAATGCTCTGGAAGGCGGAATCGGCGCCCTGGCGCTATCCTCCGGGTCTGCCGCCACCACTTTCGCGGTACAGAATATCGCCCATGCAGGTGACCATGTTGTCGCCTCAAAGACCATCTATGGCGGAACATACAATCTGTTCGCACATACCCTTTCAAAGTTCGGAATTGAAACGACCTTTGTGGATCCTTATGAAGATAACTCCTTTGAAAACGCAATCCGGGAAAATACGAAGCTGATCTTTATAGAGAGCATGGGAAACCCCGCCTCCAACGTCATCGATATCGAAGAGGTTGCGGAGGTTGCCCACAAAGCGGGGATCCCTCTCCTGGTGGATAACACGTTTGCCACTCCTTATCTGCTGAGACCGTTCGAACACGGCGCGGATATCGTTATACATTCGGCAACCAAGTTCATCGGCGGACACGGAACCTCCATCGGCGGCGTAATCGTGGATTCCGGAAAATTCAACTGGGCGGCTTCGGGGAAATTCCCGTGCCTGACGGAACCGGATCCGAGCTATCACGGCGTCCGCTTTGTGGAAGCGGCGGGAGATGCGGCGTATATCATCAAAGCGAGGGTAACCCTGCTTAGGGACATCGGCGCCGCGCTCAGCCCGTTCAACGCATTCCTGTTCCTTCAGGGGCTGGAAACCCTGTCTCTCAGAGTGGAGCGGCATGTTTACAACACCCTGAAGATACTCGATTTCCTGAAGAACCATGAAAAAGTGGAAAAAATCGATCATCCGGCATTCTCCACCGGAAAGGAAAAGGCTGCGTACGATAAATACTTCCCGCGCGGCGGCGGCTCCATCTTCACCTTTGACGTCAAGGGCGGAGCGGAGGAAGCCAGGGCGGTTATCGACAGGCTTAAGATTTTTTCGCTCCTGGCAAATGTCGCCGACGTGAAGTCCTTGGTGATTCACCCCGCCAGCACCACCCATTCCCAGATGACGGAACAGGAACTGCTGGACGCGAGAATCCGGCCGAATACGGTTCGCTTGTCCATCGGGACGGAGCATGTGGACGACCTGATCGAAGACCTGGCTCAGGCGCTCGGTTAATTCATGCAAACCATTACATACTTGTTGAAACCCCTTTTATGGAAACCCGGCATACGCCGGGTTTTTTTCGAATGCAGTCCGTTAAGTAAAATAGCGGATAAATCCCTGCGTCATATAATCCGCTATTTCCAGCACATAGTCTTCCAGATCCTCGTAAATCCGGACGGCTTCTTCCAGGTTACCGGAAAGTATATTCAGGCTTTCTATCAGCGTCAGCCTGTAGTAATCATACAGCAGGCTTCTCATGTTCACCTCGTTCCAATAGGGATTGAGATTTGCCAAAAAGGCAGCCATATCATCCACATTTTCATACAGCCTTTTTGTGGCGTTGTTCACCGTTTCGTTGTCGCCTGATTTCATGGCGGCGGCAATCTCGTTCATGATGGAAGCCTGAACGGTAAAATAATACTCCATCCGGTTCGCGGCCTGAACTCCGAAAAAACTTTCGAACACGTTCCCGAAATCGGTTGTGACATTGTATAAACGGTTTTCGATCAATTCCAAATTGCCGAAATTCGACGCCAGACCGATAAGATATTCCCTTCTCCACATGGCCAGCTGGCTCCATAGACGCCTCAGCCGGTGGTTCAGATAGACCTGCCCCTGCGGGATATATTCCTGTATCTGATCGTTGCCGTTCAATTGGTTCAACTCCTTGATTCAGATTTATATACAATATGAAAGAACACCGCAATCGGTTAATATCTGCATGCCGCATCCATCCGGCATCGTCGGAAACGGGAATATTTTGTCTTGACATTCGGGCCTTGCCGATATATAGTTTAGTAAGTCAGTAAAATACTAAATAAGTAAATGAAGATCAAGCCCGGATAAGAGGCTTGAAATAAAAGGAGAGATAAAATGAAAATACCGACAACATTAAAGCATAAACCGGTCATCGTCGGAGAGGATTACGGAAACATCGACGGCCGGTATGCCTATAAAACCGACGTCCAGGGCCTTTCCATAGGCCTGGCCCAGTGGAACGACCGCGGAAAGCTGGACATTTCCGCAAAGGTCTGGAGATATACGGGAGAAAAATGGTCGCGGCAGTCGGAGGAGATGCCTCTGCACCGCGTGCTGGACCTGGCGATTTTCATATGCGAGGCTGAGAAATACTTCAGAGAGGCATATCGGTATGAGAAGCTCTATAACCCGGAAAACCCGGTCATCAGCAGGGTCGGCCTGCAGGGAGACGCCATGACGGTGCGTGTCTGCACGGAGAACGAAATGATCGACGAGGATATCAAGACGGTTCGCCAGGCGCTTGCAGACGACGGAGAACTGCTTGGAGAACGCTTCCGCACGTTGGCCCGGCTTCTCAAGGATCTCGGCTATAACGGATAGGCTATAGCCGATAAACATTAGTGACAAAACGGTTATTTAAATAATTACATTAAACAATCGTAAAGACCATCTGAGAAAATATTAGCTTTAATTTTCCATATACAATATACGATGGCTTAACAGGCTTTTGGAAAGGATCAAGAAAAGAATGGGAATCGATAAGGATAGGAAACGGGAAATCGTAAACGAATACAAGCAGAGGAAGACCACCGGCGGCGTTTATAAAATCACAAATACGGTCAACGGGAGATATATGCTGAAGGCGGAGGTGGACTTGCAGTCTTTTCAGAACCGTTTCAACTTTGCCATGCGGACGAACTCCTGCCTCCATCCGAAACTGCAGAAGGACTTTGATGAATACGGCGCAGAAGCCTTTGCGCTGGAGTTCCTGGAGGAAACGGAAAAGAAGGAGGACGAAAGCGCAATGGGTTTTAGGGACCGGCTGAAGAGGATGGAAAAGGCCTGGGCGGAGAAGTTTGACCCGGATAAGGCTTACTGAGCGGGCAGCTCGGAGTTGCTCAAGCGAGAGACAATTGTTTTAAATTAATTTTTTGGCTCTTGACTTTCCCGTGCGGGGGATAGTTTATGCTGATCATGACGCCGGCCGAAAAAGTGCCGGACCTGTCGGAAAACCCAACGCCTGAGGTGAGGAATGTATAAGATCAGTGATTTTTCAAAGATTACGAACCTTACGGTCAAAGCGCTTCGCTATTATGACGAAGAGCAGATCCTGACGCCTTCCGTCAGAAACGGCGAGACGGGCTATCGGTATTACAGCGAGGAAGACTATCAAAAGGCGCAGCTCATCGCCTTGCTGCGGTCGCTGGAGTTTTCCATTTCAGAGATCCGGGATGTGCTGTCAAACTGCGCCGGTCCCGACGACCTGCCCTGTTATCTGGAGGAAAAGAAGCGCATGATTGAGGACAGGATCAGAAAGGAAAAAGAACTGATCAAACGGCTGAACCTCTATATCAAACCGAAGGAAAGAAAGGAGATCAGCATGAACTATCAAATTGAACAAAAGGAATTGGCCCCGGTCTTGGTGGCGTCCATCCGCTATAAGGGGAAATACAGCGATGTGGACAAATACATCGGAACGCTGTATAAAGCGGTGAAGGGAGACGCGGCGGGAGCCCCCATCCAGTGTTATTACGACGCGGAGCACAAGGAGGACGGGGCGGATCTGGAGCTTTGTCTTCCGATCAAGAAGAAGATCAGCCATCCTGACGTCATGGTAAAAACGCTCCCGGCGGTCAAAGCGATCTGCACTACCCACAAGGGAAGCTATCAGAAACTGAATCGCGCCTATAAAGCGCTCCTGGACTATGCCAACCAGCACGGCCTGAACATCGTTACGCCGTCCCGGGAGGTTTATATCAAGGGGCCGGGCATGGTATTCAGAGGAAATGAAGACAATTATATCACGGAAATCATCATCCCCTATGAATGAGCCCGTAAGGAGTTATGAGAATGGAAGAGAAAAAGCTGGACTTTAAAAAAGAGTACAAAGACCTCTACATGCCTGCGGCGAAGCCCTCCGTCGTTAACGTTCCCGCCATGAAATTCATCATGGTGGACGGGAAGGGGGATCCCAATGCCGAGGGCGGCGAATACCAACAGTCGGTAGAACTGCTCTATGCCCTGTCCTACACCATCAAGATGGGCTATAAGAACAGCGTTAAACCGGAGGGGTACGCCGACTACGTGGTGCCGCCGCTGGAAGGGCTGTGGTGGCTGGAGGGCGGGACCTCCGGCGGTTTTGACGTTTCCGCCCTCCTGCAGAAGGATAGGTTTTGTTGGATTTCAATGATCCGCCAGCCGGATTTTGTGACGCAGGAGGTCTTTGAAAAGGCCTGCAGGGAGGTTGAAAGGAAAAAGCCCGGACTGGATCCGTCAAAGGCCAGGTTCGAGGTCTTCGAAGAGGGACCGTGCGTGCAGATGATGCATCTGGGCCCGTACAGCAAAGAGCCGGAAACCATTGCGCAGATGGAGGCTTTCATCCAAGCCAACGGTTACCGGAACGCCATCGGCGAACAGCGGCCTGACGGCACGATCCGGCGCCATCATGAGATTTACCTGAGCGATCCGAGAAAGACGGACCCTTCCAAGATGAAAACCGTGCTGAGGCACCCGATCGAGAAGAAGCATTTTTGATGCATGCATGAAGAGGAGAAATGTGGTATATTATATCAAAAGCGCATGAGGCAGGCCGTCCTGAAGAGGGGAATGGGCCTGCCATATTCTGTTGCGCTTCGGAGGAAAAATGACTCGTTTTGATTCAACCGAATCGGACTGTTTAAATCCGGGACCGGATATCTCAAATAATGGAAAGGCATTGATGCTGACAGCCATCGTCCTGATCTGCTTTTCCCTTCGCGCGCCCATTACGTCCATCGGCCCCCTGGCCGGTCTGATCCATGACGATCTGGGCGTTTCAAACAGTTTTATCGGATTCATCACGACGCTGCCCCTTATCGCCTTTGCCGTGTGCTCCCCGCTTGTTTTCCGAGTCAGTGACCGGCTTGGTATCGGCAGGACCATGATGGCCGGACTCATTGCCATTGTTGCGGGAGGGATCCTGCGCGCCTACACCGGAGTGGGCGGGCTGCTTATCGGCACAGGTCTGATAGGAATCGGCATATCCGTTGGCAATGTGCTGATTCCAAGCATCGTGAAGCTGGAATTCCCGGAAAGAGTCGGCGTCATTACAGGCATTTACATGGGATCCATCACCCTGTTTGCATCCATCGGCGCAGGCGCCAGCTATCCCTTGGCGGAGGCCGGGCTCGGCTGGAAAGCCGCTTCTGCGGTCTGGGCCGGAATTGCTTTGCTGGCGGCTGCCGTGTGGCTCCCGCAAAGAAAGCTGGGCTCAGGGAAGCGCGAATCCGGAGGGAACCAAAGAGCCGAAGCCGGAGGGAACCAAAGCCCCGAATCCGGAGGGAGCAAAAGAACTGAAGCCGGAGGGAACGGATGCGCCGCCGCCCGCAGTCGCGCCGGCGCCGGAAAAAAGAATATCTGGAAATCGCCCCTGGCCTGGTACATCACCATCTATAACGGGCTGCAATCCTTCAATTATTTTTCCATGACCGCCTGGGAGCCCTCGATCCTTTACAGTTACGGAATGTCTCCGGAGACGGCGGGATACATGGCGCTCTGGTTTCAGCTGATCGGGATCGGAGCGTCCTTTCTGATTCCGATTCTTGCGGCAAGAACGAAGAGCCAGCATAAGATCGTGACAGCAGCCTGTGTGACTTATTTCCTGGGAATTTCCATGCTGATCGCGTTCCATTCGACACCGGCTGTCCTGGTCGCCCTTTTTCTTCTTTCCAACGGGGGGAATGCAAGCTTCAGCTGGGCCATGGCCATGTACGGGCTGAAGCCCAAAGATGCGGAGGAATCCATTAAGCTGTCGGGAATGTCCCAATCCGTAGGCTATCTGCTGGCGGCTACGGGTCCGACCCTGTGCGGGGCGATCTATGACGTTGTCGGAATGTGGAGCGGCGTGCTCTGCCTTTTCCTTGGAACTTCTGTCATTATGATCATCGCCGGAAACCTGGCATCCAAAAGGGAAAGGCTTTTTAGCTGAATGCGCACACAGGACTTTTAAAGGCCGGCGAAAAAAATTGATCTCCCGATGGATAATCCGCCGCATAAAAAGAGAAGATATTTCAATAATGGAATTATTATGCTATACTATTACGGCAGCACCGACTGACAGGGGGGCGGCATCCCTGGCGTCAGCGGCGCAGACTTGCCTGCCTGCTCCCATTCGAGCAGGGGCGTTGAAAAGGAGAGAACAATATGACACAGAAAACCTATTACATCACAACACCGATCTATTATCCGAGCTCCAACCTGCATATCGGACACACCTATTGCACCGTAATGGCCGACGCCATGGCGCGCTTCAAGAGGCTGACGGGCTATGACGTGATGTTTCTTACAGGCACCGACGAGCACGGGCAGAAGATCCAGAAGGTAGCCGACGAAAAGGGCGTGTCTCCCCAACAGCATGTAGACGGGATCGTGGAAAGCATCAAGGAACTCTGGAAGACCATGGAGATTTCCTATGACGATTTCATCAGGACCACGGAACCCCGCCATGTAAAGCGGGTTCAGGATATATTCATGAAGATGTATGAAAAGGGCGACATCTACAAGGGGGAATATGAAGGCTGGTACTGCACCCCCTGCGAGGCCTTCTGGACCGAAACCCAGATCGAGGAAGGCAAATGCCCCGACTGCGGAAGACCTGTGGAAAAGGCCAAAGAGGATGCATACTTCTTCCGCCTTTCCAAATATCAGGACAGGCTCATCGACCTGTTTGAGAACAATCCCGAATTTCTGCAGCCGGAGACCAGAAGAAACGAAATGCTCAGCTTTGCCAGACAGGGGCTGGAGGATCTCTGCATCTCAAGATCTTCCTTCAGCTGGGGCATCCCGGTGCCCATCGACGAAAAGCATGTCATTTACGTCTGGCTTGACGCGCTTTCCAACTATATCACGGCCCTGGGATATCCCGACGAGCCGGAGAAATACAATAAATACTGGCCCGCCGATGTCCACCTGGTAGGCAAGGAAATCGTCCGTTTCCATACCATCATCTGGCCTGCCATGCTGATGTCCCTCGACGTCCCGCTTCCGAAGAAGGTCCTCGGCCACGGCTGGATCCTGCTGGAAGGCGGAAAGATGTCAAAATCGAGAGGAAACATCGTGGACCCCGTCAAGCTCATAGAGCGGTACGGCGTCGACGCGCTGAAATATTTCCTGCTGAGGGAGTACACCTTCGGACAGGACGGCCTGTTTACCAATGAAGTCATGCTGAACCGCATGAACTTTGACCTTGCCAACGATCTTGGAAACCTTGTGAGCAGGGCCGTAGCCATGATCGAAAAATACAACGGCGGAATCCTGCCGCAGGCAAAAGCCGAGGGTGAATTTGACGCCGACCTCAAGGCGGTCGCTCTGGGCGCGGCCTCAAAAGTCGAAGCGCATATGGATAAATTCAGCTTCAGCCAGGCTCTGGAGGAAATCTGGACCGTCATCCGCCGGACCAATAAATACATCGACGAAACCATGCCCTGGATCTTGGCCAAGGATCCCGCTTCAAAGGACCGCCTGGACACCGTGCTGCACAATCTGGCGGAGTCCCTCCGGATCGTGTCGATCCTGATTTACCCGTTCATGCATACCACCTCGGGCAAAATCAGAGAACAGCTGGGCATCCGGAACGCCGACGTCCGTTGGGAGGATGCGTTTGTCTTTGATATGCTCGGCGGAGAAACCGTGAAGAAGGGAGAGGCCATCTTCCCGAGGCTTGACGTCGAGAAAGAACTGGAGGCGCTGGAAGCGCTGAAAGGCGAGCCTGAACCGGCCGGGAAAAACCCCGCCGCACAATCGGCCGGATCTTCCGAACCGGCTTCCGACCAGGCAAAATCGGCGGAGGAACCCGCTGCCATGGAGTTTAAGCCCGAAATCACCATTGACGATTTCGGAAAGATCGATCTGAGGGTCGGCGAGATTCTGGAGTGCAGAAAACATCCCAAGGCGGACAAGCTGCTGGTTTCCAAGGTGAAGATCGGCAGCGAAATCAGGCAGATCGTGTCCGGCGTTGCGAAGGATTTCACTCCGGAACAGATGAAGGGGAAGAAGGTTGTCGTTGTCGCCAACCTGAAGCCGATCACCCTGAGGGGCGAGGAATCCAAGGGTATGATCCTGTTCGCGGAGAACGGGGAAAAGCTGGACTTCGTGACCACGGAGGCGGCGGACGGAAGCGTTGTAGTATAAGTAATAATCTGGCGGCTGCCGCAGAGCTTAAGCTGCGGTGCCTTTTAATTGATCCGGCGCGCCGCTTTAACGATGGCGCCTGCATTCCGGCGCGCCGCTTTAACGATGGCGCCTGCATTCCAGCGTGCTGCTTTAACGATGGCACCTGCATTCCAGCGCGCCGCCATAATGCCGCTACTGTCTGCTCCGACGACATCCGGATCCCGGAGCAGATATTGGATTTAGAGCGGAGCATATACCGGCTCTCGAGGCGCGCCGGAGCGGAGCAAATACCGGGCGCTGAGCGGAACAGACACCGGCTCTAGAGCGGAGCGGACGCCGGATTGAAAGCCGGATTTGAAATAAGAAAGGATAGAAAAATGCTGTTTGATTCCCATGCCCATATTAACAGTGAAAGATATAACGGTCCTGAGAGGGATAAGGTCATAGAAGCCATCGAAAAGTCCGATCTGTCCTATGTGATGGACGTGGGGTATGACCTGGAAAGCTCCGTAATGGCGATCAAGCATGCGGAGAAGTATCCCTGGTGCTATGCCATCATCGGCTGCCATCCCCATGACGCAAAAACAATGGATGAAGCGACCTTCACCATGTTCAAGGGCCTGGCTAAGAAGCCCAAGGTCAAAGCCATCGGGGAGATCGGGCTGGATTTTTATTACAACCATTCGGAAAGGGATGTGCAGGAATACTGGTTCCGGCGGCAGGCCCAGCTCGCGGTGAGCCTTGACATGCCCATCGTTATCCATGACAGGGACGCCCACGACGAAGTGTTGCGGATTTTAAAGGAAGAAGGCGTATTCAGCAAGGCGAGGATCGAAAGGCTCGGAGATGCAAAGCTCCTGATGCACTGCTTTTCCGGAAGCAAGGAGCTTGCCCGCCAGTATGTCAAGCTGGGGGCCACCATTTCCATTGCCGGACCGGTCACCTATAAGAATGCCAGAAAGCTTGTCGAAGTGGTGCAGGAGGTTCCCATGGAGCGTCTGCTCATTGAGACGGATTCGCCTTACCTCACGCCGGAGCCCCTGCGCGGAAAGGTCAACCGGCCGGATTATGTGGAGCATGTCGCGCGGAAAGTCGCGGAGATCAGGGGAATCAGCTACGAGGAGGTAGCCCGGATCACCTGCGAAAACGCAAAGAGATTCTTTTTCATCGAATAAGGGAAGGATACCCGTCCAAAACTTGAAAAATTGTACATAATCGATTCATTTTGACAAATCCCGTCCCGGTCCAAGGGGAACCGGGACTTTTTTTGCGGAAAACGATAGCTAATTGACTGAAATTTCAAGGATTCCACTACAAGTTATTACAAAGTACCCCATAAGGACGAATTATACTGAAAAAAAGGGGGGATTGTAGTGGAATTGCAATTGGAAAATGTGCGAAAGACAATTTTCGAGAAGTTCCTGAAGGCGCCGCGTCCTGCATCCAAAGCCGCAACCTTCGATTATGCCAGGATCGCTCTTATCGTCATCAGCTCGGTGCTGTTGGGAAGAGCGGTCCTGTTTTATGCCTTTTTCCCATGCGGGATCGCATTGATCACCGTCTTGATGCATAAGGGGAAAGCGAATATTTATCTGCTGCCGCTGATACTGGCCGGACTTTTCTCAAACTACGGGACAGGCTATGACGTTTGGGGGGACGCCATAGCGACGGTTGCCTGCGCAGTGGTATTTTTCCTGACCTCAAAAATGGATATGGGAATTATCGTGAGAGCTTTTGCCGCCGCCGGAATCATGGTGCTTGCCAAATCGGTATATTTTCTTACGGCGCGGCTTGTGCTCATTTATGATATTTTTATGATGATTGCCGAGGCGATCATCATCCTCGCATTGGTTTACCTCTTTTTCAGGTTTTACGGGCTGCTGGACAAAGGAAAGAAGATCAACAGCACGGTGGCGGAAGGCATTATTGCAACCTCTGCGGTTTTCATACTCATGATCGGGGGAACCGGAATCGAATACGTCGCGTTCTTCTCGCTGATCTATCTGGGGGCCCTGTTTATCACGCTGGTCATAGGATATACGATCGGAATCATGGAAGGAGGGGTTTCCGGCATCGCCTCCGGGACGATGGTCATGTTTCTTACTGCGGGTTCTCCCGCCGTCATCGGAATTTTTGCCTGCGCAGGCATGACGGCGGGTTTTTTTAAAGGACTGAACCGAATCGTCGCGGGCGTTTGCTTTGCCGCGGTCTGCATCGCTTTCGGCCTGATCAGGGGATATCCTGAGCTGTACATTTCCATCTACGACCCGCTGCTCGCCGCGGCCGTCTTTATTGCGATACCGCGCAAGTGGATGAACCGGATCGAATTGCTCCTTGCGCAGGTCAGGCAGGACCACATCTATGAGGAACTGACGGCAAAAGATCGGATGCTTCTGATTCTAGGGGGATATCTGGAGACTTTTGAAAAGCTTGCGGGGCTTTACCGCAACAGCAGAGGCAGGAACAGCATTATTTCCTTGCAGTTCAGAGGCATGGCAAAGGTTACAAGGACCTTGATGGAATCGCTATCCGCCCCTGAGACCTCCGTGCATACCGCCAAGGAAAAATACGGTATCTGTGTCGGCGTTTCGGGCTATGCAAAAGAAAAGGCCGTTTCAGGCGACAGCTATATCTGTGCCGATTTGAAGGACGGCGAATTTATGATCGCACTGAGCGACGGGATGGGAAAAGGGGAGAGCGCCTACCGCGAGAGCGCGCTGACCGTTACCTCGCTGTATTATTTGATAAAGGCGGGCTTTGACGTGGAGCTGGCCCTGAAGACCATCAATTCCCTGCTTCTCTTCAATTCGACGGAGGAGATTTTCGCCACGGTTGACCTGGGACTTTTTAACAAGACCACGGGGAAGATGAAGCTTTTTAAGATCGGCGCGGCGGCCACCTTCATCAAGCGGGCGGACAAGGTGGAGACCATTAAGGTGTCGGCGCTGCCCATGGGGATAGTGGACGGCATCCGGATCAACTACATCGAACTTCAGACCCGGAAAGGCGACGAGATCGTCATCGTCTCCGACGGGATTACGGAAGCGGACAGATCCGACGTCCAAATGGAGTGGATCAAGGAAACCATCGCGAATATCCGGTCCCGGGATCCCCAGACCATGTCGGATCTCATCGTCAATAAAGCGCTGGAACGCTACGGGCTGAAAGAAAAGGACGATATGACCGTGATCACCGCTGTTATTACCTGACCAGGGCGGAATAAATAAGCAGCATGTTCGCAGATAAACGGCTTGCCAATAGAAAAACAGCTTGTTGATGGACAACAGCTAAATTTATTTATAACAGACGGAATTTGTGATACAATGACTACATGGATATCGCGGAAAAAGTAAAAAAGACAATTTTAAATAACGGCTTAATCCAAAAGGGTGAGCACATCGTCATCGGCCTTTCGGGAGGCCCCGATTCGGTGTGCCTTTTTCATATTTTATACCGGCTTGCGGAAGAGCTCGATATCCGGCTTCATGCGGTCCATGTCAACCACGGGCTCAGACCCGGAGCTGCGGAGGAGGACCAGCGCTATGCGGAGGCCCTCTGCGCGGAATATCGGGTTCCGTGCCATTCGTTTTCCTTCGATGTAAACCGCATCGCCAAAGAACAGGGGATCTCGAGCGAGGACGCGGGCAGGCAGGTGAGGTACCGGTCGTTTTTTGAGGTTGCGGACCGGATCGCGGCGGAAACGGGAGAACCGGTCAAGGTCGCGGTGGCCCAGAACATGAACGATCAGGCGGAAACCGTTCTGATGAGGATCATAAGGGGCACGGGAACCGACGGTCTGGCCGGCATCGAATACCTGCGTAGGGAAAAGGGGAAAGGCATCGTCATACGGCCGCTTTTGGATGTCACCCGGGAAGAAATCGAAGCCTACTGCAGAGAGTATAACCTCAATCCCCGCACCGACCTGACCAACCTTGAGCCCGTCTATACCAGGAACAAGATACGCCTGGAACTGATCCCTTACCTTTCCGAGAACTTTAACCCGAATATCATCGCGGCGCTTTCCCGGCTTTCGAAGATAGCCAAAGAGGACAAGGACTATTTCAGCGGGAAGGTGGATGAGATCATCGCGGAGCATGCCGTTTTTACGGAAGAGGGCCCGGACGGCTTGCCTTCCAGGGCCGCGATACCTCTGGCCGCCCTTTGCGGGGCGCCCCTGGCCATCCGCCACAGGCTTATCATAAAGCTTTTCGAGAACATCGGGCTTTCGAAGGATATCGCCGCTTCCCATCTGGAGCAGGCGGACCGGATCCTGCGGGAGGGCAGAACGTCCGCCGCGGCGGATTTCACGTCCGGATATGCGATGAAGATTTCCTATGATATCGCGGAATTTTATAAAAAAACAGGTCTGCAAAGCATATTCTTTGAATATGAAATAGATCTGAACAAGGAAAGCGTTGTACAAATTGCTGAATTAAATGCGGAAATCAGGGTAAAAATTCTAAGAAGGCAGGAATGCCCGGAATTCTGGCTGCAGGAGTTCAAAGACAAGGAGTCCGAAAAGGAAAAACCCGAAAAAACAAAATCCCGGAAACAGGAATCGGTCGATGTAAAGGTCGTATGCCGGCTGAGCCATGACAAGATTAAAGCGGCGGCTTTGGAAAGCGGACAGAGGCTTGTGGTCAGGACAAGACGACAGGGAGATTACATCGTGCCTCTGGGTATGAAGGGCCGAAAAAAGCTCCAGGATTTTTTTGTTGACACAAAGTGTCCCGCAGAGAGAAGAAGCCGCATTCCGCTTCTCTGCCTCGGGCCGGAAGTAATCTGGACGGCATGGCCGTCAGGGGGCAGAATCAGTGAGAATTACAAAGTGGAAGAGATTACCGAAAGTATCATTTTACTTGAATATTCAATAAAATTATGATAAAATAGCTCAATGTCATCTGGCCGGCCTGCATACGGCGCTTTAGACAGAACAACTCGTTTGAACCAGCGGCAAGGGATGGCGGAGAAAAAATCGAACGCCGGAAACTAAGCCGCGCGTAGTATATTTTGAAACAGAGTCCGGGAAAGGGGAACAGCTAACATTGAACAGAGTTTTTAAAAACTTGGGCATATATATTGTCATTTTCGGCCTTGTGCTTGCAATGGCCTGGTTCTACCAGGGGACGCCGGAACAGGAGGTTAAGGAGGTAGATTATTCCACATTTGCAGCGCATCTGAAAAATGAACGGGTCGAAGAACTGACGATCAATGATCGCACCATGACGGGCACGCTGAAAAACGGCGGCAAGATCATCACATACGCCCCGTCCATTTTGGATATCAATAAACTGCAGGAAGAATACATCTTCCCGCAGATGGAAGAAGGGAAAATAACGGTCAGAAGCGACGAACCCAAGACGACGCCATGGTTCGTGACGCTCCTGCCGACACTGATCATGGTGGCCATACTCATCGTCTTCTGGTTTGTATTCATGAACCAGGGGCAGGCCGGCGGCGGAAAAGTCATGTCCTTTGGAAAGAGCAGGGCGCGGCTGCATAAGGAAGACGAACTGAAGAAGATCACCTTTGCCGACGTTGCGGGTCTTGACGAAGAAAAGGAAGAGCTCCAGGAAGTGGTGGACTTCCTGAAAAACCCGAAAAAGTACAATAACCTGGGCGCCAGGATCCCGAAGGGCATTCTGCTGGTCGGGCCTCCGGGCACAGGAAAGACCTATCTTTCAAAAGCGACGGCGGGAGAAGCAGGCGTGCCGTTTTTCAGCATAAGCGGATCCGACTTCGTAGAGATGTTCGTCGGCGTCGGCGCTTCCCGCGTCAGGGATTTGTTCGAACAGGCGAAGAAGAACGCGCCGTGCATCATATTTATCGATGAAATCGACGCGGTGGGAAGAAAGAGAGGCGCCGGACTCGGCGGCGGACATGACGAGAGGGAGCAGACATTAAACCAGCTGCTGGTTGAGATGGACGGATTTGCGGAAAACACCGGGATCATCATCCTGGCTGCGACCAACCGGCCCGACATTCTTGACCCCGCCCTTTTAAGGCCCGGAAGATTTGACCGCCAGATCGTGATCGGGATACCGGATATTAAAGGAAGGGAAGCTATCTTCCGCGTGCATTCCAGGAACAAACCCCTGGACGATTCGGTTGATCCGAAGGTCCTGGCCAGAAGAACGCCGGGATTCACTCCCGCCGATATTGAGAATATGCTGAACGAAGCGGCGCTTCTGACGGCCAGAAGAAACGGCAAAAAGATCAGGATGGATGAGATCGAAGAGGCCATCACAAAGGTGATCGCCGGCCCTGAAAAGAAGAGCAGGGTCATCAGCGAGGTCGAGCGCAGGCTTACGGCCTACCATGAGGCGGGCCATGCGCTTGTCGCCAGAATGATGCCGAACACCGATCCGGTCCATCAGATCACCATAATCCCGAGAGGCAGGGCGGGAGGCTTTACCATGATCCTGCCGAAGGAAGACAAATATTTCAAGACGAAAACCATGATGATGGAGCAGATCGTCCATCTCCTGGGAGGAAGAGTGGCGGAAAAGCTGACGCTCAACGACATCAGCACCGGCGCCAGCAACGATATCGAGAGAGCCACGGAAATCGCCAGGGACATGGTTACAAGATACGGCTTCAGCGAAAGGCTGGGTCCTGTAAATTACAGTTCCGCCGACGAGGTTTTCCTGGGAAAGGATTTCTCCACGAGGAGAAACTACTCGGAAGAAATGGCCTCGGAGATCGACGCGGAAATCAGAGCCATCATAGAAGAGGCGTATGCAACGGCGGAAAAGCTGTTGTCCGAGAATATCGACAAGCTGCATATGATCGCAAATACGCTGCTTGAGGTCGAAACGCTGGACGGCGTGCAGTTTGAAGCGCTGTTTACTGGAGAGAAGACCCCCAGCCAGCTTATCGAGGAAATTCATAAAAAGGAGAAGGCCATCGAAGCAGCCAACGCGCTGGAAGCCGCCCAGGATCTGGAGGAAAACGGCGAGGCGGCCAGCCTTCCGGAGAAGGCCGGCGGCGCGGAAGAGGCCGGGACAGAAACGGAATCCCCGGAAGCAGACGAAGGATCCCGCGGCAGCAAGGAAGAAAAATAATTGGAATTTGGGGCAGGTGACATACCTGCCTCTTTCATAAAAGAAGCAAATAAAAGAAGCAGAATCAGCAGAAGAAATAAAGGCAGGATTGATGGCAGAAGACATGGCAGAATTCGTGACGGAAAACAGAACAGCATCGGCAAAAAACGAAGTATTGGCAGAAAGCAGAACAGTATTTGCACAAAACAGGGCGGAAAATATAGCGAAAAATATTGCTGCAGGGATCGGGCGAAAAGTGCGCAGAATAACCGCGGCACTCATTGGAAGCATGATTCTCTTATCGGCGGCGCCGGGTCCGGTATCCCTTGCGGCGGATAAAAATGCCGAATCCGGCAACTGTGCGGATGCGGCCGGCAGGATGCCCGCCGTCGCGTATGAAAGAGTGATCGCTCACGGAGGGGGCGCCTACCGGGGATACGAGACCACCAATTCGGTGGAAGCGGTTAAAAACGCCATCGCCAACGGATACAAGATCATCGAATTGGACATGCGGTTTTCCTCCGACCGGAAAATCATCATGCTCCATGACTGGGACAGAACGGCAAAGCATTATTACGGCTCCGAATTTCCGAAGAAGCTCAGCCGGAACCGGTTCCTGAAGCTGAAGGTGCACGGGGAGCTTGAAGTGCTTGATTTCGACAAGCTTGCGGGAATCCTTGACGAGAATCCGGGCATCCGCATCGTAACGGACACAAAGGAAGACTGCCTGGAGATCCTGGCGCGCATTGCGGAGCAATATCCGGACCATGCGGACAGGTTCATCCCCCAGATCTATGATTTCGACCAGTTGAACGAGGTCAGGCGGCTTGGCTACAGGGATGTGATCCTTACGCTTTATACCATGGCGGATCCGGATCCGGAAAAGATAGCCGCATTTGCCAGGGAACAGCAGCTTTACGCGGTGACGATGCCCGATTATGTAGCGGAAAAAGGAATCTGCCGGCGGATTGCAGGCCAGGGAATCATCGTTTATGTTCATCCGGTAAGCGGGTACGAGGAAGCGCAGCGGTTTATGAGCATGGGCGCATACGGCGTCTATTCCGGGACGCTGCTGCCATCGGAATTTTCCGGACTGGAAGGGGAATACTATCTGACTGCGGCGGGTCCGGACGGGTCGGCGGTCAAACTCGCCGACGCCAGGATAAACGGCCTCGGGGATTTGAAGGTGCACGGCCGTAAGCCGGAGGATACCGTTCTCTTTTTCATCGATGAGGCCCTACGGCCTGCGGACGATTCCGATTTCACGGAATTGAAACCCGGAAAGCACAGGCTGACGGTAAGAATCTCGAGGGGCGGCGAAACCAGGGGCGAGCTTGATTATTATCTTTGGAAGGACGACGGCGGCCTGCGGGTATTACATAGAAAATACGAATACCGCCTCGATGCGTTAAAACAGGAGAAGGATTTCCGAAACGTCATGCAGGAAAACCGCGTTCCGGCGGAGATAGAGGAAATCCTGAGCCGTTCCCTGATTGCCAGGGCGGGGGAATATACTTTTTATAACAACGGCAGCCGGGAATGCTACCGAAACGGTGAAGAGCTGCTGACCGTTCAGAAGGACGCTTACGGGAGGCTGATGCTGCCGCTATCCGCCACGGCGCGGGGACTGGGCGCGGATTCCGTCGCCATGAGCAGGGAAAGAGACCTTACCGTTGTTTTCAACAATGAAAAGCACATGATCATGGTTGACAGCAATATTGTCCGAAGAGGCTTTCGCCAGACCAGGCTGGATACGAAGGTCGTGCTGCACCTGAACAAGGCAATGGCGGCGGGGGATTTCTTCCAATGCGTCACAGGCAGGGATTTTATTGAACAAAAAGATGTGATCATCATATTGCCGGCGGGGGTAAAACCGGACTCTCGCCTGGCAGTTCAGCTGTCTGAGGCTGCCGGAAAGCTGTTTTAAAGGAGCGCGGGTCTCGTTCAGCCGTGTGGCGAAAGGATGCGAGGATGCGGGGAAGTGATCGAAAAAACAAGAATCAAGCATATTGTATACACGAAATATAAATGATTGAAATACTGGAAGGTTTCATTTATTATATGTTTAGTATTGGTTTGGTAAACGTGTCATTGAACAAAGGTTGACATAGAACAAGTTAGGAGGAAAAATGTATGAACAAGCTGGAGGAACTTCGCGCGCAGAAAGCGGCAATCGCGCAGGGAGGCGGGCAGAAAAAGATTGATGCCCAGCATTCCCAGGGGAAGCTGACGGCAAGGGAAAGGCTGAACCTTCTGTTTGACGAAGGAAGCTTCGTGGAAATGGACGTGTTCGTTTCACACAGATGTCATAATTTCGATATGCCCAACGTTAAAGCCCCCGGAGACGGCGTGGTGACGGGCTACGGAACCGTGGACGGCAGGCTGGTGTTTGCCTACGCGCAGGACTTCACCGTACTTGGGGGTTCGCTTGGCGAATACCATGCAGAAAAGATCGTCAAGATGCAGAACATGGCGCTGAAGATGGGCGCTCCCATCGTTGGTCTGAACGATTCGGGCGGAGCAAGAATCCAGGAAGGAGTCAACGCGCTTTCTGGATTTGCGAAGATCTTTTACAATAACACGATTTCATCGGGCGTGATCCCGCAGATTTCCGTTATTATGGGGCCCTGCGCGGGTGGCGCGGTTTATTCCCCGGCTATTACGGACTTTATTTTCATGGTCGACAAGACCAGCCAGATGTTTATCACCGGCCCGCAGGTCATCAAGACGGTGACCGGCGAAGATATCACCCCGGAGAAACTCGGCGGAGCCATGACCCACAATTCCATCAGCGGTGTAGCGCATTTCATGGGAAAAGACGATGCGGACACGCTGGCCAAGGTAAGGGAACTGCTGAGCTATCTCCCGTCCAACAATCTGGAGACAGCCCCCGTCTATCCGACGGGAGACGATCCGAACAGGCTCATCCCGGAATTCAACGACATTATTCCTGAAAATCCCAACAAGGCATATGACATATATGAGATTATCAGAAGGCTGGCGGACAACGGCGTGATCTTCGATGTAATGGAGCATTACGCGAAGAATATCGTGACCTGCTTCATCCGCTTAAACGGGCAGACCGTGGGCGTCATCGCAAACCAGCCGAAATTTGCGGCGGGCTGCCTGGATATCAACGCATCCGACAAGGCGGCGAGATTCATCAGAAGATGCGACGCCTTCAATATTCCGCTTTTGACCCTCGTGGACGTTCCCGGTTTCCTGCCGGGCACCGACCAGGAGCACGGCGGGATCATCCGGCATGGTGCGAAGATCCTCTACGCCTATTGCGAGGCTACCGTGCCGAAGGTCACGATGATTCTGAGAAAGGCTTACGGCGGAGCATATATCGGAATGTGCTGCAAGGAACTGGGAGCGGATCTCGTCTTTGCATGGCCGACCGCACAAATCGCCGTTATGGGCGCGGAAGGCGCGGCGAATATCGTATTCAAGAACGAGATCAAGAACGCGGCCGATCCCGCCGCCAAGAGGCAGGAAAAGGTTGCCGAATACGAGGAAAAATTCAACAATCCTTACAGGGCTGCGGAAATGGGTTATGTTGACGATGTCATAGAGCCCGCCACCGCAAGACAAAGGATCATCAGCGGTTTCGACATGCTGGCTTCCAAGAGGCAGTCCCTGCCCGCCAAGAAGCATGGGAATATTCCGCTATAAGAGGTGAACGGCATGTTTTTCAAGAAGAAAAAGCAGGAAAACCCGGCGCAAACACAGACGGCAAATTCCGCCGTGAATACGGCCGGCGCGGCATCTGCCGCAGCGGATGCGGAAATCAGCGGGGAGATCGTCGCCGTCATTACGGCTGCAATCGCCGCCTTCACTGCCGGCCAGACTCCCGGCAGCAATCTGATCATCAGGAGAATCAGCAGGATCCACGGAGAAAAGGTTACCTGGAACACTGCGGGCTTGATGGAATGCATCGACAGCAGAAGGTTTTAAAAGCGAATCGCCCATGGCAATAAAATCAAACAATTTGATCTGACGGCATCGAATAGCCGTTTAAACGAAACAAAATTGATTAGAATATCTAATGATAAAGGAGATATTACCATGAAGAAATATAACATTACGGTTAACGGTGTTACTTATGCAGTGGAAGTAGAAGAAGTCAGCGCGTCCGGCGCATCCGCCCCTGCACCGGCGGCGCCCGCAGCAGCTCCCGCTCCCGCGGCGCCCGCAGCTCCCGCTCCCGCACCGGCGGCACCTGCGCCTGCTCCGGCTCCCGCGGCACCGGCCGCAGCTCCCTCTGCCGGATCAACACCTGTGGAATGCCCGATGCCCGGAACAATTCTTGACATCAAGGTAAAGCCGGGAGACACGGTCTCCGCCGGACAGGTCGTGCTGATCCTGGAAGCCATGAAGATGGAAAATGAAATCCTGGCCCCGACCGACGGAGTCGTTGACACGATCCAGGTGAGCAAAGGCTCCTCCGTGAACGCCGGAGATGTTTTAATGTCGATTAAATAGCAATTTCAGTATGGCAGAACGCGCAGCCGCGCCGTATCGATATGCCGGCGCGGCTGTTGTCTGATTAACGAGAGAGGAATACATGAGTGCGCTTTGGAATGAATTACTAGCCGGAATTATTAATCTGGAAATCAAACAAGTGATTATGTTTGCGGTGGGAGGGCTGCTGATTTACCTTGCCATCGCGAAGGAATACGAACCGATGCTCCTGCTGCCCATCGGCTTCGGAGCGATTTTATGCAACATCCCGCTTTCCTCGGCGGTGGGCGAGGAAGGGTTTTTGACGATTCTTTACAACGCGGGGATCAAGACGGAACTGTTCCCGGTGCTCATCTTCATCGCAGTCGGGGCGATGATCGATTTCAAGCCGCTGATCCAGAATCCGTTTATGCTGTTTTTCGGAGCGGCGGCCCAGTTCGGAATCTTCTTTACCATGATGTTCGCCCTTTCGACAGGTATGTTCACATTGAAAGAAGCAGCGGCCATAGGGATCATCGGAGCGGCCGACGGTCCCACGTCAATCTACGTCGCCAAGGAATTCGCCCAGAATTATCTGGGGCCGATTTCCGTGGCTGCCTATTCCTACATGTCCCTGGTTCCCATTATTCAGCCGCCAGTAATCAAGCTTCTCACAACGAGCAACGAAAGAAAGATCAGAATGAAATACACCCAGGTGGAAGTCCCGAAGATCATCGAGATCCTCTTCCCCATCGTCATCACGCTGATCGCAGGCATTATCGCGCCCATCAGCGTGGCGCTGGTCGGTTCCCTGATGTTCGGAAATCTGATCAGGGCCTGCGGCGTGTTGAACAGATTGTCCAACGCGGCGCAGAACGAGCTCGCCAACCTGGTAACGCTGCTGCTCGGAATCACCATAGGCTCCACGATGACCGCGGAAGCGTTCCTCAATATACAGACGCTGATGATCCTGGCAATGGGGCTTGTGGCCTTCATCTTCGATACGGCGGGCGGCGTGCTCTTTGCGAAGTTCCTGAATCTGTTCCTGCGGGAAAAAGTGAATCCGATGATCGGAGCGGCCGGAATTTCCGCGTTCCCCATGTCGGGACGCGTCGTTCAGAGGCTTGCAACGAAAGAGGATCCGAATAATTTCATCCTGATGCAGGCCATGAGCGCCAATGTGGCGGGGCAGCTCGGCTCCGTCGTGGCCGGAAGCCTTGTTTTGGCTCTGGTCCCGGCCGTGCTGGCCGCGATGTAAGGAAAAGGAGGGATCGCAATGGATGCTCAAATGTTGGGAGCAGGCCTCCAAGTTTCCATTTTTGGATTGGGCGGCGTCTTTTCGGTATTGATTCTTTTCTACTGTGCAACAAGAATTATGCTTGCCATCTCCAAACGGCAGGCAGATAAAACGAAATAACGCCGTAAGCATACCTTGTTTCAGGAAGGCAGCCTGAGAAAAGGAAAACATGCCGGGTCCGGTCGCAGGCCCGGCTCTTTTTCGCCCAGTTTCGCCAATTATTTACTAGACTTTTTTGTTGTAAAAGTATTTGGATTGCATTATACTATACTAATCCGCAGAGCAACAGCATAAACCGGCGAATAAACGGAGGCCGGTAGGCATTGCAATCTGCGGGAAAGAAACAAAAGCCGGAACGGGCGTGACGATTTGAAAACTGAATAAGAAATTGAATAACGAAGGGAGAACAGATATGTTGCTTGCATTTGACGTAGGAAACACGAACATCGTCTTAGGAGTGTTCAAGGAGGGCAATCTGATTCAGAACTGGAGAATGAAAACCGACTATAACAAGAGCGCCGACGAGTACGGGATGATCATCAATCAGCTTTTCAATTACGTGGGGCTGAACACCAAAGAAGTGAAGGACGTCATCATTTCAACGGTAGTTCCGTCCATACTGTATACGCTGCAGCATCTGTCCATGAAGTACTTCAACCGGCGCGCCATCGTCATCGGACCCGGCATCAAAACCGGCCTGATCATTAAATACGACAACCCGAAACAGGTCGGGGCGGACAGGATCGTCAACGCGGTGGCCGCTTACGCCAAATACGGCGGGCCGCTGATCATAGTGGATTTCGGTACGGCCACCACCTTCTGCGCCGTGTCGGAAAACTCCGAGTATCTGGGAGGAAGCATAGCTCCGGGCATCAAAATCGCATCGGACGCCTTGTTTGAAAAGACCGCGAAGCTGCCGAAGGTGGAACTGGAAACACCTGGGCATGTGATCTGCAAGAACACGATTGAAAGCATGCAGTCGGGCTTGATCTACGGGCACATGGGCATGGTGGATTTCATCGTAAAGAAGATGAAAGAGGAACTGATGCAGCAGTCAAAGACGGGCAAAGCTCCGAAGGTTGTGGCCACGGGCGGTCTTGCGACGCTCATCGCCAGCGGTATCAACTGCATCGACTATGTGGATAAAATGCTGACTCTGGAGGGGCTGAGAATATTATATGAAAAAAATAAGGGACACCGGGCATGAACATCGGGAATGTTGCGCTTGAGAACCCTTTTTTCCTGGCGCCGCTTGCCGGAATTACGGATTCCCCTTTCCGTCGGATCTGCAGGGAACAGGGCGCCGGACTGGTTTATTCGGAGATGGTGAGCGCCAAAGGGCTGTATTACAAAAGTGAAGCCACGGAAAGGCTGCTCGCGTTTCATGAGGATGAAAAGCCCCTGGCATTTCAGATTTTTGGCTCCGAGCCGGAGATTATGGCCTTTGCCGTAAAAAAGCTGTCGGATCGGGAGAACTGCATCCTGGATATCAACATGGGCTGCCCTGTGCCGAAGGTGGTAAAAAACGGCGAGGGCTCCGCGCTTCTGAAGGATCTGAAGCTGGCGGGAGCCATCGTTTCCGCAGCGGCGGAAAACACCGGGAAACCCGTGACCGTGAAGATAAGGATAGGATGGGACGCCGCAAGCATCAATGCCGTCGAAGCGGCAAAGGTCCTTGAGGCTGCCGGCGCAAAAGCCATCGGAGTCCACGCTAGAACCCGGGAGCAGTTTTATTCCGGAAAAGCGGACTGGAACGCAATCCGGCAGGTGAAAAAAGCGGTCTCGATACCGGTGATCGGCAACGGCGATGTTTTTTCCGGCTTTGACGCAATGCGGATGATGGAGGAAACCGGCTGCGATTTCGTCATGATAGCAAGGGGAGCCCTGGGGAATCCATGGATTTTCCGTGAAGCGCTCGCCCTGTGGAAGGGCCGGCCCGTACCGCCTCCGCCGGAGCTGGAAGAAAAAATAGATATCATCCTGAAGCATTTCGACCTGCTGCTCTCCGAAAAGGGAGAATACGCAGCGGTAAGGGAGATGCGGAAGCACGCGGGCTGGTACCTGAAGGGGATTCCCGGTTCCGCAAAGCTCAGGAGTAAGATCAATGCCATCGTCAGGGCGGACGACCTGAAGGAAGCCATCGTTTCCATCGTTCGCTGACTTTATAGCGTTATGACGAGCGTTCAAATTTCAACCTTCTAGATGTGGCGTTGCCGCAAGGCGCCGCTCGATATATCATGTTTACAGCCAACTTTTTACATGTTATAATTATGCGCATACGAGCGGAGCGCGTCTTTTGGCTGAACGAATTAATAAATCGATTGAATAAAAGGAGATCATGAAAATGGCTGAAGAATTGCTGTTAACAAAAGAAGGCTATGAAAAAATTGTAGCAGAGCATGAAGAACTGGTTACGGTAAGGAGAAAAGAAATTGCCGAGAGAATCAAGGAAGCAATCTCTTATGGCGATATCTCCGAAAACTCCGAATACGATTCGGCTAAAAACGAGCAGGCAGAGCTGGAAGAACGAATCAGTAAATTGGAAAATATGATGCGCATAGCAAAAATTATAGATGAATCTTCCATTTCCAACGACCGCGTCAGCGTGGGCCTGAAGGTCAAGGTTTTGGAACTGGAAACCAACGAGATTATGGAATTCTCCATCGTAGGCTCTACGGAAGCGGATCCTTTTGAGGGGAAAATTTCCAACGAATCTCTGGTAGGGGCCGCGCTTATCGGAAAAACGGTCAACGAAGTCGCGGAAGTTCAGGTTCCGGACGGAGTTGCTCACTATAAGATAATAGAGATATCGAAATAAGGCGGGACGCGATATAACGCGCATGCGGACATGCGCAAGCGGGCCTGATGAAGACAGCAATGCAGCTTTGCGCAGGATTAAAGTAAAAAAGCGCAGGAAATTTTTCGGAAGGCAAGGCGCGCCGAACATAATTGAAAAATTATCAAGCAAGGGAAAGAGGAAAACAGATATGAGTACAGAAGACAACAACCGAACCCAGACGGGGAATGAAGCAGCGATGACCGCGGCAGCGGAAGCAGCGGAAAATGAAGTTGAACTGTCGGAAGAAAAATTGAATGAACTCAGGCTTATCCGGCGTGAAAAGCTTAAAAGGCTCCAGGAGATGGGAAGAAACCCGTACCTGGTGGAGACCTGGGATGTGAAAAACTACAGCCAGGATATCAAGGAAAATTTTGATGAAATGGAAGGCAAGGAAGTGGTCTGTGCCGGAAGAATCATGGCAAGACGGCAGATGGGCAAGGCTTCCTTTATCGATATACAGGACAAACAGGGCAGGATACAGTGCTATGTCAGGCAGGACGCTATCACGCCGGATGAATACGAAATCTTCCTTACCTACGATATCGGCGATATCGTAGGCGTAGTGGGCGAAGTATTCAGGACAAAATACGGCGAGATTTCCATCAAGGTTCAAGAGATAAAGCTTCTGACCAAATCCCTTCAGATCCTGCCCAATAAATGGCACGGACTGAAGGATCCGGACATCCGGTACCGTCAGCGGTATGTGGATCTCATCGTGAATCCCGAGGTCAAGGAGACCTTTATCCTTCGTTCCAAAATCATCAAGGAAATCAGGAAATTCATGGACGGCAGGGGCTTTCTGGAAGTCGACACGCCTATCCTGACCACCATTGCGGGCGGCGCCAACGCGAGACCTTTCGTAACCCACCACAATACGCTGGACATCGACATGAAGCTGCGCATCTCCAACGAACTTTACCTGAAGCGGCTCATCGTCGGGGGATTCGACCGGGTTTACGAAATAGGCAGGATGTTCCGCAATGAGGGAATGGACAGAAACCACAATCCGGAATTTACTTCCATGGAGCTGTATCAGGCATACGGAAACATGGAGGATATGATGGATATTACCGAGAATATGATCGCAACCGTGGCCCAGAACGTGCTGGGGACCATGGTGATCGAGTATCAGGGCAAGAAATTCGACCTGACTCCCCCGTGGGAGAGGCTCTCCATTCAGGAAGCGGTCAAGCAGTGGGTCGGCGAGGATTTCGACAAGATCCAGACCGATGAGGAAGCCCGGCAGGTGGCGAAAAAGCATAACCTTGAGGGCTGGGAAAATATGACCCGCGGCGTTGTCATCTTCGAGCTTTTCGAAGAATATTGCGAGAAATATCTGGAGGGTCCGATTTTTATCACCGGACATCCGGTTGAGGTATCTCCGCTTGCCAAGAGGGATCCGAAGGATCCCAGGATAACCCGGCGGTTTGAGGCATATATCAACACCTGGGAAGTGGCCAACGCGTTCTCCGAGCTCAACGACCCCATCGATCAGTATCAGAGGTTCAAGGAGCAGCAGGAGCAGCTTGAGAAAGGCGACGACGAAGCGCATCCCATGGATGAGGATTTCGTTAACGCGCTGGAAGTCGGAATGCCGCCCACAGGCGGATTGGGAATCGGCGTGGACAGGGTGATTATGTTATTGACAAATTCTCCGTCCATCCGCGACATCATTTTGTTCCCGACCATGAAGCCGATTTAAGATTTGTTAAATGCTGCAATAGATTTTATCCGGAAAGTTTGCTTCGGCAAACTTTTCTTCATAAGCAATGCGCGTCGCAGTGGAGATAAGACGGACGCAAAAGGAGATTGGAGAGATGAAGGATATTCAACTGAAGCAGCTCTATGACAGCGCGGAGCGGTACGCCGGCAGGGAGGTCGTCGTACGGGGCTGGATCCGGACCAACAGGTGCTCCAACAAATTCGGTTTCATCGAGATCAACGACGGCACCTGCTTTAAATCCGTACAGGTCGTCTACGAGGAACAGAATCTCCCGAACTACGGAGAGATAGCGAAGGCACCCATCGCCGCCGCGCTTTGCGTGAGAGGGGAGCTGGTCCTTACGCCGGAGGCCCGGCAGCCCTTTGAGATCAAGGCGAAGGAAATCGTCATCGAAGCGGATTCCGACCCGGATTATCCTCTGCAAAAGAAGAGGCACAGCCTGGAATTCCTGCGCGAGATCGCCCATCTGCGGCCGCGGAGCAATACCTTCTCCGCCGTTTTCCGCGTTCGTTCCCTGGTCGCTTATGCGATCCACAACTTCTTCCGCGAAAACAATTTCGTCTACGTGCATACGCCGATCATTACGGGAAGCGACGCGGAGGGGGCCGGTCAAATGTTCCGGGTTACCACGCTGGATTCCGAGAATCCTCCCAGGACCGCGGAAGGAAAGGTGGACTTCAGCCGAGACTTCTTCGGAAAGGAAACGAAGCTGACCGTCAGCGGCCAGCTCGAAGCGGAAATCTTCGCCCTCGCATTCCGGAACGTATATACCTTCGGACCGACCTTCCGCGCGGAAAACTCCAATACCGCCAGGCATGCATCTGAATTCTGGATGATCGAGCCGGAAGTCGCCTTTGCGGACCTTGAAGACAACATGGACCTGGCGGAACGCATGATCAAATATATCATCGGCTATGTCCTGGAGCATGCAAAGGACGAGATGAAGTTCTTCAGCGAATTCATCGACAAGGGGCTGCTGGACAGGCTGGACAATATCGTAAACAGCGAATTCGCGCGAATCACCTATACGGAGGCCGTCGAACTGCTGAAGCAGTCCGGCAGGGACTTCCAGTTTCCCGTGGAATGGGGAGCCGACCTTCAGACGGAGCATGAGCGGTATCTTACCGAGGAGGTTTATAAAAAGCCCGTCTTCGTCATCGACTATCCCAAGGAGATCAAAGCGTTCTACATGCGGCTCAACGACGACGGGAAGACCGTCGCCGCCATGGACCTGCTCGTTCCGGGCGTCGGAGAGATCGTCGGAGGAAGCCAGAGGGAGGAGCGCTATGACGTGCTGTTATCCAGGATTAACGAGCTGGGCCTTAAGGAAGAGGACTACTGGTGGTACCTGGATCTCAGGCGATACGGCGGCGTAAAGCATGCCGGCTTTGGCCTGGGGTTTGAACGGATCATCATGTACATCACGGGAATGGGAAACATACGGGACGTGCTGCCCTTCCCGAGAACGCCGAAAAACGCGGAGTTTTAAATAAGAGTATGGTTCAATGTCAATTGTTGGGGTTGATCCTGTAAAACTTAATTAATGTATAACTTTCCGATGGGTAGAGAAATCTACCCATCGATTTTTACTTGCCAGACCCCGCACAGATCGATTCAGGGC
>Ga0134099_1000867_pt1 | contig 31993 bp, 41 predicted proteins | sample 10_taG_2_FD_105482 | JGI IMG/M metagenome (GOLD analysis project Ga0134099, IMG submission 105482) | Switchgrass degrading microbial communities from high solid loading bioreactors in New Hampshire, USA - 10_41_5_180_A2 metaG | ecosystem: Engineered > Bioreactor > Semi-continuous > Anaerobic >...
AGACTGGTTTCCCTGGGGGGAAGAGGCTTTTCAAAAGGCGAAAAACGAGAATAAACCAGTCTTCCTATCTATTGGGTATTCGTAAATGCTGTTAATAACCGACTTGCCACTGGTGCCATGTGACCTAAACACACCATTTTTGTTAAGCATCGAAAGCCTTGATATTACTGCATTACAGGTAATGGACTGTTAGTGTGATTTTGTCTCCATCTCTATTGTAATCAATTCTTTTCACAATAGTTTTTAGTAACTGATTTTTTTCCTCATTTGTTGCACCATCCCACTTGCTTTTGAAGTTTTCTATTAAGTCCTTCAACTCATCTTTGTTCAGCCGTGGAACAATCAATTTTGACAGTTGGGCTATTTCCTCGTTTAACTTTTTTATTTTTTGCTCATTTTCTTTCTTTATAATCGCAGCTTCATCTTCCTTCGCTATTCCCTTAACAATAAGTTTCAATAACTTAAGATTCTGTTCCTCAAGCTCTTTTATCTCTTTACGTTTGGAATCAATGGCTCTCTGCTCGTATCCGATATCTTCATCATTGTCAGCCATATCATGCTCATTAAGATAAGAATTTACTACAGCATTGTATAAGGCATCGTAAAACTCTTCCGTTAGCTTACACCCAACTTGCGGACACTTCTTACCGTAAGGGTCACGATATCTACACTTACATTTGTCGTATATTTTACCAGTCTTCTTCTCTAAATATCCGACACTGTATCCCATCCTATGTCCACACTTTGCACAGTACATCAGACCAGACGTAGGGAAAACCCCTTGCTTGGAACGGTCTGGTACAAGCGTATTTTCAGCACAAATTTTCAGGATTTTTTCGTGCTCTTCAGGTGTCTTTAACTTTTCATGTCCACCCCAGCCGACTACCCACTCCTCTTGTGGACGTAAAACACTCTTAACCCTGCCCGTATCTATGTCTTTAAACCATTTATACTTGTTGTATACAACTTGCCCCATATGAAACGGGTGCAAAAGCAACCTCTGAACTGCTGTTGCAGACCACGTTTTGCCGTTCGGTCCTGGCTCCCCCTCTAAATTTAAGATAGTCGCAATTCTCTCCGTCCCAAGCCTGTCTTCGATGTACATGCGCTTAATACGGTCATAAATCTCTCTTTTATGCTCATTTACCTTTACATGTCCAACAATCTTATCTCTCTTTTTTAACTCATCCCGAACAATTTGTTTTACATACTCATATGGATATGGCGGTTTGCCGTTGACCCAGCTGCCCTCTCTCGCTCCGCCGATTTTACCGTTCTTGAAACGGGCTTTTATCATGCGGTACTCTTTATTAGAAAATAACCCCTTGAGAGCCAACATATCATAATCATTATCATCATTGGCATCGTAGATGCTGTCTTTATCGCATAGGTATGTATTTGTCTGTTGTAAAATTTTAATTATCCGCCCAAAGTCCTGTTGGTCTCCACGAGTAAGACGGTCAAACTCAAAAACCAAAATAGCGTCAAACTTACCTCGTTTAACATCGTTTAGTAGTTTAGTTACGACCTCACGACTATCGAGCTCGCTACCTGACATAATTGGCTCTTCATAAACTTCATATGTCCAACCTTTAGACTCTGCTCGTTCAATCAACCAAGTACGGTGTTTTCTAAGAACGTCTTCCTCTTCTCTCTCGTTTCGGCTTTTGCGCAAGTATATAGCAACGTGCTTTATATCTTGTTTACCCATAACGTGAAACCCCACCTTATCATGTTATGGAAAAATTATATCACATGAGCATTTAACAGTCATCGGACTTTTTATATAATAACAACAATAAAAAATAATATTATTCATTTTTAAGTTAGCATCTGGGATGCCCAGGTGCTTTTCTATTTTAAAAATTCTAAAAAAGAAAAGAGTAAGAATTTGATTAACACAAAGATAAACAACTCTGAGGAGATTTTATATGAACTAACGCTGCCAAAACATACCGCATACAGGCTCGAAAAGCGACTGAATGGAATAGTAGCGATTGTAAAAGGATTTAAGAGTGATATTTTATATTTTACTGATAAAAATCCCAGTAAAGTAGCTAATAAAATAAAGCGTTTATGCGGAAATATCAGATACACCTGCGCAGCAGTACCAATGCAGAAAGGAGTGAACTAAATATAGGGGCTGCCTTTTTAGACAGCCCCTTCTATATTTCTATAACCCCCCAAACCTTTCCGCTGGGCGTTTGGAATCCATATATACCCTGATTGATAAGTCCACATATAAACTCTTTTACTTCTCCAAACTTATCAAATGGAATATTGGAGAAATCTATATCCTCATGTATGGGATATTTACATTCATCTTTACAAATTTTTTCATATTCTTCTTTTGAACCGTATTGGAAAAGTGCCTGAAAGTCTACTGTTTTGGTAATCAGGTCTATTGTGACCCTTGCTTCTTCCCACTTTCTTGTCTCATCAATGCCTTTTTCAGTTACAGCAATCAATCCCTCGTTTCTGTCAACAGCCTTTTTGAAAGAGATTTTATCTGCTTCAGGGATAGTCTTAAGTATATACTCTTCTTCCTCTTTCGTAAGCCCTGCTCCCGTTGTCTCTAAAAGCTTGACAGCATTGATAATCCTGTTTTCATAGGATATTTTGTTAATATTCTCAAGCACTTTCTGTGCAGTCTTAAATGAAGAGGAAGTATATCCACTCCAGTGAAAATATGCATTTGCGAGAACTTCGCCGTTTTCTACAATCTCAATATTTAATCTTTGTCCCATATATTCGCTCCTTTATACGATGGTCATTTTAACTACTTTTCACTTTCGGAAAAAGTTTGCAATCAATAAGAACAAAGTAGTAAATATCACAAAAAGGATATAAAGCAAAATTGTTACTTTAGTTCGGTCTTTCATGAAACCTCCTCCTTACAACGTTTTTGCAGCCTTTTATCAAAAAAGTTTTTAAGTTTTGATACTATACAGCAAATCCAGTAGACTGCATAGACTGGGAATAGAGCGAAAATGATTGGAGATGCTGCGAGTAGTTCCCATCCCCGTGAGTCATCCATAGATAGTAAGATAATTAGCCCGATTATAACGGCTGCTGGTATTATGTAGATATATAACACTCTTTGGGCAGGCGTCTGGAGCATTTCTTCGTTTATCATAAAATTCTCATAGTACCAATTTATAGTAGTTCTTATAAGCTTAAGTATAGCAAATGGGATAAAATAGAGAATCCTAAAAATTTTAGAATGATAAATATCACTAATAAGTTTGTCTATGGGTGCTGATAGCTCCCTTAGACCATCATCTATGTACTGTAAATTTTCAAAAAATACCTCCAATAGCAACCTCCTTTTTATTGTTTAAATGTTTAACTGTTTACAATTAAATTATAATACTCGAATAGCATTTTTGTCAATGTTTTATTGTTTACAGTAACCTGCTGAATGTGATACTATAATATCGAAAAATTTAAAACAGGGAGTGTCGAAAAAAATGCCGAGACAGAAAAGCTTTGAGAATGTTCCAGAAGGGTATGAGGTTATAATATCAGCGGATGGAACTCCAGAAATCATGAAACGGGTAACTATATATATGACGCCCCTTCAGTTAGAGTTTGTGCGAATAATGCAGTTCGAGCGTAACTATCGAAAAAATTGGGTTATCCAAGAAGCAATTAAGCAATATATGGAGAATTATTCTGACATTGTAAAACGGGCTGAAGAGAATTTGAAACTGCAGAAAAAGAAGTGATTTTACACGAAAAAGTATCGAAAAATTTGACTATTTTCAAAAACACTTTTTTCGACATATAAAAGAGATACTATGACATATCGAAAAAAATGTAGTTAATAATCTCAAAAATGTCCTGCGAAGCCAATTTTGAGGTTTTACTTGTTCTTCAAAATAAAGCTATATCTTAGTCGGTTTTTTCGCCTTAGGCTAAGGCTGTCCATGAAAATTTTTATAAAGTTCATGCCTTAGCCATGCTGCGGAACGAAATGAAATGAAGTGGAGCAGCATCAAATAGGATGTTTTTTTGTAGGATAAAAAGGACAACTCTGGCGAGCCATCTCCTAAGTGAAATTTTGCCTCAGAACAGTCCTGAGATGGCGAGCGATACATAAGAATAGGCCCGTATAAGATATGCGTTTAAAAGCGATTTTAGAGGGCCAAATGATAATGTTTTGATAAGGTTTCGCACGGTAAAAAATCGGTTATTTTGTGAGCATAAAATACATCAGAAGTACCTAAGTGAAAAATTAAGAAAAATGATAAATAATATATCTCTTAGAAAGATAACTCTCTATCTCTACTTAAATCAATTTAAAATCGGTAAAGTTTTGCTTATACGCACAAATACGCATTAATAATGAATTTATGTTATCTGTGTTTAGATAAAAATAAATAATACGCACTAATACGATGATAAGCCCAGTATTAATGCGTATAAATGCGTTTTAAGCTGTTTATATGATTTATTTATGCGTATTAGTACGTTTAAAGGATGTGGTCCATGCAAACACAGAACGAGCCATACTGTTGTGCCCATAGCGATAAATTATCTCCATGTATATCGGTGAACTCCGATAAATGACCAAAATTATTTCCGACTCTGAAGATGGACGGAATAAAATACCTACCATCATTGTATCTACACGTTAGGCAAAAAGGGCTATCCAATAACCCTGACTCTTCCATGTATGTCGGATTAAAATCTATAATAGTTAAGTTTATATTGACAAGCTCTCCATAAAGCCCTATAAATGACTGTCTATTTGCCAAATTTGCTTGGTTTATATCTAAAAAGGCATTTGTGTTAAAGACCTCTCCGCTGTATATCTCTTTAGCCCTCACATTTAAAAGTAACATGCTTCCCACAGCTAATGCCCCGCTGCTTAGGAGTGTGCCGCAAAGACAAATCCTATTCTTTGAGTATATGACAAATGTTCTGGGGGACGTTGATAAATCAAGGATTATATATGCTCCAGTGTTGGCAGAGTACTTATTCCCAGCATCATCCACCCAATACAGTACAATAGAGCCAGTATCCTCTATTCTTACTTTGCCTTTAGAGCTATTGCCTAACACACAATAATAGCCTGTACCAGATATTGATGTTGGGCCTGTTATAACACTCATCCCGCAATAATCAACAAGTACGTTTTTAAGCCAGTTAACTCTCTCAAGAGAGGTTTCGTATCCTGGATAATATAAATAAGTTTTCAAAATCATTTTTTACTCACCATCCTTTATATAGTAAGCTACTTTAGCATTATTAGCCCCTTGTACGCACCTATAATATTTGCCATTGTATAGCATCTTTTTATATAGTCCAAAATAGGAGAAACAACACAAAAAGTTTTGCACAAGCCATATCTCGTCATTGCTTATCTTAAACATAAACGGATAAAAAGTCTTTGATAATCTACTACCAGAGTATACCATTACTAAATGGTCGCTCGTATATACACCTTTTTTACTGTCCTCAATATATATAGCTCCAAACCCTCCAACGACATACCCAATATAGTCATATCCAGTTATTAAATTGTGAAGTTTGAGGTTAAAATATCCAATCGGCTCACTTGCTAACGAGCCAGTAATTGCCACCTCGCCACCTTGCATCTTAAGGAGATATATGAGCTTATAACCGCTGCCAAATGTATCTATATATCCAGTGCCTGTAGGCTGATTTGTAAGATATACATAGACAGAGTAATTGGGGTCTGTACCAGACACATAAAAACGCACATATTTAGCAGAACCAACGATGCTAAACCAAATATTTTCATCATCCTCGTTTGCATACTGTAGTATACCGTTCATGCTCGTGCTAATAACATCTTTTACATTAGCTAAAAATTCTGCCTTATTTGCTCCTGCTATAGTATAGATATTCATCTTTATAAACCTCCTCCTTGTTTTTGGATTGCGAAGCCATCTCCGGCTGTTATCAGGAGCTCATCTCCGACTCTCATGTATGTAGGAGAGTCGGAATTGAAAGCTCCTGCAAAGCTAAAAACGTTCTTTAAAATGTTGTTGATTGATATGTTATAGATAGCTCCAAGTCGTGTTTTTTGTGCCATGCTCAAGCCACTGTCTTTTGTAACCGAAGAATATGGGTGCTCATGATAGATAAAAGTCGTGCCAGTCAGGATGCCTGAAGAGCCATCATCGAACTTAACTGTCATCAAAACTGGTGTATCACCCGCCATAAGAGCAATTTGACCATCAAAATTGACAGCTTGGTATGTGCTACCCTTTATGCTTATACTTGTAGTATATATAAGTTGTCCAGATGTGTTAAATATCCGTAACTGGGTCTGCTTAATTCCAAAAATCATACCAGTTTCTTTGATTTTGAATTTGATTTCTCTGTCCGCTCCATCACCTGTATCTCCGTGAAACTCAATTAGGTCAGCAAAATTTCTAAAAATGAAAAGTTGAAAATTCTCTAATGCGGCATCTGCCGTTGGGTAACTAAAATTCATCCGCTCTACTCTCATGTTTTATCTCTCCCTTCTATTCGTCGGCTGCAGCATCGATAGAAATCAGGACTGAACCTTTAAGCTCAGCTATTGTGTACTGGGCGTTTGGGGTTACAGTTGTCACAGATGTCCCAGGAGCGGCAATAGTTACGTTTGTAATTCTGTATCCTGTTACTGGAGATATATCTATTGTTATTGATGTTCCGTCTGCCAGATAGATGCCATTCGGGAAATCCAGTGTTGCACCGTTTATTTTGAGAATGCTATGGAGATGAGTTGCAGAGTATACTTTAAATATTGGGTGGTAGATATTATAATAATCCTCTGATGTGATAACGACCTCCGCTCCATCTGGGGCTCCGCTCATAGCGTAAAAAACATAGTCATCGAGCCCATGTGCTTCAATGTCGGAACCGACTATCATGGGCTCAAATGTATAGTCGGTAAAACTAAAAGGGTTATAACCGCCACCTCCAGTAGGGTCTGGGGGAACCATATCTCTGTTTATCGCAAAACATCTGTTTATGCTACCATGGCAGCCGTCAGCTATGCCAGAACTAAACACATTGATGTAAAAATTGTATTTGTCATTTTCAAAATCTAAAATTTCCTCTTTAAAAGAGAAATAAATCGCTCCCACAGCAGTCCCATTACTAATGACTATCATACGCAGTTTTGGGATTTCTTCTACGATAATATTGTAAAGCTGTGTCCTTTGCGTATTATTGAGTATAAATCTAATCATTTTTACAGGATTGTCTCCATTGACTATGTTGATACCAAAATGGAACTCAGCATTATTGGCATTTTGTATAAGAAAATATGAAGAGGCATACCCAGAACTAAAATCTTCTATTGGACCATCATCCCCATACATGATACCAGTTATGATGTCTAAGGCAGTCGTTTTCCCCTCTCCAAGAGGTTGCTTGGTACTGGTTTCAGGCTCTTCCCCTTCAATTTCTTCTATTTGCTCTTCTGGAGGTGGTTCGGGAGCAAGCTCCAAATTACCAATTTCAACCGTCATGGACTCACCAGTCTCTGGAGCATATGAGTAAACAACACCTAAAACACGGGAAGTATAGGAAACACTTATTTTTGAATTACTGATAGTTACAATATCACTAATGTTAAAGTGTGTGCCTATTTCGTAGCCAATCATGGCAATGTCAGACTCTGCAACTTCGCTTATCTCTCTCTTTTTAAGCTCCTCAACTCCCGCTGCTTTAAGTTGTTCAATATAAGCTGCATATTCAAGCTTGCCATTACTGTCGGTTAGGTTGCTCTTATCTACGAAAACCTCTTTTCTACCCAGACCTATGGTGTCTTCTGTAGAATAGTCAGGATACTGTACTATTGTCTGGTCTACACCGTCTCCACCACCGCCAACGATTGCGTGAGTGGCGGCGTTTGTGACGTTTTTTGCGTAGCGGAAAGAGCTAACGTTTTCTCTAACATCATCAAAAATGACTTTTTCGCTCAAATCCGTTCCCTTAACAAGCCTCAAAGAGAAGCCCGTAAATTTTCCGTCCATATCTTGCACCAGCCTGAAGCGATAAGTGCATCCAGCCTGCAAACAAAGTCCTTTTAGGGCATTAGCGACTGTGTTTCCGCTCAGCATAAGATTTACAAGTTCCCTAAAGTTATCATCGCTTGCACTTTCGTAATAGAAATTTTCTATTTTTCTATTGATATTTTTAGGGGCAATAAAATTCTCTTTTAAAATATCGCTTACAACACTTCGTATCCATCCGTGGTACTGTTGTTGCGGATATATAACACGTCTGGACAGAACATCTCCACCCATAACGCCGCTTATTTTTACTATTGTGCCGTCTTCGTCGTCACGCTTCTCGATGCTCTTGACGACACCAAACCAGTCTGGAGTCTCGCTGTTGTAAACAAAATAGTCAGTTTCAACCTCATCATACAGTCCCGTAGGCAGTTCAAACTCAAAATCGCCACCAAGCTCATCACTGACGGGGTCCATGGGGTGCCAGATAATGCTTTTATATTGAGTTATTTCACATATTCTTTTTAAATTCTTATTTAAAAAAACTATCATTTATAGCACCTCCTTACAGACCAGCCTTGTGGTCATGATACTTAATAGTTGCAGTTATGTCAGGAGTAGGGGTAGTTATTATGTTTGTTCCTTTTTTTATTTTTAAGGCATCCCAATCTCCGCTGCAGCTGTCGTAGATATTGACGCCGTTTTGTGTGCAATGCTTTTTGTCGAGGTCAATAATAATCTCATCTCCAGCCGACATAACCTTTGTAATTCTAAACTCTTTTACTCCGTTTCTCAAAATCAAAATATTTATATCTGCTTCTGGTGTAATTGTAATTTGCGGAGAGAAAGTGCCATTAAAAGCACTAACAATAGTTGCAGGCGTATCTCTTGTTAAAATAACAGTTTTTTCTGGCCCTTTAAAATACGGGTAAGGACATGTGATGGAAATGAGCTGGAATACATTATTTGAAAACCTGTTGCGTTCAGATTTTTCGATATAACCATCTATCGTCCAGGTGTCGTCAAAGATAAGCTGGACAAAATCTCCTGTAAAAAAGTAATTATCCATTAAATCAACCATCTGCGAGACATTGCCCAGTAATAAAATTTTGAGCACTATATGTCGTTCATCTATTGCAGAAGAGGAGAAAACAGTTCCTATCCTTTGAAACTTGTTGGTTACAATAGTTGAATCTGGCGGATTTAGCCCATCTATGTTATCTATGTAAAGCTCAGGATAATCGGAGAGGGCTAAAACCTCTCCGAAAGAGTTCTTAACTTTTAAGTCAATCATCTATATCACCCCGCAAAGTTGTTTATTAGTGTCTTACTTTGCCTGTAGATTGTCTTGGCATCCAGAGCCTTTGGAGACGTGATGTATTGGTTGTATGTCACATTGGTACTGTTGTTTACAATACTCTGATTGCTAAGACTTGTAGGCAAATTAGATGCAGGTAGTGCAAGACCTTTGCCAGTGATGCCTATCTCAATATCGCTTTTGCCCCCAAAAAGCCCCTTAATCGCATCAACAACGCCTTTTCCAAGGCTTTTTACGCCGTCAATCATCCCGTTAAAGACCTCTTTTATGATATCTACACCTACGCCGAGCCAATCGATTTCAAGAATAGCTCCTATTAAACTCGCCATTATTTCGGGTATCGCAGCGATTAGAGCGGGAACCGCCTGATAAAAACCTTTTATAAGTGCTAAAATCAATTCAATCGCTGCATTTATAATCTGTTTAAGGCTTTCCTTGCTGAGCAGTGTCTGTGTTATTATGGGTATCAATGCAACAATTGCGTCTATGAGGGCTGGAATAGACTGAATTATGCCTGTTATTAGTGTCATCAAAACTTGAAAACCTGTTTGTAAAAGCATTGGAGCGGCTGCGACTAAGGCATCGGCAATAGTCTGAACAATTATAGGCAGTTGTGCGAGAAGAGGAGGGATAACAAGGCTAATAGCATTTACGAGCCCCATAAGAAGTTGAAGAGCTGCGTCTACAATCAGCGGAACCATCGTTGGGAGTGCTTCTGTTAAAGTTGTTACAAGGCTTACGGCTGCACTTAAAACTACGGGAATAACACTGTCTTTGATGTTGTTTATAAATATAGGAGCATTTGCGATTAACATGGAAACGAGATTTACAAACCCGTCCAGCATCGGCTGCCCAAGAGCAGACATAAATTGCGGAATGTTACGAGCTGCACTATAAAACATCGAAGAAATCAACTTGTTGAATCCATTTAAGAGTTTGGGTGCTCCTTTGCCGATGATGTCAAGTAATCGAGAGCCGAGCTGTGTGAACTGAACATCCATTTCGGCACCAACATTTTCTCCTGAAAACAATTTTGCAATTATACTGCCAAGAGAAGGAAGATTATCTGAAATCGTATTTAAAAATTTCGACATTCCGCCTGCAAAGGTTCCAGCTATTACACGTCCAGTAGAGCTGGCTTTAGCTTTTAAAATATCCATACTGTCTCCAAAATCGTTAAGGTGGTCGAGAGCATCCTGAGATAATATGAGCCCGAGCCTGTCCGCTTCGTCTCCGAGTGCTTTGAGCTTATCTGCACCACCAAGTATAAGGGGATTGAGTTCCTGAGCAGATTTTCCGAAAATTTGCATAGCAAGAGCATCACGCTCTGTTTGGTTTTCGATTTTACCGAGAGCAGTTATAGCATCATTGAAAACGTCCTGGCTATTTCGTAGCTGTCCAGAAGAGTCTGTTACAGAAACTCCCAACTGTTTAAAAGCAGCAGCAACTCCTTTAGCCTCTTCGCTTGCAGGTTGTGAAGCCTCGGAAACAGCTCGGTTAGCCTCAGCCAGTCTATTTTGCGCTTTAGCAAGGTCAATCGCTGCTTTTTGTGCAGCAGCAGAGTTTGCACCTGATTTTTGAACTGCTTCATTGTATTTGAGTTGGGCAGCTTGAACATCGAGAGCTGCATTTTTAGCACTGTTTTGAGCTTTTGCAAGTTTTTCTGCGTCTACAGCTGTTCCACGCATGCCCTCACGTGCAGCATTCATGTTTCTAATCATTCTTGCCATGGAGCTGCTTACCGTTTCAAAACTAACATCTATCACATCAGCGGCGTATTTCAGCTTCTGAATTTGCTCTGTACTCATCCCTGTAATAGCCGCCTGGGTGTTGACCTCATCAGCATATTCGGCAGCCGCTTTCGTAACACCAACAGTTGCAGCAGCAGCAGCAGTTGCAGCAGCTGTATATGCTTTAAAGCCTTTAACAGCTTGGTCTATACCAGTCTTTACAGCATTTACGCCAAATGTGGCTGCTTTAGATGCAAAGGCTCCAAGAGCAGCTACACCTTTTTGTATAGCACTGTTGAGGCTTCTTTGCTGAGATTCGAGTTTTTTCTCGTCTTTTGCGAGCTCTTCAGTTGCTTTACCAGCGTCTTTTGTTTTATCAGCAGTATCATGCATGCTATTCTTGAGGTCACTCATAGCCTTATCTGCCTTGTATATCTCAGCCTGCGTGCGATTCATAGTGGTAGTGAGCTTTACTATCTGTGCATCGTTGCCACTGACCTCTTTTTTTAAGTCTTCCATCGCTTTTTTTAGTTTTTTGGCTTCGTCGGATGATGCTCCCTGTTCGGCGACTACCCTTTCATATGTATCAGCTAACTCTTTTAATTTTGCTCTATTCTTTTCGTTAGCCTCTGAGAGGGCAGCTATCTGGCCTTTATAAGCGGCTATTTTTTGCTCTGCAGCAGATATACTTGCCCTTAGCAGGTCTTCTTGTGCGGCCAATTTTGCTGTTGAATCTCCCAACTTGTCCGCTTTAGCTGCTGCCACCTCAAACTCAGAGCGAGCCAACTTCAAGCTTCTTTCCGCTTCAGAAATCGCACTTTTAAACTGGCTCACGTCCGCCTTAAAAACAGTCGTTTGGGTTGTTTTGTCGTTCGCCACTTTTCATGCCCTCCTTTCATCATCGTGATTAGTAGCACCAGTCTGTGGTAGCTGGTCTTCGGATGTTTCCATCTTGGTTTTGAATTGCACTATTTTGTTGTGCAGGGAGTTTTTTGTCCATGATGTTGATGTAGTCCCAGATGAGCTCCATGACCTCCTCATAAGGTCGCTCGATGAGCTCAAAATAGCTGACGTTCAGCTGTTTTGAAAGGTCGAGTGCCAACGAAAACATAATTTCATGGAGCTCTAAATCGGGCGCATTGCTTGAACTATTGTTTAACTTTTTTTTTGGGGATTTTCAGTCTTACTGTAAACAAACATGAGCATATCAAAGATAACTTTGACAACATCTGCCATATTGCAGTTATCTATCTCTTCCTGGGTGAGTCTTTGCTCACGGAAAGTGCACTTTAAAATTTTTGACACTTCATCTATAGATTGAGCTACAACAGTTGTGAGCACATCGATGAGCTCGTCAGTTGTACTGGCATCCGTGATTTCGCCTTTTGTCGCCTTTTTAATAAGAGTGCTTATTTGCTTAATATCTATCGCCTTAACCAAGGCTACTGCACTTTTCCAAGGGATGAACGCCGAATCAGCCTCTACAGTTCTAACTTTCTCAATTACTCCTTTTTCGTTTTCAGCATATATATCAAGTTTAAGTTTCATTTTCAATCTCCTCCAATTTTCTTATTTATAAAAATTGGGGACGGGTGTTTCCGTCCCCGTGTGTTACGGTATTACTGGATAGATAACATCTGGCGTCTGGACTGAGTCAAACCAGCCATCAGTCAGGGGACCAGTTTCTGCGACAAGACCTTTGAAAGATGATTTCTTTACAGTTCCGTCCTTTTCGTACTCGAACTGGTGAGTTGTTTCTATAGCTGTGCAGGTTAAGGTTTGTCCAGAACTATCTGTGCCTGCGTCTGCGGTTTTACTGGACTCATCTGGGTACGCAAATGAACATTTGTAAAGCCATACAAAACGCTCTGTTCCGTCTGTCATCCCTACTGCATAGCCAATAGCAAAATACTTGGTGCCTATGACGCTTTTGTCTAAAAGAATTTTATTTTCCTCGTCGTACTCTTTACCTGTGAGCTTGGCAACGATGTCCAGTCCAAGAGCATCTGTAGTTATGTCCAATGTGGTTGCACCCTCGGATGCGAGGGACAAAGCAGGCTTGTTATCGTAGTACTTTGTTGCGCTGCTTGTTTCCACCTTCTTTGCTATTTCCGCTAAAGCTGCGACATTAAACGGTGTGCCGACTTCATACTCTGTCAAAGTGTCTTTTAGTACCTCTGCAGCAACAAGGTTTCTAACACCCCTAAACTCAATAACTGTCCCGTTTTTCATATCAATACCTCCGTTTTCTCTTTTAGAATTTTTTATACATGACCACAAACATTTGCCCAATATGGGTTTTTTCATCCGATAGTGCATCCAGCGGGGCTGTGGTCAAGAACCCCTCTGCTTCAAGCTCTTGTCTTTTGTTTTCAACGACTGCATCGATGGTAGATGGGTCATTGCTGTAAAAATAAACTGTAAATTTCACGTCTGCATAAGCTACTTTATTGTCATATCTGGTTTCATCAGCAGCGTTAGTCCAGTATGTCCAAAACGATGGTGGATACTCTTGGGTTTCAAGCAGACTCCCCTGTAAATAACATGGGAACCCGTTACTTTCCAACGTTGTTATGAGTTTGTTTTTAAGCTCATACATCGTCATATCATCCACCTCCGTTTAACAGTTTGGAAATTTCTTCCTCAAAGATTTCCTTCTGTATCTCCGAGATTTTCTCGTTAACAGCCTTGCCATATATCGCATCCCAGAGCGCCCTGTTCGGTTTTATCCTTGGTGTGCCATGCATCAAGAAAACGCTTGTGAGGCCGCCGTCTTTGAAGTCAAAACCGACGGGCTTGTAAGCCCTATCGCTTGTCTCCCAGACGATTTCGTAGTCCTCTTTCAGCGATGCTTTAGTCCTACCCGTGCGCCCCCAGTTGACTGGACGACCGTTGACCTTTGCCTGTGACATGGCGTCCTTGATGCTTTGATATGCTATCTCAGCACTGGCGTCCAAGGCCTTCTCAACCGTCTCTTTCAGGGCGTCGCCTTGACCCAGTTCGCTAAACCGCCTTATCATCTCGTCCAGTCCGTCAAAACTCAGGCCGACTCTACCCGCCTTTTTCGGCATTACGCATCACCTGCCACTCTGCGGACTTTGAATCGAAGAGTTTTGTGTTGCATTCCTATATCCTCTGGAGTTCCTAAAATCTCGTAAACCCTATTGTTGTCAAGAGTTTTTATTCGGCATCCAGACGTAACGGTCGGGTCGTAGTGCATCTCTATAACGGCTGTGTCTTCAACAACTGTAAGGCCTTTCTCTGTGCGTTCTGTTCCGCCAAACGACTTAAAACTGCAAAACATCAATGGACCTTCATTGTAATTGGTTGTTGGAACTCCGTTTACACGACTGCCAGCAACAGGGTATAGAGGACGGAAAGGTGTAATATACATAGCCTCAGGTTTATATGCCATGGTTACACACCTCCCTGAGAAGCATTGAAAGCAGAGACCAGTGCAAGTTGTGTTATAGCAGACTGGAGAAGAGGAGGTATATCCATGCCATCTTGGATAGCGTTTATGTACATGCATATCAGAGTTACAGTATACTCCTGAAAAATTTCAGTGTCTGCTACGCCTGCATGTTTCATGTAGGCTATTAGAGAGTCCACATGTGCCTGCAGTATCGGCAGCTGATATTCACTTGTCAATCCTGTGGGAACCTTCGCCTTTTCTATGAGCTCTTCATAAGTCAGCATCGTTTCTCCTCCTCTCTGCCTCTCTTTAGAAGAGGGGCAGAGTTACTGCCCCTTATTGTTGATTAGCCCTGTGGTAACTTTTTACGTACAACTACGAGAGAATTGCCGTCTACCACTTTACCGTCGCCAAGCAGTACCGCCTTCATTTCTTTATCCTCGGTGTCCCAATTGGTACGTTTTTCCACTGTGACATCGTATGCCGTGTTGAACGCATAGCCCCCAAAGTCGTAGATGAAAGCGTAAACTTGCCCAGGCTGTGCCTGCTGTATGCTTGGCATATACCCGTCTGCAAAAACAACTTCTCTGCCGAGCAGATATGGTACAGGCTTACCGTCTATACCGACGCTTGTCCTACCAACAGGTTGTTTGTTGCTGTCCATCATACCCTGTATAGCCATAAAGGTCCTCTTAGTCATACACCACTTAGCAGTTGCGTCATACTCGCTGGGAACGTCTGCCTCGATTTCGCAGAGGTTTTTGTAAGTAAGCTCATCAAACTCGTGGTCATAATAGTGCTCAGCCATCAAGATGCCCTCAGGCTCTCCATCGCCCGTTCCGTTTATGATACTTTGCTCGATAGCTCTAATCATGGCTTTACTTACGGTGCTAACAAAGTGAGCTTCAAAAGCTGGTATGGCTTGCGTGCTGACTTCGAAGGAAGTTGCAAGTTCGCAGCGTAACTTTTTGTTGATGAAGGATATCTTACCATACGAAGCCCGCTGTTTTTCGCTTCCTTCACCCTCTCTTACCCAGGTTGCTACAGCCACGAAGTTTGACTTCGGTATTTCAACTCCTGATTTGTAGCTGGTATGGGTAACTAAATTGTAAATTGTGCCAATGGTTTCGAGTTTTTCAATAATACGGTTGACTAATACAGTAGGCACAACTGCTCCGTCCTGTGCTGCTCTGTTTTCCAACTGTGGGATAACATTGCTCTTCCCTGTTACATAGGCCATAAAAGCTGAACGATACTCAATTGTGTTGGTCGGGTCGTTATCCTCTTCTGGATTACCGCTTCTTTGTTGTGCACCATATGTAGCGATGGGGTTAAACCCTCCAGTAGGGGTATCGAGCTTAGCCAGTTGCGCTCTTGCTTCGGCTATTTCAGCGGAAATAGCCTCCGCTTCTGCAGTGAGACTTCTTACCTCGTCTGCTGTCTGTGCCTCGTCAACAGCAGTTCTGAGTTCAGCCAGTCTTGCCTCTTTTGAGGTTATAAGTTTGTTTAAAAAATCTCTCATAACACAATCTCCTTTCTAATTAAAGAAATTTTAATTTAAAAAGTGCTTTTGCTTTCTCAAGCTCAAGCTCTGCTGCTCGTTTCTCATCGGTCTCCACCGATTGACTTCTGGCGTTCTCCAACTCCAGTCTTGCGCTCTCCAGCGCAAGCTCGTCAGAACGAGTTGCGGCAGTTACGCTTGTATCTTGATAAGCTGGAAGAGCTACTACGCTGACTTCGAAGACTTTTGCAAGTTTCGTGATTTTTCTCAGTGGTAAGTCAGTGTCGAGGTCTTCCCAAACCTGCTCCTTGACTGCAAAGCTAAACGACATGCCATCCATATCGCCTCTACTTATACTTGAATATAGGGCACTGGCATCTGCGTTGCGTTTTACATCAAGGTCGGCTTCTATCGATAAACCGTTTTCATCAACGGTTAATCGCATCGTGGAATCAGGATTGTTTCTTCTGCTCCTCGCAATTGGAATTTTTCTCATGTCATGCTCTACATAAAGTAGGACGTCCCTCAGGTCACAATCATCAAGTGCTCCTGGCATTATGACTTCTCTGAACATATTTCCGATGATTGTCTCAGAGTTATATACAATTGGTTTGCCAGTTATGGTATATTTCTTTTCGGCTAAACCATCATCAGTTGCACTGGTATCAGCAGCTCTAACCTCTGCTTTGTAAGTTCTTACTATACGACTTATATCAACCTTTGTAATATCTATCTTGTTATTCATCATCGTTTCCCTCCTCCGTTTTTACGAGTTTTGTATCTGAACTGCGGGGGTCATCCGCAGCGTTAACCCAGTTCAGTGACACCATCCTGACGCCTTCCAACTCTTTGAGCGGTTGTAAGCCCATCAAAACTCTTATTTCGTTAGCCATCAGGATACCTGCGGGCATTAAGATGCTGACCATTTCCGTCTTTTGATGGGGACTCATCAGAGCTCCGTCCGTTAAGGTGAAAGTTATCGACTGCCCTGAATAAAAGGCCTCTTCTGTCAAAAGAGTTTTTGTGAAAGCATCTCCGAAAGTAACCATAAGGGGTTCAATTGTTCTGTCATAAAACGCCTGTTTCTGTTCTACCGTCGCATTTCCGTTAAGCATCTCTACGCTGACTCCCAGATTGCGAAGAACCTTGTAGTCGCTGAACTTGAGGGTTTCGGCGTCTACCATCTGCACCTGACGGGTAACTGGAATATAATCGGTGGTGCCGCTTAAACCTAAAATCCCGCTTTTACCGTTCTGTAATGATTGCTCAAACTTCTTTACGTTTTCGTCTAAGAGCTTTTGGTCCGCAATTGTGCCATATTTAACGATACCGTTTACTGAAGTTTTGCTGTTTTTTAACACACTCTCAAGTAACTGCTCATCCAATTGAACTGGTCTGTGGATGTCCATAGGTGTACCCTCAAGACCAGATATATATCTGCGTTTGATGTGGATGATATTGTCATACTTAGTAAGTAAGTCCGAACCGTCTGCAAACTTCATGTATATGTAAACGTCTGAGCTATTTGCATACTGCCTGTACTCCGTCGTAACTGGGTATATAGGGTACAGCGCTGTCAGCTTAAGCCCGTCCCAGACTGGGTACACGAAAACGTTGCTGTTTTTGTAGTAGTCAAAGACCATCCGCTCGATGAGGTCCGATACTGTCATCAGTGGGTTTGGCCTCTTTAGAACCCTGTTTATCGAAGAGGCCATCACTTTTATGTCCGACTGTGTTGACTGTATATGTATGGGTTTTGCCTTTTTCATCTCCGAAGCAATAAGTTCCACCGCTTGGACTACTATAGGTGCTTCGTATATATTGTCTCTGTATGCATTGCTGTAAATAGGGAGTTGTCCGCCAGTTAGCTCTGTTGCGTGAAAGAATCCACTATTCTGTTGTCCTGTTTGTTGTGTCTCTTTTTTGAATAAGCTTTTGAGAAAACCCACTGGCAGTGCACCTCCTTCAAAAAATGTTTTAATGTTTGAATGTTTACAATATCTATATAAAAGCTGTTAAGCTTGATTTAGGAATTTTAAATTAGGGGTTTTCTGAAATTGTGAAGATATAATTATGCCAGAAAACTTATTCTCTGATAGTATATATAAAAATTAAAAAGTGTTAAGTAAAATTTGGACTTTTTTGTTACAAATACATTACATAATTGTTACATTTGTGTTACAGAATCAAATTCTGATTTATGCTGTGTGTAAATCCATGTCGTAATAATCGTCGCAACAGCAAGGTCTATCTTTTTCGCTTTATTGCCGTCCTTTTTGACTATTAGAGACAGTTGGGAGTTGTCCAGCTTCACTGCACAGTTAGATAAACACCAGCGGATAACCTCGTTGTTGTCAAGTATTTCAAACTGGCCCAACCTGAAGCTGTTTTCCGTAACGATATTAGCCTGATGCATTACCTTAGCACTCTGCTGTACGTTTTCTATTTCAAATAATCCAATACACGCATTCTTAAATTGCTGGGAAAATTTATCATCATATCCTACGTACAACGGTACAATCCCATATTTAGCATTCAGCTCCGCTATGTGTTGCGCTACCAGAGCAGTGTCTACCGTGGTGTCCTCAACAATCGTTATCCAGCCTTTTTCAGCCCATTCTTTATATTTTGCTCCTTCAGCAGAATCATTATCGTTATAAAGCTTATCTTGCGTTATCCAAGCATGTCCATATAAATAGTACTTGCCGTTACGATGGAAGCGCAGGATAAGGGCACAGAGGTCTGTGGTCATGGCAAGGTCGGCACCACCGATACAAAACTCGCCCCTGAAGTCTGCAATAGTCAAACTACAAGGTTTTGTATACCACTCGGACTTAAGCCACTCAACAGCTGAAGAGGTTTTGATACCAAAGTCCTTGCACAAAACCCAAGCACGGGTAATATTATTTTTTTGGGCTTCTTCCAGTTGCCCACGAATGTAGTACAATTTTTTGACGCCTGAAGCCAGAGATGGGTTGGCTTTTAACCAAATTTTCCAACCATCTTTACGAGTTAAACCGTCAAAGACCTCACGTTCAGAATCGTTTTTGTAAATCCATGGGAGAAAACGTTTTGAAGCAGTATCATCATATTCTCTTCGACAAATTTTTCGACTCTTTTTCATCAGATTGTCTAAAAAGCCGTCTACCACAAAACCTTCGCTTGTTAAATACACAATCAAGACATCTCCAGCGGGTTGATTGGAAGTAGACTGCTTAATAGCGTGAACAACAACAGACTCTGCGGACATCATGTTGACCTCATCGACGTAGGCACGGACAATATTGCGTCCCTCAAGGTTTTTCATCTTCTCGCTTAACCTATATAGGTCGCTTTTGTTATACTTGCAGAGAATAAGCCTGTTCGTTCTTTTAAACTCTCTCTGGCGAGGGTCAAGAATCGCCCTCATGTTGTCTATAGCGCTATACAACTGCATGGATTGCTGGTCGTCATTAGAAGCTACAGCGATAGAAGAGCCAGCTTTGCCAAGTGCAAGGTCAGATAGGGCTAAGGCCGCACAGAGCGCAGTTTTCCCGTTTTTACGCTGAATAAGCATTAAACTTTCGTTAAAACGATTAACCCATTCATATATTTCTTCACCTTCGGCATTGACACCAGTTGCGAGATACATCTTAAAGCTAAAAAGTGCTGTTATGTAGGCTTTTTGCCAAAGGTCTAAAATGAAAGGTTTCCCATAATAGGGTGCCTTCACATGATAACAGCAGTTCTCAATGAAACTGATTCGGAGGTCTGCTTCTCTCGTGTCAAAGATATACTCATCCGAATCAATCTCTTCTATCAGATGAGACAGTTCCTCATATAGCTCAGCACAAACTGGAATTTCGCCTGAGCGGATTTTATCCCAATATTCTTGCAAGTAGTTATTATTCTTGTATGTTGTTAAGACCATTGTTCTCAACCCACTTTCTAAGGGGCGATTCTTCCTCGATATCGTTATTTTTAAGAACCGACAGTAAAAATTTCACCCCAGCAATATAAGCGTTGTAGGAATCCTTGTAGAGCCTCCCAGCAGGGGTTATCTTTTGGATGCTTGGCTTGGTTGGGTGTACTTTTATGTGAGGCACAGCTTTTAATGCCCTAAGCTGTTCCTCTAAAAATACCACCTGTTTTATGGTTGGTTCTATTATAGCAAGCTGGTGCTCGTCCAGATGTGCAAAACAATCACGGAGCTCTTTTTCTCTTTTTTTAGCGCTCATAAAAATCACCTCTTGCCTATTATGTTTATTTCTTAAATTTTGTTAAATTTTTTGAAATCGAAAAAAGTTTTGAAAAATTTGAAAAATTTCCGTGACGTGAAAGAAGAGACCCCTCGGCAGTTGCCCTATAAAAACTTTTTTGAAGAGAAGGGGGGGGTGTAAAATTTTTGACTACACTTATTCATAAATATAAAACTCAAAAATAAGATAACTCTTATAAGAGTAGTCCTTATATAAAGAACTATAAATAGAAATATATAAAGAATATTCTTTATAAAGGATTGTCCTTATAAAGAAAAGGGAACACTTAAAGCAAAGTCACTAAAACATCCAGCACAAAAATTGCAATAAAGAGCTCTATCAGTTTTGATATAAGCCTCCCATCAAGCTCAACCCCTAAGAGTTTTAACCCAACAACTAAAATGATTACCATAATAACAGCAACTACCATAAGTATACCTCCTATTCATCTGGCGTGAAACGCTCAAACCACTCGCCAATGTACCCAAGATACTCCTTAACGTTTATATAGCTATTTTCTTCCGCAGCCTTATATAGACGCTCTATGCAAGTCTCCTTAGGCGTATCCATAAACAATAGCGTAGCCCCCAACTCTTCCGCCAGCCTTTCACGCTCTCCCGCATACGGAAAGCCTCCGATGATGTAAGCTGTTCCCCACTTGCCAGCCCTGTATTTTACTTTTTCTAAAAGTAAATCCCAAATATTAAATGCTATAGATTTAAGCTGTCCATGTTTATCATATGGGTTCCCTGTTAGCATCTCCCAAATTTTATCCATGGATATGACTAAGTCTCCGACCTGACGATGTTCCTCAGCGAAACTTTCAGCATCAGAGAAAGGCGGTCCATAAACAATAAAAACTTCTTTCTCAAAACTACCAAAACGCTTATGCTCAGCATTGTGACACTTGAGACAAATTAGTTCAATGTTTGCTGGGTTCATAGAGATATTCCAGTCATTGACATTGGCAGGCGTCAAAGGTATCTTGTGATGCCCAATACAATCTCCGGGTCTAAACAGGTGTTTCCCACATCGCTCGCACTTCAGGTTGTTTTGTGCCATCCTTTCAAGCCGTATCTGTTTCACCAATGCCCGCCATTGCTTGCTGTAGTAAAAGCTACTCAGTTCAAACATTTTATCACCGTCCTCCCATTTGTATAAAAAGGCAAATCTCTGCATAAATATACATTTTGTCTACACCTTTTACATAATTATAAGGGCGACTCAATCGCTCTTATTTTTTTCTTGCAGCCGTAAAAAGAAAGACCTCTTCTTAGACCATTTGAATCCTCTTTTAACTTTTTTCTTCATCGAGAACAACCTCCTCCGCAATTTCAGCCTCCAGCCGTTTTCTCTTCAACTCAAGTTCTTTTTTCTTAAGTGCCTTTTCTGCTTTCTTGTTCTCTATGCAATACTGGTCGCTATTTGCCCATGCCTCTTCACGCTGTGTGATATGCGGTCTGTCGTAGTTGCGAAGCAGTGCACAAATAGCTGCAACTTCTGCTGGGATGTGCTTTGTCGTTTCTATTACTTGGGCAACATCATCCCTTAGATAGTGCCCGTCTTTATCATAGACTTTTACAATAGTCTTCTTTGTCTCGGTGACAGTATATCCAAGAGCTCTCTTCACAAGAGAGTTCATAGCATCTGAAACCAAGGAGGCTCTCCCATTACGGATAGCCTCTACAAGCTCAGGATATTTATTTTTGTAGTCGTTCCAAGCGTTGTGGCTAACCCCAAGTTTTCTGGCAATATCCGCCTCTGTTACGCCTTCTCTACACAACTGCTCCACTTTTTCAAGGTAAGGCTTGACGTATGCATCATACTTACTTTTGCGAGCTTTCCCGCCTTTTACAGCCATATAAACCTCACCTCCTCATTTGTATATTTATTCATTTATTTACCGCTCTTTATAAAGTTATAGAAGCGTTCCAGTATAACCAACATGTCCTGACGGGTTATGTTTTGATGCAGCATATAGTCACCTCTACCATCGCCAACTATAAGCTTGTTATCAATAGCCCATCCAACTGCTTTCACGGCATAAGCATCAGGCGTATTATCCAATGCAGGTTCTGTTTTTTCAGGTTCGGGCTTATCCTCAACATAGTCTATGAAAGGTAACTTTCCATGCTGATGCCATGTTCTGATATTATATCCGGCCTTTTTCCCAATATTGCCTACAGCTGTCACTTGGACATTGTTACTCCATCTCGGCGTACATTCTATGGCCAGACCATCACCGATATATACGCCAATATGACCAGGAACCCAAAGGGCTTCTCCAGGCAAAATGTTGTTGAAGTCCGTTGATATGTCATTACACAGCTTTATCATGCCGTCTGCATTGGTGTCAGGCACACCATTGCTTGCATACTTAGCTCCGCCATATGTAGCGGTCATATCACCGTTCCAACCCCACAAGATGCCTTTAATGAGGTTCACGCAATCAAAGCCGAAATAGCCTTGACCAATGAGCTTCCTGAAAGACGCCTGCCTCTCAGATGTGTACCAGTCTGGATACTGTTTGGCCTTTGCAGATATCAAAGACTCCGTTACTGGAGCCCCGAAAACGCCCCACATATACACAGTTTTATAGCTGTCAACTATATGCTGCAGCTTTGCTATAAACTCTTTGTTAGTCATAATAGCCATAATAAGGTCCTCCTTTTTATAGGCATCATAAAAATAGTTTATATATGTCGAAAAATTTGCTTTTTACGACGCAGCTTTTCTCTCCGCAATTTCCTTAATTTTTTCAAGAGCTGATTCAATCGCATTGTCAATAAACTTTTCCAACTCGTCTCTGCTGACTAAATCCTGTAGTTCTGGGAAAGAAGTGTAAATCTTATCGAAGACGTAAGACCTCTTAATCTCTCCAGTCTTAGAGCCATACAGAGCCTCTGCCTCTGCAACAAGATGTAAGGTCATGTTGGCTATCTGGTTTGTTATAAACTCTTTTCTCTGTTCCTCTGAAAGTTTAAGGAACTGCACGGTCTTGCTTACAATAGCGATTACAAGCCCCAGTATGGCGATAATGCTCGCCCAATGGTCGTTTAAAAATGTTAATAGACTCAATAAACTTTTCATAACAAAATCCCTCCATTAATCATTTTTTTCAAGATTCGAAATGCGTTTTTCGTGGTCTTGGATTTTAAGCTCATGCTCGGTAATCTTTAGGTCGTGCTCGTGAATAGAATCCGCATTGTCATCCGTCTTCTCAGAGATGCTTTTTATTGTGTCTGTCATGGTTTTGATATTTTGAGTCAATATTGCGATATTGGATGACAGCTTGACAATTGGAGCAATAAGCCCAACCAAGGCACCGACCGCTCCAAGTAATGCCACAAACATCTCCCACGTCATATAGGAGCCCCCTTTCTTTTGTGCTAAATAGAAAAACTGTTTACAATTAAACAGTTATAGTTCATTGGTATTATATAAATTTTTTTTGATTTGTTAAGTCCAAGACGTGCTAATAGTAAAAAATTTTTGAGCATAAAAAAACTCCCCAGTTTCGGGGAGGAAAATAGAGAAAAGAGGTTTTATATAAATGCATAAAAAAGGAGAGAAAAAACGGAAAGCAAATTTAAACGTGAAAAATACGGTTTATTTCATGGCTGTGAAGTGAAGACAACAAGCCATAGCACACTGCTGCGAGCCGCCTAAAATCGATGTTTTTGCTTTCCATGGGCTCGGGGTTAAAAATAAAGTTTGGCACACTGCTCTTATTTATAATATTAAGTGCAAGCATTTTGTTAACTATAGGCTGCACCTTTGATATCAACTCTCTTAATACAGGAAAAGCCTTTTGCTTTATAAAATCTGCGCTTCTGCAGTAGTATACTTCATAATACTGGTCATACACATCTAAAAGTACCTGATTAACTTGATTTGCGAGTTTTTTATATTCAAGCTCCTCACTGAAAGCCAAAATTCTTGCAACGATTTTTTGGCCTTCACTGTAACTAAAAAAAATGTCTTTTTCATCCTCATCCCACATCTGCTGGGAGGCATGGTCGGTTAAATACAGCTTCGCAAAACTCACCTCGCGTTCTGTTTTATTGTTTTAATGTTTTACTGTTTACAGTATACCACAAAAGCGGCTTTTTGTCAAGACTTTGCGATGTCAAAGATGGATAGTTGGACAGGCTTAGACTCAATTTTTTCACTCTTGAAATTTTCTGTTATAATATTTTCTCTTTTAAAAATTTTTATATTAATATCATTTTCTATTTTAGAATTTTTAGTTTCAGGCTTTTCAGACTTATAACTCGGTACAAAATCCTTGTCGTTTTCTTCTTCGTCATCTTCGACTTTTATGTAGCAATAATAAAAGTTCCTATACTCGCCTCCTGTAGGAAGTCTTTTGAGCTCTTCAACCAGTTCTTCTTTAGGAGGTATAAGCATATCCTTAGGCTTAAGATAGCCTCTGAGTATCCAGTCTGCTACAAGCTCCTCAGATGCAGTATGTATACCCCCGACAAGAAAGCTTTCCCCTGTTAACCTGTCATAAATTTTTACTCTGGTATGGTAAAAACGCATGAGAAAATCCTCCTCAAAAGAAGGGATTATGATTTTGGATTGTGTATTGTCCCTCATTTTAAATGTTTGTTTACAAAAATATTCTTATTAGTTTTGCTGAAAGAATAAGTAGTTTTTGGTGGTTTATTTTTTCTTGGTTCCTTAATTATCATCAAGTCTCTAACTCTCAGAACTATATATCCGAGCTCAGATGAACCGTAACTTATATTACAATTCTTTCCAGCAGCCATTTCGAAGCTGGCCTCCATCATATCAGCCGCATCTTCATCTATCCTATCGAGACAAAGCATTTCGCAAAATTGACCTATCGCTTCATCCAAACCTTTGTGCTTACCGATGACTTTATCTTTCTTTACCACTAAATACATATCATCATCTCCTTGAGTCGTTTTTTGATTTCTTATAAAAACGCCATTTTTTATCTTCTTATCCCAGATGTTTGTGTACTTCACAACCATTGCATAAAAATAGAAAAAATCAGCATAATCACGATACATCTTATATCCTTTGATAAAAGTCCCAAGCTCGGTCATAAGAACAATTTTGCCATCCTTATTTACGTTTACTTCAAGCACCACAATGTCTCTACTGTTCTCATGAAAAGAATCATAAATTCTCGCACCTTCTGGTTCCCCGTTTGGTGCACATCTTATCCGCACAGTACAAATCGGCATCTCTTTAGTAGCCACGTTTTTAACCTTTTTTATCGCATCTTCTGTTTTATCCAACAAAGTATATACAGAAATTCGTCCCATCCCTTATCGCCCCCTTAGAAAGTGAGAGGGAGAGGAAGAGGGATTATCCCTCTTCCACATATTCTTTCACTTCCTCAAAAAGCTGAACAAATCGCCTGTAAAGTGCGCTTTTTTCTGTCTTGACCCAAGGACCTGTAGTCTCCATATGTGCTATGTAATCCAGTCTGTGTTGATAACGTGCCTGACCTGCTCTTTTAACGCTGGCTGGCAACACAAAAATATTGAAAAGATGCGCACTTTTAGTATTGTTAAAATAAACCTCAATTTTTAAGTTATGTTCTGCTAAATAGTCTGTAAACTCATCAAAAAACCTTTGAACTGTATCATTACCTTCGTTGTAAATGTACAATTTTCTCAGCTGACCATCATTATATTCTCTTAATCCAGTGGTTTTAGTAGATATAGTCATAAAACATCCTCCTTCGGCTTTTTCGGGAGCCGACCCGATAATTTTTTTAGTTTTTCTGTTTTAAGATTTTTTTGGAATTTTTGTATTTGAGAATTTTGATTTAGAAGTGAAGCTTTTTATTTTTGTGATAGCAATTTTTTGAAGTGCTCTTCAATAATCTGGTTCAGCCTCAACTTCTTTGAAATGGCGTAAATTTTTATTTGCTTTAAAATATCTGCATCTATGGTAGTGGTCAATTTTGTCTTCATCTTTTTTTTAACTCCTCCTTTCTGTTTCTTTGTTTTATTGTTTAACTGTTTACATCTTTATTATATACGTTTATACGTAAATGTTAAGTGACCTCCCAAAAATTTAACATTTCTGTAACAAAGGTGTTGACAAAGTTTCAGGTGGTGTAATCAAAACTTAAAAGTATTGACTATGGATGATGGCTGCGCTAAAATAGCCATATACAGCGTAGTCAAAACTTATAGTCAAAAGTATAATGCGAAAGGAGTTGTTTTTATACAGATAGTTGGATACGCAAGGGTTAGTACCAAAGGTCAGGCTGCACATGGGAATAGCTTGGAAGACCAAGAAAAGATATTACTGGAGAATGGATGTACAGAAGTGTACAGAGAGAGCTATACGGGAACCAAAACAGAGAGACCAGTCTTTACTGATGTTCTTAATCGGCTGGAATCAGGAGACACACTTATGGTTACAAAGCTTGACAGGTTTGCACGGACTGCCACAGAGGGAATAAAGCTTATCAGAGAGCTTTTAGATAGAGGCGTTAAGGTACATATCCTCAACATGGGTTTAATAGAAAACACCCCAACAGGAAGACTAATACTCACGGTAATGGCAGCCTTTGCAGAGTTCGAGCGGGACATGATAGTAGAAAGGACTCAGGCTGGAAAAGCTATTGCAAAGACCAAGGAAGGCTTCAGGGAGGGTCGGCCAAAATCGTTTACCGAAACACAGATAAATATGGCTCTTGACTTGCTTGATAAATATTCTTATACTCAGGTCGAAAAAATGACTAAAATCAGTAAATCTACCCTTGTACGGGAGATGCGTAAACGTAGACTAATAAATGCATAAAATTAAGGACTCATTTTTGAGTCCTCTTTTTATGGAAACATGAAATGTCTCTATAGAAGAAAATGAGAAGCTATTAAACCTCCTGAGAAGCTATTAAACATCCATTTTCTCTTTTAACTTTTTTCTCTTTTTACGCCCCTCCTGTATAACACTATGGGGAACCCAGCCGCCGTCAACCTTAGAATAGCCGATGAGTCTAAAATCAAGCTCTGGATACTTATGTAGCAATATTTTGTGTTTTAGAGTATCTATCGGTTTTAACATCCCTTTAACATCTACAGTTATATGCGACCCGTCTGCCATATAAAGCTCAAAATCGCTATAATAAGCAATTTCACGTATTTTCTTACCATCCTTGGTAACATAGGCTGGCTGGAGTATGTATTTATGCTGTAACTCGTATGAGACAATCTCCCCGCTCTGAACCCCAGGAAGAACAACCTCCACGAAATAGCGTTTTTCAAGTTCGCTATCAAATACAATATCTCCATATGTACGATTAGTCTTGTCTTTTTTAACATTATATTTAGTTCTATTTGGTGCTCTCACAAAATCACCTCTTTTAAAAGACGCCCGACGTGGGTTTCTCACTCCACACGTCGAGCGAAATAAGGTAAGGTAAGATAAGAAGGAGGATTTTTCGGATGCCTTTATCGCAACCTGATGGTATTATATATAGATTTGTTTTTTTGTTAAGTAAGTTTTATACTTTTATATTTTTTCACCCCCGTGGGAGTGAGCCTATTAAACTTGTAAACTCTTTGAGCAGAGCTACATGACGGATGGTGAGCAGGCAAACGGCTCACTCCCCCCCCCTGTAAGTACAAGGTATTAAATAACCTTGTCTTACAGAGGAGGACTTATGACGGCCGGAGCCGCAGGTATCCGTTTCGTCATCAAATCCCGTGCATCCTCATGCACCACTCTTATCGCTTATTTAAGCGCCGTGTCCAGGTCTGCTCTTACCACGGAGACTCATCAGGTCTATTCGAGTGCCCCCCTATGGCTTTCGCCAAGCAGGACAGTCGCACCGAGCTGGACTTATACTCCCATCTGTATCACTACAAATAGGAGTCACACGCCCTCTAACGGTTCATACATCCGGGGATGAGCCGGAGTGCTTTTTTTTACGTGGATTAAGCAAAACCACGAAAGACGATATGAAATTGCATTGATTTAGGAAGTTAAACATTGTGATTATGCAGAAGCGAATCATGGCAATCATCTGTGCTGTTTCTGTGATGTTATTATGTATAAACTCTTGGTTTTGTTAAAAGAAAATGTGTTACAATTTTGTTACAAAATAATTACAAGCAAAAGCAGTATCTTTAAGTAAATGTAACAAAGTTGTAACAAAGGTATTGACAAAAGTTTTGAAAAGATGGTGTAAAAAAAATGGACACGCCTATACATATATATATATATATTATTATAAGCTCTTATCCTATAAGCTCTGACCTATAAGCTCTATCCTATAAGTGATATCCAAATAAAAAATAACAATTCTAAATAAGAGCATCTGCCCATGCAATTAAAAGGCAAGTATTAAACTAATATATAATTTTAAGCCGGAACTGATTTAGGAATCGCTTTCTTTTTTTTCTGAAAAATAGTAATATATAGTATATACATAAGATGAGGTGGCAAAACATGCGTGCACAAGATATTAAAATTTTCTCATTTTTTTCCGGGGCAGGCTTTTTAGACCTTGGATTTGAAATGTCTGGATATGACATTGTACTTGTAAATGAAGTGCATAAAGCTTTTATGGATGCTTACCGTTACTCAAGGCAGTTTATGAATATAAAAGAGCCTGAGTATGGATACTATAACGGAGATATTGCAGACTTTTTAGATAGTAAACATGAAGAACTTAAACATCAAATTGCTGAATTAAGAAATAAGAGCAAAATCATAGGGTTTATCGGCGGTCCACCGTGTCCTGATTTCAGTGTTGGCGGGAAAAACCGAGGAAGAGATGGGGAGAATGGTAAACTTTCATCGACATACATAGACTTAATATGCCAGCAACAGCCTGATTTCTTCCTTTTTGAAAATGTTAAAGGTTTATGGAGTACAAGAATACATCGTCAATTTTACGAAGAATTAAAAAACCGTGTCCATGATAGCGGATATATAGCCACAGAACGTCTGATTAATGCTATTGAATATGGTACACCTCAAGACAGGGAGCGAATAATTTTTATTGGCTTTAATAAGGATTTTTTGTATCAATTAGGATATAAAATTATTGTTAGAAACTTTGAATTAGACTTTCCTTGGAAATCTGAGATTAAATATGATAGAGAAGAGTTAATGACAAAACCTTGGCCAGTAACAAATGAATTTAAAGAAAATTCCATTCTTGAATGTCCTGATTCAATTCCTGAAGAACTTACAGTAGAATATTGGTTTAGGAAAAATGATGTTTATAATCATCCAAACGCTAATGATTATTTTCAGCCAAAAAAAGGCCTTGCGAAAATGTTGACAATCGATGAAGGTGATGTGAGTAAGAAGTCCTACAAAAGGCTTCATCGTTGGCGTTACAGTCCTACAGCCGCATATGGCAATAATGAGGTTCATTTACATCCTTATAAGGCCCGCAGGATATCTGTATCAGAAGCATTAGCGATACAATCATTACCAAAAGAGTACTGTCTCCCACCTGAGATGACATTAACTGAAAAGTTTAAAACTATTGGGAATGGTGTACCTTACCTTGCTGCCAAAGGATTGGCAAAAACTATATTAAATTTTATGGAGGGATAAATTATGATTTTAACAGCTGCAAATATTGTATCTGCTATAAATCAGCTTCCTAAAAATCGCTTGTATAATTATGTTAACCCAAGAAACAGAGGCCTTATTAAGATATGCCACATTCAATTACCTGAAGGTCCTATATATATAAAGCGTTTTAATCCATCAGCAGGGGAAACGCTCGAAGGAGCAGCTGAAGAACCTATATCTACACAAATGATATGGCGTGTTGCAAATGCACTAAAAGAAAATCAGCCTATAAATCTTGACAGGATTCTGGGTGCATCATACAATACCAGGTCTGTCTTAGAGGCTCTTTTAGCTCACACCCCACAGTTTTATTATTGCTATCCTGGACGAATTGAGAGCATTAATGCAACTACTGCAGTAAAACGTGGTCATAAACATCTTGTGTGGTTGCCTCACAATCCGCATGAACCTGGAGTTTTAACAGAAACTGAAACTAATATTGTCATAAGCGAAATTCCAACGATTGAAGTTTATTATGATTCTTTGGTCTTGCCAGAAACAATTGAGACACCAGAGATTGATATTGAGATAAAGCGTAGACATGCGCAGATTCAGGTTGCCTTGTTTATGATAGGCAGACAGTTAAATTTTAGGACTTGGGTTGCACAAAATGATAAAGGAATTATTTATCAAAATAAAAGACTTGGCGAAATGGAAGGTATTATTTCATCTCTGAAAGACGAAAGATTGATTACTGCATTTGATGAAGCTATAAAAGCTGCGTCATTTATAGATGTAATTTGGTTTAAAAACGGAAGGCTCATGCCAGCTGTTATTGAAATTGAACATACAACCGGCATCACTTCAGGTCTAACAAGAATGAAAAATTTATATGACGCATTGCCACCTTTCCCAACCAGATATGTCATAGTCGCTCCAGATGCCGACAGAGCTAAAGTTGTGGAAGAGGCAAATAAACCAATGTTTAGGCCATTAAATGCCCGTTTTTGCCCTTATTCTGCGGTCGAAGAGCTGTATGCTTTATGTCAGCGCAGGAAAATTAGAGGAGTTACAGAGGAGTTTTTAGACTGTTTCATGGAGCCAGTAGTTGCTTAAGAATGATTATCCATGACCCCTTTTTTTGATTTTCTTTGTTGTATTGCCTCCTCAATTTTTCTAAGGCATACATCTATATTTTTTTTGATTTCTTTTTCCCAAAACCTAAGGACAATCCAGCCATTTTCTGTTAATTCTTGATTTATCTTTTTATCTCTTTCGATATTTCTTTCAATTTTCTTAATCCAATATTCTCTATTTGTATCAAGCCTCTTCTTTTTCTCTTCCCAGTTCTTACCATGCCAAAACTCGGGGTCGCAGAAGATGGCAACTTTATATTTTGTAAATACTATATCTGGTTTGCCAGATAGATTTTTGTAGTTTTTCTTATATCTATATCCTTTTTCCCACAATTTTTTTCTCAGCATTATTTCAATCTTTGTATCTTTTGCTTTAATGGCTTGCATATTCTTCCTTCTTTGTTCGGGAGTTAAAACATCCATGATTTATCTTGCCTCCGCTAATATTATACAATATTTTAAACGTTATGATTAAGAATGGCAAACTGGCAATATCTATTAAACCGTAAAAATAATTTTCATGAAGTGGGGCCAATTCCGTAATATCTGTAAAAGCGCAAAAATTTAATCATAAACTCACAAACACACTTATTATATGGATTGCAGACTTCTGATTAACATTTAATGTAGGCTTTTCGACCTTCACCCCTCAATAACAAATCTATTATTAGTTGCTACCATCAGAGTATCTCTAAGAAAGGAGGTACTTTTATATTGAAAAAAATCATTATTACCGTTATTGAGGCAAATAAGCCAAGCGGCGAAGCGGTTAAGAGACTAAACAAGACTGCATATAAACTGGCTGCTGCTAAATCCAAAGATAATAACAAAAAGACAGCCTGAGTGGATTAAATCACATCTAAAAACTCAATTCAAGTTTCCTGAATCTTTACATCCCCATTTACTTGAATAATCAAATATTTACATGTTACATATAGAGCAGCATGATAGTTGGCTTTTGTTTGCTGAATACTTTTATCGGGTATTGGTATACTATAACCAAATACGAAATGTGGAGGTTTTAATAGTTATGACATTACCTGAAAAGGAATTAAGAAAAGCAAGGAAAGCTAATAGATTAATAAATGAAAAGTCACCTTACCTACTTCAGCATGCTTATAACCCTGTTGATTGGTTTCCTTGGGGGG
>Ga0134099_1000871_pt1 | contig 31875 bp, 32 predicted proteins | sample 10_taG_2_FD_105482 | JGI IMG/M metagenome (GOLD analysis project Ga0134099, IMG submission 105482) | Switchgrass degrading microbial communities from high solid loading bioreactors in New Hampshire, USA - 10_41_5_180_A2 metaG | ecosystem: Engineered > Bioreactor > Semi-continuous > Anaerobic >...
AATTAGAAAAAAGGGTATAAAAATTAAAAGTGGTACGCTTTTGGTACGATTTCATAAAAATTAAATCCGGAATTCCAGTTTTTATGCTGGTTTCCGGATTTTTTGCTGTTATTCCCATTCAATGGTGGCCGGTGGCTTTGAAGTGATATCATATACCACTCTGTTTATATGTTTCACTTCATTCACTATCCGGGTGGACGCCCTTTCCAGCACCTCATAGGGTATCCTTGCCCAATCGGCGGTCATAAAATCCGTTGTGGTAACGGCTCTGAGGGCCAGGGTATAATCATAGGTCCTCTCATCTCCCATGACACCTACACTTCTCATGTTGGTCAGCACGGCAAAATATTGGTTTATCTCTCTGTTCAAACCTGCCTTTTCGATTTCTTCCCTGAATATGTAGTCCGCATCTCGCAATATATCCAGCTTTTCTCTGGTTATATCCCCGATTACCCTTACGGCCAGACCCGGTCCGGGGAAAGGCTGCCTCCAGACTATATGCTCCGGTATTCCCAGTTCCTCCCCGACTTTTCTCACTTCATCCTTAAACAGGCTTCTCAAGGGCTCTATAATCTCCCTGAAGTCCACATGCTCCGGCAGTCCCCCGACATTGTGATGGCTTTTGATCACTGCCGCCTTGCCGGTACCGCTTTCAATAACATCAGGGTATATGGTTCCCTGCACAAGAAAATCCACCTTGCCGATTTTCTTTGCTTCTTCCTCGAATACCCTGATAAACTCCTCCCCTATTATCTTTCTTTTTCTTTCCGGGTCGGAAACTCCGGCAAGCTTGTCCAGGAACCGATCCTGGGCATCAACCCTTATCAGGTTGATGTCAAACTGATCCCTAAACACCTTTTCCACCTGATCGGCTTCATATTTTCTCAAAAGCCCGTGATCGACAAAAATACACGTGAGCTGCTTTCCTACCGCCTTATTTATAAGCACGGCTGCAACCGATGAATCCACGCCACCGGATAAGGCACACAAAACCTTTTTGTCGCCGACTTTTTCCCTGATGGATTTTATGGAATTCTCCACAAAGGATGACATGGACCAGTCTCCGGAACATCCGCAGATCTTGTAGAGAAAGTTGTGCAGTATCTCCCTGCCTTTGGGAGTATGGGCAACCTCAGGATGAAACTGTACCCCGTAAAAGTTTTTCTCCCTGTTTTCCATGGCAGCTATCGGGCAGTTGGCGGAACCGGCTATTGCCACAAAGCCTTCCGGGAGTTTCTCCACATGATATGTATGGCTCATCCAGCAAGTAGTTTCACAATCGATATCATCCATCAGGAGGCTGTTACCGTCCATCCTGATATCCACCTTTCCATACTCCCTCTGGGGAGCCCTGACCACACTTCCCCCCAGCATAACCGTCATGAGCTGCATGCCATAGCATATCCCCAGTACAGGAACCCCAAGCTCAAACACTCCCCTGTCGCAGAAAGGGGCATCATCATCCATAACCGAGGCCGGTCCCCCGGTGAATATGATTCCTTTCGGAGCCAAAGCCTTTATGCGCTCTATTGAAATATCATAGGGAACAACTTCACAATATACATTGGCTTCCCTGACCTTTCTGGCAATAAGTTGATTATATTGGCCGCCAAAATCCAGTACCAGCACCAATTCATTCACCAATTCATTCTTCATCTAATAACACCTCGTATCTGAAATTAAAGGAAAATCATTTCTCATAACATGTCTCATCAAGAAGAACCCTGTTTTGACCGTCACAGTCCGTCTTGGTATCTTTCCTTTAGTATAATGCAATATTATATATAAATATATGCCAACTTGTAAAGGAATTTAAATCCTAAGGCAACCATTTACCCGCCGTAAGCGCACTGCCGTTGAGATAGTTAAACCTGCTTCCCTGATACCGTTTCTCCCGTGCCATTTTTGCCTCAATGTCATCCCTTATCTTCCACCAACTGGTTCCCCAGTTGCAAAAAAGAGTCCTCTCCTTCGGGGCCCGCCCCAAGAGTCTTTGAACTACTATTTCCGGGTCCAGGTATTCCAGAAATACTATGGTCCTTTCAATGAACTCCTCCATTGTAACAGGGGCAATCTCGCCTTTTAAATACATATCACCCAGAACAGTGTCTTCCAGTATATACAGGGAATGACACTTTACCTGTTTTACCCCCAATGCCGATATGATTCTGGCCCCTTCGGCCACATCATCAACTGTGTCCATGGGAATGTCAACAATATAATGGGCACAGGCTTCCAATCCATGCCTGTTAATCCTGAGAACCGCATCTATAAACTCAGCCAGTCCATGCCCCCGGTTGAGTATTTTAAGCGTGTTATAATTTACTGTCTGCAAACCAAGCTCTATCACTATATCCATGTTCTTTTCCCACTTCACCTGTTCAAGAAAGTCAAGGTACGTTTCACTGATGCAATCCGGCCGGGTAGATATGTATACAGCGACAATGTTGTCCATACACGCATCCAGCATGTACTTTTTGAAAGCCTCCAGAGGGAGGTACGTATTGGAGTAATTCTGGAAATAAGCTATGAACTTGCTGACACTGTACTTCTCTCCTATATATTTTAAGTTGCTTTCCAACTGCTGCCTTACACCCATGGTGCAGGACAGGTTTTCAAAACCCGCTCCTTCTTCACCGCAAAATATGCATCCTTTATCGCTCAGGCTGCCATCCCTGTTTGGACATGTGACCGGCAGGTTTACCGGTAGCTTGTATACTTTTGTACCGTATCTGGTTTTCAAATAATCCGAAAATTTATAGTAAAGCATCCTTTTCATCCTTTTTTCAATAGTTGTGTCGCATTCCGAATCACGTGACTGTAAACTTTCCGCGGCATCGATACTCCACCTGTAGAATAGTTACTTGAAAAGCCTGCACAAAGGCATGTATAAACAACAGGAAGCCCCCGTTATCAGGCTTCCTGCTTTTTGTTGGATTCGCTCTTCAAATATTCATTTATAAACTCGTCTATGTTTCCATCCATCACTGAATTCACATCGCCCTCTTCATAATTTGTACGATGATCCTTTACCAGGGTATAAGGGCAGAACACATAAGATCTTATCTGGCTTCCCCACGCTATCTCCATCTGTACACCCTTTAAGTCTTCAATCTTCTCCTTGTTTTCCCTTTCTTTGAGCTCCAGGAGTTTTGCCTTCAGCATCTTCATGGCCGTATCCCTGTTCTGAAACTGGGAACGCTCAGTCTGGCACGACACCACTATGCCTGTAGGTATATGCGTTATTCTGACCGCCGACTCGGTTTTGTTTACATGCTGTCCTCCGGCGCCGCTGGAGCGGTAGGTGTCTATCCTGAGGTCATCCGGGTTTATCTGTATATCAACATCATTTTCCAGTTCAGGCATTACCTCCACAGAAGCAAAGGATGTATGCCTTCTGCCGGACGCGTCGAAAGGAGATATTCTTACCAGGCGGTGCACACCTTTCTCCGATTTCAAATAGCCGTATGCATTTTCTCCGATTATGTTTATTGTAACACTCTTTATTCCGGCCTCATCGCCTTCGAGGAAATCCAGGGTTTTCACCGTGTAACCTCTTCGCTCAGCCCACCGGGTATACATCCTCAAAAGCATCTGAACCCAATCCTGGGCTTCTGTGCCGCCGGCTCCCGCATGAAGCGTCAGTATGGCGTTATTTTTATCATACTGCCCGGTAAGGAGGGTTTCCAATCTTAATTCTTCCAACTCCTTTTTGAATTTCGCAAGACCTTCCCTTATCTCCGGGATGACGCTGGCATCCTCCTCTTCAATACCCAGCTCATTTAATGTTTTCAGATCCTCCCATTGGGCTTCCAGCTTTTCAAACCTCTCCAGCTTTGTTTTAAGAAATTTGGTTTTCTGGAGAACTTTCTGGGAATTTTCAATATCATCCCAAAATCCCGGCTCGGCAGCCTTGTTTTCCAACTCCTCAATGTCGTTTTTCAATTTAGCGATGTCAAAGAGAAGCCCTCATTTCATCCAAATCGCCTTTTCTGGCCTCAATTTCAAGTTTGAACTCTTCCAGTTCCAGCATTCTATCAACCCTTTCAAAATTGCATTCTTTTTGGTTTATCCCTTTTATTATCCATTTAAAACACCGTGTTGTCAATGATATATAGGGGCGGTCCTTAACACGAGTTCTTCATATAGCAGGGCACACACTCAGCGCTTCCACCGTACTTGAATCGTCCATGCAGGATTGGATTTGGATGCATACGGTTACTGTGCGGGATGCTCAGAAATAATCGTTGATGAACAGCTTCTTGGGCCTGAAAATGCTGCTGAGGATATCACCTTTGTCATTTATCGATACCGTGCCGGCAACATTCAGTGCTTCGATGGATGCAAAGCCTGTAAGCAGCTGTGACAGAGCCTGTACACTGCATATGATGTCCGGCTCGGCTTTGCACCTTTCCACCAGTCGATTTCCGTTGTCCCATGAGATCCTGTAGTTTCCCGAATTGATCGGAAAAAAGGGATCTTCCACACCTATTACCACTTCACCCTTACAGTCAGGCAATGACATGAGCTCGAACGCTTTCCGCACGTTGACGATGCGGTTCATTCCTGCTTTCAATACTTCCTGACTCACATCATAGGGCTCCGGAAACAGCGGAAGCAGCTCTGCAAAGGAAGGCGCTTTCCAGATCATTTTTCCCACCTGGGAGCTAAGCTTGCTGATGAATGCAAATATCCCTTTCAGTGCCTCCGGTTCGAGCCATATCAGTTCGCGTACGACCATATTCCACTTGAATTCACCGGATCTCTCAGTATGATACTGTATGTAGCCTCTGGCTTCATCCCGGCTGTTATACCAGATATAAAGATAGACATTGTCCCTGTATGGATCATTGTCAAAACGCTTTTTCCAATGCCTGTCCCCGCGTACCACCGCCAGGTTCTTATCCCTTATGTACTCGTCATACACCGCCATTACTGCCTGCTTATCCGAATCATCTTCCATAAGTTTCAGCCTGCCGGTCTGGACGAAATGTCTAAAAGAGGTCACCGGTATCGTATATTTTATACTTGTCATGTTCAGCTCATAGCCAAACTTCCTGTAATATGCATGAGAAAAGGGATAAAGGTATGAAAATACACATCCGTTCTCATACATTTCATTCATTACGTATTCAAAAATACTCCTTATATATTTCTTGTCCCGTTCTTCGGGAAGAGACGCGACACCACCGATACCGCCCATCGGGACGGTACTGCCGTCGAACGTGATGGAAAATGGGAGCAGATTCAAGCATGAACACATCTTGCCGTTGTTGTCAAAAGCCGCGCGGCCCGTCTTATAACTCTCACCTGTTTTGCTTGCATCAGCATCTTCCTTGTTGAAATTCCTGCTTAACAGGAAAGCAATGGTCTGTATCTTGTCAAATGTTAATTTTTCTTCCGGCCTTATTGGTCTTACTGTCATTACAATCACTCCCTTCAAAGTGGTTTCAATACGCCTTTAAGCCGGATATTCCGCAGACTGCTGCAGATGTCAAAGCTTTTTTGGCGTTACCTCCCATGGCTCGCTCATGCATTGACGAAATTGTTTTGTTTTACCGATGTTTTGCCTGTGATTTCGCATGATCACGAAATTTTTTATTCTTCCGGAAGACCTCCTGCCGATTTGAATCTATGGTGTTTCTTCGCTCTTAACAACCATATTTTAATTCTACCGGGCCAGCTTTCTTTTTTCAAACATCATAAAACATCATTACAGGAATGCTCCTTGGCAATAGTGCTATTTGCCGACTTACATCTTCCAAATAGAAAGGTATCCTGTAACCTTTAGCCTATAGCAATTTTACACCGGGATAGGGCATCAAAACAGTAATTGACTAAAAGTCATATCTATAGTATAATTTTTACTAAACTAAGGGGAGTTTTTACAATGGATGATTCAGCTTTACCTGAGCGATGTGTATCAATGTTGGTAAAAAAATATGGTAATATTGATATTGCACGAGGACAGAATATACATTAAACGTCTATTCTGTTTTCGTGCATTTTTATTGGTAACGCAACACCAGCATGATACCAGTCATTTTATCCAATATCGTTCAAATATGTACTTTTAGGAGGTTATGTTTGTTGTCCGAAGGAGACTCTATATTATGGCAGCTGCTTTTGCAGCTTATCCTGATTCTTATCAATGCAGTGTTTGCATGTGCTGAAATTGCCGTCATTTCAATGAATGACACCAAACTGTCAAAACTTGCTTCAGAAGGCAATAAACGTGCTGTAAAGCTTAAAAAGCTGACCGAACAGCCGGCTCGATTTCTTGCCACCATCCAGGTTGGTATAACCTTTGCAGGCTTTCTTGGAAGTGCCTTTGCCGCTGACAATTTTTCCGACAGACTGGTGAACTGGTTGGTCGATATGGGCGTTAAAGTCCCCGTAAAGACTCTCGACACCATCGCTGTAATTGTCATAACCTTAATCCTTTCATATTTCACTCTTGTATTGGGGGAACTGGTTCCCAAGAGGATTGCAATGAAAAAGGCCGATGAACTTGCTCTTGCCATTTCCGGTCTGGTATATTTCATCTCGAAAATATTCGCTCCCCTGGTATCATTGCTGACCGCTTCCACCAATGGCTTGCTGATGCTGCTTGGTATCGACCCAAATGCCGAAGATGACAGGGTCACTGAAGAGGAAATCCGGATGATGGTAGTAGAAGGAAGTGAAAAAGGAACAATAGATCAGGATGAAAAGGAAATGATTCAAAACGTATTTGAATTTGACGACAAGACTGCCGGAGATATAATGACCCACAGAACTGAAGTTTCTCTTCTCTGGCTTGAAGAAAGCGATGAGCAATGGGAAAAAACCATCACCGAAAGCCGACATACCATGTATCCTGTTTGCGACGGAAGCACAGACAATATTATAGGTGTCCTCAATACAAAAGACTATTTCAGGATTAAGGATAAAAACCGCGAAACTATTCTCAAAAAAGCTATAAAGCCTGCATATTTTGTTCCCGATACAGTGCGTACCGACGTGTTGTTCCGCAATATGAAAAAAACCCGCAACCATTTTGCGATAGTGCTGGATGAATACGGCGGAATGGACGGCATAGTTACAATGAACGATCTTCTGGAACAACTGGTGGGAGATTTGGAAGATGAAGATTCCATGCCCGAAAAACGGCCTGTGATCGAGCGGGTTGACTCCCACACGTGGAAAGTGTTAGGTTCGCCGCCTTTGGAGATGGTCTCGGAAACCTTAGGCATAACACTTCCCCTGGACGATTATGATACCTTTGGCGGACTGGTCTTCGGCTTATTGGGGTACATCCCTGAAGAAGGCAGTACCCCTGAGATTGAAGAGTTTGGACTGCTCATCAAAGTTATTGAGATCAAGGATCATCAGTTGGAAAAAGCCATAATCTATATGCAGCAAAAACCTGAAGAAGTCAGCAAGCATGAAAGATTGGAATAGTATCCTTTCATTTACCACAGCAATAGAATTACATAATACCAAAACGCCTGCAAATCTCTGATCAAACCTGACAATTTATGATCAGAGATTTTTTTCTCCTGTTTTCTTTCTCGAAATGCCCATATGCCAAACCTTTTCTTTGCCAGCTGGTAAATTTAATAAACCGTTCCTGAACGAATAAAAAAAAGGTTATAAGAAAATAATTTAAACAGGAATGCTTAACTTTTTTTATGTATTTTAACATCAGCTTGGAAGGAAGGAAGATGGTATGAAAAGGAAAAATATATTAGTCCTGATATTGGCAGTGATAATGACAGCAAGTTTGGCAGCATGCACCGGCACCAACAATGGCGATGACAACGGAGACAATAAAGGAACTACAACCCAGGAAACCGCCATAGATATTCACGTCGCATCCTGGAATAATGCGGCAGACAACCTGAGTGAAATCGCAGAAAAATTCAATGCAAAAAACGGAAACAGGGGAAAAGTAATCATTGATTATTCAGACAGTGACTATTCAAAACTCAAACCCGCTCTCGCTTCAGGTAACGGAGTCCCTGATATTTTTCAGACTCAGAACCGTGATATTCCTGCATTCTATAACAGTTACGGCTTAAAGGCCTTTGCCGATCTCACGGACATTATAGCAGACGATGCTGAAAACTGGGTTGATTTTGCACTGGAAACATGTAAGGCAGAAGATGGCAAATACTATGCAATTCCCTGGGACATAGGCCCTGTAGGTCTGTACTACAGGACTGATATTTTTGAAGAAGCGGGCATTGACGTGACCACCCTAACTACATGGGACAAATACATTGAAGCAGGAAAACTGCTGCGAACCAAAGGTGACTATTATGTTGAAGCATATAACTTTAACGGCGCCACTTCCACAGATCAGTTTTTCATCTACCTGAATCAGCTGGGAGGCCAGTTCTATGATGAACAGGGCAATGTAAACCTTGCTTCCGATGAAATGATAAAAGCTGCCGAATTATGCCTCAAAATGATCAATGCAGGAGTCGCCATGGATATCCCCAACGCATGGGATGACAGAATCGCAGCCATAAATGCGAATAAACTGGTAGCTTTCCCATATCCCGCCTGGTACATGGGTACCATGAAAAACTCCTGTGAAACTACTGCCGGTAAATGGGGTATAACCAAAATACCCGCTTTTGAAGAGGGCGGAAATACTTATGCCAATGCAGGCGGTTCTGTTCTGGCGGTTTCATCTACTACAAAAAATCTTCAGCTTGCAAAAGATTTCCTTGAATATGCGATGAAAAGCAATGAAGGTAATGACATCAACATGAAATACGGCGAATTTCCATCTTACAAGCCTGCCTATGAAACAGAATACTTCAAGTCGAAAGACGAATATTTCGGCGGGCTGGAAGTAGGGCCCATTTTCGCCGCACTGACCGGTGCGCCTGTAACCAAATGGGGACCTTACTTCACTGATGTCGCTGAATCCATGAAAGCTGCCGCAGGTAATATTCTGGCTAACAGGATGGATCCGAGAGAAGCTTTGGAAGCCGCAACAAAAGATGCTCAGAATAAGATCAATGCAAAATAGCACCATTTATGCAAACCAGCTTTGAACATGGACTCTTGACAACTAAAACCTCGCGCCAAAACGTGGGTACGAGGTTTTAGTTTTTAGAGTTTACAGTTTATGAAAGGAAAGGGAAGTGAGTCGATTGAAAGGCAAAACGAGCAAAGGTATAATACCCTGGATCTTTTTAGCTCCGTTTCTCATAATATTTGTAACCTTTATGGCCTATCCAAGCATCTATTCAATCGTAATCAGCTTCACAAAATACAGGGCAGGAGAGTTCAGCTATGCAGGCCTGAGCAACTTTAAATATGTACTGAATGATCCGACTTTCAGAAAAGCCATCGCCAACACTTTTTTCATATTGATATTCCAGGTTCCGATTCAGACACTGCTGGCTGTTATACTGGCAAACTTCCTGAACATCAAGCGGCTGAAAGCCTTGGGCTTATTCAGAATGTTTGTGTTTATGCCTGTTCTTATTGATACCGTAAGCTATTCCGTTGCTTTTTCGCTGTTTTTCAGCAACAGCTCGGGAGGATTTGTCAACAGCATAATAGGGTTGTTTGGATTTGAGCCCCTGCAATGGACAAACGTAGGTATACTGTCAAAAATAATCATAATAACCGCCGTCACCTGGAGATGGACCGGCTATAACACCGTAATAATCCTGGGCGGACTGCAGAATATCAGTGCGGATTTATATGAGGCTGCGTCCATTGATGGCGCTACCAAAGTAAAGCAGTTTTTTGAGATCACCATACCCGGTGTTAAGCCTGTACTGCTGTTCTCAGTGGTTATTTCAGTCACCGGTATTCTACAGCTGTTCACGGAACCAAACCTGATCACCAAGGGAGGCCCCGTTAATGAGACTCTTACCATCGTTCAGTATTTATATAATACAGGATTTGTCGCATTCAATTACGGCGTCGCTTCGGCCGGAGCCTACATCCTTGCGATTATGATTGCAATACTGACCTATATTCAGCTAAAAGTGACAAAGGAGGATTGACAAACTATGGCTAAAACAAAAAGCCTGAAACAGGAAAGAAGCTTACTGATTCCATATTTGGTTTTGACAATTGCCTCAATTGTCTCAGTTTTTCCATTTATCTGGACCTTTATTGCTTCAACCCATACCAACACTGAAATCTTCCAGATTTCCAAGGCTTTTGTCCCAGGTACCAACTTTTTCAATAACTACAGGAGCCTGATGTCTTTCTCGAATATATGGAGAAATCTGTATAACAGCTTATATATATCTCTTTTGTATACACTGCTGGTTTGCCTGATTGACGCCATGGCCGGTTATGCCTTTGCCAAGTATAATTTTAAGGGCAGGGATATCGTTTTCTTCATTTGTGTCTGTTCAATGTTCATACCCCAGCAGGTCACATTGGTGCCCCTGTTCATACAGCTTTCTGCAATGAACCTGATAAGCAACCCCTGGGCAGTTATATTACCGGCATTATCCAACATCTTTGGAGTATTCTTAATGCGCCAGAACTTCGTGGCATTTCCCAATGAAATGATAGAAGCCTCCCGGATTGACGGTGCCAATGATTTTCTGATCTTCTTCCGAATCGCAGTGCCCACCGTTAAACCGGCCTTTGCATCCCTTGCAATTCTGTCCTTTGTTCAGCAATGGGGCAACTACCTGTGGCCACTGATAGTCCTGAACACCAAAGAGTCTTTTACCATCCCGCTGGTTCTGGCACTTATGCGTGCAGGCGGAACCATTGTTGATTATGGCGCCATAATGGTGGGAGCAGTGATAGCATTACTGCCGGTGCTGATCTTCTTCCTGCTTTTCCAGAGGAACTTCATCGAGGGCATAATGAGCGGTGCGGTAAAAGGCTGATGAACTGGCGCAAAATAACATAAAACCCATCAAAAGCATGAAAGTTTTTGATGGGCTTTATGTATTGAATTTTATTTGTATATGACCAGTTCCTCCATAGGCTTCCTTTTCTTCTGAACCTCTGACTCTTCATAGTATCCCAGGGGTGTAAAGGCAACCGGTTCCATCCCGCTGTCAATTTCCAGCACCTGTCGTGCCGCTTCAACGTTAAACGCCCCAATCCAGCATGTTCCCAGCCCCAAATCCCTGGCAGCCAAGATCATATGGGTCATCACTATTGCTGCATCCACATCAGCGGAATTTTTCCCGTCATATCTCACCCAGCATTTCTCAGGTATGGAACAAACACAGAGAATAACCGGAGCAGTGACAAACCAGTCTTTATTGTATATCTTTCTCAATTCATTCTCGCGCCCCCTGGTATGAATCACCAGTATTTTGAATGCTTGCCGGTTGGCAGCGGTAGGCGCAATCCTCCCTGCTTCCAGTATCTTTTGAATTTTATCCTCCTCAACCGGATCATCCCGATACGAGCGAACACTGTGTCTTTTGTCTATAAGTTCAAAAAACTCCATAATGCCGCCTCCTTTTATCTTAGTGCAAGTATAACTTGCTTTTTCACTTTTTGAATTCAGCCAAATGAACGGATGTTTCTTGTTACAAAAGGATTAAAACCACATGCGGTAATGTATAGCTTACACTGCAACGAACCAACATATTTTTAATATTATTATACATTTTTGAAACAATATTTCAACGCCGGTAAAGGAATTCAGTCAGCAAAATCGGATGAGCCTGTGGTAATAAGACTCATCCGGCTGTTTTCATCTGAAGGGCGGTGTATGAAATACCAATATATTCTAATAGTGGAAAATTCCCCTTCTTCCCAACAGGTTTCTTATCAGTAAGACTGCAATAAGGTCTCTCAGGAAAGGCCTTCCGAATCCATACGGGCTGTAGTAGCCAAATGGGGAATAACCTCCAAGCTGCCTGGAATTATCATTCCACATATTATCACTATCACCGCATCCCAATTCGTACATTGTATCCCTGTATACCTCATCCACCATTCTTTCCACAGCGGCCCGGTATGGATAAGGGTGCATTTCATGATTGCCCGGGACATCATATGTCAGGCAAATATCTCTGACTCTGGGATACACTATTCTGTAAATATCAGGGTACATATCCTCAAGGCTCTCTGTCGGATACTGCATAAGAGGAGAAACACACCAGCTGTAATCCACAAAAATCCTCCTTTCAGGCTTTTTGTATCATTATATGATGCTTTTCCTCCTATGGTTACCTATATACAAATTATGTTTACCTATTTATGGTATAAGCTTTTTTATAGCTTCAGCCACACCGTCTTCATCATTGGTCAGTGTGACAAAATCAGCCATATCCTTGATAGCTTTATCCGCATTGCCCATGGCCACTGCCATGCCTGCATACCGAAGCATGGGGGCATCATTTTCGTTGTCTCCTATGGCAATAATTTCGTTTCTGTTTATGCCGAGCTTTCCGGAAAGAAACTCCAGCGCCATTCCTTTGTTTATGCCTTTTGCTACTACTTCAAAATTATTTGAGCCGGAGCTGGTGACATCCACTGAACCAATTCTTTCTGCTTTCTCCCTCACCCTCGAAAGCTTTCCGGCATCGTCGGATATGGCAACCAGCTTTATGGGAGGTTTATCTGATGATTTGAGGATCTTCCCGGCGTCATCCGTTATCTGCAGGTTTATGCGCTCTTCCTCAGGCAGCTCCATGTTTCTTTTCCATATGTTCAAAGCTGATCTTTCCAGTTTTTCCGCATACATGGTATCGTCTGTATAAAAATGGAAATATATATCTTCTTCATGGCACAGCTCAATCACCTTTAGGCAGTCGGTGGTTGACAACGGCCTGGAAAAAAGGACTTCACCGGTATCAGTGCTTCTTATGACAGCGCCATTGCAGGTAATCACCGGTTCCTTCGAACCAACCTCCCTTGCATACTTGCCGGCGAACGCATATATTCTTCCTGAGCATATGACGATTTTCACGCCTTTTTCCATTGCATGCCTTAATGCCGTCTTGTTTTGAGCCGATATTTTCTTTTCTGAGTTCAACAATGTCCCATCCAAATCTATCGCTATCATTTTATACATTTTGTCTCTATTTCCTGTTCCTTTCCAGATATTTTGATATCCTGTCCAGTGCCTCATAAATATTATCCATGGAAGTGGCATAGGTTGCCCTGAAATATCCTTCCCCGCATTCCCCGAAAGCATTTCCGGGAACAATCAACACCTTTTCCTCTTTCAGAAGCCCTTCACAGAATTCATCGGATGTTAAACCTGTTGACTTTATGCTGGGAAATACATAGAAAGCCCCAAAGGGTTCAAAGCAATCCAGTCCCATCTTTCTGAAACCGTCCACCATCACCCTTCTTCTCATATTATACTCATTTACCATGTATTCCACATCCTCATCACTGTTCCTCAGCGCTTCTATCGCAGCATACTGGGATGTGGTAGGAGAACACATTATGGCATACTGATGGATCTTTTTCATCATGCTTATCAGTTCCGGATGCCCGCAGGCATAACCCAGGCGCCACCCGGTCATGGCAAAGGCTTTTGAAAAACCGTTTATAAGCAGTGTCTTGTCTCTCATTTCCGGATAGCTTGCTATTGACACATGCTTACCCTTGTATGTCAACTCGGAGTATATTTCATCAGATATCACGATAATATCCTTATCCTTCAGCACCTTAACGATCCTGTCAATATCCTCCCTTTCCATGATCGCCCCTGTAGGATTATTCGGATATGGCAGGATAAGCACCTTTGTCCTGTCGGTTATGGCGTTCTCCAATTGTTCCGGCGTGAGCCTGAACTGATCCTCCTCCCTGAGATTTATAACGACAGGAGTTGCTCCGGCAAAAGCCGTACAGCCTTTATATGCCACGAAGCTCGGTTCCGGAATTATCACCTCATCACCCGGCCCGGCAAGAGTTCTCAGCGCAACATCTATTGCTTCGCTTCCTCCCACCGTAACCAGTATCTGATCTTTGGGATCATACTCCACATTTATTTTTCTTTTCAGATATTTCGAAATTTCCTCTCTCAGTTCTATAAAACCAGCATTGGATGAGTAATGGGTACGCCCCTTTTCCAGGGAATATATTCCGGCTTCCCTTATATTCCATGGTGTCACAAAGTCCGGCTCCCCTACTCCCAGGGATATGGCATCTTTCATTTCATTGATCAGATCAAAGTACTTGCGTATACCTGAAGGAGGAACAGCCCTGATATGAGGCAAAACCATCTCAGATATATTCATAGCACAACAGCCTCCCTGTCATCCTCCGATTTTTTCTCAAAAACCGTGCCCTCATCCTTGTATTTTTTCAGTATGAAATGGGTGGCAGTGCTGATCACCGATTCAATGGGAGCCAGCTTTTCTGCAACAAACAAAGCCACTTCTTTCATTGTCTTGCCTTCCACAATGACAGTAAGGTCAAATCCACCGGACATCAGATAACAGGCTTTTACCTGGGGGAACCTGTATATCCTCTCAGCCACTTTGTCAAAACCCTCTCCCCTCTGGGGTGTCACTTTCACTTCAATCAGGGCGATAACCTTTTCATTACCTGTCTTCTCCCAGTTTATAATCGTATTGTATCCAAGAATGATATTCTCCTCTTCCGCCGTGCGTATGGCATCGCGCACTTCTTCCACACTTTTTCCCAGCATCACTGCTATTTGCTCTTCTGTAAGTTTGCTGTTTTTTTCCAATAATTTGAGTACTTCGTCCATAGCTAAACCTCCTTTATAATAAAAAAACCCTTTCATCCACAAAGGGACGAAAGAGTTTCGCGGTACCACCCTAATTAGCATCCGATCGATGCTCCCTCTACCAGTACTTGGCATAAGCCTCCATACTGTGCCTCTATAACGCGAGGTAACGTCTACTTCTACATTAAAGCCTATGCTCCATACGGGCACACGGCTTTATTTCTCAAAGTGAAGCTCAAGAGCTGCTTTCTATATAATCCTTTTCCGGATTCTCACCAATCTTCCGGCTCTCTGTGAAATTCATATATATACTCTTCTCTGTCATCGCTTTTGTTCATATTTTGTTTTTATTTATTATATAAGAAAACTATCATCATATCAATACATATTTATGCAATTCTATCATCAATTAGTTCATCATCCGTGATCCTGTCGATGTTACTTATGTTTCCCTCTATTTCATCAATCACTTCTTCCAGTTGCCTGTCATACTTTCTTAAAATGTCGATGACCTTTGACTTCAATTCCATGAATTCTGCCCTCATATCGACAAGTTTCTCTTTTTCCTCTTCTATCAGCCTGTCCATGCGTTTTTTCTCTTCCAAAGCCTTGTTTTTAGCGTCCTCCAGTATGTTTTTGGCGCTTTCCTGAGCTGTTATAAGGGCACTGGCTATTTTATGCTGCTCATTGCTTATCTCTTCATATTTCCTGTTTACATCCTCATATTTGGCCTTATATTCCCGCAGTTGATTCTTTATGCTGTTTATCTCATCATCTTTTTCTTTCAATCTATCGTCAAACTCTTTCAGCATTTTTTCAATATACAGGTTTACATCGGATTTCCTGAATCCAAACATGGATGTGCTGAAACGCTTTTCGCCGGCCATACATATCCCTCCCTTTAATGGCAATTTATGTGTATATATGTATATATTCCATATAGATTATAAAATTCCTTTTTGCCTGTTAAAAATTTCAATCAGTTGGTATATTTAAACAGTGGGATTCCCAGTACAAACCGTTTTACTTTTTAATTGACAAACCTTAATGGTATGGTTAGAATATATTTGTATAAAAATCCGGTAGGTAAGGCTACCACAGGGATACGGACTGCTGCCGCAGAGCAGTGGAGACATTGTGAGATGGTATGAACAGGTTGTGTCGAAGCACAAGGCATAACCTAATGCAGTTTCATTGCCCTGTGATGCTAAAGCTCAAACGGGTGCACATTATACAAAATTTTTTCCCGTGTAGTCCGTTTGATATACATGGGATTTATTTTTTCAGTTCAAGAGAGGTGAAAAACATGGACGCTGGCAGTAGTAACGGCACAAACCCAGGTCGGAGTATATTTAATAGTTCAAATAACATGGCACCGCTGTTTGCAAAAGCGTCCATGGTTATCTGACGCTTCGGCCGTTTGTGTCTTGCTCCTGTCTTATTTTGCCCGATTTTTTCCGGGCAATGAAAAATTTAAGATTGGAGGAATGACCTATGGCAGAAATCACAACTACCTTTGAAACATCCATAAAAAAGCTTCTTGAACAAAAGAAGTTCAACAGCCTGAAAGATATTCTGACAACAATGCACCCTGCTGATATCGCGATACTTTTTGAGGGTCTTCCCAAGCAAAAACTTGCACTTCTGTTCAGGATCCTGCCCAAAGAACTCGCGGCAGAAGCATTTGTAGAAATGGAAAGCAATCTGCAGCAGATGCTTATCGACGGGTTTTCCGACAGGGAACTTAAAGATATTTTGGATGAGCTGTATATGGATGACACGGTTGACCTTATTGAGGAAATGCCGGCAAATGTAGTAAAACGTATACTTTCGCAGGCTGATCCTGATACCCGGCGGCTCATCAATGAAATGCTCATGTATCCGGAAGACAGTGCCGGGAGCATGATGACCACTGAGTTTGTCGACTTGCGCCCGGACATGACCGCCAGTGACGCTGTTGACCATATTCGCGCCACCGGTATAGACAAGGAGACCATTGACATCTGCTATGTTACCGACACAAAGCGCAAACTGGTAGGTGCCACATCCATACGTTCCATAATTCTGGCGGCAAAAGATACAAAAATAAGTGAAATAATGGACACCCATGTGATCTCAGTAAACACCCATGAAGATCAGGAGACTGTTGCACAGATTTTTGCAAAATACGGCTTTACGGCTATTCCGGTTGTTGATACGGAAAACAGGCTTGTCGGCATAGTTACCGTAGATGACGCCATTGACGTAATGCAGGAAGAGACCACCGAGGACATATCCAAAATGGCAGCCATCACTCCGCAGGATAAACCTTATTTCCAGCTTTCCATATTTGAAATCTGGAAAAGCCGTATTCCCTGGCTGCTGATCCTTATGGTCTCAGCAACCTTTACCGGTATGATTATATCCCATTTTGAAAACGCTCTTGCAAAATACATCATACTGACATCATTTATACCCATGCTTATGGATACCGGGGGTAATTCAGGAAGTCAATCATCGGTCACCATCATCCGCGGTTTGTCACTGCAGCAGATACAGTTCTCCGATATCCTGCGGGTTGTATGGAAAGAAGCCCGGGTAGCTGTATTATGCGCTCTTTCACTGTCTGTAGTCAATTTTGCAAAGCTGATGCTTTTTGACAGAGTGGGAGTAAGCGTAGCTCTTGTCGTCTGTATCACATTATCGGCAACTGTTTTTGTTGCGAAAATTATAGGTTGCACATTGCCTATGCTCGCTAAAAAGCTGGGATTTGACCCGGCGGTTATGGCAAGCCCGTTTATAACAACCATAGTGGATGCTTTGTCCCTTATCATATATTTCAGCACTGCATCTGCAATCCTGGGCATTTAGTCAGGCAGGATGAAAGGTATAATTTTACATGTTTTCAAATCTCTCTGCAAATATAAAACGGGCTGTCTCAGGATAAACTCTGAGATAGCCCGAGCTTTAATGTGTCCGCATGTTTTTCTGTGTCCAAAAATCCCATCATAAGTGTTTGTCAATCAACCCGGCATATTCACTCTTGGAACGGGCTCCTATCAGTTTTTCAACCATTTGGCCGTTCTTGAACACCATAACTGTAGGTATGCTCATGATTCTGAATTTTTCTGCCACTTCCCGCTGCTCATCAACGTTTAATTTAGCAACTTTAGCCTTGCCGTCATAATCACCGGCCAGCTCATCCATGATCGGAGAGACAGCTCTGCACGGTCCGCACCACTGAGCCCAGAAATCTACCAAAACCGGTTTATCTGATTGAAGTACCTCCTGATCAAAATTCTCCTTCGTCAAAACAACAATTTTATCACTTGCCATAATATGCCTCCCACATTAATTTTTGATTGTACATGCCAGTACGATAAATGTAATGATACTTATTATTTTACCCTACTCACGGTATTTAAAACAATAATAGTGGTCAGTCATTGATAATGGCATCAAAATATAGCATATTGCCCTCGGTGGTTAACAGAAAACTGTTGAATATCCCGGCATACTCCCCCTTGTATGTTATTTCAGTCTTATTCTTTAAATCAAATATGGTTTTCGTGTCTTTATCAACAACAAACACTCCTCCGTTATCAGTCACCACCACATGCTCCGCAGGACACGGTTTTTCAAGAACAGCATAGTAATGCTTCCTTTCATGGATTTGGTCCAATGTTCCATACCTTATTCCTGCCACATTTCCCTTTTCATCCAGTTCTCCCAGATAAACAATGTCCTCCGCATCTGAACCCAAAAGTATACAATCCCCGGCATCAAGCTCCCTTTCTTCACCGCTGGAATCATATCTCAGTTTTATACTTGCCCCGTCCAGACGGTAAAGAAGAATGTCGCTGATATTCATCAGCAGCATTTCCACATCGGAACCGGCAGCCATGACATGAACCAGTTCCTCCATAATGTTGAATCGGTAGATTTCTGCCCTGTCAGCCCCGGTTACAACTTTTACATATACAAGGTTTGTCAGGGTGGAAAGCTGTATGTCCCCAACCTGGCTTCCGGCCGGCAAATCCGTTATCTCCGGATAGCTCCGCACCAGTCCTCCGTCTGCATCATAGGTCTTGATGCTTACGACGCCCATGTTATTTACTTCTTCTTCGCATGAGAAAATGAGCATATTTCTGTCCGGAAGCCACTTATAAAGGCTTGCCGGGAAGCCCTCTTCCGATGCTTCAGCCTTTTCACCGCTTTCAGTATGAATGACATATAATTTTCCATCAAACATGTATGATGCATAGGAAGCATCATAGGAAATCCCAATCCGTACTGCCCCAACCGGGATGCTTACCTGTCCGCTGGTTTTGGATGCACCTATTTCTGCATATTTCACAACCTCTACATTGCTTGTTCTTTGGGGAAGGTAGAATTCATCCAGGAACACCAGAAACAAAACCTGAAACCCAAGCGATACGACGGTCCAAAGCAATAATCTCCTGTACATTTTCATTCTGCGTTCCTCCTGACCCGGGGTACTACGATAAAGGCAGTGGGTATCTTGCGTTCCCCAAGCCTGTCTGCGGGTTTATTGATCACCTTTCCGTTGAAAAACATGGTGGTGGATGAGCCACCGTCCAGATTTACCGCATTGACCGCCCCATACTCTATCAATATGTCCTGCACATCTTTCAAAGTTGCTCCCACCGATTCGGTGCTCCTGCCGTCGATCACCAGAAACAGCACTTCACCGTTTTTCCTCTGTCCAATGGCGGTACGAGGAGCAATTCCCCACCCGCCGTCCCCGGTGGTTATGGTAGGGTTTCCGTTTACCACAAGGGGCGGTCCAAAGCTGATCCCCTCCTTGACATTATACTTTTTCAGCTCTTCTATGGAATGCATGCCTACAATCAGCATGCCGTCCCAGGTGAAAGCCGCAGTATCCATCCTGATTTTCTCACTGTTCATCTGGTTGTAAATCACTTCGCCGTTGTGAATAATATACCCCATAGGGCTTCCGCCGGTTCCCACCCATCCGTTGTCGGTGAAACCTCCTCCGTTGATGGCTGCAACGGCATTATTTCTCAGAGCGATGCTGCTGGTTGTCTCCCCTGATATCGGCATGTTTTCAGAATATCCCACTTCAATGCTTGCGGGGTCATGGATGACCATCATCTTTCCCTTGAAATCCTTTCCCCGGATATCAAAAACCTCTATCTTGTCGCTATGGTTTTCTCCGAATTTCAATACCTGGATTCTTTCACCCGCTGCGACCGGATCAACGGCATAATTGCTTTTCAGAATCTCGTTTATTTTTTCATCGGAAAGAAAAGCCCTTGCAATGAACTGATGCTTTGATGAATTGATGGACATGCCTACCACAGTTGCCCTGACATTATCAAATGGTCCGTAAAAAACCAGCAGCGGAAAGGTAACGAGCGGCAATGCAATCTGAAAAAGCAGAAACATACCAAGCTTCCTTAAGGAGAACCTGGATCTTAATGTCCCCAAAGATAACTTCGGCGGGTTTTTCTTAACCGAATTAACAGGTTTAGAATGCTTAGTTTCCGATATCATCAACACGACCCCACATTTTTCCCTTTCATCTGACTCTTATGTCAGAATACAGTCAGTATAGGTTTATTACATACTTATTCAATAACAAATTCCGTTCATGCGATGCCATATGCATCCAATGCACTGTGACCCCGTTCGAACAGCAGCCCCGCCACGAACCATGCCGGAGCAAAGTCCAACCGCACAAGGGAATCCACGGCAAAGGGTCCTGTATAGTACCACGGCTGCACTCCCAAAATATCTCTCAGCAGCATTCCGGTCGTATATTCAATTCCCCATATGATCACGACCCAAACCAGACCTCTTAGAATCCAGTTCCAGTCCTGAATTATGTCATGCAGGGGCTCAAGAAATACTGCAAGACCATATATAAAAAACATCCACAGACTTGTGTGGCTGCTCAGGTTCTTATCTCCGCTGAGCAGGGAACCAAGTCCTGTCCAGAAAACTTCTATACACCATCCGATAAATCCATAAATAATGAATCTCTTATACCTAATCATACATATATTTTTAGAGGATAACAATTGTTTTATAGCAGGAATATATTGCTTGATACAAACCTGGTATATCTTTCTCTTATACAGCAGAAACTAAGCTTAACCGTTGCACCGGCTTTTTCCGGGCATAGATCCGTACCAAGGGATGATAAATGGACTGTTAAACCTACCATAACACTGTCTCGGATTAGTTGGTACAACATATTCAATTTTGTGCACATGATTTATATGCCATAATGACAATTCGTGTCTGACAATATCGGAGGTAACAATGAAAAACAGAAGAACTAAAAGAACAACCCAGCCTGCAGGTTTCAAAGGCGAACTTGTACCTGAAAAGGACGACATGGATCTGGAACCAACCGGCAGATATGTGAAGAAAAATCCATACAAGACCCCTCCCAATAATATGTCAACCAAAGAAAAATAAAGGCATTGCACAATGCCTTTATTTTTCTTTGATAAATAATATACATGTTTTGGTGAAAGTGGACAAATGGTATTCTAAAATGTATAATTAACTATAGCACTATTGGAAAATTCTCAGGTTCTTGATGATTATGTGAACAACCTGATAATCTGTTAATATATCTTGCCACACTATAATATAGTGAGAAATTTTTGCTTACGTGTCGGCTTTGCCATGTATTTTACAAAGGAAGAGGGGATTTGATGCGATGAAAAAGAACAAGCTGATGGTATTAGTTATGGCGTTTTTTATAATGCTGGTCACGTTTCAGATTTCTTATGCGTATGAGCCTGCCGGCAATGACAGCAGTAATACTGCGGCATCAACCGATAATCCCCTTGTATCGATCCAAAATCCTGCCATTGAAATAAATGCCCGTTCTGCCATCCTTGTGGATACTGCCAGATGGCAAACCTTGTATGCAAAAAATCCTGATGAAAGACTTCATATTTCTGCCGCGAATAAGATAATGACTACGCTGCTGGTCATAGAAAAAACAAATATGTTGGACAAGGTAACCATAAGCAAGGAGGCTTCCGGTGCAGAAGGTTCCATTCTTCATCTGGAAGCCGGTGAAAAATATTCAGTGGAAGACCTGCTGTATGCATTGATGCTGAAATCAGCCAATGATGCAGCCAATGCCCTTGCTGAATATACTGCCGGGGACATAGAAAAGTTTGTCCAGATGATGAATGCAAAAGCCCAGGAGTTAAAACTCACCAACACGGTATTTATGAATCCCACCGGGCTGTATGATGAAAACCAATATACAACCGCCTCCGACATATCCTTGCTGATGAGATATGCACTGTCCAACCCCACTTTCAACACCATATTTTCCTCCAGGCATAAAGTATGGTCCTATAGCGGTAGTTCCATGCTTCTTAAAAGCCAGAACAACCTTTTCTGGAGTTACAGCGGAACTGACGGAGGAAAGCTGGGTTACAATGAAAAGGACAAACAGTCGCTGATTGCCACGGCCACAAGATCTGATCGCCGCTTATTGTCAATTGTGCTGGAATCTTCAGAGCAGACTGTCTATTCCGATTCAACGACTCTCCTGGATTACGGGTTCAACGCATTTAAGTCAGGATTGCTGGTTGCAAAAGGGCAGACAATAAAAAGGCATCAGATCGGAGATAAAACGGTAAACCTGGTCAGCGGAGAAAACGTATATTATACATTTCCCATAGGAAATGACTATATTAAGAGCGTAAATATAAAGGTTTCGGACAACATCGCCCTTCCGGTCACAAAGGACGAACCGCTGGGAATAGCCACATACATATTGGAGGATGATACGGTAATCAATGTCAATTTGTACTCCGATACTGAGATATATCCGCCGGAGGACTGGAAAACCCATGTCATAAATACCCTCAAGGAAAACATGGATATAGTTTATCTGATTGAAGCTCTCCTGGTTTTGGAAGCGGTGGTGATCATATTTAGTATAGTGCGGGCTATAAAGAAAGTCATAAAGAGAAAGCTTTTGCGGGAGAAATAAATCATTCTCCCATGACAAAATCATATACCTTTTTGGAGATATTGGCTATTACATCCGGGGCTTCATCCTCGTCTACATCCTTTGACATTACTGACAATATATAGGGCTTTTCGGAATAAATTATGCCGACATCATGTACGGAGCGCAGTTGCGTTCCTATTTTATGGGCTACAGTAACATCCGGTGGGAGCAACTTGTCCAATCTGCTTTCCAAAGCAGTTTCTGAAAGATAGCTTATGAGCTCTCCGCCCAATTCTTTATTCTCAAGAAAAAACTCGTGGGTCATCTTTAAATACAGGGACATATCCCTGGGGCAGGAGATGTTTTTGTCAAAATCAACCACCAGCCCTCCTGACTGTTTCATGAACCGCCTGTATACCTCTCCTCCGCCAATAAGCCTTTTGAGCATATTGGTGGCAACATTGTCACTTTCCACTATGGAAAGCCTGCAGAGTTCCCTGACGGTGTATTCCGTACCAATCTCAGCATACTGTATGATTCCGGTCCCTTCGCAATAATCCTCTTCAGTGTATGCCATCGTGTTTTCAGGATCAATCAGTTTTTCTTCAATTTTCCTGAATATATAAAGGTTCAGGGGAACTTTTGTTGTGCTGGCAGCATCATACTCGTCAGTATCGTTGATTCCAAACTCCGTGTCATCAAAAAGGCTTAGGAAGTGAATCCCATATACTCCTTCAAAGTTTTCAATATAGCTTTTCAGTTCACTGACTATTTCAGTCGTATCCATAGTTTGAATATCTTCCGCAATGCCATCTTCATATGAGTCTTCAACCTTTTCAGCGATACCTGCTGAGCTTCTGACTTCCTCAGCAGCACCTGCATCCGGATCTAAAACCATGCTGTCCTGTTCCCTGCGAATTTGCCGTTTTATCTCATCTTCCGCCATGGTACCCGGCAAACCAGGGAAATCTTTCTTCAGCGAACCAAATATCCCGTTGAAGAACAGGGTCCGAACAGTTGCCGTCAAAAAGGCAAGGGTGAATAACACTGTAAAAAACCTGCCCCTATTAAGCTTCCTTATTCCTTTTCTTCCGATCCATTTCATTGCAGATAGTTGCTTTTTGCACTTCATATATATGAGGCACCTCATGAACATTGTTATGCACGGCAACTGACCCACATAAACCAAATACCGGTCATTTCGGCATGTTCATTGCCTTCACACAACCAAAAAACATAATTATAATATATTTATTAAAAATATATCAGGGTTATTATCTGTTATTATTTACAATATTCATGCAATTTAAGCAATGAAAATTCCTTATTATGTTTTAGTTATAAAAATTTTAACACCCGGGAAATAACATGTCAAATTTTCCAGAACAGGATTATTGTAGGATTGGGAAAAGGAAAAGGAGCGACCGGCCGCCCCCTGCTAAATCTTTTCAAACCGCTCAACATTTAAAACGAAAACAGTTGCTCCGCCTACAACCACTTCTGCCGGATAATCCGTCAATGCATCATCAATTCCGTCATTGGCCAGGGATGACTCTTCCATATAGCTGCCCGATGCTCTTTGCATCAACATCCTGCCCATTCCCGGGAAGGCTGATGCGGGTGTAACCGCCTGCTTTCTGCTTTTGGACTTTTTCGTGATGATATCAATTACTTTAGCCACCTTGTCATCTTCAACGCCAACAAGAAGAGTGGTATTGCCGGATCTCAGAAACCCGCCCGTAGAAGCCAACTTAGTTGCACTAAATCCGTTTCCGTTCAATTCATCCATTACCTTACGTTCATCATCATCGTGCACAATTGCAAAAACCAGCTTCATTTTACCCCTCCATTCATCGATTTTGTATATGTATTTTTTTAAATTAGATTCTACCTTGTAAATATAAGCCTATACCAGGCTGATTCCCTCAGGAACATCTTTTTCATTATTCCTGTAATAAGACAGTTTCTTTTTGGATGCGACCTTTTCTTTCTCCAAATAGTCACTGAGCACTTTATTTAAGTTTAACACATCTTTCATTTCATAATAACCTGTTTTTTTGTGGATAAATCTTACAGCCTGCAGCGCTCCCTGGGCAAAAGCCTTGCGGGAAAAGGATTCATGGGAGATCTCTATCTTATCTTCTTCCCCTACAATCATCACCTCATGCTTTCCCACCACTCCTCCGGCGCGCACTGCATTAATCGGTATATCCATGTCTGAATTGGCACCGCCTGATGACCGCAATCCTTTTTTGATCTCTTCCGCAATCTTTATGGCTGTCCCTGACGGAGCATCTTTTTTATATTTATGATGTACTTCATTCACTTGAAAGTCATAGCCGTTCAGAATATTGGCAATCAAATTGGATACGATCATAAGGACATTTACCCCGAGGGTAATATTCGGAGCATAAACAATTCCGCAGTTATATTTTCCGGACAACACCATAAGCTTCATTATTGAAATCCTGGAAAATCCCGTAGTCCCTATTACCATATTTACTTTCATCCTGGAGAAAATCCTGGCGTTCCTTATAGTGGCTTCCGGATTGGAGAAATCTACAACCACATCAGGTCTGGACCTGAAAACTATTTGCTGCAGGTTATCACTGCTGTCAACGATAATGCCGGTTTTATTCTCACCGATGATATCGCCGAGATCCTTCCCTTTCTTGGAACTTCCTGCACTGCATACAGCAGCAACCAGTTTTATATCCTCCTGCCCAAGAAAAAATCTGGCAATCTCTTTTCCTGTTCTTCCAAGGCCTACAATGCATACTTTGATCATTATTATATTAAACCTCCCGTCAAAATATAATACTGTGCCATTGGAATCCCATTCATCAGACGCAACAGCCTTAAGTTTGCATTTATATTTTCACGCATCAGTTTTTGCTTGTCAGAACTCTTTTGGCTCTTCTGTCAGAACTCCTTTAAAATCAAATCCCATCTGTTGGAGATTCAATGGATACCACACTAAGCAAAATGCTCATATATTTAAGAAAAACACTGTAAGGACATTATACGGAAATGCAACCTGCTGCAAGCACCGGCATGGCATTGGCAAAACTAAACTTACTCTGATTAAATTGATAGATTACAGATGAATGCTATCCCAATGGGTAACAATAAAAGCCGCAGAGAGTCACTGCGGCTTTTGCTTATTCTAAACAGGTACGAATAAACTTAGCATAAACCACCCTCTCTTTCAACGCTTACGAGGTTAGCTGTCGGATTCGGATCGAAAGAGTTGACCCTACCGCGTTGCAAGGCAGCTGAAATCAGATGTATGAATCCCAAATCGTCATATATTGCAAATGCAAACCATCAGCTTTCAGCAGCTTTTCCAACACGGATTCACCCCAATAATTGGTTCCCCCGCTCTGTTCGATTAAGCGCTATATATTAAATTAAACGGTTGTATCAGCGTCCTTCATGAACTCTTCATTCCCGCTTGGCATCGCTGGCGTCATTCCAGCAGCTGACACAACAAACTGCCTACATATATAATATATCATACAAATGCCGTTTTTACCACAAAAAATTCAATCTTTGCATAGGACTTTTTTATATCCTTCTCAGAAATTTACAGGCAACTACCTGCACAATTCCAATATCTCCATTATCTCCTTTTTGCCCAGAGGTACATAGCCAGACAATATGCGTTTACCATAAAACGTACACTTGTCTGCCATTTCTTCAAATTTTTCATCGCCAATATTGAGTTCTGAAAGCCTTACCGGCATGCCCAGAGACTTAAAATAATCCTCAGTAGCCAATATACCTTTCAGTGCGGTCTCCTCCGGATTTTCAAAATTCATTTCCATGTTCCATACCCTTACAGCATATTGGCAGAATTTCTCCACATTATGCCTATATACATACTTCGCCCAGGCCGGAAAAACAATTGCCAACCCTGCTCCATGAGCTACAAAATCATATGCGCCGCTGATCTCGTGCTCTATCTGATGGCATCTCAAAAACGAATCCCTGCCGGCACCGGTCAGACCGTTGTGGGACAAGCTTCCTGCCCACATGAGAGTTGCCCGGGCTTCGTAATCTTCAGGATTCCTGATTGCGATCTCACCTGCCCTGATCACCGCCTTGAGCAGACCCTCTGCCAGGCGATCGGTGAGGTCCACATCCCTTGTCGTTGTAAAATACCGTTCCAGGGTATGCATCATAATGTCTACAATACCGCAACCGGTTTGAAACTTATCCACCGTATATGTGAGCTCAGGATTCATTATTGAAAAAAGCGGCCTGTTGAAATCGCTGTTAAAGCCTCTTTTCAGCTGTTCGTCTTCCTTTGTGATGACTGCGGAAGAGCTCATTTCACTGCCGGATGCGGCCAGGGTCAAAACAGTTCCCACCGGCAGGGCCTTTTCAGGTTTCGCCTTGCCAGTGACGAAATCCCAGGGATCATTGTCGGCCAGCGCGGAAATGGCCATGACTTTTGCTGAATCAATAACGCTTCCCCCACCGACTGCCAGAATCATATCTATCTTTTCCCTTTTGCAGAGCTCAACCCCGGCTTTTACCAGGCTGAGCTTCGGATTGGGCTGCACCCCTCCCAGTTCCACAAAATCTATTCCGTTGCTGCTCAAGGATTTCACCACCTGATCATAAAGCCCGGTTCTCTTGATGCTTCCGCCACCATAGTGGAACAATACCTTTTTAAACCCATAGTCTTTGATTATCTCTCCCACTTTCCGGTGGGTATCCTTTCCAAAGAAAACTCTTGTAGGTGTATAAAATTCAAAATCAATCATGCAAAATCATCTCCCGTTTATATTTTTTATTAGTATGAGTTGTTACTGCCTCATAAAACTCTGTAGCAGATTAAAACTGCCCTTTGCTGAAATGTATTTCTCCCCGGCGGGCAAATTATACCCTTTTTTTGTTATTGTACCACATTTATGCCTGAAATTGTATGAGGGCCGTCAAATGCAACTTCTTTTCCTATTACTTGAAAGATCCTGATATACTTTGTATAATTTATTCAAACTTGCAATGCATAAAATCAGGATATTGAAAACAGAAAGGAAATACTCGATGAAAGAGATAAAAAATGTTTATTTGTCAGGCCTTGGAGCCATAGGCAGTGCCTATGCAGCCAGATTATACGATATGGACCCCGACAGCATAAGAATCATCGCTGACAGGGAACGCATTGAGAGGTATACCAGCAAAGGGATTGATATAAACGGGAAAACCTATCATTTTAAGTATCTTCATCCTGAAGATGATGCTGCTTTGGCAGACCTGATACTGATTGCCGTAAAACAGCATCATTTGGAACAAGTCATAAAGGATATCAGGAAGTTCGTGGGAAAAGACACCCTAATTATTTCCCTGTTGAACGGAATATCCAGTGAGGAAATATTGGGTCAGGCTTTCGGCATGGATAAACTGCTTTATTCCTTTTGCGTGGGTACCGACTCCGTCAGGGACGGCACCAGCATCCGGTATTCGACTCTCGGCACCATCGTTTTTGGAGAAAGGACAAATGTTACATACACGGATAAGGTTCTGGCCGTAAAAGATCTCTTTGACAGAGCCCATATTCCATATAAAATACCCGAGGATATGATCCGGGAGCAATGGTGGAAATTTATGATGAATGTCGGCCTTAACCAGATTTCTGCCGTTTTAAGGGCTCCTTACGGTGTATTCCAAAAAGTTAAGGAGGCCCGCGATTTGATGGTGATGGCATGCAGTGAAGTAGTCGAGCTGGCGGCAAAAGCAGGCATCAATCTTACCAGGGATGACATTGACGGGTTTTTCAGCATTATTGATACCTTGTCCCCCAAGGGTAAAACCTCCATGCTGCAGGATGTGGAGGCCCGCAGAAAGACAGAAGTTGAGATTTTCGCCGGAACGGTCATTGAACTGGGGAAAAAATATGGTGTACATACTCCTGTAAATGATATGCTGTTTAAAATGATCCGTACCCTGGAGCAGACCTATTCCCCGGATTAAAAATGAGCATAAGCTTACTCCAAAAAATTACATCTGCCATTGAACAGGGCAGACAAATACAATATCGTGATATCACCCAGTTAAAAGTTCCTTGTGCATCATCTCAATAAGAAAGCTGACGGGATTAGGCAGCAGTGAAAAGTATGACGCAGGCAGGCCTTTACCGTATAAGGAATTTTTATCCAATTTGGTATTGTATGAATGCCCGCAGATGTATATAGCAGTCACCAGCAAAAACTTCTCCTCTCCTGCAAAAGGAACCCACTTCCATGACGGGTATGAATTCATGTTATCCAACACATTCCCGCTTTCCTTAAGTGTTGGCAATAAAGCTTTGTCTGCCACAAGAATGACATTTTACGGGTTAACCCCGGACAACTGAACGGATTTGCTGGCTGCAATGATAATGCTCAATTCATGGACATCATGATCAGCAGCAGGCTTATGAAAGAAATCTCCCACTCCATATATGGCAGCTGCAATGTACAGTTTTCCAATGAAGTATCCCGTTTGAGCGGAACAGCCCTTAGTCTCACCGTCATGTTCATAGCGGAGGCAAAGTTATCCCTACCGGGATCTTCAATTATTCTGGAAAGCCTGAGCTTTCATATAGCAGCTGTGCTGCTGCGGGAACTGAAAACAACATATCCTACAGCAAAAAGTTTAAACCATAATGAACGCCGGAGAATAAAGGATGTCATTAACTATATGCATGAAATTTACAGCATGGACTGCACCATCAGGCAGCTGGCAAAAATTGCAGGTTTGAGCTGTTATCATTTCATACGCATATTTAAGAGCAATACGGGCAAAACACCTTATGAGTATCTCACAGACATAAGGGTGGAAAAAGCAAAACAAATGCTTACGGATAAAAGGTATACAATAACGGATGTATGCATGGAATGCGGATTCAATAACCCAAGCCATTTCACGAGGCTCTTCAAGTAAAGAACCGGCGTAACACCAACTTATTTTCGAGCATTGACAACAAGATTAGGCATCCGAACCCGGAAGAGATATCCATAAAAAGATATCTCTTTTTTGTTTGTTTATATTTTAATTATATGTCATTTTGTCATATCAAGGCAATTATGTTATGGATTAATAAAGACAATGGCTATAAACTGGTTATATGATATTTTTTTCATGTATTTTATATACGGAGGTGTAAAAAGTGATTGGGAAAAAAGCTTTATTGGCTTCTCTACTCGCTTTCCTGATGACAATTTCCATGTATATACTCCCAAAAGTCAATACGACAAGAGAACAGGGAATAGCTCTTGTAAAGAGGGTATATGACAAATTCTTTGCCATTTGATCGGCCATCAATCCATCCATACTCGCTGGATTCATACAAATTTAATATAAATTCAAGGACATTGGCAGTAAAAACAGCCGCTGCTACAATCAGCAACGGCTGTTTTTTGTCACTTATTCAAGAGAAATAACAATTATGGTTCGGATACAATGGAATTAAAATATGGTATAATACAAAGAAAACGGCTCCCATTTTATCGGAAGATCATTAATATGCAGGAGGAGTGCATGGTGAACAACAACTTTTACTCTAAAGACTTTTATGCATACAATAACAGGATAATAATCAAATGCAGCCGTTGCCTGAACAACATGAGAGTCCCTCTGGACAAGGGCAAAATCATGGTCACTTGCCCCGTATGCAGAAAAGAGTTTATATACAACCCTGATTCCATCATGTCCACCATGAAGCAGATTGCTCTTTCGATTCGGGCCTGGGTAAGAAGAAGCAGGAGAAATCTTGTTATTTTCATTGTCTCGGCTGTTGCCGTTATCGCCGTGTTGTATTTCATGATTACCGGAACTTTCAGGCAGAGAAAAACTCATATTATTCCCTATGATAATTCTCCGTCAGGAAAGGAAGTCTACTACGAAATCCAGGAATTATCCAGGCTGGATTTATAGGGTGGAATAAATTGTCTTTTTGATTGCCTTTTAACTGCTTGATAAATTGCAGGGGTTGATTTCCTCAAATCAACCCCCTGGTATAAGCAGTACTTTCAAATTTCAAAGAAAGATACTCTTGCCAGTCTTTGCATACATCTATCCATGACTCGGCATTGGAGTATTTCTCAAGCTCATCGATGCTGAGTTCAATTGCGCTGTTGCTGCTGCCGCATGCCGGGAAAACGGTTTCGAATCTCTTCAGCGAAATATCCAGATATGTGACAACTCCGTCATTAACCGCAAAGGGGCATATGCCGCCCACACCATGCCCAACAAGAGTGAGGGCTTCTTCCGCGGTCAGCATTTTGGCTTTTGTCCCAAACTGCTGTTTATATTTTACATTATCAATCCTGGAATCCCCTGCCGCAACTATCAAGACGCATCTTTCATTCTGTTTAAAGGCCAGAGTCTTGGCTATTCTTGCCGGTTCACAATTAAGAGCCCTGGCTGCCAATTCCACTGTGGCACTGGAAACATCAAACTCCTGTATCCTGTCTTCCATGTTGAACTTTCTGAAGTATTCCTTTACCCTTTCAATGGACATTTTCATTACCTCGCTCTTTTGTATAATTTGCTCGTTATGCAACATATAACAGGTTTGTATTCAGCTGATTACATGGATGGTTGCCATGAGTGCATCCATTGCCAGACAAATTCATTTTTTGCTCATAACTGCATCAGAAAGCATTTAGCCGGCATATATCGGTCAGCAAATTATCGTTTGTATTACATCGCAGCCAAGGCGCCAGCAGCATGCAGGGCACAATTATTATCAAAACTAATCCGGCTTTCATGCATACAAAGCAGTTAACAGTTTTTCTGACATGAAACCCCATAACTGAATGAATAATCTCCCGATCCAAGCTCAATCCTTACTCCATCCTCTGTATTTTCATACCTGGCAATGCCCTCAGCTTCTTCCAGTCTGCTGCCGCCCTCTGCAACATCCTTTATATCTGCAAAAGGCAGGACAACTACAGCAGTTGTATTTGCCGGTATGCTCACATCCACCAGCATTTTGTCTCCGTCTTTCTTCCATGAGGATTTTATTGTACCGTACATGGATTCATACCGGGCTTGGGCAAAGGTAAGACCCGGTCCCGGTTTTGGAACTATGTATATATGTTTGTACCCGGTCCTTTCCTCATCGGTATTGATTCCGGCTACTGTCCTGTACAGCCAGTCCCCTATGGACCCATAGGCATAATGGTTAAAAGAGTTCATGTCCTTGCTCCAGAAAGATCCGTCTTCTTTTATGCCATCCCAGTGCTCCCATATGGTAGTGGCACCTTTTGTGATCTGATAA